>Ga0315336_1006227_pt1 | contig 12361 bp, 9 predicted proteins | sample ASW5metaG_FD_204512 | JGI IMG/M metagenome (GOLD analysis project Ga0315336, IMG submission 204512) | Ammonia-oxidizing marine archaeal communities from Monterey Bay, California, United States - ASW #5 | ecosystem: Environmental > Aquatic > Marine > Intertidal zone | place: USA: California...
CTGTCTCAAAAGGGCGTACAGGTTTGGCTTGGTCATGATGCTGATTATGTGAAAGGTGCTGATGTCGTGGTTGTCTCCAACGCGGTCAGAAGCGATAACCCGGAAGTCATTATGGCCGCCGAGCAGGGTATTCCTGCTGTGCCCAGGGCGCAGATGCTTGGAGAGCTCATGCGCTTTCGCAACGGCATTGCGGTTGCCGGTACTCACGGGAAGACAACGGCAACGAGTCTTGTCGCAACAGTGTTTGCTGAGGCGCAACTGGATCCGACATTCCTCGTTGGCGGTCTGGTGAAAAGCGAGGCAGGTAACGCGCGTCTTGGCAATGGTCGGTGGTTGATTGCAGAGGCGGATGAGAGCGATGCCTCTTTCCTGCATTTACAGCCCCATATCGCAGTCGTTACCAATATCGATACCGACCATATGGCGACTTACAGCGGTGACTTTGATCAACTCATCGATACCTTCCAGACTTTTCTGCATAACTTACCGTTTTATGGCTTGGCCGTATTGTGCTCGGATGATCCCGTTATCCGAGGTCTTCGGCCTCGCATCCATAGACCGGTTGTTACCTATGGAGTGGAAGCCGGCGCGGACTACCGGGCCACCCAGATCCGCCAAGCCGGCACCCGCATGCAGTTTAAAGTCGCTCTTATGGGTGAGAGACGGATAGAAGTGGACCTTCCTATCCCAGGATTGCATAACGTTTGCAACGCCCTTGCAGCCATTGCCGTTGCGGACAAGGTAGGTATTGCCGCCGATGCCATTGCTGAAGGCCTCCGGAGTTTCGCCGGTATTGATCGTCGGTTCGAGATCCTTGGGGAGATGATCCTGGGTCCGGGCCGGGCGCTGCTGGTTGATGACTACGCACACCACCCGCGGGAAATCGAGGCGACGCTTGCTGCTGCACAGGGCTGCTGGCCCGATCGGCGAAAGGTCGTGGTTTTTCAACCTCATCGATTCACCCGCACGCAAGAACTGCTGGATGACTTCAGTGCCTTGCTGGGCGGAGTAGCGTGCCTTGTCATCACCGAGGTTTACGCCGCTGGTGAAAAGCCTATCCCCCAGGCAGACGGCCGGGCTTTATGTCGTTCGATTCGCGCGCGTGGTGGCGTCGATCCGGTATTTGTTCCTGAAATCGATCAACTCAAAGAGGCGCTCCTGCCAATTCTGCGCGATGGTGATGTGGTACTGACTCTGGGCGCAGGAGATATCGGTCGGGCGGCACGTGAACTGGTTCCGTCGGTGCGCTTACAAGAGGGGACCTACGGGTGAGTACGGCAATGACCGCAGGCAAGCAGACGGAATTTGTAGGAGTTCGAGGCGCCATCCGATGTCAGGAGTCCATGGCGAAACATACCAGTTGGAAAGTGGGCGGTCCGGCCCGCTATTTTTTTGAGCCTAAGGATCTCGACGATCTGACTGCGTTTTTGCAGAGCCTGGATTCGCAGGTACCGATTCTTTGGCTTGGTCTCGGCAGTAATTTGCTGGTTCGAGATGGTGGCTTCGATGGCGCAGTTATCGCGGTTCATCGAGGACTTCGGGCAATGAAATACCTCGGGGAGGGACGTCTGATGGCTGAGGCCGGCGTTTCCTGCGCGCGATTCTCTCGGTTTGCCGCTAGGCACGGGAGGGCGGGGGCTGAATTTCTGGCCGGTGTTCCGGGTACCATGGGTGGCGCTCTCGCCATGAACGCCGGCGCATTCGGTGGCGAGACCTGGAATCTGGTTGAAGAGGTTGATCTGGTGGATCGCGAGGGGGCGCTCCACAGGCACTCGGTTCAGTCATTTGCAGTGTCTTATCGAAAAGTCGAGATTCCGAAAGCGCACTGGTTCACGGCTGGGTATTTCACGCTTGGCGAAGCATCCGAAAAATACGAGGCCATCACGGTTCGCTCGCTTCTGGAAAAGCGGGCTGCAAGTCAGCCGGTTCGACTATCCAGCGCCGGTTCCGTCTTCCGAAACCCGCTGGATGATTACGCGGCGCGGCTGATTGAGGTCTCTGGCCTTAAAGGCGCGCGTTGCGGTGGCGCTGCCGTGTCGATGCAGCATGCCAACTTCATCGTCAATGATCAGCACGCGTCGGCGAATGATATTGAGGCCCTGATCAAAAAGGTTCGGGAGACGGTCGCGGATCAGACAGGAGTGGTTCTTGAACCGGAAGTACGGTTTGTGGGGGATGATCAATGAGCGTTAGCGGTATTGATCTTCCAGAATTGCGGCCCGTGTCCAGCGTGCCAGCGGCTTCTGATGCAACAGATGTCACGCCGGATCGCCAGCGACGCTGGCTCGGTATCGCCGCGCTGGCAATATTGTTGGTCAGCGCGCTTACCGCGGATCAGATCATTCGATCTGGTTACTTCACCATCGAAAAAGTCACGGTTGCGAGCCCTCTCACACATGTTGACCGCGGCATTGTCGAGCGGACTGCCTGGCGCAGCATACAGGGCAATTATCTTAATGTGGATTTGAGTCAGATAGAGGAGTCACTGGAGACGCTGCCCGGCGTCTTTCAGGCAATGGTACGTCGGGTCTGGCCCGATGCTCTGGAATTAAGGATTGTTGAAACGCAGGCAATCGCACGGTTCCAGAGTTTGCAGAATCCCAATGAGCTATCGGTCGACAGTTATATCAACCTCTCACCCACACAGACCCTGTCCGCAGCCCCGGTTCTTCGTGGCCCCAAAACGCAGCGAGAGACTTTAGTGGACGTTTTCTTTTCTGTCTTTCCACTGCTTCGCGAAGTTGGTCTTCAGCCCTTGGAACTGTCGCTCAGTAAAGCGGGCCGTTGGACACTGGAACTGCAGTCAGATGATGCATTAACAAGCGCGCGCTTTATGCTTTTATTAGGCCGCGATGGGGCTGTTGAAAAAGTAGACCGATTTTCGCGCAGTTATGCCATTGCGCTTCGCCGCAAGGTTGATCTGATCGCCAAAGTTGATATGCGGTATTCCAGCGGTTTTGCGGTTCAGTGGCAGGAGGAAGGCGGCGGGTCAACGGTGCAGTTGGCCGGGCTCTCAGGAAACTAGAGGTTGATCTCACTACCATGACTAAGCGACCCGAAAGCGACATCATCGTCGGACTGGATATCGGCACCTCTAAAGTTCTTGCAGTGGTTGCCGAGGTGAAGGAGAACGAGGGTATTGAAATTCTGGGGGTAGGTCAGCATTCCTCGCGAGGCTTGCGTAAAGGGGTGGTGGCCAATATTGATTCAACAGTGCAGTCCATTCAGCAAGCGATCGAAGAAGCAGAGCTTACGGCCGAGTGCAGGATCAGTTCGGTCTACGCCGGTATCGCCGGAGGCCACATCAACAGCATGAATTCACATGGTGTTGCCGCCATCAAGAACCGTGATGAGGTGGGCCCAGAAGATGTGGAGCGGGTACTGGATGCGGCCCAGGCCCAGGCAATTCCGAATGATCAGCAGGTGCTGCACATCCTCCCCCAGGACTTCATCATCGATGGGCAGGATGGAATTCGCGAACCGATTGGAATGAGCGGGGTTCGTCTTGAGGCCAAAGTACACATTATTACGGGTGCAGTCAGTGCAGCCCAAAATATCGTTAAGTGCATCACCCGATGCGGGCTCGAGGTCGAGGAGATCGTGCTTGAACAGGTTGCCTCCAGCTACGCCGTTCTGGATGACGACGAAACTGAACTCGGCGTGGCGATGGTTGATATCGGGGGTGGCACCACCGACATTGCGGTATTCACCGACGGCGCGATTCGGCACACCGCAGTGCTGCCGGTAGCAGGCGATCAGATTACCAATGACATCGCGGTAGCTCTGCGTACACCGACCCAGGCGGCAGAAGAGTTGAAGAAGAGATTTGGTACCGCACTCGTCCAGTTAGCACCCGAAGGAGAGATGATCGATACCCCCAGTGTCGGCGAGCGCGCCCCAAGAAAGCTCGCGCGCACAACCCTGGCGGATGTTATCGAGCCACGGGTGGAAGAACTGTTCCTGCTCATTCAGGCCGAATTAAGGCGCAGCGGATATGAGGAGTTGCTTGGCACGGGCATTGTCCTGACAGGAGGCAGTGCCAAATTGGCTGGCATGGTTGAACTTGCTGAAGAGATTTTTCACATGCCTGTCCGTGTTGGTGTGCCTCAGTACAACGGCGCCCTCAGTGAGGTGGTTCGAAACTCCTCCTACGCTACTGGGATCGGTCTGGTGCAGTTCGGCCTTCAGCACCCGAAACAGCATAAAAGAAGTAGCCGATCTCTCCCGAACATTCCGGCAGCAGAGTTCGTCAACAAGATGAAGCGGTGGTTTTCAGCCCACTGGAAGGAGGACTGAGCATGTGTGTCTTTGTTACGAATCCCATTCCGTTAGCCAGATTTCTTATGCGGTTACCCATACTGAGATTGTTTTTTATTCAACCCCAAACTGAGGAAAACTATTATGTTTGAACTCATGGAAGTGTCCGGCCAGCAGGCCGTTATCAAGGTCATCGGCGTCGGCGGCGGTGGTGGGAATGCCGTCGATCACATGTTATCGGCCAGTCTGGAAGGGGTTGAATTTATCGCCGCCAATACTGATGCGCAGGCGCTTCATCGCTCTGGCGTTCCCAAAGTCATGCAGTTGGGAGAGGGATTAACTCGCGGGCTTGGTGCCGGCGCCAATCCGGAGGTGGGGCGGCAGGCCGCGTCAGAAGACCGCGACAAGATCTCTGCGGCGCTGGATGGGACCGATATGGTTTTCCTCACAGCAGGCATGGGGGGTGGCACCGGAACTGGCGCCGCACCGGTCATTGCGCAACTCGCCCGGGAAAAGGGCATCCTCACTGTCGCAGTCGTCACGCGTCCGTTTGGCTTCGAGGGCAAAAAACGGATTGAAGCGGCCGACCAGGGCATCAAGGAACTGGGCGAACTGGTCGATTCACTGATCGTGATTCCGAATGAGCGCATCATGGAAGTCATGGGCGGTAATGTCACTTTGCTTGAAGCCTTTGGTAAGGCGAACGAGGTGCTCTTCAATGCTGTGCAGGGTATCTCCGAACTGATTACCCGTCCGGGGCTTATTAACGTTGACTTCGCCGATGTACGTACCGTCATGGCAGAGATGGGGTCGGCGATGATGGGGTCGGCGACAGCGAGCGGTCCGGACCGTGCGATGGAAGCCGCACGTGGCGCTGTATCCAGTCCGTTACTGGAAGAGGTCGATATCCATGGCGCCAAGGGCCTTTTGGTAAATGTGTCAGCGGGCCCGGATATGCAGCTTGATGAATTTGCCCACGTCGGTGAAATCGTCAATGAATATGCTTCTGAGGACGGTACAGTGGTCATTGGTACCGTACTGGATCCGGAGATGGAAGATGAACTCCGCGTCACCATGGTGGCCACGGGTATCCGCAAGGCGCCGCAGATCAGTCTGGTCAAGGATGAGGGTGTGGATGAGCGTGAGGCAGACGACGTTGACTACGACCAGCCTACAGTGATTCGCCGGCGGCCGCGGACGGCAGGAGATGTTGATGCCCAGGGTAATGCCGCTGTGGACATGGAATATCTGGATGTCCCTGCATTTCTTCGAAGGCAGGCAGACTGACGACATCAGGAGCAATCTGCCGGGTGAGTCTCTGAGTTAAATTATGCAAAAAAAAGGGTAAAAATATTTCAAAAAAAGTCCTAATTTCTGATTTTCCGTGTAAAATTGCCAAAACGCACAGAAAAAAAGTGCACAAAATCCGGAAATACCGGGAAATCAGGCAGGATGATTCGGCAAAGAACGCTAAAGAATGTTATCGGCGCAACTGGCGTCGGTCTACACACGGGAAAGAAAGTCTATCTGACGCTTCGCCCGGCGCCTGTTAATACCGGAATTGTATTTCGCCGGATCGATCTGGATCCAGTTGCAGAGATTCCAGCCGCTCTCGACCGTGTGAGTGACACCCGGCTTTCGACCACCATCGAGTGTAATGGTGTCCGTGTCTCTACGGTAGAGCATCTGATGTCAGCCTTCGCCGGTTTGCATATTGATAACGCGATTGTCGAACTCGACGCTGATGAAGTCCCAATCATGGATGGCAGTGCAGGGATCTTTGTATTCCTCATCCAGTCAGCTGGTATCGAAATGCAGTCAGCGGCCAAGCAGTTCATCCGCATCCGCAAACCGATCGAAATAAAAGACGGGGATAAGTGGGCACGCTTTGAGCCTTTCGACGGATTCAAAGTGAGTTTCAGTATCGACTTTGACCATCCTTCCATGCAGACATCTGCGCAGCAGGCAACGATTGATCTTTCCGAGATTTCCTTTGCTAAAGAGGTCAGTCGCGCAAGAACATTTGGCTTTCTTCAGGATGTGGAGGCACTGCAAGAAGCCGGGCTCGCCCGTGGCGGGAGTCTGGACAACGCGATTGTCATGGATGATTATCGGGTGATCAATGACGACGGGCTTCGTTACGGCGATGAATTCGTTAAGCACAAAATTCTCGACGCGATCGGCGATCTTTATCTGTTGGGGTGCCCCCTAATCGGCAGTTTTCATGCCCACAAATCAGGACACGGTCTCAACAACCGCCTCCTTCGTGAACTTGGTCAGCGCAAGGAGTGTTGGGAGATGGTGTCATTTGACGGGTCCGAGACCGTAACGTCCCCAGATTTCCTGCACCCAGCATTTGCCTGAACCACGTCGTCGCACGCTTGCCAAAGCGAGAGCGCTTCGGACCGATCCTCACCGACCTAGTTAAAGGCTGCCTTCTGTACTAGCGGGTGTCGCTATTAGAACGCCCCGTTCACAGCGTATTCGGTGAAATTACCCGCCTGCTCGTGTCGTCCGACGGGCTGATTGGTTCCCGATACCATAAAGTCCCAGGAGTCTTGACGAAACGAAGCAGGTGCGTGACGATGTATTGCCGGCATTATCGTGTGTCAGCCGATCGGGTCTCAGGTGTCAGGGGTCTATGTGTGGGCCGGCACGGTTAGTACCCGCCATAAGTGCTCACAATGAAAGCAAGGAGATGCGGATGGATTTTTCGCTGAGTGAGGAGCAGCAGATGCTGGTCGACAGCGCTCGGACTTTTGCCGAAAAGGAGCTTTATCCCTACGAGGATGAGGTGGAATCTGCAGATGAGGTGCGCCCCGAGCTTGCCCAGCAGATTCGTGAGCGGGCAATTGCGCAAGGCTTCTACGCCGCCAACATGCCGGAGGAGCTCGGCGGCGGTGGCTTGGACTGTGTGTCGCTTTCCCTGGTGGAACGTGAACTTGGGCGGGCCAATTTCGCACTTCAGTATCTCGTCGGCCGGCCGAGTAACATTCTCCAGGCCTGTGTGGGTGAGCAGCGGGACCACTATCTGCTGCCGTGTATCCGGGGAGAAAAGACAGACTGCCTGGCGATGACAGAGCCTGGTGCGGGCTCGGATCTTCGTTCGATGCAGTGCCGGGCCGAGCGCGATGGCGATGATTACCTCATCAACGGAACCAAGCACTTTATCAGCCACGCGGATATCGCCGATTTTGTGATTCTTTTCGCGGCGACTGGCGAAGAAGAGTCATCGCGGGGTCCCCGAAAACTGATCAGTTCATTTCTGGTGGATAAAGGAACGCCCGGGTTTACCGTTCGCCAGGGATACCACAGTGTGTCTCATCGGGGTTATCACAACTGTATCCTTGAATTCGACAACTGCCGGATTCCGGCATCACAGATGCTGGGGGCTGAACATCAGGGATTCAATGTCGCCAACGAATGGTTGGGCGCCACCCGGTTGCAGGTCGCAGCGATGTGTCTTGGCCGAGCTTACCGAGCGCTGGAACATGCGACCGACTGGGCGGCGGAGCGCCAGCAGTTTGGTCAGTTCATTGGCCGGTTCCAGGGTGTCGGTTTCAAGCTGGCCGAGATGAAAATGCAGCTTGATGCGGCGGAGTTATTAACCCTCAAAGCGGCCTGGAAATCCGATCAGGGTATGGCAACCGATACGGACTACGCTATGGCCAAATTACACACCACCGAAATGCTGGCCTTTGTTGCTGACGAGGCAATCCAGATACATGGCGGAATGGGCCTGATGTCGGACCTCCCGCTGGAGCGTATCTGGCGTGATGCGCGGGTTGAGCGGATTTGGGAAGGCACCAGCGAGATCCAGCGGCACATCATTTCGCGAGACATGCTGCGCCCCCGCTGGACCTGACCTTCCGGCCTTGTCTCTAAAACGTCTTCTTCAACCCACTAGTATCGCGGTGTTTGGCGGCCGCGAAGCACAGGAAGTGGTGCGCCAGTGCCGGCGTATGGAATTTGCCGGAGACATCTGGCCGGTACACCCTAGCGCGACAGAGGTCGAGGGCTATCGCTGTTATAAAAACGTGGATGAACTCCCTGGTGGCCCAGACGCGAGTTTTATCGGGGTCAACCGTCGTACCACGGTAGATATCGTCCGCAGTCTTTCGCAGGTAAATGCAGGCGGCGCAGTGTGTTATGCCTCTGGCTTCAGTGAGGTATCGGATGGCGAGGCTCTGAATGATGCGCTCGTCGAGGGTGCAGGCGAAATGCCGATTCTTGGCCCCAACTGCTATGGGGTGATCAATTATCTGGATGGCGCGCTATTGTGGCCGGATCAGCATGGAGGCCAGCGGGTAGATCGGGGCGTTGCATTGCTCACCCAGAGCAGCAACATCGGTATCAATCTTACGATGCAGTCCAGGGCTTTACCGATCGCGTATCTCGTCGCATTGGGTAATCAGGCCCAGACGGATCTTGCGGGTGTGCTGGAAACCCTGGTTGAAGACGATCGCGTGACCGCGATCGGTCTTTATATCGAAGGTTTTCCGGATATCCAGGCGTTGGTACAGGCGATGGATCGGGCGCGCGAGCGGTGCTTACCGGTGGTGGCTGTCAAGTCGGGAGTCAGCGCACAAGGTGCCAACATTACCCGCTCGCACACCGCATCCATGGCAGGGTCGGACGAGGCAGCGAGTGCACTGTTCGAAAGACTCGGCATCGCAAGAGTTCAGGACCTCGATACCTTGATTGAGAGTCTCAAACTGCTCCATGTGCATGGGCCGCTCAAGGGGAATCGACTCTGTTCCATGAGTTGCTCCGGTGGGGAGGCGTCACTCATGGCGGATACGGCTTTGGGTCGAGATGTGGTGTTCCCGGAATTGACTCCGGAACAGCACGACACTGTTGCCAAGACGGTTCACGAGCTCGTGAGCGTCTCGAATCCGCTCGATTACCACACTTTCGCCTGGAATAAAGAAGAGGATCTTTTTGCAACCTACAGCGCTATGCTGGCCTGCGGGTTTGATCTCTCTATGCTGGTGCTGGACTTTCCCCGTGAAGACCGGTGTAACCTTGAGACCTGGGATCCCGCAGTGAATGCCATTACCCGGGCGGTCGACAAGACCGGCGCCGCAACTGCAGTCGTGGCGAGTCTTCCCGAAAGTCTCCCGGAAGCGGTGGCAACGGATTTGATGGCAAGAGGCATTGCACCCTTGTGCGGTATTCGCCAGGCGCTGGATGCCGTCCAGGCGACCGCACAGATCGGAGCCGCCTGGCGGCGACCTGTCGCTGACATGACGCTACCCGGTCCGGCATCACCACTGCCGCAATCTTTGGAAAGCCTTGATGAATGGCAGGCCAAGAGTGAGCTCGCGGCTAGTGGGGTCGATGTCCCTCGTGGTGAGCGGGTGGATTCGGCCGAGGCCCTCGAGAATGCAGCCCGTTCATTAACCTATCCATTGGTGCTGAAGGCCTGCGATGCCAAGCTGGCACACAAGAGTGACGCTGGGGCAGTTATTATTGATATCGGTGGGATCGATGACCTTGTTACAGCAGGAAAAACGCTTTTCGCACGGTATCCGAATCTTCTCGTAGAGGAGATGGTGACCGATGCTGTTTGCGAGTTGATTGTAGGCGTCCGTCAGGACCCGGTTATTGGCCCCTGGATGATGATTGGCAGCGGTGGTATTTATGCCGAACTGCTGGCTGATCACAAGGTAGTATTGTTGCCGGTGCAAAACGATGATCTTGAGCAGTTGATCAACTCGCTAAAGATCAGTCTGTTGCTGAAGGGCTACCGGGGAAGTGAGCCCGGCGATATGTCGGCGCTGTTGGCTGGTTTACAGAAGTTAGCCAGATTTTCGTTTGAAAAAAGAGATACGTTAATGGAACTCGAGATCAATCCCTTGCTGGTGCGCCCGAAAGGGAAGGGCGTGTGCGCCGTTGACGCCGTGCTGCAATATGCGAGAGGATCGTAGGCTATGTCCTTCCTGAGCGCAGACCCCACCAAAGCATCGGTGATTAAACCCATTGATGCATTGCTTGAGTTTTTGGGTGGTGGTAAAGAGAAACTGTTGGATGTTGGCTGTGGCGAGGGTGTGCTGAGCGATACACTGTCGCAGCATGGCTACGCCGTCACCGGTATCGATCCTCTGGTGGAAAGCGGATCGCCGGCATGGCGCGTGCGCGCAAGTGCCGGCGCAATCCCTCTTGCCAGCAACAGTTTCGATATTGCAGTATTTCACTGGTCCTTGCACCATGTTCCTGAAGATCTAATGACTTCAGCCCTCGCAGAGGTGCAACGGGTACTGAATGAAAATGGAAGGCTCTTTGTGATTGAGCCAGAGCCTGTGGGAAGTTGGCAGGAGGTCTCGCACCCTTTTCACGATGAGACCGCGGTTCAGGCAAAAGCCGCCCAGGCAGTCGAAGAGTTGATGAAGGCAGGGCCCTGCCAAAGACGTCGACAGTATTATCTCAGCGAAGATTTTTACGATAACTTTGATGGTTTCGTTGAGTCGATGATGTCGCATGCCTACAACCGCTATACGGAAGACCAGATCCGTCAGCAGATTGTGCGCGAATCGTTTGAATCCTGCCGCGAAGGCGATACCTATCGCCTTCGCCATCGTATCCGAATGGAAGAGATATGCTGGAACGCAAACCGTGAAGCCTAAAAAGGGCAGCTACTCATGACTAACAATAGCGTGGTCACTGATCGACGGGGAGTCGTCCTTCAGGTCACTTTGGATCGGCCGAAGGCAAATGCCATTGACGTCGCGACAAGCCGCGAACTAGGAGAGGTGTTTGCCGGATTCCGAGATGATCCCGAGCTGCGGATTGCCATCATCACGGGCGCCGGCGACAAGTTCTTCTGCCCGGGCTGGGATCTCAAGGCGGCGGCCGAGGGGGAAGCGGTCGATAGCGACTACGGTGTCGGCGGATTTGGTGGTTTACAGGAGTTGCCCAATCTCAATAAACCGGTGATCGCGGCGGTGAACGGGATCTGTTGCGGCGGCGGGTTGGAGTGGGCTTTGTCTGCTGACATCATCCTCGCCGCAGAGCATGCGACATTTGCTCTGCCCGAAATTAATTCAGGAACGATTGCGGATGCGGCGACCCTGAAACTTCCCAAACGCATCCCATGGCACATTGCGATGGAATTGCTCTTTACCGGGAGGTGGATGGAGGCGGCTGAAGCGCATCGATGGGGTCTCGTTAACGAGGTTATACCGCCCGAGCAGTTACTTGACCGAGCCCACGAACTCGCAGCGACCTTGGCCGAAGGGCCGCCGCTGGTGTTTGCGGCAATCAAGGAGGTCTCAAGAGCCGCAGAGAATATGCGCTTTCAGGATGCGCTCGACGCCATTACCAGCCGACAGTTTCCGACTATCGATACACTGTATTCCAGCGAAGATCAGCTCGAGGGCGCCAAGGCGTTTGCCGAAAAACGTAAGCCGCAGTGGAAAGGACGTTAATCCCACACCTTGTAGAACACCTTATATCCGTATAACGCTTTTCTTTCGCTTCTTTTGTTAAAGGGGTCGGGAATTTCGATATGATCCTACCCGTTATTTAGCGGTTCCTCGCACCTCTTATAAATTAAGGAAAATGATGGAAGACTGGTCTGTTGTCCATAAGGTGTCGCTCTTGGGTTTTCTCGGCGCCCTGGTTTTTGGCGTCGTTGCCAACAAAACCCATTTTTGCATCATGGGGTCGATCAGTGACTGGGTTAACATGGGATCGCGGGTGCGGTTTCGCGCCTGGATGCTTTCCATTGGCATTGCGATTCTTGGCTCTCAGGCAATGGTTCAATTGGGGTGGGTCGACCTTGATGGAACCATGTATCGCAGTGCCAATTTTGGCTTGGCAGGTTTCCTGATCGGTGGCCTGCTTTTTGGAATAGGAATGACGCTCGGCGCAGGCTGTGGTCAGCGGACGCTGGTGCGTGTTGGTGGAGGCAATCTCAAATCGCTGGTGGTGTTGATTGTTATGGCGATCACCGCCTATACAACCTTACGCGGGCTGCTGGCGCCTGTACGTATAGATGTCTTAGGACCTCTGTCCATTGACTTGGAAGCGCAGGGAATCACCAATCAGGGGATCGAGACTATTCTTGCGCATTTGGTAGGTGCATCAGGGCAGTGGATGACAA
>Ga0315336_1006228_pt1 | contig 12361 bp, 9 predicted proteins | sample ASW5metaG_FD_204512 | JGI IMG/M metagenome (GOLD analysis project Ga0315336, IMG submission 204512) | Ammonia-oxidizing marine archaeal communities from Monterey Bay, California, United States - ASW #5 | ecosystem: Environmental > Aquatic > Marine > Intertidal zone | place: USA: California...
GGAGCATCCCTACTTCCACTTCTGGCCCACGGTGAGCCGTCCAAGTCCGGACTGGGAAGGCAGACGCGGCCGGGTTCTCTCGCACCTCGGCGACGCTGTGAACGGCAATGCCAAGGACATCGACGTCTACCTATGCGGCAGGAAAGACATGATTGACATGGTGAGCGAAGAGCTGCAAGAAGCGGGAGTCGATCAGAACTCGATTTTCATCGAGAAGTAGGGGGAGGCACTCCTCGCCCTTTACGATCCCGGTGCCAGCTCAAGCCAGTTCAACACCACCTCGATCGTGGGCGGGCGAGGCTCCATATCGGGCTCGACGAGTGCAAACCGGTCGCCTTCGGGAGAAACTCCGAAACCCTTGAAGCCCCTGCCTCGGGTCAGGCTCGGATGAGTGAACAACGGTGTAGGGTCGCCAATTTCGGCTCGGTCACCTAACTCGATCGCTACGCTCATAATTGATGTCCCCTCGACGTAAAAGAGCTCGTCGCCGGCAGAATTCCAACGCGGGTACTGGCCGCCCTGCGTCGAAACCTGTGAGCGCCCGTCGCCGTTAGGGAAGGACTTTACAAATACTTCAGATTCTCCTGTTTCTCGTGACTCGTATGCGACAAAGGAGCCGTCGGGGGAGAACGCGGCGCCCCCGTTTCCGCCTACCTGCGCGAACTCGTAGATCTCATAGCTTGTGTCCTCGCGCAGATCAACGAAGTAGAGACCGCCGCCACCCGGGCCCCCGCCTCCGCCGCGAGTTTGCACCAGCAGGTACTGTCCGTCTGGAGACCACGCGACGGGTCTGGCGGGGCCCTGTGGGCCTGCAACCTTTCTGGCGTCTCGAGACCCGTCGACTTCCCTGATCCAGATGCCGGGCGCCTGCCCGCGAATCGAGAAGAAAGCGATGCGTTTGCCGTCGGGCGACCAGACAGGCGATCCGTCTTCGGCGTCGTCGAAAGTCACGCGAGAGCGGATTTCGCGGCCCGCTTCATGCACCCAGACGTCGCCTGTCCCCGTCTCATCTGCTGAAACCGCAATCCGAGACCCGTCTGGCGATACAGCCACATCACGCATGGCGAGTTGCGGCCGACCCGCTACGCCGACGGCGTCGCCGTCTCGATCGCGCCAAACGAGACGGTGAGCTACAGAATCGCTTGCACCTATGTAGACCAGCGTTCCGTCGGCGGAGACAGTTGGACGAATAGCGCCCTGTGCGAGCCGGAATGTCTCGCCGGTAGGCCTGAACTCTTCTAGTGAAACCGGCACCGCCCAAATCTCACGAATGTTGCGGCCAGGCCGGAACAGGACATGGCCGGTAGGAGAATACACCGGATCCACCCCTTCGACGATGACGTGCTGCTCGTCGCGGTCAAGGCTTTGGATGACGATTTGATCGCCTTCGAAGCTAAATAGCCCGGTCAGTGCAAGTCGTTCGCCGCTGGATGAAACCAACATCTGGACGCCGGAGGGAAACCCTCGCCGGCCGCGGCTTCCTTTTTCTCGCTGACTGATCGGTAGCTCATGAGGCATGCCGCCGGCAGCCGCCACTTCCATCACACGAGGCGGGTCCCCTCCGCCGAAAAGGATTCTTGATCCGTCAGGGCTCCAAGCTGCGTTGGCAAATCGTGGACTTTCGAGCTCGCAGACGATGTTCGACGGTCCGCCCAACGCTGACACCGTGCGGATTTGCCGGCCCGCCCGATACCCGATGAGCTGACTGTCAGGCGACCAGAACAGATTCGACGCCCCCTCGGTTCCGTCAACCGCCCAAGCCACGGCCTGGTCGAGATGACGGATCCATAGCCGGCCGTCCTCTATCTGGGGAATGAACGCGACTTTGCTCCCGTCGGGGGCGATCGCGAGATCGCTGAAGTGCGTTCCTTGCGGAATCTCTTGCGGCAGACTGATTTCAAAACGTCGCAGGCTCTGCGTTGGCGCATCCGTATCCGCAGATCCCAATGCCAACCAAGCGCTCAATGCCAGAGCCGCCAGGGCAACTCCGACTGCAGCGAACGTGACCGTGTTGGAGTTCGATTTCGGGGGGACGGAGGCCGCTGGCGCTGCGGCGGATGGGGCGACAGGAGTCGCGGGAGCAACTACCGACTGACGGATTTGAGTCTGTCCGCTAGAAAGCTTTTTCTCGAGGTTGTGCAAGTCGATGAGCAAGTCCGCCATCGACTGATAGCGAGCCGACGGTTCCTTGGCCAGGCACTTGTCGACGATCCAATCCAAGTCCATCGGCAGTCGGGACCGGACCGCGGTCAACGGCTCGGCGGGCTCGTTGAGGATTGAGTACATCGTGGCCTGGTCGTAGTGGCCCTTGAACGGCAGCTCGCCTGAAACCATTTCGTATAGAACGATTCCCAACGCCCAGATGTCGGTCCGTTGGTCGACTTTCTCGCCTTGTGTCTGTTCAGGCGACATGTAAGCAATGGTGCCCAAGATGCTGGCGGCTTGAGTGAGCTTGGAGCGGCCCGAAAGCTGCGCCAACCCGAAGTCCATCAGCTTGACCTGCGCGCCGCCGGTTGCACGTTTGAGCAACATCAAGTTCGACGACTTGATGTCGCGGTGTACGACTCCCTTTTCGTGGGCGGCGGCTAGTCCCTCCGCGGCCTGACATGCGATATTCAATGCCTCACCGAGCGGCACCGGGCCGGCCTGGATACGGTCGGCGAGAGTTTCGCCCTCGAGGAACTGCATCGCCAAGAAGGTTTGGCCATCGACGTGGTCGATCTCGTAGACGGTGCAGATGTTGGGATGATCGAGCGACGCGGCAGCTTGGGCCTCGCGTTCAAAACGCGCTCTGTCGTCCTCGGATTCCGCCCGATTCGGCAGAAACTTTAGAGCTACGGTCCGCCTGAGTCGTTCATCCTCGGCCTTATAGACCACGCCCATGCCACCCTCGCCTAGCTTGTCGAGGATCTTGTAGTGGGAAATGGTCTGACCGATCATTGGGGGCTCTACCTGATAAGTCGCTCGGGGCGGGAGGGTTGTTACGAACTCGGGGCAGCTAGGCCAGACCCGCTCGTCGACTCGCCACGCCGCAGCGCGCAATGTCGTCGGCCAGCTGCAAGGTTTCTTCCTTTTTTAGATTGGCCACGGTGATGCGAACTGCCGGATCAGAAGCAAACCGAAAACGTTCGCCGGCCGTGACGCCCCAGCCCTTAGCGGCGAGCTCGCGAACCACACGCGCTTCTTCAATGACTGGAAGCCAGACGTTCAGCCCGGTCTTGCCCTCCGCGCGAACTTCGTGCTCGGCAAGCAGGCCAATCAATCGCTGGCGACGCTTGGCGTATGTCCTTTCAGCCTTTCTCAGTTTCGCCAAAACCTCCGCGTTGCTCCAGAGCTCAACAACAATGCGCTGCAGGATGTGGCTAACCCATCGCATGCCCACCAACTGCCGGGCCCGTACGTCACGCATCGTCTCTTCGTCGCCGCTCACAACCGCTAGCCGCAGGTCCGGCCCCAGCGACTTCGAGACCGAGCGAATGTGCGCCCAAGGGCCCTCGCGATCCGTGCAAAGACTTTGCGCTGGCAAGCCGGCAATGGGGCCGGCATGGTCGTCTTCTACTACCAACAACTGCGGAGCGTCCTGAATTATTCCACGCAATTCCGCGGCCCGGGACTCGGTTAGTGCAGCGCCGGTTGGGTTCTGAGCGCGCGGAGTCACGACGAGGGCCTTCGGTTTGGTCGACAAGCCCCTACGAAGGTCGTCTGGGAGCGGACCATCCTGATCGATTCGAACCGGCTCGAGCGCAAGCCCCAAAGCCGTTAGCTGATCGAACACGCCCGGGAAGCCGGGATCCTCGACCAGCACTCGGTCGCCTACTCGCAGCCGCGCGCGAAGGACGCGCTCGATTCCGTCCATCGCCCCACTGACCACGGCAAGGTGTTCGCAAGGCACGGCGTCGGCCTGAAACTGCTCGCGGGCGATCTCAAGTAGGCGGTCATCAAATAGCTCGTCGGTATATAGCCGGGGGGTCTTGTCGATCGAGCGGATCGCGTCTTCAATCGGGGGGAGCAACTTGGGGTCTGGGTTGCCGGTCGCCAGGTCGCGAAGTCCGTCTGGAGGAACGCTCGACGCCGGCATCAGGCTGCTAGGTTTCGGTGCGACACGGGTTCCGCGCCGTCGTTCGCCGACGATTACGCCTCTTTCGCGAAGGCGGCGATAGGCGCTCTCAACCGTCGCCGGGCTGACATCGAGCTCGCCGGCGAGAGCGCGCACGGTGGGGAGGCGATCGCCTGGACTCCAGAACCCGTCCCTCACTGCGGACTCAACTCCGTCCACGAGCTTGACGGCGGTCCGCTCGGGAAAGTACTCTTGTAGTGTCACTAAGAGATATATTGTACTAGCACAAAACAGTCATGTCAACCACCTTTGAACCCACCGCCCGCACCAAAGTTCGCCGCAACCCCGTCCGGGGAGTCTACGACCGCGAGGTCGTCGACTCCATCATCAACGAGGGCCTGATTTGCCAAGTGGCGTTCGTGCACAAGGGGGAGCCATGTGTCATCCCGACTGCCTACGCTCGCGATGAAAGTTGGCTGTATGTCCATGGAGCGAGAGCGAATCGAACGCTGAACTCGATCTGCGGACAGCTTGCCTGTGTCAGCATCACGCTTGTTGATGGACTCGTGCTTTCGCGCTCCGCCTTCCATCACTCGGCCAACTATCGGTCGGTGATGATCTACGGTATCGGTGAGGAGGTCACCTCGGCCGACCAAAAAATGGAAGCGATGCGACTGCTGATTGAGCACGTCGTTCCGGGCCGTTGGGAAGATTCACGGCAGCCGAACGAGAAGGAGTTGAACGCGACCTTGATCGTCCGAATCCCGCTCGAAGAGTGTTCGGCAAAGGTACGGTCAGGCCCGCCGGTCGACGACGAAGAAGATCTGACATGGCCGTGCTGGGCAGGGGTCTTGCCCGTCGAGCTCGACTGGCAGGATCCGCTGGTCGACGAGACTTGCGATCGACCCGCTCCTGACTACCTGAAGGGCTATCGACGGTGACGCGAGGGAGCCTCGCTTGGTGGATGGCAATACCGGTCTGAGGCACGCGGCCTTAAGCTCCAGCTAAACCTGAGCAGTCTTGAGTGCCGCGACCATCCACGCGTCGCTTGCCTCGCTGAGAGGGCGATTTGGGAGCTGCGTGATCGCTCGCTCGTACCGTACTGTTGTTCGAGCCCGAGTTACAGCACGTCAATCTAAATCCAAACAATCATTGGTCGCGGATGCTGCGCAACTTTCCTGGTTCCGCTTCTGCCATCGCTAGGTCCGAATTGGAAAACACCGGAGTGGCCGATACGACGCCCCAGTTGTGGAGTTATCGAGACTGTGTAGTTACACAGCTATCAGGCGCCATTCGCAGACACTCGCAAGGACTCCGGACCCTCACGGAAACTTCGGAGGAAGACTTCTCATGACTCGCTCAGTCGACGAAGCTACCGTTCCCTGCAAGCTTCCGCCCTCAGTAGAAGCTTCCCGGGCGAACCTTCATGGGAGCTTGAACTCAACTAGATCTGACTCTCGCGAATCCGTATGGGCGAATAGAACTATTCTGCCGTCGCGAGAAACGCTCAACCCCGTGCTGGGTGCAGGTCCGGTGTGGGCTATTTCCCGATCTTCACCGTTGGCAAGATCAAATACCCGGATACCTTTCGTCTTGCCGGTGCTGCTCGATGATGCGTAATAGATCTTTCCCTCCAACACCTCGAAGTTTTCAGGATGGAAAACTGGTGTTGCGAAGACCTGTTCTTCGTCCCCGCCATCCGTGCTGACGCGCCATAGGGGCGATCCGTGCACCGCCCCGCTCTGACGTTTTGTGTAGTAAACGAAACTCCCATCGGGTGAGGCGATTGGGCGGTAGCCGCCCTCTGATGTGACTTGACTCGCCTCACCGCCGCCGGCGGCTATTGTCCAGACCTCATACTGCCCACTGGAGTCGGACGTGAAGTAGATATCTTGTCCATTTGACGACCAGCTTGGAAGCGAATCGTCCGCCGGTCCGCCAAACACTAACTTCGGCTCTCCTCCAGATGCGCTGACAAGATAGATGTCACCCCTCGGAGCGCCTCCGGAAAAAGCGATCTGTGAGCCGTCGGGCGACCATCTCGGCGTTCTCGCCCCGTCCACCCCAAGAGATGTCACTTGCCGCACATTGGAACCGGCGGCATCCATAACAAGAATCTCCGATCCGCCATGGCGCGTCGACTCGAATGCTACCTCGCTGCCGTCCGGGGAAATGTGAGGGAACCTATCGATTCGATTGGACCTTGTGAGCGTCACACTTGAGTCGGCGAATTCTTTTTCGTCGAGCGATAGACTGCGAATATTCGTGTCGACGCGGAGGTCCATCGCAATCAAACGGTCCTCGTGGACCGTGAGTCCTGGCTCGAAGAAGGTGTCGCCGAGCGTCGCTAGGAATTGAGGCGCAGTCCCGCTGGAGGCTTCCGTTTTCCAGAGCTTCATACTGACGCCAACGTCACCCGTCATATAGAAGAAGCCCAGACCGTCCGACGACCACGCGGGCGCGGTGGCGAACTCAGCATCACCAGTCATGGGTTTGGCTTCGCCGGCTGGGCGAAAGTCCTCGTCCATTCGCTGCAGGTACACGCAAGCGGTGTGCCCCCCGCTACGCCTGACGAACAACAGGCTGCGACCGTCTGGCGAGAGCGCCGGCGCAGTGTCTCCGCCGGGGCCCGCTGGAGGAGACGTTAGCATTCGTTCTTCAAGAGTCTTCATGTCTACGAGCTTCAAGCGACAGGGTTTTGGGGGCTTGCACCAGGAATAGATCAGCCCGCCGCTGTCGCGCTCCCAGGCAAGGAACGGTCCCCAGTCTGGATGTGTTTCGCCCAGCTTCCTTGTGGATCCCCCTTGGGCTGGGACGACTAGGACTTCCCGTTTCCTGTCCCGAATCCGGTCGCCGCGTAAGAAAGCAATCCAGCGGCCATCCGGAGACCAGGCTGGGGCGAGATCGACGCCACCATCGCTGGTCACCTGATGGACTGATTCGGAGCCGACCGTTTTCGTATAAATATCCACCGGCTTCCCGGGAGCAATCCAGGTGAAGGCGACCTGGCTGCCATCAGGGGAGAAGGACGGGAAATACTCAGATCCGCTTAACGTCGTAATAGGAATCGCCCGCAGCTGCGATGGCGTAGCACCATCCGACTCAGACCAGATAAACCCCATGCTGCCGATGGTGACTAGCGCCACGAAGCAGGCGCCGACTACGAGCAGGCTGCGGTAGGACCAAGCGCTACTGCTCCTCCAGTCCGTGCGGCTGTTTTCCTTTGTGAGCGCGGCCCTCCGGCTCTCCCACCACTCATCGATCTCCGTCTGGAATGCATAAACTGTGCCAAGCTTTTCATGAGTGTGGCGCTTGACAGGGAGGCCCTCTTGCTTCTCCCAGCGCTGAACGGTCCGCACGCCACGATCGAGGTACGCAGCGATCTCCTTCCACGACTCGAGCAGGTCGTTCCGCATATCAAGCTAAGCAGCCTGTGCAGAAAGGCTGCCGGACAATGAAGAGGACCACAGAGTAACATCCGCTCGTTGGAGACCGCAGCGCTCTCATACACGCGCCAATGTGCGCCATTGCCTGCAAGTCACTGCGATGGCGGACCTTGGCGCTTGAAACAGCGTCTTTGCTCGGTTACAAGTTCTAGCAGTAATCCGCTCATTCGAGCCGGCGTCGAACCCACTGGACCGGTACCGAAGGCAGCTAAGACAAGGAGATTTCTGCGTGAGGCTTTCAGCGTTACGATCCACAGCGAGTTCACTCGCTGCTTATTGCGTCCTACTGGCGATCGGCAGCCATGCCTACGCCCAGAATACGATCGGTGGGGACGCGTTCGCCCCGGGCGAAGCCGATTTTCCGCAGATCGGCTCGGAGGTCGGGAGAGGTCCAGCCTTTCAGTTCTCCGATAAGTTCTACGCCGAGAACGGGATTGATCCTGTGGAACTCCGGAATCAGGAAGCGGGCGCCACCGCTCCCAGTCGATTTGGCGCATTCTACCGTGGGGAAGGTGACGCCGGTACGGCGAACGGCATCGCGTCAGATGATCGGTTCGTCAACGACACTCGAATCACCATCCACAACATGGGGTATAACGCAGCGGGCGAAACTCTGTTTTACCCTGACCCGCCGGCGTTCTTCTTCGAGAGCGCCTTTCTGGACCAGCAGACGAAGGAGCTGACCAACGACTCATTCGTTTTCATCTTTCCTCGGACGGTGGAACAGCCGAACTCGGTGGCTGGCTGCAACGGGGACCCCCTCCCGAACGACCTCCTCAATCCGGCCCCGTGCAACCGGCGGCAGGACAACATCTTCGACACGGGAAACGGCTACCTCGACGACAACCCGCTCCAACTCTGGCGCATTATGTTTGTGACCTGGGACGGCCCGGACGTCGAAACGGAAGCTTGTCAGGCCGAGATGGCGAGTCTCGCTGAGCGAAACGGGACAGACACCGAGGGGACACCCATCCTGACTAGCGTCGCGCAAGTCCTCCGAGTGGCTGGACCGGACGTCATCGGGGGACAGGGCGACACCGGGGTATTGCTTAGGGGCGTGTTGCCCGCGAGCGGGCTACCGAACCCCGACCCGCGCAGCGACATCCCAGGAGTAGAACCGGAAGAGCGCGGACAGGAATGCGTCACCGTGAGGACGCGCCGCCAGGAAGACCTCTCAGGAAATCCGGCTCAGCCCGATGACCCGCTCACAGACGAAAACGAGGCGTTAGACGGTCCGCCGTTCGTGGTTTGACCGATCTTGATCGACCCCCGTGCGGGGTCACTCACCACCGACTCTACCGCCGTCCCGACTGTTGACGAAGACATCCTTCAGAATTTCATCTGCCTCAGGGAGACCGGAGAACTCTGCGACGTTCCAAAACTCTCTCTGACACCGTTTGTGCAGCGACTGCCGCTGCCGCCCGACGCCGACCAAGTAGTTCGGGTGTCGGCGCTCAACCCGCCCGTGGACCCCAACGACAACTGCAAGGCCGCGAACCCCCGTCGCGGAGACGACGACGGGTGCGACCTGTATCCCGGCGAGCCAGGCGCCGAGCGGCCCCCGGATCGACCGCTACAGATGTTTGCGGACTTTCAGCCGGTCAAGCAGTATGAGATGTTCGTACGGCCCTTCGAGCATTTGTTCCACCCGGAGCTCATGCAGCCCTCGACCATCTGGGGCTATGGCAACGCCGCTGGGCAAACGTTCAGCCCCGGGCCGACTTTCCGTGCGCGCTATGGGGAGCCCATTGTGGTGCGAATCCATAACAATCTCACGGCCGAGCTGCCCGGTAACGACGGATTCGGCATCCCCCAGATCAGCACCCATCTGCACAATTTCCATACCGCGACGGAGAGCGATGGCAACCCCATCTTGTTCTACGACGTGGGCAACTACTTGGATCACCACTACGCGATGGCTTTGGCGGGCTTCACCTCTTTTCCGGGAGGGGACCCGGACGAAGCTCTGGGGCATATGTGGTACCACGACCACCGCGCCGACTTCACCTCGCAGAACGTCTACAAAGGTCTAGCCGGCACGTTCCTTGCCTACGACCGTCGCGACTCGAATAGCGAGTCCAGTCTAAACTCGGTGTCGTTTCGGCTGCCGAGCGGCCGATACGACGTGCCGTTGATGATCGCGGACAAACAATTCGATCCGATGACTCACAAACTCGTCTTCGACCCGTTCAACCTCGACGGCTTCCTAGGCGAGCACGTCACGGTGAACGGGGCGGTCACGCCCTTCATGACAGTCCAGCGTCGCAAGTATCGCTTCCGGATCGTCGACGTTGGACCTTCTCGGATCTACACCTTCCAGACATGTCTGGCCAACGGCTCGGAGTGTGTGAGCAACGAGCCTGCAACGGAGCTCATCCTCATCGGAAACGACGGGAACCTCCTCGAAGAGGCAGTGCCGGTCGACAATCTAACGATCAGCCCGGCCGAGCGATTTGACGTCGTGATCGACTTCAGCGAATTTTTGCCTGGGGAGCGGGTCAATCTTATGAACATCGCGGACCAAACCAGTGGCAAAGGGCGCACGGGAGTCTTTGTCCCTATGCGGTCCAAGTACGCCCAGAAGGTCATGCAGTTCCAGGTGGCCGGCGGCCCCGTGCGCGATCGCAGCCAAGTTCCACGGTTTATGCGACGGAAGCCAGAGATCTCAGAGGATGAGATTGTCTGCGAGCGCAAGTTTGTTTTCGACAACCAAGAAGGCAGTTGGACGGTAAACGACGAACTCTTCAACTTCGCGCCGCGCTTCAAGATCAAACAAGGCACGGCCGAGAGGTGGACGATCGAAAACGCGTCGCGCGACTGGGAGCACCCGATCCACATCCACCTCGAAGAACATCAGTTCGAGGAGCGCGACGGAGCTACCCCTCCCGACTACGAGCAGATGAGGAAGGATGTCGCTCTTCTAAGGCCGGGCGACTCGATCACTCTCAAGATGAGGTTTCGCGACTGGCTCAACGAATACCCCATCCACTGCCACAACACTGTGCACGAGGACCACGCCATGATGCTGCTTTGGGAGGTAGTGGACGACGATGAAGTTGCATGCGTTCCCGAGCCTTAAGCGAAGAGCCTCCGTCGCCGCGGCCTTTTTGGCAACCGCCGTCATGTCCTTGGGAGGGCTAAGCTCAGCTCTGGCCCAAAGCGGCGAAGTGAGGACGGTTGCTGGAGCGCCGGCGGCCGGGATGGTGCGAAGGGTCGCCGATCCTTACAGGAGCCGATTCCCTAATGTGGTGCTAAGAACCCACGAAGGCAAGACCGTTCGTTTTTACGACGACCTTCTGAAGGGGAAGATCGTTCTTATAAACTTCATGTACGCCACTTGCACGGAGCGCTGACCAGGTATCACGCAGAACCTCGTGAAGGTTCAAAAGCTCCTTGGAGATCGAGTGGGGAAAGACGTTTGGTTCTATTCGTTCACGCTGGAACCTGACAAGGACACGCCTAAAGTCATGGCGAACTACGCCGAGCGGTTCGGCGTGGGACCGGGATGGCTCTTCCTCACGGGTAACCCGGAGGATATGGAGATGTTGCGTCAGAATCTCGGGTTTGCCTGGAGCGATCCGGTACTAGACGCTGATCTCACCAATCACATCGGAACCGTCAAGATGGGCAACGTGCCCAGGAGTTGGTGGGGTGCGGCGCCAGCGTTGGCGGATTCCAAACAGGTGGCCCGCCTCCTTGTGTGGATGGCCCCGGCGGCGGATCAAGAAGGCACGATTGGAAAACTTCCCGGACAAGGAGATGACTCGCCATGACTTGTCGAAAGATAATCCCGGGCGGCAGGGTTCCGCCGATCGCAGGACGCCTGGCGGCGATCGCGGTGGCAGTCCTGATGACCTGCCGCGCTGGCGCCCAACTTCCGCGGCAAGACTTTCCCCAGCCGGTCCTCGAGACGTTGCGGATCTCGCTGGCGGCCTATGAAGATGTGCGCGGCGAACTCGCCAGCGATCAGCTGGAGGGCTTGTCGGCGAGTGCCGGGCGGCTGGCCGACGCCTTTCGTGGGGCCTTGGATGGCCGCGCCGAACTCGCTGCAGGGATCCCGAAGATCATTGAGGAGGCGGCCCTGAGCGCGGAGTCTCTGGCCAAGGCCGAAGATCTCGTCGCGGCCCGCACCTCGTTCGGCGAGGTAAGCCGTCGGATCCTACTGCTGGCCGGCTCCGACTCCAGGCTGGTCGAAGGCCGGCACGTGTTTGCCTGCCCCATGGTCAAGACTTTCCCCAAATGGATCCAGCCCTCCGAGGATCTGGACAACCCCTACATGGGCAAGGCAATGCCAGCCTGCGGCTTTTCCGCGGACTGGTCGGCGCCGGCCTCAATCGCCGAAAAACGCCCATCCATTAGCGCAGAAGGCTCGACGGAGGCTGAGACAGATTCCGCTCCCGAACCCATCTTCAAGCCCGGAATCCCGGGCCTGAAGATGGTGGATGTCCGCGATCATAAGTTCCTTTGGCGGGAGATCGAGGACCTACAGCGATGGGAACGCGGCGACCGGATTTCCGTAGCCGAGTATCGAAGCAAGGTGATTGAGAAGACCGCCCACTTCTTGGGATTCGGCGGAGCCGGGGTCTCCGAGTTCTCCACGGCGGCAGGTGACGCGGTCAGCGGCATCCGAGAATCCTTCCAGTTGATGCAGCGGTTGGGCGAGAACCCCGGGGCGGCCGGAACTCGGTTCTCCTCCGATCTGGGCGAAAGCGTAAGTCGCGTAGTTTCGCTCCTGCAGGGCGCACCGAGGCATCAACTCTTCCAGCCCGAATGCAAGAAGTGGCTACTAAAACTAGCGTTTGGACCCCGCGAGGACAAGGAAGCCAAGGAACGGGGATCGGGGAGCTGAGATCAGCGG
>Ga0315336_1006229_pt1 | contig 12358 bp, 7 predicted proteins | sample ASW5metaG_FD_204512 | JGI IMG/M metagenome (GOLD analysis project Ga0315336, IMG submission 204512) | Ammonia-oxidizing marine archaeal communities from Monterey Bay, California, United States - ASW #5 | ecosystem: Environmental > Aquatic > Marine > Intertidal zone | place: USA: California...
TATTCCGCCAAGGTCCAGTTGGATGGTGGGGACAGTTTAGGCCATCCCGATACAATTTGACGATGAAGGCGTGTGGGGGACCCGTACATCACACGCACTTTGTCCGCGCTTCGACGCCACCTGCGCGATAGCCGTCTTGTTCGGATGATCTATTCCCCCTTCTGACGCGGGCCAAGCCCGTACCAAAGTGAGATGCCTTCACACCAGCATCTCGCTCGACCCTGCAAGGCCGCGTCCCGCACACCTGACGCGTCCCTGCAGGGTTTTTTTGTGGTCAGTTCGGGTCAGGCGGTGCTGTAGGACTCGGCCAGCCATGCCCTGACTTCAGAGTCGACATCTTCGGCAGATACGAGCCGAACCTTGTGCGTGCACATACTGCCCGGCTTTTCTGCCGCTAAACGATCAGATCAAGTGGTCTTGTCGCTATTGTCGAAGGATTTGGCAGGCGTGCATCGGGCCTCGTCATTGTCTTGCCCGGACATCTGCCTGTCCTTTATGCCGAGCAAGCTGGCCTGGAACTCCTTCAACAGGTCCGCATCCTGTTCAGTAGGATTCTCCAGCTCCTGCAGTGCAGCCACGCGTTCTTCGAGCCACATGGTTGCTTTGGCAGTTCCATCACCGACCACGGGGTTGCATGCAGTAGGATTGGACGGCGCATCTGCCTGTGCGGGCAATAGAGAAGACACGATGGCAGCGGCTATCAGAAAGACGGGCTTCTTCATCCTCAAGGGTTCCAAATTCAATTTTTGGGAGCATGACATGGCACTGGCATATTCACAATATTCGTGTGTGCCGCAAACCCTGCCCAACGGGGCATTCGGTGCTATATGTTCGCTATGAGTTCTAATCCGAATCGCCTGTCCATTTCCCAAATGGCCGCCGCCAAACCGCCCGCTGCCAAGAGCGAGGCGGAGTATCTGGACGGCCTGAACCCGGAGCAGCGCGAGGCCGTGCTGACGACCGAAGGCCCTCTGCTGGTGCTTGCCGGTGCCGGCACGGGCAAAACGCGCGTGCTGACCACGCGTCTCGCACACATCATCGGCACGCGGCTGGCCTGGCCGTCGCAGACGCTGACCGTGACCTTCACCAACAAGGCCGCCCGGGAAATGCGCGAGCGGGCGCTGAACATGCTGGGCGAGGCGGGCGAGGGCCTGCGCTGGCTTGGCACGTTCCACTCGATCAGCGCGCAGATTCTTCGCAAACATGCCGAACTGGCAGGGCTTAAATCGACTTTCACCATCATCGACACCGATGATCAGGTGCGCCTGTGCAAACAGATCATTCAGGCCGAGAACATTGATCCGAAACGCTGGACGCCGCGCTATCTCGCCAGCCTGATTGATGGCTGGAAGAACCGGGCGCTGACGCCGGACAAGGTGCCGCCGGAAGAGGCCCACCAGTTCGCTGACGGCAAGGGCATCACCTGTTACCAGATTTATCAGGCGCGGCTGAAAGTGCTGAATGCGTGCGACTTCGGCGATTTGCTGATCCACAACATCACGATCTTCCAGAAAAACCCTGATTTGTTGAAGGAATATCACGACAAGTTCCGTTATGTTCTGGTCGACGAATATCAGGATACGAACGTTGCGCAGTATCTCTGGCTGCGCCTTCTGGCGCAGGGCTCGCAGAATATATGCTGTGTCGGTGATGATGATCAGTCAATCTATGGCTGGCGCGGGGCGGAAGTCGACAACATCCTCCGTTTCGAGAAGGATTTCCCCGGCGCGCATGTGATCCGGCTGGAAAAGAACTACCGCTCGACCAAGCATATCCTTGCCGCTGCTTCCTCGGTGATCAGTCACAACAAGAGCCGTCTCGGCAAAACGCTCTATGTCGGCGACGACAATGCGATTGATGATATTGACGCCTCCAAGGTGAAGGTACGCGGCCTGTGGGATGGCGAGGCCGAGAGCCGCCTGATTGCGGACGATATCGAGAGCTGGGTGTCGAAGGGTGGCAGCCATGAGGATTGCGCCGTTCTGGTGCGCGCCTCGTGGCAGATGCGGGCCTTCGAGGAACGCTTCATCATGCTGGGCATACCGTACCGCGTGATCGGGGGCCCGCGCTTCTTCGAGCGCGCCGAGATACGCGATGCGCTGGCCTATTTGCGGCTTGTACGGTCGCCGGATGATGATCTTGCGTTCGAACGGGTCGTGAACCAGCCGAAGCGCGGCGTGGGAAATACATCGCTCGCCAAGCTGCAATCCTATGCGCGCGAGGATGGCCGCAGCCTGTTCGTGCTGACGCCAATGGTGCTGCAGACTGACGAGATCAAGGGCGGCGCGAAGCGCGGGCTGAACCAGTTCATCGACCAGATCAATCTCTGGCGAGACAAATTGGCCAATGGCATGCCGCATACGGAACTTGCCGAAACTATTCTCGAAGAGTCCGGCTATACCGACATGCTTCAGAAGGATCGCAGCCCGCAGGCGCAGACACGGCTCGACAACCTGAAGGAACTGGTCCGCGCGATGAGCGAGTTCGACTCACTGGCCGGCTTCCTGGAACATATCGAACTGGTCATGGACGCTTCGACCGGCGGGGCCGGGGAAGACCAGGTGCAGATCCTGACCTTGCACGGCGCCAAAGGGCTGGAATGGCCCGTCGTCTTCTTGCCCGGCTGGGAAGAGGAAGTCTTCCCATCCCGCCGCAGCCTGGATGAAAGCGGCATGAAGGGGCTCGAGGAAGAGCGTCGGCTGGCCTATGTCGGCATCACGCGCGCGCGTCAGCACGCCTATATTTCCTTTGTGGCGAACCGCCAGATCTATGGCCGCTGGCAGAGCGTACTGCCGAGCCGCTTTGTTGATGAGTTGCCGCATGATCATGTCGAGGCGATTTCAGAGACCGGCTTTTCCGGCATGCCCGGTGGCGAAAGTGGATTTAGCGGATCGGTCGAAGACCTTGGCGAACGTTCGAATTACAAGAGCCCGGGCTGGCAGCGCCTGAAGGAAAATGCGGGCCGGTTCGACACGCGTCCGCCGCGAGACAATACGACCCTGTCGGCCACTTCAGGCGGACCGGCAACTTTCAAGGTCGGCACACGTATCTTCCATGACAAGTTCGGCTATGGCCGGGTGGCTCATACGGAAGGCAACAAGCTGACCGTGGATTTCGAAAAGTCCGGACGGAAGAAAGTGATCGCCACATTCGTGCAACCCGTTTGATGGTTGACCGCGCGTTCCATTCCGAATTGGATGGGTAAGGCAAAGCGGTGAGGCGATCATGGCCGGTTATCTTGAGAAGCGGCTCTATGAGGGCGAGGTCCTGCGCTATCGCGGCCAGTTCCATTGGCTCGAATATGCCAAGGCATGGGCGATGCTGATTGTCTTTGGCATCATCATCTTCGGGATTTTCTATTTTATCGCCCAGATGATCCGGCTGAACACGACCGAATTTGTGGTGACAGATCGCCGGGTTGTGAAAAAAACCGGGCTCTGGTCAGCCAATGTCGAGGAGATCACGCTCGATTCCATAGAAGGCAGTTCCCTCAACCAAGGCATCTTGGGGCGGATATTCGGCTTCGGAAAACTGTCGGTTCATGGGCGTGGTGAAACCCACATCAACTTCCCCAACATGGCCCATCCCCAGAGGTTTCGGGCTGAAGCGGAAAAATCCAAGCAGACAGCGCTTGCGCCGGGCGGGCCTCTGGTCGGCTGACCTGTTTCGCGAGAAAGGATATGCAGCACCGGGGGCCTGGTCAGGGGGGAGGGAGTCCGGCCGGCCTCATGAAGCGCGATGGGTGGAGGCGCTTGCCCGAAAGGGCGAAGGCTGACCCGGTGCTGCAGGACCTGTTCTCGCATGAACCACGCGAACGCAAACCGAATGGCGCGTTCATCTGAGGCTCATCTGGATTCCTATTCAGCGGCGGGCAGGGACCGGTCAGACGGTTCGTTCTCGTTGGCCGTGGTCTGTTCAGATATACTGTGGGCGGCTGCCTGTTCGCCCCGGACCCGATCCTTCAGGCGGCCGGCCCAACGGCGAATACGGTGTGGTGCAAGTAGCCAGACAGGCGTCACCAGCAAGATCATGATTGTAGAAAAGCCAAGGCCAAATACCACGGCCGTTGCCAGTTGGACCCACCATTCGGAGCTGGCACCCCCAAAATTGATCGAGCCTTCGAAGAAGTTCACATTCATCTGAATGATCATCGGCAACAGGCCACAGATCGTCGTGCCGGTCGTCAGCAGGATCGGACGAATACGCTGGGCGGCTGTCGCGACGGCGGCTTCTTCCGGCGTGCGGCCATCGCTGAGCAGACGGTTATACGTGTCGATGAGGACGATATTGTTATTCACCACGATCCCGGCGAGCGCGACAATGCCCGTACCGATCATCAACTGGGAAACGTAAGGCAGGACGAGCTGGATACCAACGAGCACACCGGCAGTGGATATGATTACGGCCGTCAGGGTCAGGAAGACCTGCCAGAAATTGTTGAACTCCCACAGCAGGATGATGGCCATCATGAACAGCATGGCGAGCAGGGCCCCCTGGAAGAAGGCTGCCGCATCGGCGCTATCTTCGTCCGCGCCTTCAAAGCGTACCTCCACCGTGCCGGGAATATCCTGTTCGGCAACCCAGGCCTTGACCTCTTCGACGATCGCAGCGCCTGCACCCTGTTCCACGGCATTGGCGCGGACATCCACGACCCGGGCTCCATCACGGCGCGTAATCTGGCTGACCCGCGGGGCGGGCACGCGCTCGACAAACAAAGACAGCGGAACATTGCCGCGCGGCGTGGCGATACGAAGATCGTCAATTGCGCTGGCGCTGCGGTCTGCCTGTGGGAAGCGGACGCGGATGTCGACTTCGTCATTGGCATCGTCCGGCCGATAGCGACCGACGAGCACGCCATTGGTGATTAGCTGTACGGCTGCGCCGACCTGGCTGATATCGAGTCCATACTTGCCAGCTTCGGCACGGTCGACTTCGAGTTGGTATTCGATACCGGGCAGAGGGCGCGTGTCTTCAACTTCGCGCAGGTCAGGTCGGGAATCGAGGTAGTCGCGGATCATGCGCGCAGTGGAATTGAGGGAGGCGGCATCCTCGGAGAGTAGAGCGATCTGAATGTCCTTGCCCGAGGGTGGGCCTTGTTCGCGGGCGGCGATTTCGAAGCGAAGGCCAGGAATTTCAGCCAGCCGGGTGCGGATGTTCGCGAGTGTGCGGCGGCCATTGTGCACGCCATCGGCCGTGGCCAAGTCGACCAATAGCTGCCCAACCGTGTCGGTCGGCTTGCTGGACGATCCGTCCGGCGAAAAGATCGCGCCACCGGAGGCGCCGGCTTCGGTCGAGATGTCTTCAACGCCGTCCATGCCGGTAATTGCCACTTCGGCCCGTTTGACAAGAGAAAGCTGTTCTGCGGTGGAGAGGCTGCCCTGAGCCTGAACGAACACGAAGGCTTGTTCAGGTTCGACATCCAGAAAGAGTTCGGTCTTGTGCGGTGTCGAGCCAAACCAGACAAAGATCATCATGACCCCGGCAATGGCGACGCCCGTCACAGCCAAAGGGTGCGCCAGCAGCGCTTTCAGCAGGCGAACATATCCGCCAAGCCAGCCGGTAGCCTCCGACGGATCGGCGTCTGCCGCCAATGCCGCCAGACTCTCATCGGTACCATCAGGCCGTGCGCCGATCACCGAACCGAGCACCGGCAGGAAGATCAGCGCCATGACCAGCGACGCCGACAAAACGAAAATCAGCGTAATCGGCAGATAGGCCATGAACTTGCCAGGCATCGAGTTCCAGAACAGGAATGGGATGAAAGCCGCAAGGGTTGTCGCGGTCGATGCAACCACTGGCCAGAACATCCGCTTGCCGGCCATGCCGTAAGCCTCTTTCCGGTTGAGGCCCTCGGCCATTTTTCGGTCGGCATATTCGGTTACGACAATGGCGCCATCGACCAGAATACCCACCGCGATGACCATGCCGAACATGACCATCATGTTGATCGTGTAACCAAATGCCCCAAGAAGCAGGAACGCCATCACGAAGGAGGCGGGGATGGAGATACCCACCAGCAGCGCGGAGCGCCAACCAAGTGCGGCCACACAGATTATCATCACCAGCATGACAGCGGTGATGATCGAGTTCTGGAGTTGTCCCAGCTGATCCCCAATCAGTTCCGAGGCGTCTGATGTGATGCGGACATCGACCGTGTTGTGCCAGCTTTCCTGCTGGGCCGCGACGGTGTCGCGCACGAAATTCGCCGTGTCGAGAATGTTGGCACCGGAGCGTTTGACGATCTGCAATTGCAGGGAGGGTTGGCCGTTGAACGTCGCGTAGCCGGTTGCGTCCTTGTAAGTGCGGCGGATTTCGGCCACGTCCGACAGGGTCACCGTGGCATTGTCAGAGCGTTTGACCGGCAGGTTGAGCGCATCCTGGGCGGATCGGATCAGGCCGGGCACCTTGACGGCAAAGCTGCCTTCGCCGGTGTCGATCTGGCCAGCCGGGACGAGCTGGTTGTTCGCGGTCACGACGGCGTAGATGTCCTGATAGGACAGATTGTAAGTTTCAAGTTTGACGGGATCGACCACAATTTCGAGCACGTCTTCGCGCTGGCCAATAATGTTGGCTTCCAGCACGCCCGGATTGCGCTCCAGCATGTCCTGCAGGGTCTCGGCAATCTGGTTCAGTCCGCGCTCAGGCGCCTGGCCGAACAGGTTCACGACCATGATCGGGAATTGTGAAGCATTCACTTCGGTGATGATGGGCTCGCGGGCATCAGCCGGGAAGAACCGTTTGGCCAGATCGACCTTGTCCTTCACGTCCAACACTGCCTGATCGACATCGGTTTCGATTTCGAATTCCAGAACCAGTTGGCCAGCGCCCTCTGCGCCGATGCCGATAAAGGTTTTCAGGCCCTCAAGAGACTGGATTTCCTGTTCGATGGGTTTGACCAGAAGACGCTCGGCATCTTCCGGCGTCACGCCAGCCAGCGGCACCGTGATGCCAACAAAAGGAATTGGAATGTCCGGATCCGCTTCCTTGGGCAATCCGATATACGTCGCCGTACCGGCAATGATGGCGCAGATCAGGATGGACAATACCATCCGCGCGCGGCCGATGGCACCCTCGACGATCTGGGTCATGGCTGGGCACCGCCTTGGGGAACAGGTTTCACTTCGACCCCTTCAGCCAGGTAGTCCTGGCCAATAGAGATCAGTCTGACCGTAGCGGGCAGGCCTGTGACCCACGCGCCCTCAGGCGTCTCATCAATCACTTTGATGGGCGCGAACTGTACCGTGTTCTGGTCGTCGACGTAGCGTACGCCGAGTTCGCCAGCGTCCGACAATGTCAGAAGGCCGGGAGAGATCAGCGTCGCTGGCACCTCGCCCATTGGAATAAAGAGTTCTGCCGTGACACCCGCGGCGACCGGATCGTCGCCTGTGTCGAGTTCACCCTCGATCAGGAAGGTGCGCGTGCCCGCGTCGGCCGTGCGTGAGACATAACGCAGCGTGGCCGGATAGGTCTTGCCGCTGGGCAGGCGGGCGGTGCCGGTCATGCCGGTCGTCAGTTGGCCGGCATTGGCCTCGGCCACTTCGACCGCGACAATAACTGGGTCCATGTCGACCATGGTGCCGCAAGGCTGACCGGGCGAAAGATAATCACCAGCTTCGGCCAAGCGGTTTTCAAAGATTCCGTCGAACGGGGCCCGAATCTGTGTCTTGGAAAGTTCCACCCGCGCGGCGTTCACCGAGGCTTCTGCAGCGTCGAGAGCTGCCTTCGCGGAGGCTTCATTATTGGCGGGGGCCAGGCCTTTTTCGGCCAATGTTCTTGCCGCCTCGAAATCGATCCGTGCAGCGTCGCGGCGAGCTTCAGCCTCTTCCAGACGGGCGGCGCGGGCTTCAACATCCAGTCCGCAGAGCAGCGTGCCCCGTGAGACGCGCGTACCTTCGCGCACGGGCGTCGAGGTTACGTTGCCCGCGGTTCCAGCTTTTACCGTCACCGATTTATCGGGGGCCGTCAGGCCCTTGGCCTTGAGGCGGATGCCGTGAGTTTGTGCCGAAACCGTGAAAGTGACCGCTTCGGGCGCGACCTCGCTGGCTTCCAGCCGGACATCTTCATGCTGCGTGCTGATGTCGCCCCGAATAACACTCCGGATCACGAACCAGGCCAATAGGCCGACAAAGATAGCAATGGCAATTTTTAAGGATCGGTTCACGGTTCAGTCTTTCGCACGGCTGGCGCTGTATCAGATATAGGGCGCGGCGTCGCCTGAATAAGGTCGCCGCTCGATCATAGTTAACAGCCGATTGTTGCAATCCGGCAAAGCTGGCGCGCAGATTTCAGGTTTCAGTGCAAGGTGTGATTAATAAATGCCCCGATCAGCGAGGGCAGAGTCAGATCCAGCGTCGCCAGCGGAAGATGGCCAGCATCAGGATGGTCGCCACCGCGAGCGCCCCAACCAGGATGGCAAATGCGCCGGCGCTTTGAACCCCCGGCATGCCGCCCACATTAACGCCGAAAAGGCCCGTCACGAAGCTGATCGGCAGGAAGACCGCTGACAGGATCGAGAGCACGAACAAGCGCTGGTTCATCACTTCCGCGCGTTCCTCTATCACCTGTTCCTGCAACACGGTGCAGCGGTCCCGGATCGTGTCGAGTTCTTCCGCCAGACGTGTGACCCGATCAGCGGACTCGCGGAGGAACAGCAGATCATGATCGGAGAACAAGCCGGACTGGGTGCCTTCGCGGACAAGCTGGGAAAGTGCCTCGCGTTGGGGCAAAATATAGCGACGTACCTGCAATACGCGGCGGCGCAACTCCGACAGTTTGGAGCGCGGGAGACGCGTACCAGGATCAAGCAGATCATCCTCGAACTGGTCCGCCTGTTCATCGAAACGCGACACTTCCGGTTCCATCCGGTCGGTCAACGCATCGGCAAGGGCGGCAACAAGGCCGCCCGTTGAATTGGGCGCATTGCCCTCTTTGACCTTCAGTTCGACATCGCGCGTCGCCTGGATGGGCTTGGCGCGCAACGTGATCAGAGAGCTTTCACTGGCCCACATGCGCAAGGCCAGCATGTCTTCCAGTGCTTCGCCTTCGTTCAGGTTCATGCCGCGCAAATTGATCAGGAAACCAGCACCATGCCGGGTCGAGCGCGGGCGAGTGTCTTCCTGAAGCAGCGCCTCGGTGGCGATACGGTCCAGCCCGCTCTGGCGAGCGAGCCAGGTTCTCACTTCCGGCGACAAACGGTTGAGGTGCAACCAGTGGCGACTGAACTCATTCAATCGGCCGGAGGTCACATCCTCCCAGTTCAGCGATGCGATGGTGCCGTCAGCCGCCATTCCGTAGCCGAAAACCAGCGGCGCCGTCATTGCGTCAGTTGAGGAAACAGCGGTCGACACTATGCAGGATCAGAGCGCCGAGACTGGCGGCGTGCGCGCAATCCAGGGGCGTGTCATTTCGAGCTGCATGGCCAGTTCAAACAGCAGGCCATCCTCGCCCCGTTTGGCAGAGAACATGGAGCCGATCGGCAGGCCGCCCGACGACCATGACAAGGGCACGCTCATCGAGGCTGCGCCTGCAACGTTCATCGGCGCAGTGAAAGCGGCAAAGTTCAGAACACTCTCCATGACCGCGTCGAAATCTCCATCCGGGGCCTGTTCGCCAATCGGTACGGCGGGGCTGCCTGTTACGGGTGTGAGTAGCACATCCATGTCGCTGAACCAGTCGTCATAGACGGCTTCGAATGCCTTGAGATACGCGATCGTGTCTTCCATTTCCGACTGCCGCGCCTGGAACATGGCGGCCGGGCCGAGCGTCCATGGCTCGACGATGTCGGGCCCGATAGGCTTGCCGGAATAGGCGCTGGCCTGTTGGGCAAACTCGGCGGCGCCAGCCGCCCAGTAGAGCAGGAACTTGTCGGTGAACTCCTTGCCGTCGAGCGGAACTTTGAAGTCGATCACCTCATGGCCCAGATCCCGGCAGAGCTGCGCGACGTCCTCAAGCGCTGCGGTGGTTTCAGGGGACACGCGTGTCCCGCTGATCGAGTCCGGTGCGAAGCCAATCCGTAGCGGACGGTTCAGGGTCGATATGTCTCCGAGGGGTGCATAGGTCCCGTCATTGGTCTCCGCCACACGAAACAGCTCAATGGAATCCTGCACCGTGATGGTCACGGCATGGTTGACCGAGATATCGACAGGCGGAGCGTTGGCCGCGTCCCGCTTGTCCAGTCGGGCACGTGATGGCTTCAGCCCAAAAACACCACACGTAGAAGCGGGAATGCGGATGGATCCGCCGCCATCGCTGGCATGCGCGAACGGGACGACACGTGCGGCCACGAGGGCGGCTGCGCCGCCGGACGATCCGCCCGGAATTCGGGATAGGTCCCAAGGATTGCGGGTCGGGCCTGTTACGAGCGGCTCGGTTGATGAAATGAGCCCCATTTCGGGTGTCGTGGATTTACCGAGAGAAACGACTCCTCCCTTTCTCCACGCTGCGGCAAAGGGGGAATCCTCCTGGGAAATATTGCCCACGAAAGCGCGGCTACCCCACATGGATTGCGTGCCCTTCCACCCGACAAGGTCTTTCATGAATGTGGGCACGCCACTGAACGTTCCCGGCGCGGGGACGGCTGCGTCGCGCAAGGCCTGGTCAAAGCTGTCGGTGGCGATCGCATTGAGATCGCCATTCACGGCCTTGGCGCGAGCGATGGCTTTTTCCGTTTCTACGAGCGAAGTGGTTTCGCCGGAGGCAATTCGGGCGGCGATGGTGAGACCGCTTTCCCAACCGGCTGGTGGGACAGCTTTTGCTGCCACGGGACCTGTCGGCACGGTGGCTGCGGCGTCGCTCGGCGTTTGTCCGCATGCCGCAAGTGTCGCGATGGCTGCCCCGCCCAGCAGAGCTTCCCGCCGTGAAAATCCAGTCATTCTATTCCTCCCAATTCCCATTTTTAGCGAAGCCTGTAACGGGAATTGGAATTTCGCAACCACCAAATCGTGGAAAAGCCGCGCGAAATTGCGCGGCTTTTCAATATTTCTGATCTGGTGGTGCCTATTGAATAACGCCGCACGCCACTCGCGCACCGGCGCCGCCAATAGGCTGGGTCATGTGGTCGTCTTCGGCCTCATGGATGATGAGCGCCGAGCCGTCTTCATCCAACAGGGAGTCGAGTGCGGTCAGGCGTGTGAACGCCTCATATCCGGCCGAACCATCTTCCGCGACCCAGATATTTGGCAGGTCGCCGGCTTCCGGTCCCTTCGGATTGAGCAGGCCATGCGCACCTTCGATCTTTCCATGATGACCACCGGATGCCTTGAACACGCCAACATCTTCACACGTGCCGGTGCCGTGTAAATGGATGCCGTGCCAGCCGGGCGTCAAGCTGCCGGAATTGAGTTCAACACGAATCATTTCGCCATTCGGACCATCGAGAAAATTCGCGGTGCCGATCTCCGTGCCTTCCGCGCCAATGATGGAAGCCGTCGCGGTCATCATGGAAGGGAACACGCCCTCATCCGGCCCGGGCATTTCGTCTGTCGTTGGCAAGCCATTGTCGCTGTCGGGCATCTCCTGCGGGGTCGCGCCTTGCTGTCCGCAAGCGGCAAGGGCGATGGCGAGTGAGGCGATTGCAGTTCGAGTGATCATGGGGGTCTCCTGTCAGCGGGGTTCTGATATAGGCTTAACGTCTATTTGGCAGGAAGGCTCCATGTCGTGAAGGACCGCGCGGATAAATTGCTCGTTAGTCTGGGGTTGTTCGACAGCCGAGCCTCTGCGCGCGCCGCGATTGAGGCAGGCAATGTGACGGCTGGCGGCGTCGTGGTCACCAAACCATCGCAAATGCTGTCACGCGACGACCGCATCGAGGCACAACCGGCGCACCCTTACGTATCGCGAGGGGGATTGAAACTGGCGCACGGCCTGAGCGCTTTTGGCGTTGATCCGGCTGGGCGCGTTTGCCTTGACATCGGGGCGTCCACAGGTGGTTTCACAGACGTGCTGTTGCGGGCCGGTGCGACGCATGTCGTCGCGGTCGATGTCGGGCGAGGCCAGCTTCACTCCTCTCTTTCCGATGAGGACGGCGTCACGAGCCTGGAAGCTCAAGACGCCCGGACCCTGACCGGAGAGATGCTGGGCGACACGCCTTCCTTGCTCGTATGCGATGCGAGCTTCATTGCGCTCGAAAAGCTGCTGGCCGTTCCTCTGTCGCTCGCGGCTGAGCGGGCGGAAATTGTCGGCCTGTTCAAGCCGCAATTCCAGGTTGGTCGGGAAAACATCGGCAAGGGCGGACTGGTCACAGATTCCGAAAAGGCAGACTTGGCGGCGGACGTTTTCACGGAATGGATGGCCGGGCAGGGATGGCCAATCCAGTCATGGACACAAAGCCCTATCACCGGGGGCGACGGCAATGCGGAAC
>Ga0315336_1006230_pt1 | contig 12357 bp, 11 predicted proteins | sample ASW5metaG_FD_204512 | JGI IMG/M metagenome (GOLD analysis project Ga0315336, IMG submission 204512) | Ammonia-oxidizing marine archaeal communities from Monterey Bay, California, United States - ASW #5 | ecosystem: Environmental > Aquatic > Marine > Intertidal zone | place: USA: California...
GAACAGGGCACACCCGTTGCGGTTGTCGCAAGTGATCCCGCAGGTCACGGTCGATTTCAAATTGCTGAAGCGAGTGGGAACATTATGTCTGAAATGAAAATGCTTCCTGGAATCGGCGGCGGCATGATTGTGAACTCTTCAGCCGGAAAACAAATGGGCGTACTTGCAGCGACCGATGAAGGTGGTCGTTTGAATTTAATGAACGCCAATGGCGTACCGATTTTTGTTGCTTCAACGGTTGGAAGTACTGGAGGTGGCGCAATGATTGTCACGAACCAGCGAGGAATTCCTGTCGTCATTGTGAAGTCAGATGAAGAACACCGTGGACTTATAGAAATTACAGACGAAGATGGAAATGGCGTTCGTCGAATGCGACCAATCCGCGGTTATTCCCCGTGAATTTCTTTGATTGCAATCGAACCATCACTGAGTTCTTCTGCAAACTCTAACTCTTTCAACGCCTCAAGGGCGGCGAGTTGCTCCGCTTGCTTTTTCGATGCACCCCATTTGGATGTGTACCGAGTTCCACCAAGTTCAACGCATATTTCAAAACACTTCGCGTGGTCTGGGCCTTGTTCATCGAGAACGAGATAGGAAGGTGTGTAGCCCGCAACTTTTTGCCCCACTTGCTGAAGCACTGATTTGTAATTGTCTTGGTGAGTAGATGACGCAGCGGTGTCGATTCGGTCTGAAATTGTGCGTAATATGAATTCTTTTGCGTTTCCAAATCCTGAGTCAAGGTAAATAGCACCGATGATTGCTTCATACGCAGCACCAGAAACGGATTCGGGCAGTTCCCCGCCACTCATTCCTTTGCCAACTTTGAGCAACCGATTTAAATCCATTTCCAATGCAATTTCAGCACATACTTTTCGACTGACAACTGCGGATTTTACTTTTGTCATATCCCCCTCTTCAAAATCAGGAAACCGCTCAAAAGTTTCGTGACACACCACAAATCCAAGCACTGCATCGCCCAAAAATTCAAGTCGTTCATTGGACTGGTAGCGCTGATCAACAGCAGAAGAATGTGATAGAGCCTGTTCTAGGAGGGTTTTATCCTTGAACTCGTAGCCAATAATGTTCTCTGCGAGTTGATTCCAGTCGGTATCCATAAACGTAAGGTTCCCCCTTTGAAGGGCTGAATTGCCCCGCATTGTACAACCCTTGCGGATTTACGTTGCGTGAGGTATGATGCGTCGCTCGGTTCAATAAACCGACAAGGATTACTTCAATGGCTGTTCATTACCCACGACGAAATAGTAAGATTAAACGAGCTCGTTCTATCGGATTCCGCGCTCGCATGAAGACGAAGAATGGTCGCAAGATTATTGCTCGGCAACGTCGTATCGGTCGAAAAATTAGTTAAAACCATTAATACAAAACCACCAAAAGACTCGCTTGACGCGAGTTTTTTTATGCGCGTTTCGAACCCGAATCAGAAAGTAATGCCTTAATTCTTGGAATGGCCGATGCAAAATCTCCATTTGAATCGAGTTCATGCGTTGCAAGCGATTCATAGGTCTCGAGCCGTTCACTTCTTACTTGCAAATCATCCGCATGTAACATCGGGCGATCTACACCTTTCGCGATTCGAGCCAGCGTGGTTTCTTCGTCCGCGATGCAATTAATGACCATCGGCACCTTCTTTAATGCGTCTTGCACAGACGCTGACATCGGAGAGCCTCCCCCAAGAGACACGACCGCGTCTTCTTGGAGCAGAGCAGGAATAATTTCCGCTTCTGCCGCCCGCCAGCATGCCTCGCCCTCTTCATCCCATACCGATTGCACCGTTGGCAAACCAAGATGTTCGAGTACTTTGTCATCGGCGTCGATGCACTGCATGCCTAGGTACTCCGCAATCCATTCGCTGATGGTTGTTTTTCCTGAACCTCGGTACCCAATAATTGCAATTGTCGACATCCGCACAGTGTAAACTCACAAGACTGTATCTGGTGACGATTTCTTTAGAAAATCAGGGGAGAGCCCTACTTTGGTATCTGGCGTCCATATCCATGGTAGACTCGCAAGGCAATGGTTCTTCGCCCTCTTCCAATTTTAAATTCCGAGAATGTTCTTCTCGATGCCCTGCTCGGCAAAACTGTCTCCATCGTTGGGTATGGAAATCAAGGGCGAGCACACGCACTCAACCTACGCGATAGTGGCATTTCGGTCACGATTGCGACGAGGAATCATGAACAAGCCATCGAAGATCAATTTGAGATTGTTTCAATCGCAGATGCAACCTCCGCTGACCTCATTATTATTGCTTTGCCAGACGAAGTGCAATGCGAGGTGTACATCGAAAGTATTGCACCGAACCTGTCCCTTGGAAAAACACTCGGATTTATTCATGGATTCTCTGTTCTTTACGAACATATTGTGCCACCAGAAGGCGTTGGAGTTGTCATGGTTGCGCCAAAAGGACCAGGCGTAACTGTCAGAGAACGGTTCCTCGCACATTCAGGAGTACCAGCCTTGCTCGCAGTTCATCAAGAAAATTCAACCCAAACTGCTCGTAGCATCGCCCTCGCATGGGCAGCGGGTATCGGCTCTGGAAGGATTGGCGTTATTGAATCTACGTTCAAAGATGAAACTGAAACCGATCTTTTTGGCGAACAAGCCATCATCGTTGGGGGGCTTGTGACGCTCATTAAGGCGTCTTACGAAACATTGGTCGAAGCGGGGTACCCACCACAGCTTGCCTACATTGAATGTTGTCATGAAGTCAAACAAGTCGCCGACATTATCTATGAAAAAGGCATTGCCTCGATGATGGAAGTAATCAGTAACACCGCAGAGAGTGGCGCTTACGAAGCGATGAACCTTCTTGATGATGAACATCTTCGTTCGCACCTCCGTACATTGTTAAGGAATGTCCAAGAAGGTACTTTTGCTAAACGGCTCGTCGAGAAAAGAATCGAAAACAAAAGAGAAGAACTCGCAAACCATGAAATTGAACAAATCGGCAAGGAAACCCGAAGTCTCATGAAACGGGATGACGATTAATCGCTGATGGATTTACTTCAAGCAATTATCCTTGGTCTCGTCGAGGGCATCACTGAATATATTCCAGTCAGTTCAACCGGACACCTCATCCTTGCTAAATCATTTATGGGGCTCACTCAACAAGCCATTGACCCATACCTCATCGTCATTCAAGGCGGCGCTATCCTTGCAGTCCTCGGTCTCTACCGCAAACGCGTCGGAGAAATGCTACGAGGTTTACTTGGCAAACATGCTGTTGGTCTTAAACTTGCCATCAATCTCATCATTGCTTTCATTCCTGCTGCAATTTTCGGGGTTTTATTTGACGATGCCATCAGTAAATGGCTCATGGGACCAATCCCAGTCGTCTGGGCACTTGCCATCGGTGGCATACTCATGATTTTCGCTGCTCGTTGGCAACGAAGCGCTTTCCATGAGGGCGATGATTCCCACAGTTTCATTGACATCGAGCACCTCACTTGGAAGCGCGCCCTCTTCATAGGACTCATTCAATGTCTTGCGATGTTCCCTGGCACAAGTCGCTCGATGGTCACAATTGTTTCGGGTATGGCGATTGGTCTAAAACCTAAACACGCTGCAGAATTCAGTTTCCTTCTTGGCTTACCAACACTTGGCGGTGCTACTGTTTTCAAATTGATAAAAGAAGGCGATGCACTCTCGTCGCTCTCGATGGGTCCGATGCTCATTGGCATTCTCGTCGCGTTTATCGCTGCAGCGATTGCGATTAAGTGGCTCGTCTCATATTTATCAAAACATGGACTTGCAATATTCGGTTGGTATCGAATCGCACTGGCGACAGTGGTTATCGTTGGAATGAATTATGGTTATTTCGGAGAAGATGGGAACAAAGAAGAAACAACAGCTGATGGAGGGTCAGCAATATCTTCCGTTCCACCCTCGGTCACTTTAGATATTGACCATTGCCCTGCGTTTCCTGTAGCAATCCAAGATTCGCCATTTACAATCACAGGCCCGACAACCGATTGCCAGTGTCCTGTTTTAATCTCGTAATCGCTTCTGATAAGTGACCACTGCAACCCATGCAAGTCACCGCCAGAAGAGACTCTCCAGTACACATCGCCGGCACCGGGAAGATTAACCACGGTTGGTTTTGGAAACAACGTTCCGCCAAGTGCCCATGCAAGAAGACCCGCCATTACAAAGAAGATGGCGACTTTAATCAGGAGCGAACGGAAACCAAGAGCAAGTTGACCCATAGAGGGACTATGTTAACCTGTTTGCCCTGAAAGTGCATGCGTAAGTTGTTGCTCGTTCCATACTTCAACGCCAAGAGATGTCGCTTTTTTTAACTTAGACCCTGCCTTTTCGCCTGCTATGAGGACATCTGTATTTTTCGAAATCGAACCGGTCACTTTAGAGCCTCGCTGTTCTAATTCTTCAGTAAGTGCTTTACGTTCCCAGTTCTCAAGTGTGCCAGTAATCACAAATACCTTTCCATCAAAGGCTGGGTCAACTACTTGGACTGCTCCACTTACAAGTTCTACACCAACATTTTCTAAGCGTGTAAATAACTCCCTGCCATGGGAAGAGTGAATAGCAGCATGCAATGTATCAGCGGTAATCTGACCAAAATCTTGAAGAGAAGCAAACTCTTCGATACTTGCTTGTTGCAAGGCTTTGATTGTGCCAAACTCTTTTGCGATGGTCTTTCCCGTCGCCCTACCGATAAGCGGTATGCCAACCCCAGAAAGGACTCTTGCAAGCCCCCTCGTTTTACTCTCATCGATTGCAACAACAAGAGCCTCTGCTGATTTTTCAGCAAAACCCTCAAGCGGAAGAAGATCCTGCGTAGTCAAAGTGTATAAATCAGCAAAATGTTTAACAAGACCTGCATCGACAAGTAGATCGACGACTTTGTCTCCCAAGCCATCAATATCCATTTGGTCACGCCCTGCAAACCACTTTACTTTTTCACGAAATTGCGCGGGGCATTCGGGGTTCACGCAGTATAACTTTGGTCCTTCCTGCTCCACGGGTCCACAACACTCCGGGCACTCTGCTGGGGGTTCAATTGGAACTTGTGAACCATCCCGTGCATCTATTTTTGCAGAAACAACTTGAGGAATAATCTCCCCAGCTTTTTCTACAATCACTTCATCTCCAACTCGAATGTCTTTCCTTCGAATTTCTTCAATGTTATGGAGGGTCGCATGTTGCACTGTGGTGCCCGCAAGTAAGATGGGGTCCATTGTTGCCCGTGGTGTTAGTGTTCCATTTTTACCCACTTGCCAATGAACTGCAATGAGCACTGTCGCTCCTTGCTCTGCCGGATATTTAAATGCGATACACCACCGCGGGGACTTACTTGTCGAACCAAGATTTTCTTGTTCTGCAAACTCATTGACTCGAACTACCATTCCATCAACTCCGTAGCCCATCTCGTGTCGAGCATTGGCGAAATTGTGAACTGCTAAAATAATTTCATCTGCACTGTGACATAAAGTGAGTTTGTCTGATGCGGGTATTCCAAACGTACGCAGCTCATCAACAAACAAAGACCACGACAGTGGCGCATCTTTCCATCGCACTTCTCCCTTTCCATGAGCGAGGAACGCTAACTTTCGCTCTGCAACTGTCTTGGGGTCAAGACTTTTCAAAGTACCCGCGGTTGCATTTCGAGCATTCGCAAAGAGTTGCTCCCCCTCAGCGATGCGTTTTTTGTTAATAGCATCAAAACTTGTATTGGGCATGAAAATCTCGCCGCGAACTTCAAGAACCGCTGGCGGGTTCCCCCGTAGTTGCAATGGAATGGCGCGAATTGTTTTTGCTTGCTCAGTCACATCGTCGCCACGCTCGCCATCACCTCGAGTGACTGCAGTCACAAGAACGCCTTTCTCATACCGTAAAGATATTGCAACGCCGTCAATTTTTGGATCGCAAGTACACACTAGTTGACCTTCGAGTTTTTCGTACCAACTTCGTAAATCTTCAATGGTGTATGTGTTATCGATCGATTGCATCGGCATAACGTGTTTCACCGATGCAAAGGCGTCTAGTGGTTCGCCCCCAACTCGCCTTGTAGGGCTATTTGGATGGGCTTGCTCGGGGTGCTCTTTTTCTAAGGTAGCTAATTCTAAGAGCAACTCATCATATTCACGATCTGATATGGTCGGCGATGCCTCGACGTAATAGTCAAAATTTGCCTGATTCAGCAAAGTTCTGAGTTCTTGGATTCGATAAATGCCACTCATATATGTAGAGGATAATGCCGTTGCTCGTAGTGTGCCGATAATTGCCAACGTGACCTTGGCACGTTTTGCATTCATTTTCAGCTTTGTCCTTATCAGGGTTGTCCTTGGTGATGTCCAGAGCGAAGTTGCAAAAATTGTTGCTAATGCAGACCTCAATAATGGAACAGCGAGCGTGTGCATTATCGACACCCAATCTGGTAATGCGATTGTAGACATCAACACACAAGAGAGCATGATTCCTGCAAGTAACCAAAAGTTATTCACAACTGGGGCTGCCTTGCATGTACTTGGCCCTCAATTCACCTTTCAGACATCATTGCTCAGAGATGGCAATTCTCTTGTTGTCGTTGGTGATGGCGACCCGACCTTCGGAGATTGTGACCTTGCTGGAATCAAGGATTGGTCTAATGAAAGACAGATGCTTGAAGAGGAACTTAGGCCATGGGTAGACGCGGTGCTCAAAACTGGGGTCAAATCATTTAAGACACTTTACATCGACGACCGTATCTTCGACCAAAACTTCATTCACCCCTCTTGGCCTGCAGATCAAATCAATAATTGGTATTGCGCCCAAGTCGCTGGCATCAATTACCATTTGAATGTTGTTCATTTTTTCCCTTCGCCAAATGTTGGTGGTCGAGCGAGCCTTGGCTTATACACTCCATCGATGCCATGGATGAGCATTGGGAATAAAACGAGTTCAAAAACCGGAAAGAAGGATTCCTCTTCGTTTTGGGTCGCAAGAACACCAAATTCGAACAGAATGACTGCAAGGGGAAACGTCAACGCGACACACACAAAGCCTGTGAAGGTCGCGTTCCATGATCCTTCGATGCTTTTTGGAAACTCACTCGCATCAGAACTCCGAATACATGGCGTCGCCATCAGTTCAGTAGAGAGAGTTTTACTGAGCGCGCCCTCGTCAAAGGGGGATGAGTTGTTTGTTCGGAAAACTCCAATCTCAAATGCACTCCTTCGAAGCAACCGTGACAGTCACAATCTCTATGCTGAAGCTTTACTCAAACGCCTCTCGGCTTCTGCGACAAAAAAACCAGGCTCTTTTGATGAGGGCGCAAGCATCATCGAAACTGCCGTTGCGCAACGAATTGGCGGAATCCAACGCGGGCTTACCGTTGCAGATGGCTCTGGTATGAGCAGAGACAATCAAACGACAACACGAACACTCGCACGCTGGCTTTATTCCTTCAAACTAGATGAACCCGCTGGCGAAGCGCTTGTCAATTCCCTTGCAACCCCTGGCAAAGGAACTCTTGAGAGTCGATTTAAAAAGGTGAAACTCGATGGCGCAACCGTACATGCAAAAAGTGGATACTTGCGTGGAGTTTGTTCACTCAGTGGCTATATTCTGTTTGCTTCAGGGAGAGCACCAATTGTATTTAGCATTATTGTTAATGACATTAAGGGCACGGTAAGAGATGCCAAGAAAATGCAAGAACAAATCATCGAAGCCGTGATTAATGACCTAGCGGGTCATTAATCACGGGTGTAATCCTATTTTAACCACCTGGGTGTTCAGGATGATCGGGCGTAGAAGTACCGAGCGCTGAAGTCACCGCCTTTTTCAACACGTCAACCATATCAGGACTAAAACCAACGTGCGTTTCGATTACTTTGCCGTCTGTTCCAATGATGACGGTGGTTGGAATACCTGAAACGCCGTAATCTTTAGTTAATGCATCAGAGCCACTCGCCATGAGCACCTTGGTGTTGTATTTGTTATCTGACCAGAACTTTGTTACTTTTTCCATGATTGCGTCAGCATCGCCACGTTCCCAAACATCTACGGCGAAAACTTTAACATTGAGCCCTTCTTCTTTGGTCCATGCATCGAACTCGTTGAGGAATGGCAAACCCTTCTTACAAGGTGGACACCATGTTGCCCAAAAATCAAGGACAACTACTGAACCCTTAAGTTCAGATAGTGTGACATCACCCGATCCATCAAGGGTAGCAAGGGTAAAGTCTGGGGCATCTTTCCCGTCAAGGCCAGATTCCTCGCCACCTGCTGGTGCGGACTCCTCGAACATTGCTGCTAAGGTAGCGTACTTTTCTCGGTCCCCTGCATCAAAAGTAACTGCAGAGACATTGTCCACAAAGGAAGTTTCTGCGTCAGCGGTTAACTTCATTGGTGGCATTCCAGGTTGTTCAAAGACCATCGAGACATTATTAATCTTGTTTTCCCCTGTCACTGCAATACTGATGGATCCCATCATCGTTTTAAGTTCAATAACTTCAACTGCAGTGCCGTCATCTTGGGTTTGAGCGGAAACACCAACTATTTCAGTGCCGGGCATTCCCATAGAGAATGTGTCGAGCCATTGAGCAATGGAATCATCTTCACGCATCGACACTGTCCATAACCCAGGCATACCATTACCTTCTGTCGCTTTATTTAAACCACCCCCAAATGATGTGGCTTCAACTTCAACGTATGCATCTTCTTTCTCATCGAGTGACAGATAGAATTTACCGTTCGTCCACGCTGCAGTCATTGAATCTTCTGCAACAATTTCACCACTCTTTTTACTAAGAACAATATTCACAGTCATCGTTTCTGGGGCCTCATCTGGCATCATTGCAGGCATTGTGAGTGAGACTGTTTCTGAAATTGCAGGCGCATTCTTATACGCTTTATGCACTTTGCGAAGAAGCGCTTCTGCTTGTTCAGCCGATTCATTCGATGCTTGGGCATCACCCTTCTTATCACTTGGATGCTCCGGATGGTCGCCAGGATGTTCTGGGTGATCTGGTGTCGGATCGTGATCAGGATGAGCAAGTGCGATGGGAGCAATTGCGAGGGCAGTGAATAGTGTGAGTAGTTTCATATGGGGTCTCCAAAAAGTGTTCTTTGTGATAACGCAGGATAACATAGATTGTTACACCGTACCCAACATTGTTTGTATTGATTGTTTTAAGGTGGGATGTATGTATTCAGGGGCGATTTCCGCAAGCGGGATTAATACAAAGTGCCTGTTACATGCCTCTGAATGTGGCACAGTGAGTCTATCCGTTTTAATGTTCTGTTCACCGAAAAAAAGGATATCAATGTCGAGGGTTCGAGACTCCCATTTCCGCTCACGACTCCGGCCTTGAGATTGTTCAATTACTAAACATCGATGCAACAATTCCATTGGCTCATACTCGGTTTCAATCTCAATAACTTGATTTAAGAATAGTCCTTCAGCAATCTCTCCCATTGGCAAAGTTTCGATGACTGAACTTTCTTGAACAACGCGCACTTTTTTATCTTCTTGAAGCATTTTGATTGCTGTGTTCAGATACTCACTACGGTTCCCGATGTTACTTCCAAGACCAAGAAAGACATCGGAATATTTCATCGGATGGTTTTTCCATATTGGCAACACATTTCTTCCTTAACATCGCCAGTGACGAGCGATGTTGCCATGTTTATCGCAGTCGTCGAAACTTGTTTTCGTATTTCATCTCGTGTTCCCTGAAAACGAAACTCGCGAACTTGAGTTTCATTTGCTACAGAGCAACCTACGAACACTGTCCCAACTGGCTTCTCCTCTGACCCGCCACTTGGACCTGCTATCCCAGTCGTACTAATTGAAACGATTGCCCCACTTCGTTCCTTTGCCCCCTCACACATTGCCTTGGCAACTTGCCAAGAAACTGCCCCATGTGTTTCTAGTAGGCTCCCGTCAACGCCAAGTTGCGAGGTTTTCATTTCGTTGGAGTATGTCACCCATCCCCCTACAAACCACGCACTTGCTCCGGCAATCTGCGTCATGTTTTCTGCAATCATTCCACCTGTGCATGACTCCGCCGTTGCGAGCATTCCTCCGCGTTCTTGGAGCACCTTTCGTAATTGCTGAGCATCCGTTGACATCGTTAGTTGGCTTCAATAATGGATTGGTAATTCTGTTTATAGAAACGCCCTGCTTCTCGTTGCAGTGCAGAAACACCGTGTTCCTCTGGATGCCACAAACCGCTTTCAATCCATTGATCCCTAAGCCAACCATATTTCAATACCTTGCGCTCTTCTGGGGAATCCATTGAAAGTTCAGAATCTTCGTTCGTTTGAATTCGAGGCATAGCATCAAACGCAACGAGCATCTCATGAAGTTCAGGATTATCAACATCTTTTGCCGTGACAATGCCATCAGTATCTGGATAAGCAGGATGCTCGATAATTGCACGCCATGCTTCGACTAGTAAATCGTGGTGATTCATCGCCATTCCTGAAAATAATGGTGCGATAAACGCTCGCATGTTTCGGTCTGGGAACGGCGCTGGCTTCGCGGTTTCATAGGGGTTCACTTGATCGATCATGCGATGCATATACAAGGTGTACATTTCACGGCGTACAGGCATTCTTCGTAGCTCAAATTGATCTGGCCCAAGCGAATCGTCCTCGCTGCCACTTGTTGAAAACTGCCACATCGCTTGTGCGTTTTTTGTCAGGCAGTATTCAATAAACCGCATGGCGAGTTCTTCGTTTGGGGCACCTCGTAAAAGTGAGATTGGATCTGGGTCAATCATCGTAGCACTCGGGGGGTCAATGTACCCAACACGATCACCGCCCCCGCTACTTTTGACAGCTTGCGATTGATAACGACCATAAAAGTCGATGCATACACCCATCGCTGCATCGCCTTGGCTTACATCAGCAGGTGGTTTTAAACTGCTCGCAGAGAAGTACCGAGCATTGGCAGCCGCACGCCTTAATACTTGCCACCCTCGCTCCCAGCCAAGGTTTTTAAGGATTGCTTCAAATGCAGTTGTTACAGATCCTGACTGCGCTGGATTAACTAACGCTAACCGGCCAATAAGTTCGGGATTACATAGTGCTTCCCATCCCTCAGGGGAATCAATGCCAATTTCTTCAAGGACTTCGTTGTTGTACACGATGCCAAATCCTGAAAGTGCAAGCCCGTGCCAGTATCCATCAGGGTCATAGAGCGTAATGTCACCGATGAGATTTTCTCCATATACTTCATCGAGCACCGCAGGGTCTATGATTGCAGGAACTGAAATCGTAGTGGTCACTTCTTTACCATTGTATTTTTTTGTGATATCTTTTTTAAGTACACCGTGTTCATACGAACCGCCACCGAACACTAGGTCGGCTTCTCCACCAGGTTCTTTCCCCGTCTCAATCGCATGACTGTACTGCGATTGCAACATCCTTCGAATTTCACTTGTACCACCTGGAACAGACCACACGACAACTGCATCTTCACCGAATTTTTCTTTGTGCCACTGTGTAAAACCTAGACCAAACTCATGACGAATTTGTTCATTGTGCGGGGAGATGATAATGACGCTCGCCGCATCGCTTGGAACCTCAACAACATCGCCCCGATAGAAAAGTGGAACGCCAAACAAAATAGCGAGGCAGACACCTATGATTATTACAGCTGATTTGTTCATGCAATACGACCAACTTGCAACTCGAGAGCGAGTGCTTTCGCTGCGCGAGCGATGTCTGCTTGCCAATCAGTTTCTGGTGTTGGATAAATCACGCTTCTACTCGCTGTTGCAAGGGCTCCATGCCCGTCTGCAAAACATCCCGAAACCATTTCTGGGGTTGCGCCTTGAGCGCCAATGCCTGGCATCAAAAATATTTGGTTTTGCATTCTGTTGCGTAGCGAGAGCGCTTCATCTTGCTTTGTAGCACCAACGACGACTCCCAAACTACTCCAACCGGACGGGCCAAGGTAGTTCTGTCCGAGGGTATGCAGGAGTTCAGCGATCGATTCTGCAACAGTACGCCCATCACTGAGCTGTTGTTGTTGAATTGCATCACCACTTGGATTTGACGTTCTCACTAGGCAGAAAACGCCAAGGCCTGCATCAAGAAACGGTTCTATTCCATCAACACCAAGATAGGGGTTCACTGTTACCCAATCGCATGGACCATCTGCCGTGACCGCTACCGCATAATGCTCTGCGCTGATACCAATATCGCCTCGTTTTGCATCGAGGATAACTTGCAAATTACTTTCATGTGCATGGTTTCTGAGTTGACCAAGAAGTTCAAGGCCTTTAAAACCAAAGCGCTCAAAACAAGCCGATTGAAACTTGACCGAAGCGGCTACAGGCGCAACTGCATCGATAATCCCTTCACAAAAAAGCCGACAGGCATCTA
>Ga0315336_1006231_pt1 | contig 12356 bp, 5 predicted proteins | sample ASW5metaG_FD_204512 | JGI IMG/M metagenome (GOLD analysis project Ga0315336, IMG submission 204512) | Ammonia-oxidizing marine archaeal communities from Monterey Bay, California, United States - ASW #5 | ecosystem: Environmental > Aquatic > Marine > Intertidal zone | place: USA: California...
CCGAGCACTCGCTTCGCCGGACCCTGATCCAGCGGCCGCAGCCCGGGGGATTCATGCACGATAAAGGCTCCACGTACATTGAAGCGATCTCGCGGGCATTGCACGACGAGATGAGTGCTGACGCGGACGTTTTTCTCATGGGTCAGGACATTGGTCGTTACGGGGGAGCCTTCAAGGCCACCCGAGGTTTTCTCGAGGATTTCGGTCGGGAGAGGATCGTCAATACCCCGATGTCGGAGTCCGGCACGATCGGTATGGCGGTGGGGGCGGCGCTTCTCGGCGGGCGGCCGGTAGTGGAGATGCAGTTTGCCGATTTTATTTCCTGCGGCTTCAACCAGGTGGTCAACATCGCAGCCAAGATGTCCTGGCGGACCGGGCGAAATCTCCCGCTCGTGATCCGCTGTCCCACAGGTGGGGGAGTAGGGGTGGGAGCGTTTCACTCGCAGTGCGTGGAAGCTTGGTTTCTGCACGTTCCGGGGCTCAAGGTGGTCGTTCCGGCGCGGCCCTCGGATGCGTACGGACTGCTCAGAGCAGCGATCCGGGACCCGGACCCCGTGCTCTACTTCGAGCACAAGTATCTATATCGTCGGATCCAGGAGCCCCTGGACTCGGACCCATCTGCCCCCGATGGAATCCTGCCGTTGGGTTCGGCACGAATAGAGAAGGAGGGCGAGCACATCACGGTGATCACTTATGGCTGGATGGTCCACAGAGCGCTCGAAGCTGCCAGCATGGTTGCGGGCGAGGGAATTTCCACGGAGGTGCTCGACCTTCGGTCCCTGGCTCCCCTCGATGAGGACGCCATCCTTGCGTCGGCACGAAAGACGGGAAAGGTGCTCATCGTGCACGAAGCCACACTTACCGGTGGCTTTGGCGGAGAGCTGGCGGCTCGCATTCAGGAGAAGGCCTTCGAGTACCTCGACGGCCCCATCCGGCGGATTACCTATCCGGACACGCCCGTACCTTACCACAGAGATCTCGAGGCCGCCTGTCTCCCCAGCGTAGATGGGATTGCGCAGGCCATCCGGGAACTTCAGCGGTGGTGATCCTAACAGCCATCCCCGGTGTCATCGAACCAGTCCTCGAAAAGCAGGACGCGCGCGGTGGCGAAGCGATGGGTCTGATCGACGCGCCAGATCAGAATAAGGTCGGGGATCGAGCCGTATTTCGGACGAGCGGTCTCCGGGAGGGCAAAGATCATATCGAAGCGACGTGTGCCGCCCGGAGGAATCGCGAAGCCGTTCGTCCCCTTGGCGGGCTCGATTCTCTCGCGCTGTAGAGTTTGCCCGGTGCCGTCGAGGAGACGCACAGCCCCCGTGCTGAGCAAGAGATCCTGGGACGTCAAGTTCTCCACGTACAGCCTCACGCTCACTTTCGATCTCGGCCCCTCGAGTTCTTCTACCGTAAGGGTGTTGGCGGCGACGCGGGCATACGCCAGGGTCTCCTTGTCGTCGGTAGTCGCCCGGGAATCGGCTTCCTCGTAGCGGACAGGTGGGGCCTCGCAGGCAGAGAGACTCAGGAGGAGAAGGAGGCGAAATAGGCGAACAGGAGAGGGGTTCATGGCAGTTACGGCCTCAGAAATTTTGTTATCAGCCGTTGCGAGCTGAAGACCCCCAGAAGATCCTTGGTATCCCTGGACACCGGTTCCGATAACGCTACTGAAAGCCTTTGATTTCCGCCACGACCTGTGGTCCCGTTAGTCTATAGGTCTTTTAATGGTAAACAACCGACAGACGACTCGTGGCGTCACGGAAACCCCTGGCCAATTGACTCGAAGTGTTCGAAGGGCAAAGAAGGGGGACTCGGCTGCGTGGACGCACATCAAAAGCAGAGTACGCGAGTTGATTGGCTCCAGATTGCAGCTGCCGCGTCACATCGACCCGGACGAGCTCGCCACGGACACGGTTTCAGAACTATGGCAGGCACTCAGAAAGTTGCGGGACGACGCAAAGTTTCTCAGCTTCGCCCTGACGGTGGCGCGGCGCCAGGCGTGTCGTATGAAAAGAGAACAAGAGCGTCATCTCCCTCTCGCCTCCGATCCCGCGGTCCATCGTGCCGATGTGAACGTAGGCTCCAAGAATCTGGAAGGCGAGGAGTTTTTGCACTCCATGTGCGCCTCATTGACGGGCTCCGACAAGCAACTCTTTCGCCTTCTTTACGTCGTCGGGGCGACGAGCTCGGAGGTGCAGTCGAGCCTGGGGATTTCCGGCGGTCGGCTCCGCCGGCGGAAGCACCGCCTCCATCAGAAGCTGCGCCAGACGACCAGGCATTGACTGCGTAGCTCCAAAAAGAGCTTCCGGTAACTTCGGTCGCGCAAGATTTCTGGAAAGACCCTCCAGGATATGCAGGCTCTTGCCGATGATCTATCGACCCGCCGGCATCTGTGCTCGCTGACGGAGTAGTTGATGCGTTTTTATGGGCTTTCTGGAGAGAGGCGTTATCAGGATGACAAGAAGGAAGAACAGGTCCAGAAGTTTTTGGTCGAACGCGATGAGTCTCTTCGTTCTCGGAGTTCTTCTTATCCTGGGTCCCGTCGAGGCTTGGGCAAACGGGACGGGAGCGACGGAGGAAACGGAGAAATCCGTCACTCAGAAAATTCTCGACCGCATGCTCGAGTCGAAGGAGATCGATCAACCGACTTACGATGCGTGGAGTGCGCAAGCTGCGGAGGAGGCCTCGCGGCTCGGAGGGGGTCCTGAGGACTGGACTTTCCTTTGGAAGGATGGGTTCCGTCTGAGCCGGAACGATGGGCGTTTCAAGCTGAGGTTCGGCGGCCGTATTCAGCTGGACGTAGCGGGCATCGCGGAGTCCAGGGGTCTGAGCCGAGTGGCCGATGGGGACGGCATCGGAGCCGAGTTCCGGCGATCCCGAATTTATTTCTCCGGCACGATGGGGGCGCACCTACTGTTCAAGGCGCAGTACGACTTCGCTGGCGGTGCGGGTGGGACCGATTTCAAAGACGTCTACCTGGGACTGCAAAACTTGCCTCATGTCGGCCGGATCCGCGTCGGTCACTTCAAAGAGCCGTTCGGCCTCGATGAGATGACGAGCAGCAACCACATCACGTTCATGGAACGTTCGTTGACCAACGTGTTCAATCCCGTGAGAAACACGGGCGTCATGATCGACCGTACCTTCTGTGACGACCGTATATACTTTGGCGCGGGCGGCTTCATCATCTCGGATGATTTCGGGATGGAGTTCTCCCACGACTCGAAGTACAGCCTGACCACCAGACTAGCGGGCGTCCCATGCTACGCGGATGACGGTAGCAGCCTGTTACACGTGGGAGCCGCCTACAACCACCGGTTCATCTCGGATCTTCGTCTACGCCAACGACCTGAATCCCACTTGGCTCAAAGATATGTAGACACGGGCACCTTCCTGGCGAAGGACGCCGATGTCTTCAGCGGTGAGGCGGCCCTCGTGGAGGGCCCCTTTTCCGTCCAGGCAGAGATTTCGGGAGCTCTCGTGAACAGGGGCCTCCAGGGGCGGAACGTAGGTTTTTGGGGGTTCTACGGAGAAACCAGCTACTTTCTGACTGGCGAGCACCGAGTGTACGATCGTAAAAGGGCCGCCTTCAAAGCCCCCAAACCGAAAAGGCCCTTCAGTGTGGAGAAGGGTGACTGGGGCGCGTTGCAGGCCGTCGCACGCTATTCGTGGCTAAACTTGAACGATGAGGATATCCGCGGCGGGATTCTTAGCGACATTACCCTGGGGGTCAACTGGCACCTCTACTCGAATACCCGAATCATGCTCAACTACGTCCATGCCTTCGTCAATGACATAGGGCATGCCGACATCGTCCAGGCACGGTTCCAGATCGTGTTCTAGGAACGAGTAAGCACTTGAACCGCCGCGGAAGGAGCGGAAGTCAAGACGTCGCTGTCCTCAGGCGATAGTTTCAAGACAAAGCGTAACGCGCAGCTGCCATCCGCAAGGCTCCGAACGACCTCGGCGGTCACCTCGGTGGTGTTGGACCCAGGTAATCTCACGCCATCGTCCATCGTCCTCATGGTGACCTCTTGTTTCGGTGAGAGTCCGTCGCCAAGCCCCGTGACGCGGGCACCCGTCTCGCTGATGTCGATGAGCACGGCCTTCACTTGCTCTCCCTGGTGCAGGATGGAAATCTTTGCGCACACGCTTCGGCGCGGGGATCGCCGACGATCGTCGACGCGCTTGATGCTGCCGTCGAGGCGGAGGTGGACGATTTCGCCGGTCGAGATGTTGTCCATGGCGCCCGGGACACCGACGATCGCAGGGACGTTGTACTCTCTGGCAACAATGGCTGCGTGGCTGAGCCAGCCACCGATCTCGGTGATGATGCCAGCCGCCTTCGGGAAGAGTGGGGTCCAGGTGGGATCCGTAAAGCGCGCCACCAGAATTTCGCGCTCCTTGAAGCTCTCGATGTCTTCCGGTGAGGCGACCACTCGCGCAGGTCCCTTGACCTCCTGGTCGCCTGCCACCATGTTTCCAGCTATTTTGCGGCCAGACGTACTGGCCTTCACCTTGCCATCAACGGTCAGCGACTCGAGATGGAGCGGGCTCAGCTCCGTCGGCAGTTCGTAGGAGCTGAAAAATTCCCGTTCGGCCTTTCGGTCCGAGACGATTTCGGCTGCCGCCCTGGGATTGTCTTGTAGCTCGGAAATTTCATCCAGGGTCAGGTAGAAAATTCCATCCTCGAGCCCCTGCTGACGCCCGATCTCTACGAGAAGCTTGCGAAGTAGCGCCAGCTCGCGCAGGCAGTGGTGCTTGGCTTCCTCCTTGAGGCTCTGGAACTTTCGAGCCCGCTCGGCAGCGAGCGCGAGGAGTCGGCTCTTGGGAGCTTCCGCGAGCGCATTTTCGCTTTCGGTACCCATGGTTCCGTCGCTGGAGCAGCAAATGGGTTTGACGATGTTCCCATCTGCTGCGGAGCGAGATACGAGTTTCAAGACTCCCTCGGGATCCTCGGAGTATCGGGGCTCGGCAAGCTCGTAATCCTTTGGCGCGCGGTGACCGAAGAGCTCCACGAAGTCCGCGGTCGGCCGGTTGCCGTCGTTAATCTCCGGTAACAAGCTCATGGCGCGGTGAACGATCGTCTCGGGCATGTGCGATAGGTATTTGGCGGGCTGGAGACCGCGCTGGCTAAGTTGGCGTTCAGCGAGCTTGAAGTAGAAGTCAGCGGCGAGGTTGATCAGCTCGGCCTGGACGTACGTCTCCTCGAGGAACCGTTTGAGCCAGTCCTCGAAGAGACGGATGATCTCCGATGTCGTCAGCTTCGAGACGTCCATGATTTCACGGATCGTCATCTCACTCAGGAAATTGGGAAGAAAGTCCTCCCGGAACTCCCTTTCCAGGGAATCCGCCGCCCGGGTCAGGCGAAACGAAGCCACCATCCCTGGGCTCTGGCTCAATCTTTTGCGCTCTTCAGTGCGATTTATATACAGTGCGCCGAAGACGGTGGTGATGTACGGCGCGCTGTCGACATCCACGTTGTACGGAATGCCCAGAGCCCGACAAGCAAGGTCGGTGCTTCCTCCCGGTGCCCACAGAGCTTCCATGAAGGAGAGGCTGAGCGGTGTCGGCCGAGGCAGGAGCTCGGAGAGTTCGTTCTGGGCGAAGACTGCTTCCTCCGGGCTCGCTCCGGCAGCCTGCTGGAGGAGACGGTGCCGTTCATTCTCGAAGATCCGACGCTCCCCGTTTTTCGATCCTGCGTTGCCGCGGGAATTACTGGTTATGTCACGCGTCTGAAGAAGGAGGAAACGCCCTTCAGCGAACGCCCACTCTATGTCTTGCGGCTGTCCGAAACGTTTTTCCACGCGGTGGCTGAGCTCGATGAGCGCGCTCAGGTCGATGGGCGGCTTCTCCGGGTCCAGCAGCTGGCCGCTCACCCGACCGAAGCGATAAGCCTTCGGGGTTGCCGCACCGCTGACGAGAGCCTCGCCAAGCCCAGGGACCAATTCCACCAGCGAGCTGCCGCTCTCTGCAGGGTGCTCCGTGAAGAGGACTCCCGCGTACTCGGCGTCGACCATCTTCTGGACGAGCGCCCCGCCCCTCTCTTGCGAGTCCGAAGAATAGGCCATTGCGCGCGAGGAGTGGAGCGAGGAATGGACTTCTTCCAGGGCCTCGTAGAAGTTCTCGCGAGTAACATTGAGAACGGACTCGAAAACGCCGGCATAGCTGCGGTCCACGCCGTCCTCGTTGAGTCCGGAGCTCCGCACGGCTACCTTCTCGGCTCTTAGCTTCTGCCAGAGTCGGGAAATGGTGCGGCGTTCGTGCGGCTTGACCTGCAGCCCGTCTCCGTCACGGGAAAGCAGGCAGTCCGTGACCACGAAACCGTCCGGTACCGGAAAGCCGGCTTCCATCATTTGAGCAAGCTTGATGGCCTTGTTGCCGGTCCCCGGCGCGCGATGGGCCTGGCGTAGAGGTACCACGGGTCGCGGTGGAAGCATGGCGCCCGCTTCGCGTCTCCGAGGACGCACGACGAGAAGGTAGTTCATCACGCGATTCTGGGCGACCATCAGCACGACGTTGGCCACCAAGTAAAGGTTCAGGGCTGCCCGCAGTTTAAAGGTGATGGCGAAGAGGAGAACGGAGGGAAGGAGGCGCAGGATCAGATATGTGCGACCGTGCTTTTGCGCGTTGATGTGGAGATGAACAAAGATCAGCGCTGCCAGAGCTAGCGGAAAGACGAAGAGGGGGTCGGCCTCTGAGAGGGCCGGAATCCACAGGAAGGAATCGCTGGACTGGGCCGACACTGCATTCACAGCGCTGAAGAAGGCGATCCAGAGGAAAACCTGGACTAAAGTGCCGATCAGGTTCCGTCCCGACTTTATGCGGTGCTTCCTGTGCAATGCGAGGACGGCACGCGAGTAGTATTGCGGGTCGCTTCCAATCCTCTCCTTGAGCCGTGCGATCTGGGGAGCCAGGCCACGCAGTACGATCTGGTCCCTCTCGCTCTTCAAGCTAAGCGGCAGGATTACCGTGCGGAGCAACAGGACGCACAGGAGAATGGCCAGCGCCAGATGGCCGACCCGAGCCTCCGTTCCATGGAGAAGTCGCCGCAAGGGGGCACAAAGAATCTCCGCCACAGAAGTGTCGTTTTCGGCAGCCCACTGTGCGACGTGAGCCTTTGCGGCCGACGGAACGAAGTACTCGTGAGGCACTGTATACCGGCCGCGAACGTCATAGCCCAGGCGGTGTAAGCGCAATCCCGTGATCCACCCGTAGAAGGAACTACGCTTGTCGTAGCACACCACGACAATCGGCTTTTTCGGGAGGCCGTTTAACTTCTCCTCCATTTGCCTTGTCGGCAGCTTGCGGATCGGCACGTTGTAGGTGACGTTCTCCGGCAGATGGTTCGCCTGGAAATCTTTTTCGTAGCGGACATCTACGAAGATAGCCTCTTCCTGATCGATGAGGCGAACGACGTCCGGCGTGTCGAGGAGCACATCCTTGTTGGGGAAATTCGCGACCGTACGCAGCAGGCTGGGTCGGCCCGATTCTGGGAGGACCAGCGCCCGGTTCTCAGCGATCCACTTCTCATAGCCGCCGATCATGAAGTAGCAGCGATATCCTTTGGCGGTGAACTCGTCACAGAGCTCGGAGCTCCGGTTCCCCGAGTAGCAGAGGAAGACGATCTTCTTGGCTTCCGTCTCCAGGAGCTCCGGGTTCTCCAGCAGGTCGGGGTACCGCGAGTGGCGGGAATCCGCTATGTAGCCCATCTCGACTTCTTCGGGCTCGCGCACATCGAAGAGCTGCATTTCTTTTCCGCCGATTTTCAGCCCTTTCTGGATGTCTTGTGCGAGGACGTCCGTTTGGAGACCGAACGGGTGCTGCCTTTGCTTGGCGAAGCCGAGCGTCTTTAGCGTGACATCTCCGACCCCCTTGCCGTTCTCCTTGGAGGAGCGCACAAGATTCGTGGAGAGGCGGCGGTTCTTTCGATCCAGGTGGCTTGTGTACTGTAGGACATTGGCACCGACAGAGAGAAGGAGAAGGACCATTGCGCCTCGGAACGACCAACGCGCAAATTTCCCTCCGCCTTTTGCCTGCCCCTTCGGCCCCCGCTTCCTGGCGAAGGTGAAACTTCCGAGGAGGACTGTCACAAGACCAAGAACCTGAGCCGCACTCGCGAAGAAGTTCACCACGACGTCGGGAGACGGAATGGCAAAGAGCGGAGAATAGGCGGCCAGATTGATGAAGAATGCGACAACTAGTATTGTCCCGGGGAAGCGAGCCTCTCGAATTCGGAAAACTGTGCGCATAGATCTACACTCTGGCTACGAAGTTGCGATTGCGAAGGGGCTGTAGCAAAAGCCTCTACGAAGCGGATGGGAGGAGTTCCTCCACCAATGCTTCCAGTGGCTCAGCTGTATAGTGGTGACGAGTGCCCCGAATGTTCCCCAAAAAATGAAGATCTCGAGAAGATCGCGTTTTCGATACGCCGTTTAGGAGGGGAGTGCTTCCGATAAGGCATCAAGGAATATGAATAGAGAAGCGGAACAGAGAATGTGAATGATTCACTATTAGTTCCGATGCTGACCCGATGGCGCGTCATGCCGAGGATTGGCCGCGACCTTGGTGGCGACCAAGGCGGGAGCCACCAACTTCTTCGCGTTTGACCTGGCGGCCAACTTCTTCGCGGTACGCTTACTCGGGCACGGAGTGAACGTCACCGAAACGTATGTGCCCGAGCTTTCTAGCTCACTACCGAGGCTACCTTAACTGGCAGCCGCACGGTAAAGGTCGCGCCCTCACCCGGCGTGCTTTTCAGGGTGATGTCACCCCCCAGGAGACGAGCGAGGGAGCGGCTGATGCTCAGGCCCAGACCGGTCCCACCGTACTTGCGGCTGTTGGAGACATCTGCCTGAGTGAAGGGTAGAAAGATCTCTTCCTGTTTCTCTTGCTCGATCCCGATGCCGGAGTCACTGATGGCGATCTCCATCGCCTCAACTTCACCGTCTTCAGAGCTCGCAGCCTGAGCGGTGACGTGGATTTTGCCCTCATGTGTGAACTTGACTGCGTTGCTCACGAGATTGTCGAGGATCTGACGCAGACGGTGAGGGTCGCAAGAGATTTCCTCAGGAAACTCTTCTGCGATCTGGACCTCCAAGGTCACGTTCTTGGACTCGGCGTTGATTGTCCACAGCTTACTTACCGCCTCGATGAGCTGCCGCGGGTTGCACTGGACGAGCTCGAGGTCTGTCTTCTGCGACTCGATCTTGGCCGTGTCGAGGATGTCGTTAACGATCGTAAGAAGCGACTCGGTACACTCGTGAGCACTCTGCAGATAGTCCTGCTCCTCCTCGGAGGCTTCGGAATCGGAGAGAGCCAACTCGAGGTACCCCATGATGCCGGTGATGGGCGTGCGGATTTCGTGGCTCATGTTGGCGAGGAACTGGGTCTTGACCCAGCTGGCCTGCTGCGCTGCATCCAACGCGTTCGACTTCGCCACGACCTCCTTTTGAAGGAGCTGATTCTGCTCCTTGATCTTCAGATGGGTTCGGATGCGGGTGTGGAGCTCTTCCTTGTGGAACGGCTTTCCCAGGTAATCGACCGCTCCCAACTTCAGGCCCTTGATGATGCTCTCTGGAGCTCTTTTGGCGCTCAATACGATCACCGGGGTACGGTCCAGCAGGCCCTCCTCCTTCATCACCTTCAGGACGTCAAAACCGGAAATCCGTGGCATCATGATGTCCAGCAGCAGAAGGTCGATGGTCTTCTCGCGAAGCACCTTGAGGCAGCTTTCGCCGTCCGGAGTCTGCGTGACGCGGAAGTCGTGCCGCAGAGCCTGCCAGATAACCTCGAGGTTCACCGAGTCGTCGTCAGTAGCGAGAATATGGTACAAACGATCGCTGGCAACGGCGGGTACGCGGCACTCGGTAGCCATTCCGTCATCAACTGCTGGCGGCTCGCGAAAGCCGTCAGGGACGCTTTCCACGATCTGCGGCGTCGACGCGGCCCCGACAGCCTTCAGTTGGACCGAGTCCTTCAGGGGTGGCCAGGGGACGACGTGGCTTGCCAGGTTCTCGACGGGACCCTTTTCGGGTACCAGTATGGTGAAAGTGGACCCTTTTCCTTCCTTGCTCTCCAGAATGATCTCACCCTCGAATGTGGTGACCAGCTTCCGAACCATGGCGAGTCCCAGTCCCACGCCTCCGTGAGAGCGAGTCTCGTGCTGGAACCCCTGGACGAAGGGCTCGAAGATCTGCTCCCGCATGTCCTCCGGGATTCCCATGCCGCTATCTCGTACCGCGAGTTGAAAGCCGGGCACTTCGGCGTTCTCCCAAGGGCGAGCGATGACCTCCACCGACCCTTGCTCGGTGAACTTTACCGCATTGTCGGCCAGGATCCGTACCACCTGGTCGAGCTCCTTGTAGCGGTACGTCGCTAGCATGTCCTCAGGTACCGTGATGAGAAGATGGACCCCCTTGTTCTCGGCCTCCACACGCAGGTCGATCAATGCCTTATCGAGATGCTTTGCCAGGAGGTGGCCCTCCGGCTGGTCCCGCGGCAGCCCGCCGGATTGCGCCAATCGCGAGAACTCGATGATGGAGTCGTTCATATGCCAGAGCCGTTCGGCACAGCTCAACACCGTGTTCAGCGGGTGGAGACAGGTGTCCGGGACTTCGCCATAACCGCCGCTCCGGAGGCCGTCGACAAGGCCGATGATGCCGTTGAGAGGAGTCTTGAGCTCGTGTGAGGTATTGGCCAGGAACTCGTCCTTCATGCGGTCGAGCTCCTTCAGCTCTTCGACCTGATCCTTGATGCGGGCGTAGGACTCCTTCAAGCCTTGTCGCATCGCTTCCATGTTGTTCGCTAGACGCCCCAGCTCGTCGAGAGTGCGCGCCTGGATTGGCGTGTCGAGATTCCCTTGCTGGATGAGGTGGGCGTGCTTGTCGAGGTCATTTACGGGGTCGAGGATGACCTTCTTCAGTGCAAGCCAGATCACGACCGCCAGCAATGTGAAGCTGATCGCGGCGCCCCAGACCAGCTGCCAGCTGCTGGTTGCGATCTGCTGCATTAAGCGTTCCGTGGAAAGCGCGACCTCTACCCTGCCGAGCGTCTCCCTGGCATCACCTTCCACTTCGATGTTAATCGGGCTCTCGAACACACGGTGACCCTCTGCGGAAGCGACGGCAGCCGAGCCCGGGGGATACTCCGCGACGAGCTTCTTCTCCTCTCCTTCCCCTCCCTCCCAGACGCGGACGCAGGCGACCTGCTTGCTGTCGGCCGTGGAACTGCGGATGAACGTCTCGAGATAGGGATATTCAAGGCTGAGGATCGCATCCACACATCCCGATGCGATAGTAGTGGCCAGGGTCTCGCCAGAGTGACGAAGGTCTTCCTCGAGATTTGTCCGCTGGCTGCGTATTACCAGCGCGCTAGTTGCAACGGACACAACTACCAGGCTGCCGAGGACGCAGAGCGAGAGCTTGTGGTTCAGTTTTTTCATGGACCTACAACGGTCATTGTCATTGTCCTCAGTCGGAACGCGACCGTTTGTCCGCCACCTTCCTGCCATCCTGCGCCGGGGGAGCCTTGGCGGTCGTATCGAAGAATTCCTTAGACTTCTCGATCCCCTTGCGCACGAAATCGTAGGTGGAATCGTCGACTTTTTCGTCAAAGCCAGAGAGGCTCTTCCCCAGGGTGACGAGGATCCTCTTATCTTTGAGGGCACCAAGCCCGAGGCGGAGGGCTTCGGCCACTTCGGGCTTCAGTTCGCTCCGCGCAACCCATGGTTTGGTTATATTGTCGAAGGCTTTCAGCGCTCTCAGCCCTTTCTCGGAATATTTGTTGAAGGTGCGTTCCTTGGCGGCGCCGGCGTCGAACTTGCCATGAAGTACCGCCGTCGTGACGCGGTCGTGGCGACCCAGGTAGTCGTACTTCTCCAGTTCCCTGGAAACAATTCCGGCACGCACGAGCTCCGCCTGCGAAAGGTAGCGGCCGATAGTGGAGAACTCGTTGCCGAAGGCGAAGCTCTTCCCTCTGAGGTCGGCCAGCGTTTTTATCGGGCTGCCGCTCTGGACGAAGATAATCCCCTGAAAGATTTTTTTATCGTTATTGAGTTCGGCGGCAAGAATCGAGATTCCCGGGTTGCGATCCTTGGCGAGGATATAAGAAGCCGGCCCAAAACGGACGAAGTCGACTTTTCCTTCGACCAGAGCGTTGAGAGCTCCCTCGTAGCTCTTGAAGATGCGGAGCTTGATCTTGGTCTTTTTTTTCAGCGTCCCCGAGGCCGTGTTCTCAAGGTACTTGAGAAGCGGCCTGAACTTTTTGTACATCTCGCTGGGCTTGTCGGAAGTGTAGACCCCAAAATTCAAGACCATGTTCTCCGCACGCAATGCGGCTGTTTTGAAAAACAGTGTCGCAAGTAA
>Ga0315336_1006232_pt1 | contig 12355 bp, 9 predicted proteins | sample ASW5metaG_FD_204512 | JGI IMG/M metagenome (GOLD analysis project Ga0315336, IMG submission 204512) | Ammonia-oxidizing marine archaeal communities from Monterey Bay, California, United States - ASW #5 | ecosystem: Environmental > Aquatic > Marine > Intertidal zone | place: USA: California...
TGGATCCCCCCCCGTTGCCCCACCAGAACGATTCGAGGTGGCCCTGCTAAGCATTCGGCCATGACTGAGACCGTGAGAGTCGGCGTGCTGTACCCCGCTGAGTGGAACGCCGATCGCGAATCCGATCTGGAGCGCCTCCGGGCGATCGACCCCCGCGTCGAGATCATCGCCGAGCCCTACGAAGAACCGAACGAAGTTCGAAGCGGGAGGGGCGTACCTCCCTACGACGACATCCTGCATCTCGTGCCTGAGTTGACCTCGGCCCAGCGCGAGGCCTTTGCCCAGATCGACTGCTGCATCACCATCGATCTGCCCTTCGACATCGGCTCGATCGCCCCGAATCTCAAGTGGGTCCAGGCAGTCGGGGCGGGCGTCGCCCAACTCGAGTCGGCCGGGCTGGCCGCTGCCGGTATCCGTCTCACAAATGGCGGCGGTGTCACCTCTACCGCGATCGCCGAATTTGTCATGGCCCGCATTCTCGGCGAGTACAAGCGAACGAGGGACCTCGACGGTGCGCAGGCGGACTCGAACTGGAGCAGCATCTTCGGCGAGCAGATCTCCGGCAAGACGATCGCTCTCATCGGCTTCGGGCCGATCAATCAGGCCGTAGCCGCCCTGTCTCGCGCGTTCGGTCTCAGGGTGCTCTGCCTCCGTCGAAGTGGCACCGCCGATTCCGCCATCGACGAAGTGTTCGGGCCCGATCAACTCCACGCGATGCTCGGATCGGCCGACATCGTCGTCGGAGCCGTTCCCGAGTCGCCCGCGACCGAGAACCTGATGGACGCGGCCGCATTCGCGGCGATGCCCGCTCGCTCGATGTTCGTCAACGTGGGTCGGGGCACGCTCGTCGATGAATCGGCGCTCGCCGACACACTCGCTACAGGTCATCTCCGGGCCGCTGCCATCGACGTCGCCCGAACCGAGCCACTGCCCTCAGAGTCGGCTCTCTGGAGCGCCCCCAACATCTACATCTCGGCGCACTGCTCCACCGATCCGTCAAAGCTGTTCTTCAACCTTCACCGACTCTTCGAAGACAATCTTCGCCGCTTCCTGGCCGGCGACGACCTGCGCAACGAAGTGACCCTCTAGGGCGATTCTTCCCAGTCGACGCGGTCCTCGCGCGTCGGTTGGCGACCCGTCTTCAGGGGACAGAGCGGCGCCGCGGCCAAGAGGATCCGCTGCCAGTCAGTGGCCGTCGATCTCACCTCGGCCCGCCACGCGAGCAAACCCTCATCGGTTTCCTGGGCGCGCTCAGCGCCAGCCCAAGCGTCATAGTCAGTCAGCGCCCACAAGACGATCAGCTCATCGTCGTCTCGCATCGCCGTCGTCCAGGCGCCCACCATCGTCCACCCAAAGGGCTGATACGCAGGCATCGCCATGGTGCGGACGAGCTCGAGAGTCTGCGCAGCGCTACCGGGCCTCACCTTGATGATCTCGTGGGCACATACATCGGCGCGCAGACCGGTCGACAGCGTTTTGGTGATCGTCGGCATCCAGGGTGCGGGCAACACGATCCGATCGAACCCACCCTTGCGAAACTCCGAAGCCTTCTTCCACCACTTGGCCAGCTTCGGGTCCTGCAGGTCAGGTCCTACCGTCTCCGCTCCGAATGACCGGGCCAGACCGTCGAGGCCGGGCTCCTCCCAGATGTTGCACACCTGCGGCCAGCTACCGGTGCTGCCCACCACGCCCCACACCCCGAAACACAGTTGATCGCGGTCCTCCTGGGCGTTGGGGCTCCAGTTGGCGGTCATGTGATGCATGTAGTCGCCACGATGGACGCCGCGAATGTCGATGAACTCGTGGATGTAGGCCTTCTGATTGCTCACGTTTCCTCCAGCAGCATTCGCCGCAGCAGCTTGCCTGCTTCGTTTCTCGGGAGCGAGTCGACCTGTTCGAACCGGACCGGCACCTTGTAGGCAACAAGGTTTGCTCGACATGTCCGATCGAGCTCTTCGTCGCTGACATCGCCGACCACGTACGCGACCGGAACTTGGCCGAGTCGCTCGTGAGCAACACCGACAACCGCCGCCTCGCGCACGCCGGCGAGCGAGACCAGAACCTCCTCGACCTCATCGGGAAAGACCTTGTTGCCGCCGCGATTGATCAGATCGCCCACGCGGCCCTCGATCCAGACCCAGCCGTCATCGAGCCGGGCGAGATCACCCGTGCGCACGAATCCGTCGGCCTCGATCCGGTCGCCCAGACCCTCGACCACGGTCGCCGAGAGCTCCGTCGGCGGCTTCACCAGCAGCTCACCCACACCGTTGCCATCGGCATCGTCGATTCGCACCTCGACACCGGGGTGAGGCCGACCGACTGCGCCGATCTTGTCGGGGTGGTCCTTTGCATCCTGAGCCGTCCACCCGATGACCTCGCCGAGTTCGGCCTGCCCGTAGCCGTTGAGCACGAAGGCACCGAAGCGGGCAGTGAATCGCCGAGCGTGAAACGGCGACAGGGGCGCGGTGATCGAGCGCACGTAGCGAAGCGGTGACAGATCGGCGACATCAGGATCGTCGTTGAGCATGGCGATCGCGGCCGGAGGCAACACCGTCGATCTGATCTGGTGCTCACCCACGAGCGACGCGAACTCCCCGGTCGCGAAGCGATGCATCAGCACCAGCGGCGCCCCCGCCCGTAGTCCGAACAGCGCGTTGTAGATGCCGGCATTCAGCGCCATCGACAACGGGATGAGATTGGGCGTGGGGGCTTTCGAGTCGTCTCTGCGAACTGAGAGCGGCCCGAGTACGCGGTCGATGATCTCCAGGTAGGCACCGTGGGAGTGGAGGATCGGTTTTGGAGCACCCGTGGTACCTGAAGTCCAGAGAATGAACGCAGAGCCCGAAGCATGCACAGCATCGCCAGGCCCACCCTGCGCCGAGGCTCCGGTCACGATTGCCGATGCCCCCGATCGAGCGATTACCGCGTCGATAGCCGCCCGAGGCTGCCTGGGGTTGACCGGAACGAAGACGCCTTCAGTGACCCAAACGGCAAACATCGCGATTAGCGCGTCGAGGCCGTCGGCGACCACGGCGACGGGTCTCAACCCGCCCTGGAAGGGCGCGATCTTCTCGGCCAATGACTCGACTCGACCGATGACCTGAGCCTTTGTCAGCGACGTTTCGCTGGTGTGGACAAGAATCTCGTCACGGCCGAACGGGTGGTCAAAGAGGAGCCGGCCGAGACCGACCGGCTCAGTCATGGCTGAGCGGTTGCCACTCCGGGTCACGCTTTTCGGCAAACGCCCGCGGCCCCTCGTCCTGATCAGGGTGACCCCACATACTCACCAGGTGCTCCGCCCCCGACCGGCACGCGTCAGTGAGGCCAAGCTCGAGCGCGCCCCAAAGTGCCTTCTTCGTCGCCGCCATCGCCGCCGGCGAGTTCTTGGCAATGGTCTCCCCGATCTCCTGAGCCCGCACGCGGAGCTCTTCAGGCGGATCGACGACTTCCGAGATCATCCCCAACTCGTAGGCGCGATCGGGGCCCATGCGCTCGTACTTCCCCATGAACGCCATGCGCATCACGGCCTCCACCGGCATCTTCTTCATCAGCCCGATGGCCTCGATCGACACGACCTGGCCAACGGTGACGTGGGGATCGAAGAACTGTGCGTCGCTCGACGCAATCACGATGTCGGCATCGGCCACCCAGTGAAACCCTCCGCCGCAGCAGATGCCGTTGACCGCGGTGATGACCGGCTTCCACACCTTCTGATGCCACGACGTGAAGTGGAGATCGAACGCCTCCATCGATTCGCGATAGCGCTCGAACCCCACGCCGTCGGTCGCTACTTCGGTGACATCCACTCCCGTTTGGAAATCGCGACCGTTGCCAGTGTGGACGATCACCCGCACGTCCGGGTCGTCATCGAGTTCTCGCCATGCCACCGCGAACTCGTCTCGCATCGCGTTGTTCATCGCGTTGCGGATCTCGGGACGGTCGTTGATCAGCCAACCGACGGGTCCGTCGCGGAACACCTCGAGATGGTCGAAGGTCGAATAGGTCATGATCGTGGGGTCTCCTGCCACGGAACGCCGTGCCATTGGTCGGGTTCGCGAGGCAGGCCCAGCACCTGCTCGCCGAGGACATTCTTGTTCACTTCGGTGGTGCCGCCCTCGATCGAGTTGGCCCGACTCCGGATCATCCCCCGCACTTGATGCGGCATCTCAGGGCCATCCCATGCCATCGCCGGCGGACCGAGGAGGTCGGTCGCGGCAAGCTGCAATGCCTGGTTCAACACCGCTTGGTGGACCTTGCCGATCGATGCAGCAGGCCCCGGCGTACCTCCTGCTTTCACGGTTGCCCGCACTCGGGTGTTGGTCCACTCGCGGATGCGTTCCTGGGCGAAGAGCGCGGCGACCCGGTCGAGGTCGCCCGGGTCGGCGGCTGAATTCATCGAGCCGATAAGACCCTCGATGCCGCGGCCTCCGAGTCGACCGACGCCGCCTGACCCGCTCCCGGCCACCATCTGGCGCTCACTCGAGAGCGTTGCCCCCGCGACGCGCCAACCATCACCGACCCCACCCACACGGTGAAAGTCAGGTACTCGGACCTCGTCGAGCCAAACCTCGTTGAAATCCACCTCCCCGCCCATGTGGCGCAGCTCCCGCACCTCGACCCCGGGCTGATGCAGATCGACCAGAAAGTAGGTGATGCCCTTTCGCTTGGGCTGCCCGGGATCGGTGCGGGCGAGACAGATCGCGAAGTCGGAACGATGAGCCCAGGTGCTCCACACCTTCTGGCCGGACAGTACCCACTCGTCGCCGTCGCGTTCGGCTCGCGTCGACAGCGACGCGAGATCCGATCCGGCGCCCGGCTCGGAGAACATCTGGCACCACGTCTCGGCGTTCTTCACCATCGGCGGCAGGAACCGGAGGCGCTGGTCCTCGGTGCCGAACGCGAACAACGCCGACGCGGTGTTGTTGAGCCCCAACGGGTTCAGCCGGCCGAGGTTCAAACGTTCGATGACTGACTCGACGACGCGGGCCTGCGAGTTGCTGAGATCGAGGCCGCCATAGGCCGTCGGCCATGTCGCGACAGCCAGGCCGGAGTCGGCAAACGTGGAATACCACGCTTCATAGGCATCTCTCGATCGAACCGAGCGGAGCGCATCGGGGCCTTCGGCGGCAGCGCGGCGCCACTCGGCGGGTACGTGGTTGTCGACCCACTCGGTGACGGCCAAACGAATCTCGTCGTCGGAGGCATCGTGATCGATCGCGAGACGCTCACCCATCTCCGACGTTCTCCCCCGTGTTCGGCGCGGGTCTACATTACCGAACATGACCGAGTCGGCGATCACGAAAGAGAGCCTGGCACGGTTGCGCGCCCGAATCGGTATCGCCCAGCCTCACCCCCAGCCACCGTGGTACCGCGATCCCGGCACCGATGCATTCCGCCATGTTGCCGAGGCGTGCGGCGACGACAACCCGCTGTGGTGCGACCCCGACTACGGCACAACCACCGTGTGGGGCGGACCGATCGCGTCGCCCAACATGAACGGGGGCGACACCCTCATCGGCGAGAACGAAGTGACATCGCTCGACGCCGACTCGAAAGCGCTGCTGAAGGGCGACCCACTGAAGGGCGCTCACGCCTACTACGCAGGCAGCTTCCGGGAGTGGTGGGCGCCGCTTCGTCCGGCCACGCGCGTGACTCGGCGCAACGCGCTGGTCGGTGTCCACGACAAGGCCAGCGAGTTCGCCGATCGCACCGTGCACGAATGGACCGGCGAAGTCTTCGCGGCGCCGGACCACCTCTTGTCCGCGCAGTACCGGCTCATGATCCGCACCGACCGCACCGCGGTCGAGAAGCGAGACAAGCAGAAGTACGCCGACATCGAGATCGAGCCCTACAGCGAGGAATCGCTCGCCGAGATCGATGCGGCCTACGCAGCCGAGATCGGCCGACGGCGCGGGCCCGAACCTCGTTGGTTCGAAGACGTCGATGAGGGCGATGATCTGGCTCCGCTCGTCAAAGGCCCCATGCGAGTGACCGACATGGTGGTCTGGCACACGGGGATGGGGATGGGGCTCTACGGGGTCAAGTCGTTGCGCCTCGCCCACCAACAGCGCCAGCGAGTCCCCGGCTTCTTTCGACCCGACGATCTCAACATTCCCGACGTGCACCAGCGAGTGCACTGGGACCAGGAATGGGCCCGTCGGGCCGGCAATCCGGCGATCTACGACTACGGCCGCATGCGAGAGACGTGGCTCGTGCATCTCTGCACCGACTGGATGGGCGACGACGCCTGGTTGTGGAAGCTGGACGTCGAGTTTCGCAAGTTCAACTACGTCGGCGACACTCACTGGATGCGAGGCCGGGTCGTGCGGAAATACCTCGCCGACGGCGACCGGCCGGCGGTCGACCTCGAGATCTGGGGTGAGAACCAACGGGGCGACATCACCTGTCCCGGGCACGCCACGGTCCTCCTCCCAAGCCACGAACACGGCGAGGTGCGGCTCCCGACTCCCCCGGGCGAGGCAACCACCTGCACCGGTGCGCTCGAGGCGCTCGTCGACCGGTTCGCCGAGATGGAACAAGGACCCGAACATGAGTGATTCTCTCCCCGCGGCGCTGCCCGCGCTCGTCGCTCGGGCAGCGGCGCGTTGGCCCGACGAGGTCATGCTGCGATCTCGACAAGGGGACACGGCCACCTTCTCCCAGTACGAGCAACGAGTCGACGCGATGGCGGCCGGCTTTTCCGATCTCGGGGTGCAACCCGGCGACGTGGTCTCGTGGATTCTCCCCACCTGGGTCGACACGGTGGTCTTGGCTGCAGCGCTCTCGAGGCTAGGCGCTGTCCAGAATCCGATCATCGCCATCTACCGCGACCGCGAGGTCACCTTCTGCTGCCGCCAGACCGGCGCGAAGTTCCTCCTGACCACCGACGACTTCGGCGGCTACGACTTCGCCGCGATGGGGGCACGCGTCGCGGCTGACATCGATGGCCTCACGCACCACGTCATGCGGCCCGGATCATTCCCCTTGGGAGATGCCTCCTCTCTCGGACCCGCCGTCGAAGCCGGCGATACCGAAGCCCGCTGGCTCACCTACACCTCGGGCACCACCGCGGATCCGAAGGGGGCAAAACACACCGACTACGGCGTGGGCGCCGTTCCGCTCGCGCTCGCGCAACGACTCGACGTGCAGCCCGGCGACCGATACGCACTCGTCTTCCCCTTTCCTCACATCGGCGGCATCGCCTTGCTGTACATGGCGTTGCAGACCGGCTGCTCACACCTTCTCGACGAGACGGTCGACCCCGTCGCGACCATCGACTTCCTGGCCGAATACCGCTGCACCCACGCGGGGACGGGCACACCCTTCTACCTGATGTATCTCGCGGCGCAGGAGCGTCTCACGGCCGCGGGCAAGGGCGCCCTCTTCCCCGATCTCAAGGTGTGCCCGGGCGGAGGCGCTCCGATTCCGCCCGCCCTGCACCGCCGGATCGTCGATGAACTCGGCGGTGTCGGCGTGGCCTCGGGATGGGGTCTCACGGAGACACCCGTGCTCACCAATGCTGACATCACCGATCCGGACGACAAGTTGTCGACCACCGAAGGTCGTGCACTACCGGGTGTCGAACTGATCGCGGTCGACGAACACGAGAGGACCTGCGCGCCGGGCGAGGAGGGCGAACTAAGGGCCAAGGGTCCGCAGGTGATGCTCGGTTACGTCGATGCGTCGCTCGATGCCGATGCCTTCGATGTCAACGGTTTCTTCCGAACCGGCGACCTGGGCATCATCGATCCCGACGGGTATGTGACCATCACCGGACGGCTGAAGGACATCATCATCCGCAATGGCGAGAACGTCTCGGCCAAGGAGGTCGAGGACCTGCTGTTCAGCAGTCCCGAGATCGCCGACGTCGCCGTATTCGGTGTGCCCGACACGCGTACCGGCGAGAGAGTCGTCGCAGCCATCGTCGCGGCGGAGGGGGCAACACCCTCGGTCGACTCGATCGGCACGTTCCTCGACGATGCCGGTCTGCGCAAACAGGCACGACCCGAGCGGGTCGACCTGCTCGAAGCTCTTCCTCGCAGCCCGGCCGGCAAGGTGCTCAAGCGCGAGCTGGGTGGCTGATCGGAATGCTCGATCACCACCTCCACGTGTGGCCCCACGAGCCCGGCACGCCAACGCCGACATTCGAGACGCTCGAGCGCTACTGCGAGGCCGCTGCCGCTCGCGGCATCGAACAGATCGCCATCACCGAACACTCGCACCGTTTCACTCGGATCCTCGATGAGGTGTTTCCCCATTGGGAACGTCCGCTCGCCGGCGATCTCGCGGAGGCGACGGCCCACGTGCTCGCCGTGGAGCGCGGCGGCGATCTCGACGCCTACGTCGGCGCGTTGGTCGACGCACAGCAGCGGGGACTTCCACTGCTCGTCGGCATGGAGGTCGACCATCTGCCCGGAACCACCGATGCGATGGCCGCAGTCATGGCCGACTACCCGTTCGACATTCTGCTCGGCTCGGTCCACTGGCTCGATGCGTGGCTCTTCGACGACTACGGCACGCCCGCCTTCGCCCGCCAGTGGGAATCGCGAGACGTCGATGCCGTCTACGCCGACTACATCGATGCGATCATCGAACTCGCCCGCTCGGGAACCGTCGACGTGCTCGCCCACCTCGACGTGATCAAGGTGGCCGGACATCTTCCCACGCGCCCCTCCGAACACGAAGACCGGCTGGTCGAAGCACTCACGGCCACCGACATGGTGATCGAGTTCTCATCAGCCGGCTTTCGCAAGCCCGCCAACGACACCTACCCCAACATCGGGCTGCTTCGCCGCCTCATCGACAAAGGACTACGGCTGACCACCTCCTCCGACGGCCACATCGTCGATCACATCGGCCACTCGTTCGACGTTCTCCGCCGCCACCTCGACGAGGCCGGCGTCACGACATTGACCACCTTCGATCGACGACAGCCGATCTCTACCCCAGTGTCGTCGTAGCCTCCCGCCGTGCACATCGTTCTCGTCCATCCGGAGATCGCGCCCAACACGGGCGCCATCATTCGGCTCTGCGCCAATACGGGCAGCGATCTTCACCTCGTGGAACCGCTCGGGTTCGAGCTCGACGACACGCAATTGAAGCGGGGCGGGCTCGACTACCACGAGTACGCGACCATGCACGTCCACGCCACTCTCGGCGATGTGATCGCCGCGCTACCGGGTCGGCGCTTCGGGTTCTCGTCGCGCGGCGCCACCCGCTACTCCGACATCGCCTTCGATCCCGACGATGCCCTCGTGTTCGGCGCAGAACGCGATGGACTCGGCGCCGAGGCGACGGCTTGGATATCGCCGGAGCACATGCTTGCGATTCCCATGCGCGCCGGTCGAAGTCTCAACGTCGCCAATGCCGCTTCGATCGTCGTCTACGAAGCATGGCGCCAGCAGGGCTTCACCGGCGCGGCCACCGACGGCGGATCGCCCACCGCCGAGCGACTTCACCTCGGCCCGTTCGACACCTGACGGCCGACGACCGACCCGCGAGCACTTGCCCAGCGTGGGAACCTCGTCCACACTTGCCACTCAGCGTGGGAGGGGACCCAACATGTCAACACGACGAGAATTTCTTCGAGTGAGCACACTCGGAAGCGCAGCCTTGGTGTTCGGCGGCGCCGCGGTGCTGAGTGCGTGCGACCCGGTGACGCTGCGCAAGGTCGACGCAAACGGCGTAATGGTGCATCCGTTTTTCACCAGTCGCATCGTGGCGACGACCGGAGTGGCGGTCGAGGGGACGACCTACGACTGGCACCTCTGGCCTGACGGGGGCGCGACCTTCGCCCTGCCCGATGGCGGGTGGTCCTACGTATCAAACAGCGAATGGGTGCTTGCCGGTGCTGCGGGCGCGGGATTCATTCGATTCGACGCGGGCGGCAACATCACCGACGCCGGCTCGATTCTCGCTGGGACGCAACGCAACTGCGCGGGCGGCAAGACCCCGTGGGGCACCTGGCTGAGCTGCGAGGAGATCAACTACGGCGCCGTATGGGAATGTGATCCGATCGGGGCAGTGCCTGCAGTCGAGCGTCCGCTGATGGGGAAGTTCTTCCACGAGGCCGCCGCCTGCGACGTCGCCAACGAAGTGATCTACCTCACCGAAGACCGGCCGGACGGCGGCCTCTACCGCTTCGTCCCCGACACTTGGGAGGACCTGAGCGCCGGACAACTGCAAGTGCTCACGCAGGCGAGCGGTCAACCGCTGGCCTGGGTCGACGTGCCGGATCCGAGCGGTGATCCCGTCCACACTCGCTACCAGGTGACCGACATGGTGCTCTTCGATGGCGGCGAGGGAATCGACATGGTCGACGGCGTTGCCTACTTCACGACCAAAGGCGACAACCGCGTATGGACCTACGACCCGACTGCCAACGCGTTGGCGATCGTCTACGACGACGACGTCCAGGTCAACGGCGTGTTGTCGGGAGTCGACAACCTCGTCGCTTCAGACACGGGCGTGGTCTACATCGCCGAAGACGGCGGCAACATGCAGATCGTGCTGCTCCGCCCCGACGGTTCGACATTTCCGGTGGTCGAGTTGCCGGGAGTCGAGAACTCGGAGATGTGCGGTCCCGCATTCGACCCCAGCGGCACGCGGCTCTACTTCAGCTCTCAACGAAACCCCGGTGCGACCTATGAGATCACCGGTCCATGGGCATCATTTCGCGATGCCGGACCGCCGCCCTTCTGACCCGACGATCGCCTGATCAGCGAACTCGCTCGAGGAACCCGCCCGGATTGAAGGTGAGCGAATACTTCTCGAGTGAGGTGTCGGCAACGAACTCGCCGCGCTCGCCGAGGATCTGTCGCACACCCTCAGCCGGCCCCGGACCAAAGGCCGGCCACACCGGCCGACCGTTGAGAACGGTGTCGGTAACCACGACGTAGGACCCGACCGGGACGAACTGCTCGAGACGCGAGAACTGGCGCTGCGTGGTGGCTCGGTCGACCGACTCACCGAGGATGACGAGGGCGCCACCCTCGCCGACCATCGAAGTCAGAGCCTCGACCGTCGCACGATCGGTCGGGTCACCATCGAGGTAGCTGAGCCGGTCGTGTTCCGGACGATCCTCGTCGGCACCGAGCGAGATGACCTCGCCGTGACCCACCAGGTCGCAGATGGACGCGAGGAAGAGTGACCGTCCGCCGCTGCCGGCCCCGGTCTCGATGATCACATCGGGACGTAGCCGGGTGATCAGCTCTTGATAGGCGAGCAGATCGGTGGGCGCGGTGGCGATCGAACGCCCGAGCCAGGTTGTCTCCTGCCACGGAAGTGTTTGCCAGACCGCTTCGGTGAAAGCGGACGCCAACTCCTCAGGCATCGGTGAGGGAGTCGACGGCATCGCGTCAGACGCGACATCCTCGACGAACGCTTTGGCGGCCAACCGGCGGGGGCGGCTCCGTCGCGCTGCGTCGTTGGGCAGACGTCCCACAAAATGCAGCGGCTTGCCGGGCCCCTTGAACGGCCGGCCACGAAGCTCCGCATAGTCCTCCGCGTAGCCGAAGATTCGCTTCCGCCGTTCGACGCGGTCGACCTGGTTCGTGGTGGTACCGCCATGCATCTGATGGAACGACCCTTCGCCCATCATCGTGCACACCGTGACGTCGGGTGAAGTGCCCAGGCGCTCGTAGAGCTCGAGGTTCGCATAGCTCCCGCCGGGGGCGTCGAAGCTTTCGTCGAAGCCGCCGACCTGCTGGAGCTGTTTCCGCGACGCAAAGATGCAGTTGCTTTCCCACACCCCATCGAGCCAGTCGCGCGTGCCGATGAACGACCCGATCTCGAACAGGCGGTAGCCGGCTTGCGGCCACTTGATCTTGTCGAACAGCGCGTCTTCGTAGGCCTGGTCGTAGCCGCTCTCCATCATGTCGCCCTGCTGGCCGGGGCCGATGTACCACTGCTGGGTGGCCACGACTGCTGGCGCGTGTTCCCTGAGCGCCATCATCGCGAAACGCAGGACCCCTGGGGTCACCACGTGGGCGCCGTCGATCATCAAGGCGTAGTTCTTGCCCACGCCGAGTTCGATGCCCTGATTGAGCGCAAAGACCGGCGAAGGCTTTGCGTCGTCGCCCATGTCGACAAACCGAAACTCGGGTCCGAACTGCGCAACGAACTCCTCGTCGAGGCGCTGATCCGGGCTCGAACCGTTGTCGATCGCGATGACCTCATAGCTCAGGTCGTCGATGCCCTCCTGATACGACCGCGAGAGTGAACGCAGTGTTCGCTCTGCCTCGCGCCGCATGTTGTAGAAGACCACCACAACGGTGAGGTCGAGGGTGCCCGGTGTCGCCGGGTTCAGAATGGGAACGCCCCGCTGAACCGGCGCAACCGCGACCGCTTCGGCGGT
>Ga0315336_1006233_pt1 | contig 12354 bp, 14 predicted proteins | sample ASW5metaG_FD_204512 | JGI IMG/M metagenome (GOLD analysis project Ga0315336, IMG submission 204512) | Ammonia-oxidizing marine archaeal communities from Monterey Bay, California, United States - ASW #5 | ecosystem: Environmental > Aquatic > Marine > Intertidal zone | place: USA: California...
CCATCTGAATACGCAACAGGGCTTCCCAGACACGAAGCTGGAAATCGGTGCCGATCATTACCACGCGCAGCGGCTGGTCAGCGCGCCATTTCGTCGGGTCGAAGACCCGCGCGGCGTAAGCCTGGGTAGCCGACATGTCCTCGACGTAGGTCGCGTTCGGCCAGCGGCCAGACATGTCGGCGAATGCGGCCCGCTCGCCGCCGGCATCACAGAAGGCGAGGCCCGCCAGCCCCCGGTCAGTGGCCATGATCAGCGCGATGCCGAACGGCGAGATGTGGTAGCCATAGCGGATGGTGAGACCCGCGCCTCGCGTCTTGTAGTCGCCGGGCGACATCGCCTCATGGGTTACGAAGAGGTCGTGCAGCCGGCCGGGGCCAGACATGCCGAGCTCGAATGACGTCTCAAGGAGCGGCATGCCGGAATCGAGCAGCCTTCGCGCGTGGTCGAGCGTCACCGCCTGCAGGAAGGCCTTGGGCGAAAGGCCGGCCCAGCGTGTGAAGAGTTTCTGCAGGCCGGTCGGCGTCTCGCCGACCTCCTCGGCCAGGACCTCGAGCGAGGGCTGGTCGCGATAGTCGAGACTGATCTTCTCGATGGCGCGGCGCACGACGTCATAGTCGCTGCCTTCGGGCGTGATGTCGTTCTGAAGGATCGCGGTCGGCTTCATCTGCGCATTCATGGTCATCTGAGCGTTCATGGCAATATCTCCTTGGCCGCGAATATCGGTCTTCCAGGGCTTTGCCACCACCCGAAACTTGCCTTCCAGCGCGCTGCACCCAGATAGAGTGGGCTTCGCGGCGAAGAGGACGATCATGGCCGGCCAAAAGATTGATCTGACCGGGGCAAGGGAAACCTTGCTGATGACGCTCTACGGCAAGGCGCTGGAGAGCCGGCTGCCCAATTCGCTGCTTCAGGACCGCTTCGCCGACGAGGCGGTGCGCAAGATCGACTATGATTTCTCGAGGCTCAAGGTCGATGGCAATCTCGGGCTAGGATTTGCAATCAGGGCGAAGACCCTGGACGTCAGCGTGGCGGATTTCCTTGCAAGGTATCCCGACGCGATCGTGCTGCATCTGGGATGCGGACTAGACACAAGGGTCTTTCGCGTCGACCCACTGCCAGGCATCGACTGGTTCGATGTCGATTACCCCGATGTCATCGAGCTCAGGCGCAGGCTCTATCCTTCCGGGGACAGTTACCATCTGATCGCTTCATCGGTGACCGAACCGGACTGGCTGGCCCCGGTGCCCCGCAATCGCCCGGCGATCGTGGTGGCCGAGGGGCTGACGCCGTATCTTCCCGCCGAGGAGGGGCCGCGGCTGCTCGCGCGGCTTGTGTCGCATCTTGCCGGCGGCGAGCTGATGTTCGACGCCTATAGCCGGTTCGGCCTGAAGCTGATGCGCCTCAATCCCGCCATCAAGGCGACCGGCGCCGAAGTCCATTGGGCTATCGAGGATCCGCGTGAATTGGAGCGGGCGGTGCCTAAGCTTCGCTTCATCGACGAGATCCCTTCCTACAAGCCGGAGCAAGGGGCGCGCCTGGGCTGGTCGGCGCGTCTATTCGTTGTCTTCTGGAAGCTCATTCCGGCAATGCGCAAGGTCGGCAGGCTGCTGCGGTATCGGTTCTGATACTTGGGCGTCAGCGTGTCTTGGCGGTCGCCAGCGCGCGCGAGAAAGCGGTGGCGAAACTTTCGCGGTCGTCAGGATTGAGGAAGCCGCCGATCGCCACGGTTTTGCCTTGCGCTTCCACCGCCATCCCGGTGATGCCGATCTCGCTGTGGCGGGCGATCGAGAACCGTGTCCAGAACGGGTTGAAATGATGTGCCTCCGAACGGCCGGACGGTGCTGTCTTGCGGATCTCGAGACTGGTGCGCGAGACCGAGATTTCCTCGCGGGCGCGCGCGGCGCGGTAGTTGGCGCGGAAAGCGATGTAGACGGCGATCACGTCGAGGCCAAAGAAGCCGAACACCGGCCACGCGCCGTGCGCCAGGAAGAAGGCGCCGGTGACAAACCAGCCGAACAGCAGCGCTCCCATCAGGACCAGGAAGCCGGTGCGGCCGAGCGAGCGGTGCGGCGTCAGCAAGGCCTGGAAAAATGGCTCGTCGGCCTGGAACGAGGCGTTTGTGTCGCTCATGAGGGGATATTATAGGAAGGGACATGGCGCCTCCCAAGTCCAAAAAATCCATAGCTGTCAAAAAGCCTCAGCCCTCCGTCGCGGTCGCCGGCCGCGCGCCCGGCGCACGGCGGCGAAAGGCCGGCTCGCGATCGCTTTACAGTCCCGCCGAGGTGCATGAGATATTCCGGCGCTTTTGCGTGCAACGGCCCGAGCCGAAAGGCGAGCTCGAATATGTCAACGCCTTCACGCTGCTGGTCGCGGTGGTGCTGTCGGCGCAGGCGACCGACGCAGGCGTCAACAAGGCGACGAAGGCGCTGTTCACGGCGGCCGACACGCCAGCCAAGATGGTGGCATTGGGCGAGGCCAGGGTCGGCGACTATATCCGCACCATCGGTCTGTGGCGCAACAAGGCCAAGAACGTGACTGCACTGTCGAAGGCGCTGATCGACGATTATGCGGGTCAGGTGCCGCAGGATCGCGACGAACTGGTGAAGCTGCCGGGCGTCGGGCGCAAGACCGCCAATGTCGTGCTCAACGTCGCCTTCGGCCAACACACCATGGCGGTCGACACGCATATCTTCCGCATCGGCAACCGCATCGGGCTGGCGCCCGGCAAGACGCCCGAACAGGTCGAGCAGGGGTTGCTCAGGGTCATTCCGGCTGAGTTCATGCGCCACGCGCATCACTGGCTGATCCTGCATGGCCGCTATGTCTGCAAAGCGCGCAAGCCTGACTGCCCGGCCTGCGTCATCGCCGATATCTGCAAGTCGAAGGAGAAGACCACGGATATTCCGGCCCCGCTAGTGCCGATCGCCCCACTGGACGAAACGTTTCCGGCTGAGGCATAGGGGCGTGCTCCAATAACCGTAGCCGCGCGCCATTGCGCGGCGAAGACCGGAATAAGCATGAAGATGAAGCCTTCGGCCCGGACATAGTTCTTCACGGAAGCCAATTTCGCGGCCGCGACGTGGCTGGATCATATGTCCGGGTAGCATCGTCGGTCAGAATTTCCACAGGGCGAAATCGGTGCGCTGGAAGATGACCCCGGCCGGTTCTGGCCCTTGTTTGGGCGCGCCGGTTTGCTACGGGCTGCCACCTCAATGGAGAGAATACCATGGGCATCAGGACGGAAGCCGGCGTGCCGGTCCTCGATACGGCCCGGACCATTTTGCGGCCGCATCGTCTGGGTGATTTCGAGACCTATGCCGCCATGTGGGCGGAGCCTGCCGTCACCCGTTTCATCGGCGGCAAGCCGCGTACTCGGGAGGAAAGCTGGATGCGCTTCTTGCGCTTTGCCGGACTGTGGTCGCTGATCGGCTACGGCTTCTGGGCGATCGAGGAGAAGGGTACGGGCCGCTTCATCGGCGAGGCCGGGTTCCATGACCTGAAGCGGGAGATCGAGCCGTCGCTCGAAGGCGTACCGGAGGCCGGCTGGGCGCTGGCCTCGGATGCGCACGGCCAGGGGCTTGCGAGCGAAGTCGTCCGGCGGATCGTCGCCTGGGGCGACGAGGTGTTCGGACGGTCCAGGACCGTCTGCATCATCGATCCGGAAAACGGCGCCTCGCTGAAGGTGGCCGAAAGGAACGGCTATCGCGAAATTCTGCGCACCACCTATCACGACAAGCCGACCATCCTTCTGGAGAGGCAGGCCGGCTTGGGCTGCGCTTTGTAAATCCCGGTAAAACAGACCGGTTCGACGTTCTTGGCGACGGCGAACCGCTCGAAGCCTAACCGGCCTTGCGGCGCAACGTCTTGGCCAACGTGTCCCAGGCATCCGTCATCGTAGTCTGTGCTGCCTGCCTGCCGCGCAGGACCGTTGCCGCGTCGAATGTCTGGGGCCGCGCGATCGCGTAACCCTGCGCATAATCGACGCCGATTGCTTTCAGGGCGTCGATGATACCGTCGCTTTCCACGAATTCCGCTATGGTGCGTTTTCCCGTCACCCTGCCGATGTGATGGATCATCTCGACCATCGCGCGGTCGATGCGGTCGTCGAGCATGTCCTTGACGAAGCCACCGTCGATTTTGAGATAGTCGACCGGCAAATGCTTCAGATAGGCGAAGGACGACATGCCGGAGCCGAAATCGTCGAGCGCGAAGCGGCAGCCGAGTCCGCGCAGGTCGGCGATGAAGCGCATGGCATCGGTCAGATTGGCGATGGCGCTGGTCTCGGTGATCTCCAGGCAGATTGTCTCGGGCTCAATGCCATGCGTGGCGAACTGCTCGCGCATGAAGGCGAGGAAGGTCTCGTCACCGAAGGTGGCGCCGGAGAGATTGATCGCGCAGGTGGATACCGGCGTTGCATGCGGATCAGCGTGCCTGGCTGCCAACGTGGCGAAGGTGTTGCGCACCACCCAGCGGTCGATCGCCGGCATCAATCCGTAGCGCTCGGCCGCGGGAATGAAGCTTTGCGGGGTGACGAAGCTGCCGTCCTCGTCAGCCAGCCGGACCAGAATTTCGATATGCGCGCCGCGCTCCAGGATATCGTCGTCCCGCAGTGGCGCAATCTCCTGCGCATGCAGTCTGAAGCGGTTCTGATCCAGCGCGGCATGCAGGCGCTGCACCCAGGCCATCTCGCCGAAGCGCTCGCGCAACGCGGTGTCGCCCTCGCTGTGGAGCTGGACACGGTTGCGGCCCTTTTCCTTCGCCATATAGCAGGCGACGTCGGCCGCGCGCAGCACCTCCTCCAGCGTCATGCCGACATTGGCGACTTCGACCATGCCGATGCTGACGCTGACGTTGAAGGGACGACCTTCCCAGGAGAAATGCAGATCCTGCACCGTGGCGCGCAGCCGTTCCGCCGTGGCGGCGGCGCAATCGGGATCGCAATCGAAGAGCAGCACGCCGAACTCGTCGCCGCCGAGCCTGGCCAGAATATCGCCGGCCGGCAGTTCGTTGGCGAGCAGCACCGAGATCTGGCGCAGCAACTGGTCGCCGGCGGCATGGCCGCACGTGTCATTGACCAGCTTGAACTGGTCGAGGTCGAGATACATCAGCGCGTGCCGGCGCGGCTTTTCCGGCGGTTCGGAGATCGTACCTGCCAGCCGGTTCTCGAAGGCGCGGCGGTTGACCAGCCCGGTCAGAGCATCATGCGATGCCTGCCACGACAGGCGCTCTATATAATCCTGCTCGCGCGTCATATCATGCAGGGCCAGAACGCAGCCCAGGACCTTGCCGGAAACGATCAGCGGAGAGCCATTCAGCGCCACTGGCACGACCGACCCGTCGGAACGCTCGAGGAGCTGCGGGCGCACGTTGGAGCGGCGGGGCTCGCCCGCCAGCAGACGACGGATCAGATCCGTCTCCTCGACGCCGCTGTCCTTGTCGATCAGGCGGAACAAGACATCAACCGGTTTTCCCTTGGCGGTGGCCAGTGGGCGGGCAAGCAGCCTTTCCGCCACCGCATTCATATAGTCGAGCCGCCCCTCGGCATCTGTGCTGATGACGGCCTGGCCGATCGAGGCCAGCGTGATCTGAGCACGCTCGCGCTCGGCGTTGAGGGCGCTCTGAAACGCCTGGCGCTGTCTCATCAGCTTGCGCGTGCGCCAGACAACGAGCACGATCAGCAGAGCGGCGGTGGCGATATTGGCCGTCGTCAGCGCCATCTTGATGAAGCGCGATCCCTCTCCGAGGCTGTCGGAAAAGGCCTTGGCAAGCGGTCCGATCTGGCGGTCGAGTTGGTGGATTTTCGCTTTCCACATACCGATCTCAGCCGCGGATGCCGGCCCCATCTCCAGCCTTCGATGCATGTCGTTGCCAAGCCGATCGATCGCAAGGATCATCTCGTCGGCTGCCGCCCAGTGGTGGATCGCGGTATCGAGATAGCTGACGCCTCGGAAATTCCGGAACAGCCAGATCATGCCTTCGACATCGTCGGGGTGGTTGTTTCCGCCAAGAAAGCCAAGGCGGGCTGCATTCATGTCTGGCTCAGTCTGTTCGAGCGCGAGCCGCGCGGCACGATCCGCGAGCGGCGCGGCGATGGCTTGACGATATTCGTTGAAATACTCTTGCTTGCCAGTATCGGCATAAAGGCTCAGGAAATAGATGGCATGCTTCTGTCCTTTCGACCATTGGCTTTCACCGCCGACATAGGCGCGGACGGCTGACAATGTGTAGAGGCTGAGGGTTGCAACCAGTGCCAGGATCAGAACCACGGCGACGAAGGGCCAGACCAGTCCTATCAGGCGCGGACCGTCATCGGTCGATAAGAGCTTCATCCCACTCCCACGGAGCTCTGTGCGGCCCCCTCGGTGTCTGTCCGGCTGGCTCATCCGCCAGTTGAGACGATGTTCTTCCACGGATGTCGTCGAATCATCGGCGACAATAACGAGATAATGCGCCGAGCTTAACAGGCCATAAATTTGTTCAATGGTTGTTTTACGATCTATTGGGTCGCGACAGCCAGAGGCTCAAGTATAGATCTTTGCCCAAATGCTCCGATTTCTTTACAAATCAACGGCTTCAATTCCCAGTTAATTTATGAATATCCTTTGAAATTATTAAAATAAAAGGTCCATAACATGAATGAAATTAGAATAAAATACTAACGTCGCCTGAATCGCTTTGAGCGCACCGTGCGTTTGTATACTTCCTTTTCTCGGCAATTTCGACCGGAAAACCGCCTTGTCTTTTCCGGCATTGCTCCAGTAGGCGTCTCTCAGCCTTTGGTCCTGGATCTGTTGAGGGCTACCGCCTCGCGGACGAGCGCCTTCAGCGCGCCTTCGTCAACCTTGTCGCCCTGCTTAAAATCAATAGCGCGCCGGGTATTGCCTTCGAGGCTGGAGTTGAAGAGATTCGACGGATCGGGCAGAGCCGCGCCTTTTGCAAAGGTCAACTTGACCACGGCCTTGTAGGTCTCGCCGGTGCAGATGATGCCCCTATCCTCCCAGACCGGCACGCCGCGCCATTTCCACGTCTCGACAGCGTCTGGCGCGGCCTCCCTGATGAGGGCGCGGAGCCGGGCAAGCGTCTCGCCGCGCCAGTCGCCCAGTTCCTTGATTCGTCCGTCAATCAGCTCGGACGGAGTCTTGCCGTCCTGCGCGCTGCTTTCTTGCATGTCCGCTTCTCCTCACAGGCTGGACAAGAGATTGCCACCCGTGGCCTTTCAAGGGACGGCGGCTGATTCTTCGTGCCCTTACATCCGTTCGCCAGGCAATCGGCTCGCCTGCTTCACCCAGGAAACGAACTGCCTCTCGTCGAGCAGGTCGTCCTCATGGATATGGAAATAGCGCGTGTCCTTGCTCTTGGATTCGATGGGCGGCACCGGATCCAGCGACATGCCGCGGAAGAAAGCCACCTTGATGTATCTGGCGAAACAGTGGATGCCGAGGAACCAGCCATCATCTTCGCTTCCATAGAATGGAGAGTTCCATTTGACGGCCTTTCGCACGCCGGGAACGGCCTCCGCGATAAGCCGGTCGAGCCGGCGCCCGACCTCGCTCTTCCAGCCCGGCATCGCCGCTATATAGGCCTGCACCGGAGCGTCTCCATAGCCCTTGGCGATCTGCGGGTTGCCGCCCGAAAGCAGGACGGTTCTTTCTTTCGTCCGGCTGGCGGCGTCCTTTGTTGGTTTCGCCTCCGCCATCAGATCGGCCCTGTGCGCTCACGTGCCGGGTTGCCCCGCCATCCGGCGGCGTAGGGCAGCACGAACATGTACAGGCCGCTGAACAGCAGCAGGAAAAGCGGGATCAACGGCGAATAGACGATCCAGGGGGGCGGCGGGCCCATGGCCATGGCGGCGAAATTGCCAATGACTGTGATGGTGAAGATGATCGACAGCCAGCGGTGAAGCTGGCGAATCCACTTGCTCCAGTCCAATCTAACCTCCCTAGCAAATGACAAACGGATGGAAGGCGCCTACCAGCGCGCCAGCTGCGAAAGCTGGATGAGATTGCCGCAGGTGTCGTAGAGCTGCGCGATGGTCGCGCCGGTCACCGCGGTCGGCGCCATGGCGAAACTACCGCCATTGGCCTTGATACGCTCATGGTCGCTCTCGATGTCGTCGCTGAACAGCATCAGGGCCGGCTGACCCTGCTTGAAGATCGCCTGCTGATATGTCTTTGCCGCCGGGTTGTCGTTGAGCGCCAACTGCAGTTCGGCGCCGTCCAGATCGTCGGGCGAGGCGACCGTCAGCCAGCGAAATGGTCCATTGGTGAAGTCGGCCTTCCTGGTGAATCCCAGAACATGGGCATAGAAACCAAGAGCTTTTTCCTGATCGTCGACATAGATGCTTGTCAGCTTGATCTTCATGGTCGTTTCTCCATGCTTACGCCCGCGGTTTGCCCCAAACAGCGTGTGGCTCCGAACAGTCCTGATGTTGGCCGCGATGTTCAGTCGAGCCGGGAAAGGACTTCCTCCAAGGTCGCCAGGTATCTCTTCCAGCCGACAGTGGCGCCGCGATAGTACGGCTCCTGATCGGTGCGGAAGCCCACCTGTTCCATGCGCAGACGCGTGCCCGCATTCGTCGGGGTGAGCGTCCAGGTGACGACGCTCTCCAGGTCCTTGGTGTCCCAGGTGTAGGACAGCGTCCTGTTCGGCTCAACGGTCCGCACCCGGCAGGCGACGCCACCCCACTCCGCGCTCATATCGAAGCGATGGTCCACGACCGGCTTGAAGTCGTTCTTCATCAGCCATTCCGCGATGAGATGTGGCTGGGTGAGGGCGCGCCAGATCCTTTCCGGCGCAAAAGGTATCTCGCGCTCGACAATGACGGAGCGCGTTCCAGCCGGCACTTCATTCATTGATCCATCCTTTTGAGCAGGACCTCCAGGTCGTCGAACCGGCTTTCCCAGAACCCCGCCATGTCGCGCGTCCAGTCCACGAGCGGCGCAAGCGCCTTGACCTGCGCGCTGTAGTGGGTCTGGCGTCCTTCATGGCGGTCGCGCACCAATCCCGCTTCCTTGAGGACGCCCAGATGCTTCGACACTGCCGGCTGCGACACGCCTGCCTGCGCGGTGAGGGCTCCGACCGTCTGCTCGCCCTGGCGGCAGAGACGCTCGAAGATGGCTCGTCTTGTCGGATCGGCAAGCGTCCTGAAGATCATATCGTGGGTGGTCGCCATTTTCGATCGATAACCCGTTGGCTATTAATTCACGTATAACTGCCGGGATATGTGTGAGTCAAGCGGCGAGTGCACGGCCTTCCCGACCGAACAGATGTATGATTATGCCGGATCGGCTGCCGGAATGATCAAATCCCTAAGCAGCGTCGAAAGCTCCGGCTCGTCGATGAGCAACGCGGCGTCTTCCGCGGGCAGCCATGCGCGTTGCCGATTCGCAGCCTCGCGCCAATCGGCAAGTTCCTCGGTGACCTCGAGCAGGTACACCACGACGTCCACGCGAACGAAGCCATTGGCCATGCGCTTCCAATAGGAATAGGTGCCGGCGGGCTGCTTCAGCGTCTTGCCGAGAACGCCTGCCTCTTCCTGAGCTTCGATCGTTGCCGCCTTGCGTCCGCTCTTGCCTTTCATCGGCCAGCCTTTGGGCACGATGAAGCGCCGCGTGGTGCGCGAGGTGACCAGCAACACTTCAAGGCTACCGTCTTCTCGCAACCGATACGGAATGGCCGCCACCTGACGGATCCGTTGGCCTTTCTTGGCTTTGCGAACTGCCTTCTTCTTGGTTGTTGCCATCCCAAATTCCAGTGAGAGCAGAATCCAGCCCATCGCTATCGGCGTATAGGCAGCCTGTCTCCCTGCAAACCCCAGAACCGCCTCGCTTGCAACCCGCCATTTTGCCGGCAAGTAAGTCGGCTAATAACCTGAAAGAAACGGGATGTCAGCGGCAAACACGGGAGATCGTGTTGCCGATCGCTTCCATTCGACATCTCTGGTCGTATACCGGCACATCGGGCTGCGGCTTGGGAGCGGTCTGCCGGTCGAGCTCGCGATATAATTGCTGCTGCTGCTGGTATTGCTGCCGCTGCAATTGGTTCTGCAACTGCTGCAACTGGTCCTGCTGCACCAATGCGTTGCGGTTCGTCGGGATGACGACCTGAGCATAAGACGGAGCGGCCTGGCAAATCGTGACCGCCAGCACGGCGCCTGCAAGGAAAGCCTGAGTGTGACGAAGCATCCGCGCCGCTCCCATACGAAAAACCATGCGCTTCATATAGTGCGGCCGGCCCCCCAACGCCATGGACAGCTGCCGGACGCGATGCGGCTCTCTCAAGCCGTGCCGCCTGGTGCCGCTGAGATTCGCCGACACCACGTCGTTCGTGCAGAACGGCACCACGCTGAAGATCGACGCCACGGCGGCGGATCCCATGCGCGCGCGCTCATTCAGCATTTCGCTCAACGGTTTTCGAAGCGCGCTCGCGCGGATGGCGGATCTGTCAGCGGATGACCGGTGGATGAGGGCAGTTGTTCGGGGGAGATCGGCGAGAACCGGTCGCCATTTCGTTCACGCAATTCTGGACAGAAGACCGCTACACACTTTTTCTGGAGTTGCGTTATTCGTTTGCGTCGACCTCGCGCAGGCGGTAGCCGACGCCGGTTTCGGTGATGATGTAGCGCGGCTGGTCCGGTGTCTTCTCGATCTTCTGCCGCAACTGCCGGACATAGACCCTTAGATACTGGACGTCTGTGGAGTCGTTCCAGATCTGCTTCATCAGGAACTGGTGGGTGAGCACCTTGCCGGCATATTGAACGAGCGTGCGCAGAATGTCGTATTCCTTGGGCGAAAGCTTTACTTCCTTGCCCTCCACCTTGACGATGCGCTTCACCAGGTCGACGGAAAGTTCACCGGTATGGAAGACCGGCTTCTCGCCCTGCTGCTGGAATTTGTGGCGCAGAGCCACGCGGATGCGGGCGACCAGTTCATTCATGCCAAAGGGCTTTGTCACATAGTCGTCGGCACCGAGCTCGAGCGCCGAGACTATACCGGCCTCGTCGGTGCGGCTGGAAAGGATGACGACCGGAATGTCGAGGCCGTCGCTGCGCCATTTGCCAAGCAGTTCGAGGCCGGTCATGCCGGGCAGGCCGAGGTCGAGCAGGATGAGGTCGGGCCGTTCGGTCTGCAAGAGTTCGATCGCCACCTTGGCGTTCGGCGCCTCGGAGACGGCATAGCCCTGGCTGGCGAGGCCTACGCGCAGCAACTTGCGGATCGGCGGTTCGTCGTCGACGACCAGGATGGAAACGGTCTGATTTGTCATGCCGCATCACCCGTAAGGGGGGCGCCCAGCTCTGGCAACTCAGCCGGCACCGGCATGCGGATGGTGAAGATCGCGCCGGTCCGGTCGGTGCGGTTGGTGGCCGAGATCGTTCCTCCCATCGCCTCGATGAAGCCGCGGCTGATCGACAGGCCGAGACCGGTGCCGGCGCGCACCTGGTCGCGCTTGCGCACGCGGTAGAAGGTGTCGAATACCCGCTCCAGGTCGTCGGGCGGGATGCCCGGTCCCTCATCCATCACCTGGAGGATGACGGCGCCGTTGTCGACCCAGGCCTGCAGCCGGATGATCGAGCCGGGCGAAGCATATTTGGCCGCATTGTCGAGAAGGTTGAACAGCGCCTGTTCGAAGAGCACCGGATCGAGCCGCAACATCGGCAGGTCAGCAGGAATATCGGTCTCGATCCTGTGCTCGGCGGTGATCTTCCTCGCCCGGTTCAGCGAAGAGCCGACTACCTCGCCAAGATAATGCAGCGCGTGGTTAGGCTCCATCGCGCCCGATTCGATCCTGGTCATGTCGAGCAGATTTGCGATGAAGCGGTTCAGCCGTTCCGACTCGCCGACCACCGTCGACAAGAGTTCCGCGCGGTCCTTCTCGGGGAGCGCCGGCGCGAATTCCTTCAGCGTGCCGGCCGCCCCCATGATCGCGGCGAGCGGCGTCTTGAGGTCATGCGAGATCGAGGTGAGCAGCGCCGAGCGCAGGCGGTCCGCTTCGGCCGCCAGCCTGGCGCGGTCAACGTCGGCGACGAGCTGGACACGCTCGATGGCGACGGCGGCCTGATCGGCCAATGCGTCGAGCAGGCGTTGCTGCTCGGGCGTGAGCAGCGGCCCCTGCTTGTCATTATCGAGGCCGACCACCCCGATCGCGGTCCGCCCTGTCCGCAAGGGGAGATAGAGACGCTTGGCGCCAGGCAAGGTGTCGGCGCCGCGGCCGGCGGCGCGGTTGTGCTCCCAGGCCCAGCGGGCGGCAGCGATATCGGCCTCGGCCAAGGTGTCGTCCGGCGGATAGCCGGCCTTGACGGCGATAGTGCCGTTTTCCGGCAAAAGCAGCACGACGCGGACTTTCAGCATCGACGCG
>Ga0315336_1006234_pt1 | contig 12354 bp, 10 predicted proteins | sample ASW5metaG_FD_204512 | JGI IMG/M metagenome (GOLD analysis project Ga0315336, IMG submission 204512) | Ammonia-oxidizing marine archaeal communities from Monterey Bay, California, United States - ASW #5 | ecosystem: Environmental > Aquatic > Marine > Intertidal zone | place: USA: California...
CGGCGGGCGTCTATTGGCGCGGCTGCAACCGGTGAGGTGGGGTCTTCCAGCAGCGGTAATGTGGCATCTGAGCTAGGGGTACGGAACGTGCAGGAGAGTGGAGGCGGAACGACAACGGCGTCGCGCACGGCCCAAGGAGCAGAAACGGGAGCGGTGGCGTCGTCCAAGGTGGGACGAAACTCGCCGTGTCCGTGCGGGTCCGGGAAGAAGTACAAGAAGTGCCACGGGGCCGCCTAGCTTTGGGTAGCAGGGAGCAAGGGCGATCGCGTGAGTAGGCGAACGGAGGAGTTTCGGGCGAATCCAGTGGACGCTGTATTAGGTGAGGTAGTGCCGAACGACGCAACGCTTGACTCGGATGTCGCCGAGGAAGCGATCGCCGACAACGCGCTGGCCGCGCGCGATGCGGTGATGTTGATCGAGCGGTTCCGGGAGGAGCTGCGTAGCGGACGGGCATGGTGGGAGGCGTTGCTGGAGATCGTGGCGGTGTGGGAGCTGGCGGAGGAGGAAGTCGACGGGAGGCACTACGCGTACCTGATGGGAGGCGAGGCCCTGGATTGGGTGTGCCTGGCTGAGCGGCTGTGCGACGCAGTGGCGACGGAGGGGTTGCTGCCGGTGGTGGAGGTGGAGGAGCTGGTCGTAGAGGGTCGGTTGCCGGTCGAGATGAACGAGGAGGCGCTGCAAGCCGCCCTAGGGCCGACTAAGTACCGTGCGCACCTCAACTTTCTGTACGGCGTGCGAGTCGAGGAGGCGCTGCAGCTTTCGGTGGAGGAGGTGGTGCAGAAAGAGCGCCGGGTGTGGGCGGCGGGGCACGATGCGCGTGCGGACGAGGACATGTTTCAACGGATCTACGGGGCGCCGCGGGGGCAGCTGCTGGGTGACTTTCGGGCGGAGCAGGAACGGCCACTGACAAATCGGATCAGCTTGTCAGAGCTGAAGGAGTTCACGTACTGGCTGTTCAAGCACCGTGTGGCGACGCAGGATCCAGCGCGGGTGGCGAGCGATACGCGGAGGGGGTTGCTGCGGCTGAGCGCGCTGGAGGAGGGGCGAAAGCGGCGGGTGCGAGTGGGCAGCGTGGCAGCAGCGGAGGGGATAGTGGTAGAGGGAGAAGTCGTCCAGGACGGGATGATGGCCTTTCGTTAGTTTGCGGAACTGGCGCTTGCCAGCGCTCAAAGCGCATAGGAGCCTGGAATTCATCGACGCGAATCTCTCACATTAGTAGCGAGGCGCCTGTGACCGACGCCGCGGAACGCCTGTCGAAGACGTACCAACCCGCCAGCGTGGAGGGCCGGATGTACGCGCTCTGGGAGGAGAGCGGGGCGTTCCAGCCGAGCGACGACCCGACGCGCGAACCGTTCACGATCATCATGCCTCCGCCCAATGTGACGGGGGCGCTGCACGTAGGCCATGCGCTGACGACGACGATCGAAGATGTGCTGTGTCGATGGCACCGGATGCGGGGGGAGGCGACGTTGTGGGTTCCTGGTATCGACCACGCGGGGATCGCGACGCAGAACGTGGTGGAGACGGAGCTGGCACGAGAGGGGTTGTCCCGGCACGACTTAGGGAGGGAGGTATTCTTGGAGCGGGTGTGGGATTGGGTGCAGCGCTACCGCGGTCGGATCGAGGAGCAGCTGCGGGTGATGGGGGCGAGCTGCGATTGGTCGCGAGTAGTGTTCACGCTGGATGAGGGGCCGCAGCGAGCGGTACGATCGACATTCGTCGACTTGTACGACCAGGGTAAAATTTACCGGGGGCACCGGATCATCAACTGGTGCCCGCGTTGCCAGACCGCGATCTCGGACCTCGAGGTGGACTACGAAGAAGAGCCGGGATCGTTGTGGCACGTGCGATACCCGGGCGAGGGTGGTGGCGAGGGGATCGTGATCGCGACGACGCGGCCGGAGACGATCGTGGCGGACGTGGCGGTGGCGGTGCACCAGGAAGACAAGCGCTGGCAGGGTCTGGTGGGGGGGCTGGTGCGGCTGCCGCTGCCGGGCTTCGATCGGACGTTGCCGGTGATCGCGGACAGCGCGGTGGAGATCGAATTCGGGACAGGGGCGCTGAAGATCACACCAGGGCACGACCCGCTGGACTTCGAGATCGGGGAGCGGCACGACCTAGAGGCGATCCGGGCGATCGATTGGGATGGGAAGATGACGGAGGCGGCGGGGCCGTACGCGGGGTTGGATGCGAAGGAAGCGCGAGAGCGGGCGGCGGCGGATCTGGAGTCGGCGGGGTTGCTGGTAAAGCGGGAAGAGCACACGCACAGCGTGGGACATTGCCAGCGCTGCGCGACGGTGGTGGAGCCGCTGATCAGCGACCAGTGGTTCGTCGATGTTGGAGAGATGGCGGCGAAGGCGGCGGCGGTGCTAGAGAGCGGCGAGATGAATATCGTGCCGTCGCGGTTCGCGAAGGTGTATCTGCAATGGTTGGAGAACATCCGGCCGTGGTGCATCAGCCGGCAGCTGTGGTGGGGGCATCGGATTCCAGTGTGGTACTGCCTAGGCTGTGATGCGGAGCGGATATTGGTATCGCTGAAGGATGGGGCAGGGGCGGGAACGGTGGCGGAGTTGGTGGAGGGTGGGCAGGAATTATCGACGATCGCGGACGCGGCGGAGGAGGTGACGATCGGAGAGGGGGTGACACCGATCGTGCGGGGCGAGACGCCAGGACCGTCGGATTGCGCAGGCTGCGGGCAGGGGCCACTAATCCAGGATCCAGACGTACTGGACACGTGGTTCAGCAGCGGTCTGTGGCCACACTCGACGCTGGGCTGGCCGGACGAGACGGAGGACCTGCGCAGGTTTTACCCAGGCTCAGTGATGGAGACGGGCTACGACATCATCTTCTTTTGGGTGGCGCGGATGGTGATGCTTTCGTGCCACAACATGGCCGGGGTGAGGCCGTTCAAGACAGTGTATTTGCACGGACTGGTGCGCGACGCGCAGGGCCGCAAGATGAGCAAGAGCTTGGGGAACGCGGTCGATCCGCTGGTGGCGGGCGAGCAGTACGGGATGGATGCGCTGCGGTTCACGCTGGCGACGGGGTCGACACCGGGGAACGATATGCGGCTGACGGACGATCGGCTGGAGGGGAGCAGGAACTTCGCAAACAAGCTGTGGAACGGGGCGCGGTTCGTGCTGGGCGAGGCGGGGGAAGGGACGGTGGCGGCGGTTGATCCGTCGAGCGCGTGGTTGCAGTCAGAGGACCGGTGGATTCTGTCGCGGTTGCAGGGACTGACATCGACGGTGGAGGGACTGCTAGGCGACTTCCAACTGGGGGAAGCGGGGCGGCAGGTGCACGATTTCCTGTGGAACGACTACTTCGACTGGTACGTGGAAGCGAGCAAGGTGCGGCTGCGGAAGGGCGATGCGTCGCCGCTGCCGGTACTGGTGCACGTGCTGGATCAGGGACTGCGGCTGCTGCACCCGTACATGCCGTTCGTGACGGAGGCTATCTGGCAGGAGTTGCGCGCGCACTTGCCGGAGGCGGGGTCCGACATGTTGTCGAAAACATTGATTGAGGCGGCGTGGCCGTCGGCAGATGCGGGGTGGGCGGACGCGGGGGCAGAGCGGTCGTTCGAGGGGTTGCAAGAGGTGGTGCGGGCGATCCGAACGGTGCGGTCGGATAAGAGCTTGGAGGCAGGGCGGTGGATCGAAGCGTACGTGGTTAGCGAGACGAATGGGGCGGCGCTGAAGTCTCAGGGCGCAGTGATCGAGGCGCTGGCGCGGGCGCGCCCGCTGCATGTAGTGGGGTCTCGAGAGGAGGCGCCGAGCGACCAGGTGGTAGCGCAGGTGCTGAGCGTGGCGGAGGTGGTGCTGCCGCTGGGGGGGCTGGTCGATCTAGAGGCGGAGCGGGCGCGGCTGGAGAAGGAGATCAGGGAGAGCGAGGGGCACCTACGCCGGGTGGAGGTGAAGCTGTCAAATACGGGGTTCCGCAGCAAAGCGCCGGCGGCGGTGGTGGAGCGCGAAGAGGAGCGGCGGACGGAGATCGGAGAGCGGTTGGCGGGGTTGCGGTCACGGTTGGCGGAGCTCAACTAGCAGCGCTGCCGCATTGATTAGGACTGGCGGGGCGTTTCGTTGACACCTAAAGGGGGCGTCCGTACGATCGCGGAGGATCGGGCGCCGACCTCTGCAGTACTTACGAGGTAGTCGCTTTCGGGGGTTTCGTGGAGCTGCTGCTCGAGAACTACGGCGCGGTGCTGATAGCCATCCCGGTGGGCGCGTTCCTGATCCTCAACGGCCTGATGGTAACGAAGCTGCTGGCTCCAAAGCGCCCAACCAAGCTCAAGGGACAGGTGTACGAGTGCGGAATGCTCCCAATCGGACGCAACTGGGCGCAGGTGCACGTGCGCTACTACGTGTTCGCGATTCTGTTCTTGGTGTTCGACGTTGAGATCATCTTCCTGTTCCCGTGGGCGGTTTCGTTCCTGGGGCTGGGTGATGATCTGGGCAAGTTCGTGCTGTGGGAGATGGTGTTGTTCATCGGCATTCTGGTGCTCGCGCTCGGATATGCCTGGCGGAAAGGCGTGCTGGAATGGCCGAAACGGACCCCAGCGAACTGATCTCGCCGTCGCAACCGCCTGAGGCGCTGCGACTGGTCCCGTCCGACGCGGAGCCGCCGGCGATTCTCTACAAGGAGATTCTGCCGGGGGTAATGCAAGTGCCGGCGGATACGGTGATAGCGGCGGCGCGGAAGTCGTCACTGTGGCCGATGACGTTCGGGCTAGCGTGCTGCGCGATCGAGATGATCGCGACGTATATGTCGAACCACGACTTCGACCGGTTCGGGATCGTGCCGTGGCCGTCGCCGCGGCAGAGCGATGTGATGATCGTGGCGGGGACTGTGACGAAGAAAATGGCGCCGGCAGTGAAGCTACTGTACGAGCAGATGCCACATCCGAAGTGGGTGATCGCGATGGGGGCGTGCGCGACGAACGGCGGTCCCTACACGCAGTACGACCGGGTGCTGCAGGGGGTCGACAACATCATCCCAGTGGACGTGTACGTGCCTGGCTGTCCGCCGCGGCCGGAGTCGTTGATGGACGGCTTCTTGGCGCTGCAGGAGAAGATCATGGAGGACCGGGCGGCCGGGGCATGACGGGCGAGGGCGCATGACCAGCGACGCGGCACCCAAAGCCAAAGCCAAAGCCAAAGCCAAAGCGAAGGGCAAGGGAGCGGAGCGGGCGGAGCGGGTGAAAGTGCCGGCGCCGCCGGGGAGCATCGCGGATGTGTACCGCAATGCACTGCCGGGGTCGATCGCGTTCGAGGCGGAACAGACGAAGTTGGATGTAGCGCTGACGGTGCCGGCGGCGCAGCTGCGCGAGGTGCTGCGGCAGAGCCGCGAACACCCGAATCTGCAGATGGACTTGCTGCGCAATCAAACAGCAGTCGATTGGACGGACCAGGGGCTGGAGGTGGTGTACCAGCTGTACTCGACGTCGCTGCGGCACGCGGTGACGATCAAGACATGGGTGCCACAAGAGGGTCCGTCGCTGCCGACGGTAGCGGACATCTGGGAGATGGCGAACTGGGCGGAGCGGGAGTGCCGGGAGATGTTCGGGATCGAGTTCGAGGGGCACCCCGACCCGCGGAATCTGCTGCTGGACGAAGATTTCGACATCCCGGTGCTGCGGAAGAGCCACCCGCTGGCGCCGATCGAGGTGAAGCAGGGAGTGGACGTCGAGTACTTCACGAAGGAACACCCGCGCGAGGCGGCGGCCGACGAAGGCGCGGGTGACGAGCGGGCGCAGCGGATCGCGGCGGCGAAGAAGAAGGCTGAGGCAGCGGCGGGCGGCAGCGAGAAGAAGCCAGCAGAGGATCTGACGTCGGAGGAGCTAGCGGAGAAGAAGGCGGCACAAGCCGAGCGTGTGAAGAAGGCGCGAGAGCTGGCGGCGAAGGCACGGGCCGATAAGAAGGGTGGCGGCTAGATGACGCAAGCACATGTGATGAGCGAGCCGGTAGTTGTCGAAGAGCGCTTCGACACAGTCGACATGAACATCAACATGGGGCCGCAACATCCATCGACGCACGGGGTGTTCCGGATGGTGCTGACGGTCGACGGCGAACAGGTGAAGGACGTGACGTCCTACATCGGCTACATGCACCGGGGGGCAGAGAAGCTGTCGGAGAGCTTGGACTATCGCGGAGCGCTAGGCTACCAGGACCGGACAGACTACCTAGCGGCATTCAACAACGAGTGGGTCTACTGCAACGCGATCGAGCGTCTGGCTGGGATCGAGGCGCCGGAGCGGGCGGAGTACGTGCGGGTGATCCTGTCGGAGCTGAACCGGATCCTGTCGCACTTCATGTTCATGGGAGCATTCGGGACAGACTTGGGATTCTTCGGAACGGCGTTCACGTGGGCGTTCAAGGAGCGGGAGCGGATCCAAGACCTGTTCGAAGCGGTGTGCGGCGACCGGCTGATGTACAACTACTTCCGGGTGGGGGGGCTAGCGTGGGAGCCGTACCCGACGTTCGTGGAAGACACGCGCTGGCTGCTGGGGCAGATCGCGACTGGGATAGCCGACATCGATGAACTAATGACGACGAACGAGATCATGATCTCGCGCTGCCGCGACGTTGGTGCGCTGTCGGCGGAGGACGCGATCAGCTTCGGGGTGACGGGGCCGATGCTGCGGGCGTCGGGAGTGCCGCTGGATCTGCGGGTCGACGAGCCGTATTCGATTTATGACCGGTTCGACTGGGAGATCGCGACAGGTGAGCAAGGCGACGTCTACGATCGCTACCTGGTGCGGCTGGAGGAGATGCGTCAGTCGGCCAAGATCGTGGAACAGGCACTAGACCAGATGCCGACGAGTGGGGCGATCCTGGCGGAGGACCTGCCGAAGGTGCTGAAGCCGGAGCCGGGTGAGATATACATGAGGCAGGAGAACCCGCGGGGCGAGTACGGTATCTACATGGTCTCGGACGGGACAGACAAGCCGTGGCGGATGAAGGTACGCAGCCCCTGCTTCCACAATCTGAGCTCGCTACGGCACCAGGCGCTGGGCGGATACATCGCGGACGCGGTGATCATATTGGGATCGGTGGACATCGTTCTGGGCGAGGTTGATCGGTAGCATCGGACGGTAAAGCGCTGGGCAGCAACGCCGGTTTTCCCCTGTACCCCTGAGCAGCGGCCTGGCTCTTGCCACTGGGAGCCAGTAGCCTGCCCCTAGCGAGCGTGCCTTCCCACGGTCGGATGAGGCGGAGTCCGAGCGTACGATGCCCGATCTGGTCCTGAGCGAATTTGCCGGCGTAAGCCTGCCGGACTGGATCGATGCGTTGATCCGAATCGTGTTCGTCGTCGCGTTGATGACGGTGAACGCGCTGGCGCTGATCTATCTGGAGCGGAAAGTCCTAGCGCGGTTCCATCAGCGGGTGGGACCGACGCGGACAGGCCCGTTCGGGATGCTGCAGTCGGCGGCGGACGCGGTGAAGCTGCTGACGAAAGAGGATGTGCGTCCGGCGTCGGCGGACCGGTGGGTGTTCGAACTAGCACCGTACTTCGCATTCGTGCCGATCTTCTTGGTGTTCATCCCGATTCCCTGGACCGAGACGTGGGTAGTGCGCGACCTGGAGCTTGGGTTCTTGTTCGTGTTCGGGGTGCTGGGGCTGAACTTAGTTGGGGTGGTGATGGCTGGGTGGGGGTCCGACAACAAGTACGCGTTGCTAGGGGCTGTGCGGGCGGCGGCGCAAGCGATCTCGTACGAACTGCCGATGCTGCTGGTGAGCGTTGCGGTGGTGATGGTGGTATCGGCACGGCTATTGGTCGACAACGGGAGCACGCTGGGCGCGGTCGATCTGAACGTGATCGCGCTGGAGCAGACAACGACTCCATTCATCATCCTGCAGCCGCTGGGGTTCGCGATCTTCATGATCGGGATGCTGGCGGAGCTGCACCGGCCGCCGTTCGATATGCCGATCGCGGAGTCGGAGGTGGTGGGGGGCTACTTCGTAGAGTACAGCGGGATCCGCTGGAGCTTCTTCTTCCTGGCGGAGTACACAGCACTGTTGTTGCTGGTGATGATCGCGTCGGTGGTGTTCCTAGGCGGGTGGAATTTCCCGTTCGGGGAAGACGTGGGTCTAGGGTTGCAGCTGGTACTGACGCTGGCGAAAGCAGGGGCGCTGATCTTCATATTGTTCTGGTCGCGGGCGATGCTGCCGCGGTTGCGGATCGACCAACTGATGTCGTTCTCGTGGAAGGTGCTGCTACCGTTCTCGATCCTGCAGGTGCTGGCGAACGCAATCATCCTGACCTACGACGGGGATGAGTGGATCGTGGGGGTGACGTCTCTGGCGCTGCTGGTATTGCTGAGCGCGCTGGTCTACGTACGGGCGAAAATGCTAGCGCGGGGGGCGGAGCGATCGATTCACAAGCAGCCGGCGCGGCCACGACTGATCACGGCGCAGGATGTGACGAGTGGGGACTGAGATGGACCCGAGAAAGGTGGAGGAGGCTTGAGCGCGACGGAGGTCGTCTTCTACATCATCTCGTTCGTGATGGTCGCGGGCGGCCTGGGGGTAGTGTTGTCGCGGAACATCGTGCACTCGGCGCTGGCGCTGATCATGTCGCTGGGGGCAGTGGCGGGGATCTACGTGATTCTAACAGTGGAGTTCCTGGCGCTGGCGCAGCTGGTGGTCTACGGCGGGGCGGTGATCATGCTGATGTTGTTCGCTCTGATGCTGACGCGGGCGCGGGAACGGCCACAGGCGCTGTTCGGGAAGAACCGGCCGGTGGCGCTGGCGGTGGCTGGGGGACTGCTGACGGCGTTCGTGGCGGGGATTCTAGGGACAGAGTGGGCGCAGTCGAACCGCGATGAGATTGAGCCGGTGCCGTTCGAGGAGATCGGGGATGTGCTGTTCAGTGTGTGGGCGGTGCCGTTTGAGGTGGTATCGGTGGTGCTAGTGATCGCGATGGCTGGGGCAATCCTGCTGTCGCAGCCGGACGAGGGGGAGCGGTAGTGCCGCCGCTGGAGAACGTTCTGGTGGTGAGCGCGATCCTGTTTTCGATCGGCGTGTACGGGGTGCTAACGCGGCGCAACGCCGTGAACATCTTGATGTCGGTGGAGCTGATGCTGAACGCGGTGAGCATCAACATGGTGGCGTTCGCAGTGTACGGACGGGTGGCATTCGACAACACGTTCACGGGGATCATTTTCGCGTTTTTCATCGTGGTGGTAGCGGCGGCGGAGGTGGCGCTGGCGCTGGGGATCGTGGTGCGGCTGTTCCGGAACCGCGCGACAGCGAATGTCGATGAAGTGAACTTGCTCAAGTGGTAGGCGCGGCGGTCCGCAGGCGAGGGGCGGGGGCACGATGTACTGGCTAGATCACGCCTATGTGATACCGGCGATTCCGGCGATCGCGTTCTTCGTACTGTTCGCGCTGGGAAAGTGGCTGCCGCGGGGCGGGGATTGGCTGTCGATCATCGCGATTGGGACGAGCTTCGTGCTGTTCTTCTTCGTATTGGAGGCGCACCTAGATTCAGTAAACGCGGGGCTGGGCGGGTTGTCTAACGTGGGATTCGACTGGTTGGAGTTCGAGGGATTCAAGCTGCGAATCGGTTTCACGGTAGATTCGATCGCGGTGGTAATGCTGGCGGTGGTGACACTGGTGGCACTGCTAGTGCAGGTCTACTCGGTGTCATACATGCGGCACCACGGGAAACCAGAACCACGCTACTGGTGGTACTTCGCGGTGCACTCTCTGTTCGTGGCGGCGATGCTGGCGCTGGTGCTGGCGGACAATTTCTTGCTGCTCTACGTCGCTTGGGAAGGCGTGGGGTTGTGTTCGTTCCTACTGATCGGCTTCTACTTCGAGAAGCAGTCGGCGGTGGAGGCGGCGAAAAAGGCGTTCGTGACGACGCGGCTGGGGGATGTGGGACTGCTGATCGGGATCATCTTGTTCTGGCGCGCGACGGGGACCTTCCAAATCAGCGAGGTGATCGCGGCAGCGCAGGCGGGGCGTACGAACGAGCTGGCGCCTGTGATGAGCGATGGCTACCTGACCCTGGCGACGCTGATGGTGTTCTTGGGGGCGATGGGGAAGAGCGCGCAGTTCCCGTTCCATGTGTGGCTACCGGACGCAATGGAGGGGCCGACACCTGTGAGTGCGCTGATCCACGCAGCGACGATGGTGGTGGCTGGGGTGTACTTGGTGGCGCGGCTGCTGCCGCTGTTCGATGTGACGCCGGGGGCGTTGCAGGTCGTGACAGGAGTGGGGCTGACGACAGCACTGTTCGCGGGGGTGCTGGCGGTGGTGCAGACAGATATCAAGCGGGTGCTGGCGTACTCCACGGTGAGTCAGCTGGGGTTCATGTTCGTGGCGTTGGGGACGGGAGCGGTGGGGGTAGCAATGTTCCACTTGTTAACGCACGCATTCTTCAAGGCGCTTCTGTTCCTGGGGTCGGGGTCCGTAATTCACATGACGGGGGAGCAGGACGCGCGCAAGCTGGGTGGGCTGTGGTGGCGGATGCCGGTGACAGCGGCGACGTTCACAATCGGCGCGCTGGCTCTGGCGGGGATCCCGCCGTTGTCTGGGTTCTTCTCAAAGGATGAGATCTTCGTGGTGGTGAACGCGGGTCAGAGCGATGTGATCCTAATCTTGATGGGCGTAGCGGCTTTCCTCTCGGCGATGTACATGGCGCGGCTGGTAATCATCACGTTCTTGGGCTCGCCTAAGGACCTGGCGGTGATCCGACGAGCGCGAGAGGCGCCGCCGCTGATGGTCGCGCCGCTGGTAATCTTGGCGGTGCTGACGCTATTCGTAGGGTTCTTCGCGTTCGACCAGGTGGGGGATGCATTCGGGTTCCCGGGCGGGATCAACAACTACGTGTACTTCCCGCTGCCAGAGTCGTTCCACTTCGATGACACGATCGCGGCAGCGACGGGAGTAGCGTCACTGGCGGGTCTGGGGGCGGCGTTCTGGCTGTTCTGGGGGAAGGCGGAGCGGGCGCAGCGGGTGGCGGCCTTTGCGCCTAAGGCGACGGCGCTTGTCGAGAACAAATTCTACATGGACGACGTGTATCAGGCGGCAATCGATCGCGTTGTGCTGCCGGCTGGGCGGGCGGTCGCAGTGTTCGACCGGGTAGTAGTGAATGACACGGGGATCAACGGTCCAGGGGACTTCACGCGCTATGGGTCAACGTGGTTGCGCAGGCACGTGACTGGGCGGATTCCAGACTACGCACTGTTCATGGTGCTGGGGATCGTGGCGGCCGGGGCGCTCGGCTTCTTGGTCCGGGTGTAGCGGCAGCGGGAAGGAGAACAAGTGGACGCCGGCGAAACCCTTCTACTGCTGCTGTTGATCCCAGCGGGCGCGGCAATCGCGATCATGCTAGTGCCGCCGCAGTTCAAGAACGCGGTACGGGGGATAGCGATCGTGGCGATGCTGGCTACGCTCGTCGACTCGATCTACATCTTCGCGGTGTACGACTACAAAGAGGGCGGGCTGCAGTTCGATCTGCGGTACGTATGGATCGAGAACGTGGCGTTCCTGAAAGAGAACGGGATCTCGCTGCACTTGGCGATCGATGGTATTTCGGCGCCGCTGGTGCTGCTGAACGGGATCGTCGCATTCACGGGAGCATTGGTGTCGTGGAAGATCGAGTACCGCAACAAGCACTTCTTCGTGCTGCTCTTGATGTTGGTAGCGGGCGTGTACGGCGTGTACGTAGCGCAGGACCTGTTCTTCTGGTTCTTCGCATACGAGCTGGCCGTGCTGCCTATGTACTTGCTGATCGTGATCTGGGGGAGCACTAACAAAGAGTACGGCGCGATGAAGTTAATGATGGTGCTGGTGGGCGGGTCAGTTCTGATCTTCATCGGTATCTTCGCGGTGTTCTTAGAGGCTGGGTTGGGGACGTTCGATTTGCCGGCGCTGGGGGCAGTGGACTTCGATTCAGGCTTCTCGAAGACGTTTTTCCCGTTCTTCATGATCGGGTGCGGGGTGCTAGCGGGGCTATGGCCGTTCCATACGTGGTCGCCGGATGGGCACGTAGCGGCGCCGACGGCGGTGTCGATGCTGCATGCGGGGGTGCTGATGAAGCTGGGGGCGTTCGGGATCATCCGCTTGGGGATCGAGCTGCTGCCGGCGGGGGTGGACTTATGGATGCCAGTGCTGCTGGTTCTGGGGGCGATAGCGGCGATCTACGGGGCGATGTCCGCGCTGCACCAGACAGACTTGAAGTTCGTGATCGGGTATTCATCGGTGAGCCACATGGGCTTCGTGCTGATGGGGCTGGGAACGATGAACACGATTGGGGTGAACGGTGCCGTGCTGCAGATGTTCAGCCACGGCGTGATGACGGCCCTGTTCTTCGCGATGGTGGGAGCGGTCTACGACCAAGCACACA
>Ga0315336_1006236_pt1 | contig 12353 bp, 11 predicted proteins | sample ASW5metaG_FD_204512 | JGI IMG/M metagenome (GOLD analysis project Ga0315336, IMG submission 204512) | Ammonia-oxidizing marine archaeal communities from Monterey Bay, California, United States - ASW #5 | ecosystem: Environmental > Aquatic > Marine > Intertidal zone | place: USA: California...
TCAGCGCATTGTCGATGTCGCGCGCGAGACCGGCGCCGACATTCCCGTGTGCCTCGCGTCCCACGCCTGCACGATGACCGGCGTCGGCGAAAATCTGTCGATGCTGGATATTCCTTCAATGCCGTGCGTGATGGTCAATCCGCGCGTCGGCGTTGCCACCAAGGATGTGTTTGCAGCGCTCGGTCTCGGCAAGGGAGAATTTCTCGCAGGTGCAGGCGATGTGATGTTTTCACCGGGATGGCCTGACGACGGCGCATCATTCGACGCGTGGATCGAGGCCATCGGTCACGGCACCAACGATCTCGAAAAGCCTGCATTGCAAGTTCAACCGGTGATCGGCGAGGTACTATCGGCGCTGCGCGCCACGGACGGCATGCAACTGGCGCGGATGTCCGGCTCCGGAGCGACATGCTTTGCAATTTTCAAGACAACCGCCGATGCCGCACAGGCCGCGAAGGCGATTTCGCAACGTCATCCCGGCTGGTGGGTCCATGCCGGTGAGCTGAGCTAGCGGCATCTCCTGAACGTCATTGCGAGGAGCACTTGCGACGAAGCAATCCAGTCTTGCTTGTTGCTCTGGATTGCTTCGCTTCGCTCGCAATGACGAACTAGTGCGACCGCGCCAGACAAAACGCGACGACCTGTTCGAGCGCGGTCTTCATCGGCGATGACGGAAACAGCGCCAGCGCATCGACCGCCATCGCACCATAGTGCTGCGCGCGGCTCATGGTGTCTTCGAGCGCACGGTGTTTGGTCATCAGGCCGATGGCGTGATCGAGTTCGCCCTCCGCGATCTCGCCCTTTTCCAGCGTGCGGATCCAGAATGCGCGCTCGACATCGTTACCGCGCCGGAACGCCAGCACCACGGGCAGCGTGATTTTGCCTTCGCGGAAATCGTCGCCGACATTCTTGCCGAGCTTGGCGGCCTTGCCGCCGTAGTCCAGCACGTCATCGACAAGCTGGAATGCGATGCCGAGATTCATGCCGACCGAGCGGCATGCGGTCTGTTCGGCTTTCGGCCGGTTGGCAATCACCGGGCCGACTTCGCAGGCGGCTGCGAACAATTCGGCGGTCTTGCCACGGATCACGGCGAGATATTCGTCTTCGGTGGTCGCGGTGTTTTTTGCAGCGGCAAGCTGCATCACTTCGCCTTCGGCGATGGTGGCGGCGGCAGACGACAGAATATCGAGCGCGCGCAGCGAGCCGACCTCGACCATCATGCGGAAAGCCTGGCCGAGCAGGAAGTCGCCGACCAGCACGCTGGCTTCGTTGCCCCACAGCATCCGCGCCGAGAGCTTGCCCCGCCGCAATTCGCTTTCGTCCACCACGTCGTCATGCAGCAGCGTCGCGGTGTGCATGAATTCCACGGCGGCCGCGAGCTTGATATGGCCGTCGCCGGCGTAGCCGGTGAGGTTGGCCATGGCGAGCGTCAGCATCGGCCGCAGGCGCTTGCCGCCCGACGAGATCAGGTGATTGGCGACCTCGGGGATCATTGTGACTTCCGAGCCGGTTCGCGACAAAATCGTGCTGTTGACGCGTTCCATGTCGGGCGCGACAAGCTCGACCAGCCGATCTATCGATGGCGTCGAATGGCTCTCAAAGGGTACAATAACCGCCACGTCCGGTCTCCGGATGGATCTAAAGCGTTTTCAAGCGAAGTGGGTACCGGTTCGCGTGAAGAAAACGCGTTAAAGTAAAAGGCCAGAGCCCCGGCTTTGATTTTATCAAAGCCGGAAGGGCTCCAAGGGCACAATAGAAACTGCCGTGCGATGCGGCAAGGGCAACGAACGCCCCATTAAGGGTGCTGTTCCAACCGCGGGAGACGGCTGTTTTGCGAGAACTCGTGCGGACCAACGATGCGGTGCTGGTGTCTGCGGTCGGCGCGCTGCTGGACGGCGCCAATATCCATCACCTCGTGCTCGACAATAACATGAGCATCATGGACGGCTCGCTGGGCGTGCTTCCCCGGCGCATTCTGGTCCATGAGGACGACAATCTGGCTGCGCGCCGCCTGCTCACCGATGCGGGCCTCGCCCACGAACTGCGGGACAATGACTGATCCCGCCGACATCCCCGATGTGACCGAGGACATGTTTCTCGGCGGGCAGTTGCTGTTGCGTCAGCCCCGTCGCGGCCATCGCGCGGGCCACGATGCGATCCTGCTGGCCGCTGCGGCACCGGCACGGGCAGGGCATCGCGTGGTGGAATTCGGCGCAGGCGTCGGCACGGCGGGACTGGCCGTTGCGCGCCGCGTGGCGGGGATCGGTCTGGTTCTCGCCGAAATCGATGAAACGCTTGCGGCACTGGCGCGCGGCAACGCTGAGACCAACGGGATCGAGGCGGACATTGCCGTGCTCGACGTGACCGCCAGCGTGGTCGGTTTCGCTGCATGCGGGCTTGGTCCTGACAGCGCCGACATCGTGCTGATGAATCCGCCGTTCAACGACGCAGAGCGACATCGTGCGTCACCCGATCCGGCACGGCAGTCCGCCCATGTGGCGGCTGCCGATACGCTCGAGAAGTGGACCCATGCCGCGCGGCGGGTGCTGAAATCCGGCGGTGTGCTGACACTGATCTGGCGCGCGGACGGCTTGGCCGAGGTGCTGGCGGCATTAGGCCGCGGCTTCGGCAGCATCGAGATTTTGCCGGTTCATCCCAATCCGCACGGGGCGGCGATCCGCGTCATCGTCAGCGCGGTCAAAGGCGGGCGAGCACCGATGGCGCTGCACCCCGGCCTTGTCTTGCAGGACGCCAATGGAGAGAGCGGAGCGGACGCTGCGGCGATCCTCGGAGGGAAGGCCGCTCTATCGCTGGGGAAGGTGCCGGTAAGCCGCTGACTATCAGCCCGCTGATTGCTCAGCAGACAGGCAGTTTGCTTACTGCGATACCGGTTTTGGTCCCGTTTCGGGCACCTGCGTGAAGTGGATTGTCGTGAGGAGAGCGCCAATCAGCAAGATCAGGAGGTAAATCTTCATTTCTGCACCTTCGGGGCTGCGCCGTTGCAACCTGAATGTTTGTTGCAATGCAAAGTGCGTTCCAGTTTCTTGTCGCGCTCCGGCAAGACCCGGAGAATTGAAAAGAAAACCCGTCCGATCAGGTATTTAGATCGAATTTAGGCACAAAGGGCGTGCCCAACGGTTGTCAAATGTGCTGTAGGCTCCAGATGCCAGTTACCGAATAATAAACCGTGAATATGAAGGACGTTTCATGGCCGAAAATGACGGCAAGGATCACTTTGCCGAGAGACTGATGAGCTGGCTCCCGGCGCGCCTGCGTGGCGGGGTGGTGGTGCCTGTGGTGCGGCTGTCAGGTGTGATCGGCGCGGTGACCCCGCTGCGTCCGGGCATGTCGCTGGCCGGTGTGTCGCGAACGCTGGAGCGCGCGTTTTCCACCAAGGGCGCGAAGGCGGTCGCACTGGTCATCAATTCGCCGGGCGGGTCGCCTGTGCAGTCGAGCCAGATCTATCAGCGCATTCGCCAGCTCGCCGCCGAGAAGAAGATGCGCGTGCTGGTGTTCGTCGAGGATGTTGCGGCGTCCGGCGGCTACATGATCGCGTGCGCGGGCGACGAGATTTTTTGCGATCCGTCATCCATCGTCGGCTCCATTGGCGTGGTCGGCGGCACGTTCGGATTTGTCGATCTGATCAAGAAGGTCGGCATCGAGCGCAGGCTCTATACGTCGGGCGCACACAAGGCGACGCTCGATCCGTTCCTGCCCGAGAATCCCGAAGACGTCGCGCGCCTCAAGCAGATCCAGCGCGAGATCCACGACACGTTCATTTCGCTGGTGAAGGACAGCCGCGGCACGCGACTGAAAGGCGAGAGCGATTATCTGTTCACCGGCGAATACTGGGCCGGCGAACGCGCGGTGAAACTCGGTCTTGCCGATGCCATCGGCGATCTGCGCACCGTGCTGCGCGCACGTTATGGCGACAAGGTGAAAATGCCGGTGATCGCGCCGCCGACCGGGCTGCTTTCAGGAATCGCGGGCCGCAAGCCCGGCGCGGGATCGGCCTTGTTCGATGTGCCGGGATTTTCGGAAAACCTGATTTCAGCGCTGGAAGAGCGTGCGATCTGGGCGCGCTACGGTTTGTAAGACGGGAGATCGACGATGCCGCCGCTGATTCTGATTGCTGCCGGAATTCTGGGTGGGGCGGCGCTGGTGCGCTTGGCGGTGCGCGAGGGCAAGCGGATCAATCGCGAACTCGATGACGCGCGCAAGGCCAAGCCCGCCGATCAGGCGCAAATGCCCAAGCTGCGCCGCGATCCGGAAAGCGGGACGTACCGGCCGGGGTGATCAGTGCGCCGAACTTTCCACTCGTCATTGCGAGCCAACGGATCGGCGCAAAGCGCCGTCCGATGACAGGCTCCGCGAAGCAATCCATACGAAGGTTCAACAGGCGAAAAGCTGGATTGCTTCGTCGCAAGTGCTCCTCGCAATGACGGCGTAAGGCGTCACCATCACAAATCAGCCGTGCCTGCGCACGTCGTTGATCATCATGATGCACAGCGAAGCCATGATGGCCGCCGCGGCCACTACCTGAAAAGCAATCATCGTCGTCCCTGCCGAAATGCACCGCCGGTTAAGCCCCGGCCGTTGGTTGCAATCCGGCTTTGCTAAACGCCATTTTCTAACGAACTGCTGACGCGGGCCGGCGGCCTGATGCAGCGGTTAAACCGGCGTTCGGACGATCGCTAAAATCCGCCCCTTTCCGTCAGGAAATGCCTTCCCAAAGCGGCCATCGCCTTGATTCCGCAAGGCTGCGCCGATACGGTCCGCGCGCAAATCACCCCATTCCAGAAGTTAAAGATTTCCGATGGATTCCCTGCCTCCGCACATGCGTCCCGAGCGCTCGTTTCAGGGCCTGATCCTGACATTGCAGCGCTATTGGGCTGACCATGGCTGCGTCATCCTGCAACCCTACGATATGGAAGTCGGCGCTGGCACGTTCCATCCGGCGACGACGTTGCGCGCGCTCGGCCCGAAGCACTGGAATGCCGCTTACGTGCAGCCGTCGCGCCGTCCGAAGGATGGCCGCTACGGCGAGAATCCGAACCGCTTGCAGCACTACTATCAGTTTCAGGTGATCCTGAAGCCGTCGCCGCCGAATCTTCAGGAGCTTTATCTGAAGTCCCTCGAAGCTATCGGTGTCGATCTTCATCTGCACGATGTGCGCTTTGTCGAGGATGATTGGGAAAGCCCGACACTTGGCGCGTGGGGTCTCGGTTGGGAGTGCTGGTGCGACGGCATGGAAGTCTCGCAGTTCACTTACTTCCAGCAGGTCGCGGGCGTCGAATGCGCGCCGGTTGCGGGCGAGTTGACCTACGGCCTCGAACGTCTCGCGATGTATGTGCAGGGCGTCGATCGCGTTTACGATCTCAACTTCAACGGACGCGACGGCGATGAGAAGGTGACTTACGGCGACGTGTTCCTGCAAGCCGAACAGGAATATTCGCGGCACAACTTCGAACACTCCGACACCGCGATGCTGTTCGAGCAGTTCAAGATGGCCGAAGGCGCCTGCAAGAAATATCTTGAGGCGGGCTGGCAAGACGGCAAGCGCGAGGCGCATCTGATGGCGTTGCCGGCCTATGACCAGTGCATCAAGGCGAGCCATGTTTTCAATCTGCTCGACGCGCGCGGCGTGATCTCGGTCACCGAGCGCCAGAGCTACATCCTGCGCGTGCGCGAACTTGCGAAAGCATGCGGCGAAGCGTGGATGCACACAGAAGCGGGCAAGGTGGCGTAAGATGCCTGATCTTCTCCTTGAATTGTTTTCCGAAGAAATTCCCGCGCGCATGCAGGCGAAGGCGGCGGATGACCTGCGCAAGATGGTCACCGACAAGCTGGTTGCCGAAGGCCTCGTCTATGAAGGCGCGAAGGCATTCGTGACGCCGCGCCGTCTTGCGCTCACCGTGCACGGCATTCCCGCGCGCCAGCCGGACCTGAAGCAGGAGCGCAAGGGTCCGAAGATGGGCGCGCCTGAGGCCGCCGTGCAGGGCTTCCTGAAAGCCGCCGGTCTGAAGTCGCTCGATGAAGCGAAGATCCAGCGCGACCCGAAAGGCGATTTCTACATCGCGCTGATCGAGAAGCCGGGCCGTCCGGCCATCAATGTGATCGCGGAGATCATGCCGCTGATCGTCCGCACCTTCCCGTGGCCGAAGCAGATGCGCTGGGGCGAGCTTTCCGCGAAGCATTCCTCGCTGACCTGGGTGCGCCCGCTGCATTCCATCGTCGCGACGTTCGGCATCGAGACCGAAGAACCCGAAGTGGTGAAGTTTGAACTCCCCGGCGTCGCGATCGGCCAGACCACTTACGGCCATCGCTTCATGGCGCCCGCGGCCATCGATGTGCGCCGCTTCGACGACTACGTATCGAAGCTGGAAGCCGCCAAGGTCGTGCTCGATCCGGACCGCCGCAAGGACATCATCCTGACGGAAGCAAAGAACCTGGCGTTCGCGCAAGGGTTCGAGCTGGTCGAGGATCAGGTGCTGCTGGATGAGGTCGCCCGACTGGTCGAATGGCCGGTGGTGCTGATGGGGTCGTTCGATGAGGAGTTTCTCACGATACCCGGCGAGGTGATCCGCGCCACCATCCGCAACAACCAGAAATGTTTCGTGGTGCGCGACCCGAAGACGGGCAAGCTGGTCAACAGGTTCATCCTGACCGCGAATGTCGAAGCCTCCGACGGCGGCAGGGCGATTGTCGCGGGCAACGAGCGCGTCATTCGCGCGCGGTTGTCTGATGCGAAGTTCTTCTATGAGACCGACCTCAAGACCAGACTTGAGGACCGGCTGCCGAAGTTCGCCAACATTGTGTTCCACGACAAACTCGGCTCGCAGGCCGAGCGCATCGCGCGCATCGAAAAGCTTGCTGCTGAACTTGCACCACTGGTCGGTGCGGATGTCGCGAAAACCAAACGCGCCGCACAGCTTGCCAAGGCGGACTTGCTCACCGAAGTCGTCGGCGAATTTCCTGAAGTGCAGGGCCTGATGGGCAAGTATTACGCGCTGGCGCAGGGTGAAGACTCAAGCGTCGCTGCGGCCATCGAGGATCATTACAAGCCGCAGGGTCCTGCGGATCGCGTGCCGACCGATCCGGTGAGCATCGCTGTAGCACTCGCGGACAAGATCGACATTCTGGTCGGTTTCTGGGCCATCGATGAAAAGCCGACGGGATCGAAAGACCCTTATGCGTTGCGGAGAGCGGCTCTGGGTGTGATTAGGCTTGTCGCCGATAATGGAATTCGGCTGCGGTTGCTTTCGATTTTCGCAAAGAGCTCCAAGCCACATGACGGCAAGGATCTCCTCTCCTTCTTCGCAGACCGCCTCAAAGTGCAGCTTCGCGATCAGGGCGCGCGGCACGATCTGGTTGACGCGGTGTTCGCACTGGAAGGTCAGGACGATCTTCTGATGGTCGTGCGCCGCGTCGAGGCGCTCGGCAAATTCCTCGACACCGACGACGGCAAGAATCTGCTCGCGGGCACCAAGCGCGCGGCGAACATCCTGCGCATCGAAGAAAAGAAGGACGGCAAGGCTTTTACCGGCGCGCCGGACGCGAAGCTCTATCAGCTCGATGAAGAGAAGAACCTCGCCAGCGCCATCGCTCAGGTGAAGACCGAGGCGGGCGCTGCCGTGGCAAGGGAAGATTTCGCGTCAGCAATGACCACGATGGCGAAGCTGCGTCCCGCCGTCGATGCGTTCTTCGAGAAGGTGAAGGTCAACGACGACGACAAGTCCGTGCGCGAAAATCGCCTGAAGCTGCTCAATGAAATCCGCGAGGCGACGCGCGCGGTGGCGGACTTCTCCAAGATTCAGGATTGAAGCTGCAACGTAGTCGAGTTGCTTCCACTCGTCATTCCGGGGCGTGCGTCTTCGCGCGAGCCCGGAATCCACCTGTGCCCTGCGACGATGGATTCCGGGTTCGCTCGCAAAAATGCGAGCGCCCCGGAATGACGGATGTTGCTTGTTCTCGCAAGAAAAAGCCCCGCCCGGCTGAAAGCCGAGGCGGGGCCATTTCGTCTGAACCGGCTGGCGGGGATTGACCGCCGGCCCGGACGATAAGCGCTAATCGATCACTCGCTTAATCGATCACCTGCATCACGCGGCGGGTGCGCGGCTCGACCAGAACCGGCCGGTCGTTCACCACCGTGTAGCGATAGGTGGTTGCGCCATACTTCTGCGGCACGTCGTAATAGGTCACGCCGCTCTCGGGCAGCACGGCGCCTACGCGCACCGGCGCTTCGACGGTGTAAGACGGCACGCGCTCCTGCACGATGTACTGGCGGAAGCGCGGACGCTCGTCCTCGGCGATGATGCCGACGCCGGGGCCGGCAAGGCCGGTTGTCACGCCTTCCTCGACAATGATGCGCTGCTGGGCCTGCGCCGCGAGCGGCATCGCCGTGGCGGTTGCCAGCAGCGCTGCGACGAGAAGGGGATTACGCATGGCTTTCTCCTTGTAAGAAAAGGAGCCTGATCGCGCGCAAGCAGCACTGACATCGATCACGCTCGGAAACCGGCGAAGGCCGATCAACCAGCGGTGACAATGGTTGCGGCGCATCATCGTTCCTGCCGGAATGTGATTTCACCGGGGCATTTTCGTGGATGCGATGGCGGACGAAAGGCAGCAAGTTTGAGCTGTCATGGAACTTCGCGGTTATCCACGCCGTTGGCTGTTGCCGCTTACGGCTTGAGGATAAATTCTTTTTCGATTCGTGTTGTCCCTTTTGCCTTTCACACGCGCCTCTCACGCTTTGCCTCTCACACCTGCTCTGGAGAATTCAGATGACCGTCAGCATGACCCACCTTCAGCCCATCGTCGCACTGATAGCCGGAGTGCTGATTCTCATCATGCCGCGGCTGCTGAATTTCATCGTGGCGATCTATCTGATCCTGGTCGGAATCATTGGACTGGGGATTATTAAGTAACGGGACATTTCGGATTGTTACAGGATTGGCGAAATGCCTCGCGATTTGTCGATTTCTGTAACAATCTGTAACCGTCCGTGACCGTTTTGGCGGGTATCGACCAAGTGTCGCTTGCGCGAAAGCTGGCAACCGTGGTGTAACGCCGCTGCCGTTTCACTCATGCAGCGTCTGGAAGCCATGGCCAAAGCCTCATCGAAGAAATCCGCCGCCAAATCCTCCCCGAAATCAGTTTCCAAATCGAAGCCGGCCGCGAAAGCGAAGCCCGCAGGCAAAGCCGCAGCGAAAAAATCCGCAGCCGCGCCCAAGAAAACAGACAAGAAAACAAGCCAGGCCGGCAAGTGGGTTTATACGTTCGGAGACGGACGCGCCGAGGGCAAGGCGGGCATGAAGGATCTGCTCGGCGGCAAGGGCGCGAACCTCGCCGAGATGGCCAATCTCGGTCTGCCGGTGCCTCCCGGCTTCACCATCCCGACCTCGGTCTGCACTTATTTTTACGCCAACGGCAAAACCTATCCGAAGGATCTGAAGGCACAGGTCGAGAAGGCGCTCGACATGGTCGGCAAGATCGCCGGCAAGACGTTCGGCGATGCCAAGAATCCGCTGCTGGTCTCGGTGCGCTCCGGCGGCCGCGCCTCGATGCCGGGCATGATGGATACCGTGCTCAACCTCGGCATGAACGACACCACCGTGGAAGCGCTGGCGACACTCTCCGGCGATCGCCGCTTCGCCTACGACAGCTATCGCCGCTTCATCACAATGTATTCGGATGTGGTGCTCGGCTTCGAGCATCATCATTTCGAGGACATCCTCGACACCTACAAGGACAGCAAAGGCTACTCGCTCGACACCGAACTGACGGCTGACGACTGGGTCAATCTGGTCGACAAGTACAAGGATGCTGTCGCGCGCGAAACCGGCAACGAATTTCCGCAGGACCCGCACGCGCAGCTGTGGGGCGCGATGGGTGCCGTGTTCTCGTCGTGGATGAATGCGCGCGCGGTGACCTATCGCCGCCTGCACGATATTCCGGAATCATGGGGCACCGCCGTCAACATTCAGTCGATGGTGTTCGGCAACATGGGCGACACCTCGGCGACGGGCGTGGCGTTCACGCGCAATCCGTCCACCGGCGAAAAGCGCCTCTACGGCGAATTCCTGATCAACGCGCAGGGCGAAGACGTGGTCGCGGGCATCCGCACGCCGCAGGACATCACCGAATATGCGCGCAAGGAATCCGGCTCCGACAAGGCGTCGATGGAAATCGCGATGCCGGACGCGTTCAAGGAACTGACGCGGATCTACACGCAGCTCGAAAAGCATTACCGTGACATGCAGGACATGGAATTCACGGTGGAGCAGGGCAAGCTGTGGATGTTGCAGACCCGCAACGGCAAGCGCACCGCCAAGGCAGCACTGCGCATCGCGGTCGATTTCGCCAGCGAAGGCCTGATCACCAAAAAGGACGCGATCACCCGGATCGATCCGGCCTCGCTTGATCAGTTGCTGCATCCGACCATCGATCCGGTTGCCAAGCGCGATGTGATCGCAACGGGTCTCCCGGCGTCGCCGGGTGCGGCTGCCGGTGAAATCGTGTTCTCGTCGGATGAAGCCGCCAAGCTGCAGGCCGATGGCCGCAAGGTCATTCTGGTGCGTGTCGAGACTTCGCCGGAAGACATTCACGGAATGCACGCGGCCGAAGGCATTCTCACCACGCGCGGCGGCATGACGTCCCACGCGGCCGTGGTTGCGCGCGGCATGGGCAAGCCCTGCGTGTCGGGTTGCGGCACCGTGCGCGTCGATTACGGACGCGGCATGATGACCATCGGCAACCGCAGCTTCAAGGCGGGCGATGTCATCACCATCGACGGCTCGCTCGGTCAGGTGCTGGCCGGCCGCATGCCGATGATTGAGCCGGAATTGTCCGGCGACTTCACCACGCTGATGGGCTGGGCCGATCAGGTCCGCAAGCTGAAGGTCCGCACCAATGCGGATACGCCGGCGGATGCCCGCACCGCGCTGAAGTTCGGCACCGAAGGCATCGGTCTTTGCCGCACCGAGCATATGTTCTTCGAGGAAACGCGCATCCGCACGGTGCGCGAGATGATTTTGGCCGAGGACGAAGGCGCGCGGCGTGCAGCACTGGCGAAACTGCTGCCGATGCAGCGCGCGGACTTTGTCGATCTGTTCGAGATTATGAAGGGCCTGCCGGTCACCATCCGGCTGCTCGATCCGCCGTTGCATGAGTTCCTGCCGCATACGCAGAGCGAGATCGAGGAAGTCGCCCGCGCGATGAACACCGATTCCCGCCGGATTTCGGATCGCGTGCGTGAACTGGCCGAATTCAACCCGATGCTCGGCTTCCGGGGTTGCCGTCTGGCGATTGCCTATCCGGAAATCGCCGAAATGCAGGCGCGTGCGATTTTTGAAGCAGCAGTTGAAGCCGGCAAGCGCACCGGCAAGCCGGTCGGACTTGAAGTGATGGTGCCGCTGATCGCGACCCGCACCGAGTTCGATCTGATCAAGGCGCGGATCGATGCCACGGCGAATTCGGTGACCAAGGAAACCGGCGTGAAGCTCAACTACCAGACCGGCACCATGATCGAACTGCCGCGTGCGTGTCTGATGGCGGGCGACATCGCCAAGACCGCCGAATTCTTCTCGTTCGGCACCAACGACCTGACCCAGACCGCGTTCGGCATCAGCCGCGACGATGCTGCGAGTTTCCTCGGCACCTACGTGGCGCGCGGTATTCTCGAGATCGATCCGTTTATCTCGGTGGATGGCGACGGCGTCGGTGAACTGGTGAAGATCGGCGTGCAGCGCGGACGCAAGGCGCGTCCCGGACTCAAGATGGGCATTTGCGGCGAGCACGGCGGCGATCCCGCATCGATCGCGTTCTGCCACGAGATCGGCCTCGACTACGTGTCGTGTTCGCCGTATCGCGTGCCGATCGCGCGTCTTGCCGCCGCGCAGGCCGCGCTTGGCAAAGCAGCCGCCAGCCAGGCGTAAGATCTACATCGCTGCCACAACATCGTGCCGTCTCCGCAAGGAGGCGGCATTTTGTTTTTTCGCGCATCGCGACATGCGCAAAATGGAACCGCGTCAATTCGTCATTCACTGTTTTCGTTGACGCGATGTTTACCACCTTGCTGGAGGCGCTGTTTACCAACGCTTTCGATGTGACGGCGTGATTTCAAGCGCGCTCTTGCGTGTGGCGCGCGGGACGCTGCGATTAACCCCCCGGCAACTTTAATTCGTTACTAACGAAATTGATCGGACTGTACTGAACGTGCTGGCCGGTCGCGTGTGTAAAAGCGTTAGTTGCGTGAGCGTATCGATGTCTGTGTTGCGTAACGGGTCGAAGGGCGCACGGTTTGCGCCCTTCGGCTTTGTTCTCTGTCTTCTGACAGTGAGCCCGACCGAAAT
>Ga0315336_1006239_pt1 | contig 12345 bp, 10 predicted proteins | sample ASW5metaG_FD_204512 | JGI IMG/M metagenome (GOLD analysis project Ga0315336, IMG submission 204512) | Ammonia-oxidizing marine archaeal communities from Monterey Bay, California, United States - ASW #5 | ecosystem: Environmental > Aquatic > Marine > Intertidal zone | place: USA: California...
AAGAGAAACTGATTCTTCTAGAGTTCAATTGTTAGAATATTATTCTAATTTCTGTGGAAAACGACAGACGTTGCGCCTATTCGTTGCGATGAGGCCTGAGTTTGGCGATGAAGCGAGAACTGTGAATGTGCCACATCAGTTGCCAGATACGTTCCTTTGCAATCCAGAGAATGAGACCCCTTTCACTGGGCAGAAATGCCGGTGAGAGTTGATAGTGAGCGTTCGTGCAGCTTGATCCCACGTAACGACAATCTGATCCCATGCAACGACAATTGAGATCCACTTAAATGCAACTCTGTGTCGCTTTAAGTCCCAAATTACGCTCCCCATGGCGGGGGCGTGGAGCTGTATTGTTATCTAAGTCAACGGCCCCAAAACTAACTGGGCATTTCAGGTTCGTCTAAGTGTTTGAAATATATAATCTATCTACCGGAGTTGGTTATCTAGCGTGTCACGACTTCAGGGAATGCCCGATTGTGCTGCCAAGACTTGAGAGGAAATAAAAAAACCGCCCGCCATTCACCTATTGCAGTACTCACAAGCAGAATTGACGATGTCCGACATAGGCGAGGCATATCCGAGAGCTCAATAACTGCCACGGTTGAAGCTGAAGCAGTCAATCCAATATGTTGATTTTTAGGCCGCATTCGGGATGCACCTTGGGTTGCGCTTCCATCAGATGTAAATGGTTTGCTCGTACTTTATGGAGCGGGCAGTCGAAACAATACAGATACCCAGATCGTTTGGGCTTTGGATCAGTCGGCGCGACAGGGCAATTGGGGTGAATAAACACAGCAACGCGTTCTGAAGACCGCGAAGCACTTCATTATACAGCGGCAAACAAAGACGATCTAGAAAATCCGATATTCAACGGTCTGAGCGTAAGTAGCATCTTTCTCCAAGATAGTGCTGGGAAAACTCAGATTGTTTGGGCTGTCTGGCCATGCTTGGGCCTCGAGGCAGATGCCCGCGTGTGCAGAATAGGGGTGCCCGTGGTGGCCGACTTTGCTCTGCCTAAGCTTGTACCCGTCATATAGGTGCAACCCGGGTTGAGTTGTCCAGACTTCTAGCCGTCGCTCTGCACACGTAAGTGTCGCAGCATGTGCTACCTTTGACTGCGAAGAATTGTGCAGACAGAAAGTATTGTTGTACGGGCCCACCTCGGTCGAGCGTGGCTTTCGAAAGTCGTACTTTGACTGATTTACGAATGCTGTTTCGCCAGTAGGTACAAGTAGTGCATCGCTTGGCAAATAGAGGTCGGCTCTTATCTCTAGTTTATGATCAAAAATGTCGGCGTCACCGCTGAGATTGAAATACGGATGGTGGCAGATGTTTATGACAGTATCTTTGTCGGTTGTGGCCGACACTGACAATGAAAGTGTCGATTGATCTGTAATTGCATAGGTTGCGGTAACGTCCAGATTTCCAGGATAACCAGACTCGCCATCCTTACATCTGATCGAAAATGTCACTTCGTCAGATGCTTGAGACAAAAGGGCCCAATAGCGGGTTCCAATTCCAGAACTACCGCCGTGCAAATGTGCGTGCCCGTTTTCGTTTTTTTCTAATGAATGCAGAGAGCCATTTATGTCGATCGGTTGATTGGATATCCGGTTGGCGTACCGGCCAATCACTGCACCCATAAATTGGCCATCGGCGACGAAATCATCGAGATCAGCATAGCCCAAAACCAAGTTTGGCGTGTGGCCTTCCAGCTCTAAGCTCGTAAGACTAGCACCGAAATTGGTGACTTTTGCTGTGAGTAGTCCATTCGAGATTTTGTATAACGCCGCTGACATGTCTTTAGCTCAGCCGTTGGCCGTTTGAATGATCGAAGAGATGGATTTTACTGCTGTCTACAAAAACTTCGACACTCTCACCTGTTTTGAGTTGTTTACGCGTGCGGTCCAAAACCACCATGCTTTGACCGTTTATTGAAGTTGTCAAAAGAGTTTCTGGTCCAGTTGGCTCTATCACTCGAACTTCAATTTTGCCTAAGCATGTGTCGGCCTTTTGAAATTGAATGTCTTCTGGCCGAATACCCAATGTTACATTCTGAGTTTGGGCTGATGGCACAATTTCAATTGGCAATTGCATCTTATGGCCTGCTTCTGTTTTGAACTGACCCTGTACGTCGATAGTGCCTACTAAGAAGTTCATTGCAGGTGAACCGATGAAGCCCGCGACAAACAATGTCTGAGGTTGATCATACAGATCCATCGGAGTGCCAACTTGCTCAATGTTCCCTCCGTTCATAACGACAATGCGGTCGGCCATTGTCATGGCCTCGACTTGGTCGTGGGTCACATACACCGTGGTGGTTTTTAGGCGTTGATGCAGCTCTTTAATCTCCGAGCGCATTTGCACACGCAGCTTAGCGTCCAAGTTTGAAAGAGGTTCGTCAAACAAGAACAGTTTTGGGTTTCGTACAATGGCGCGACCCATGGCAACACGTTGTCGTTGGCCGCCTGAGAGTTGTGCTGGCTTGCGATCTAGCAACGGTACAAGGTCTAGAATTTCAGCAGCGTCCTGAACCTTCTTTTCAGTCTCCGCGGCAGAGGCTTTAGATAGTCGCAGTGAAAATGCCATGTTCTTGCGCACACTCATGTGCGGATAGAGCGCGTATGATTGAAATACCATAGCGATGTCGCGGTGGCGTGGCGCCAACGCATTGATCACGCGGTCATCGATTGCGATTTCCCCGCCAGTGATATTTTCAAGCCCGGCGATCATGCGCAACAGCGTTGACTTGCCACATCCTGATGGACCAACCAGCACTAGAAATTCACCGTCTGGGATGTCCAGCGAAATGCCGTGGACAACCTTCACCGCTCCGTAGGATTTTTGGACGTTACGTAGCTCGACATTTGACATGAATTGGCTCCTTAACGCTCAAGCTTCGCGGCGTTTTTACCGGTGATTTCAGCGACACCATCAAAAAATGCGCGCTTATTTGGTGTGTTGATGTTCCAGTTAACTGGGATCGATTGGTAACCGTCATGGTAGTTGTTCTCGCCCTGATCATAGTACCCCCAAGGAGCGAACTCTTCGACTGCGGCGAAGAGATTGGTCACGCTCACGCTGTCTTCGTTAATGCAAATTGGCATTGGCCGATCTTTGAAGGCTTGGCGTTGACGCACCAGTTGTATGACTTCGCGAGTGGTGTTCATGTCGTGCTCGTTGGTATGAACAAGCGAGAAGTCCGAAACTTCCAGAGCAGCTTCAGTCGGTATTCCCTTCATAAGGCCGACTTTGTCATTGCGGTCCAACTTGCCATTATGGCGCATGTGATAAGCGCCGCCTGCGTAGGATGTCGAAACGATAAGACGACGGCCGTTTAGCTCAACGGATTTTGATAGCGCAATTAGCTCGTGAACACGGTCTGGTCCAAGAATTTCGTGGGAGTAGTGTGGAATATCAGTTTCGTTGTTGATCTCAACTAGGATGTTCTCGAACCCAGTTTCTAGAAGCCAACGACTAATGTTCAACACGCCGTTTTTAACAGCCTCTTCGTCTGTAATGTATTTATCTTGGCCAAAGTAATAAAAGCCGACAATGACAACGATGCCAGCAGCGTCTGCAGCGGCCAGAAGCCGTTGCAAACGGTCCATGTATTTTGGCTTGAGCTCACCCGCTGGATCAATCGCAGTGTTCAACCAAGGCTGAACGGCCTCTGTTTTAGTGATCGGCATGCCGCCTTGCAAATTGATGGTTACAGCGTCCACGCCGTAGGCTTTGTATTCGTCCAACGATGAACAGAACTCTGAGAGATTTCGTTCAGGATCCCACTCGCCAGTGTCCGGATACTTCCACTGATGCACTGTGTCGGGGTTCTCATCGTCAAACAGGGCTTGAACAACACGATTGTTAAAAAGCAGGCCCTCAACTGGGTTGCCGTTGTAGCTGCGCCCCTGGTGTGTCGGCACGCCGTCGATAAGAAATTTCTCACCTTGAATAGAGACTTTGGTCATTTGAATTATTCCTTAGGATTTAACGGCGCCAGCTGTCAGTCCACCGACGAGCCAACGTTGAACAAAGAAAAACAAAACCAGTGCTGGAATTGTTGAGGCAACACAGGCTGCCATAAATGCATTTTGGTATTGGCCCACATCGGACTCGCCGGCAAATTCGCCGATACCGACTTGGATTGTTTTCATCTCTCCCGAAGACAACAACAATGAAGCCCAAAGGAAATCGTTCCAAGCATTGAGGAAGCTAAACACAGTTACGGCTGCGATACCCGGCAATGCGACCGGCAGAATGACCCTAATGAAGGCGCCAAAATAGGTGCATCCGTCCATGAGCGCAGCCTCTTCTAATTCGGGAGGACACGCCGTTTCGAAATAGCCGCGAAGGAGCAACACAACATAAGGGATCGAGAAGCCTGTATAGGCAAAGATTAACCCGGCATAATTGTTCAATAGCCCCATTTCCTGGATCAAGAAGTAAACTGGGAAGATGCGCGTGATGTCTGGAATGAGTTGGGTTAGCAGCAAAAGCAAAAGGATGAGTGTTGCTCCGGGAAACTTAAACCTTGCCAAAACGTATGAGGCCATGCAGCCGATCACGCTTGCGATTACGGAGGCGGTAATCGACACAATGAGGGAATTGCCGATGTATCGCCAAACAGGCAACAGTTTGCCTGCAAGTTCATAACCTTGAAGAGAAGGGTTTTCCGGCCACCACTGTGGGGGAATTGCTCGAATATCAGCAGTTGTTTGGAATGAACTTTTCAGCATCCAGAATATCGGAAGCAGAATGAAAATCAGCATACAAACAAGCACAAGAACCAGCACAGCCTTGGTGATTTTGTCGAGTAGGGTGGTGTCTTGGACAATAACTTGCTGGCTCATTTCAATTTGTCCTTGGCTTGTGCCCATAAGTAGAAGACAGCAACGACCGATGTCATTGCGAGAATGATGCCGCTAGCAGCGGCAGCTTTATCAAACCGCAGGAATTGGAAGCCTTCTTGGTATGTCCAAACTGCCAAGACATTGGTCATGTTTCGTGGACCACCACCAGTCATGATGTAGTTCATCTCAAAGTGGCCAAAGCCGCCCATGAACAACAGCGCCAGGAGTACTAAAAGGACAGGGCGCAACAGCGGTAGTGTGACATGCCAGAATTTTGCCCAAAGGCCCGCGCCATCGATGTCGGCGGCTTCGTATAAAGATTTTGGGATTGATTGAAGGCCTGCGAGCAGGAATATGACAACAAAGGGAATGCCGTTCCAGACGCGCACAGCGATGATGGACATCATAGGCAAGCTGAAGGGACCGACAGTTGTTGTGTCTGTTAGAAATCTGATTTTGCGTTCAATGATGCCCCAATCCATAAGAAGAGCGTTGATTGGACTCGTGTTCGCATTGAGCAGCCAAAGCCACATTGCTGAAGCAACAACAGGGGGCACAAACCATGGACTGAAAATTAGCGTGCGCAACACGGCTCTGCCACGGAATTCAGCGTTGATGATTTGAGAAAGAAATAGACCCAAAGTGATTACGATTGCGATCGCAACGACTGTGAAGAGAACGGTTTGAAACATGGTTTGAACAAAACGACCGTCCGAAAGAATCTCACGATAATTGTCAAAACCCACCCAGCTGACGCCTTCGGTTTGAACTGTCAATAAATCGTAGGACTGGAATGACATTATTAGGGTGCTGACCAACGGCCAAATTCCCAATAACAGGGTTACGGCGAGTGCAGGTGCCACCATAACAAAACAAAAAACGTTCTTTTCACTCATTGATCTGTTGGCTCTCAGTCTTTCCGAAAATTCAACTAGAAACCCCCGCAAAAGATTTTGCGAGGGCCAAGGGTAGTTCTATTAGGTACGATCAAGCTCGGCTTGCATCAGCTCTTGAGCATTTGCAATTTCGCTATCCATGTCTTTTTGAAGAACAACGACGTTGTAGATCAAATCAAAGATAACGCCACCTGGCTCAGAAGTCGCGATTGACGACCATGCTGGAGCAGGGTGCTGTGATGTGTGTGCATCATTCAAAGCAAGACCAACGGCCTTTTTCCAAGGACGGTCTGACCAAAACTCAGAAGCCATAACAGCTGGTTTCGTCGCTACGTTGCCTGAAGCTTGGCTAAGCGCAAGCATGTTCTCGTCACGTGCTAGAAACTCAAGCCAACTCACACACTGATCGACTTTTTGTGTGCCGCGGAGCAAGCCGATGTAGCCTGCACCGGAGAAGCTATCTGCATCTTGTGAACCTGCAGCTGAAGATGCAAACGCCCACTTACCATCAATTTCTGGGAATTCAGCGTCAAAGCGCTTGCCCCAGTTTTGTTGAGCAGAACCAATAAGAGCAATCTGGTCGCTAACGAACGCTGTGCGGGTGTCATAGCCAGACTCAAACACATCAATGTCAGTCACTTTGTACTTGTGGACCATGTCCTGCATGAAGGTTAGTGCATCGCGCATTGCTTGGTTATCAAGCGTGGCGGTTTTGCCGTCTTCACTCATCATTTCGCCGCCAGCTTGCCAGTAAAGTGGCAGAAGGTAATCAACCTGTTTGCTTGACGTGCCGAACGAATAACCCCAGCGCGTTACGTTTCCACTGTCGTCGCGTTTCGTTAGTGCCTTGGCTGCCTCGATTGTTTCTCCCCACGTTGTTGGTGGACCATCAATGCCAGCTTCTTCAAAGAAGTCGGTGCGGTAAAGTGTTGAGCGAATGTCGCCGCGCCAAGGAATGCCGTAGAAATCACTTTGGAACTTAACGTCGGTTAGCGCGCCAGAATAGAACGCATCTAGGTCGAATTTGCTGCGGTGTTCGTTGATCGGCATTGGGCCGTATTTGTCGCCACCGATTGATGTGAATGAATGTAGCCAATACATGTCAGCACAATCAGGAGCCGCACCACCTTGAGCAATTGTCAAATAAGTTTGGAAAGCTGAACCCCAAGCAACGATCTCGTGATTTACCTCAATACCGGACTCGGCTTCAAAGTCTTTTGCGAGTTCAGCCCAAGTGTCTTTCCACTGGATTTGATCGCCGTATGGCATGGTCCAAAACTGAATGCTTTCAGCTTGTGCAGCGCTAGCAAACGCTAGTACCGAAATGGCAGCTCCAACTTTAAGTAGTTTCATTACTTCCTCCTGTTATCGGCAGCACCATCCCTCCATGAGCGGTACTATCCATTCTAAATGTCGTTAGTTTTGTCGTCTTTTGAGCGAAGCAGCACGATCGTTTTACGGATATGTTCGATCATGAGCTGTTCGGCTTCGTCTGGCTTGCGCGCTTCTAACGCGTCTATAATGGCGAGATGCTCAGCATGTGTTTCTGTCGGGGAGCGCAAGATGCCTTGTGATAGCGACATACGCATTATTGAGTGCACGCTCTCTAAGAGATGTGCGAAGCCCCGCTCCGACACCAAATCTGCTAGATATGTATGAAATTCGATGTCTGCATCGCGATATGTTGAAGTGTCTTCACTTTCGACTTCCGAAGAAACGGACTCCATTAGCGAGCGCAAATAGATCGTGTGTTTGCGTTCGATGGTTGGAGCAAGAAGTCTACAGATAAGACCTTCGAGCACTGCGCGCATCTCAAACAGGTCCGCAATTTGCTTTGGACCAAATTCTGCGACATAGGCTTCACTTCTTGTCGTCATTTGTACAAAATTTTCGCGTGCAAGTTTTGCAATCGCACTGCGAAGTGGCGTTCGACTGACACCGAGCAACGAAGCCAGGTCTTCCTGTACCAGTTTTTGCCCCGACACCAGTTTGCCCGAGAGTATGAGATCTCGGATTTCGAAATAGACCCTATCTTCAAGGGAATTTGACCCTAAAGCCGCGCTCATGTTTCACACCTTTTCAGAATAATTTGGATTCGGTATGCAACGTATACAGTAAAAACTGTAAAAGCAGTGGCGCTATTTCGAATTGAATTGGTCATTCTTAAAGGCCCAAACTTTTGCGGGCGTAGTCAAGACTTTGCGCGAGCCAGACGTGCTCGTTGGCTCGCGCATCTTCCATGTTTTCACTGCGTGGTAGCCAATGTTCCATGATAACTGACATGTCAGTTTTCGGGAGGCGATCAAGAATGGCTGAACAGTCACTACGCCCTTGTCCTAGGGGGCATCCATGGATGACAAAGCCGGCGCCATATGGATCCGGTTCAATCACATAGTCTTTTAGGTGCAAATTGATTGTGTAATCTGCCAACGTGTTTACGGTTTCCATTGGCCATTCGCCGGCACAAATGGAATTCGCGACGTCAAGGCAGACGCCGATCATTGGATTGTCGATCAATTCAAGTAGTTGCACCATTCTTGGTGCGGGGTAGTTAAAATGGTTTTCAATGGCGAGGCGGACGTTAGCGGCCTCAAGATGTGGCAATAGCGCTCTAAATTCAGCCGCCAGAACATCCAACGGTTTTTCAGCGTCTGGGCCATCAAGCGCCACACGCAATATCTTGGCATTTAATCGCTGAGAAATCGAAATGTACTGAACAACTTGGGCTGCATTGAAAGACTGAACGCCAAGTTCAATATCGACGCCAGACTGCTCTGCCTTGTGGAAAAGCTGATCGAGCTCAACAGTAGACAAATTGTCCAATGGCATATTGTCAGCATATTGCACCACGGACAAATCGTGCTGCACAGCTATATCAATTAGCTCTATTGGACGCATAGGCGTTGGAGGATTTAGCCCCTTGTGCCCTATTGACCATCTAAAGGAATATGAGCCCAATCCAAGTCTCATAGGAGGCCCTTGATCAACTGCTTGTAACCGTTGCCTGGAATGCCATCTTCGATGATGGCTTTGAGTTGGTCTTCGCCAATCTTGTCGATTAGTTTTTCCAAGTCTTCCATAATTTCAAATGTTGATGCGATGGCCGCAACATTGTCTTCGGTGCGTGTGAAAACGTCGTACGCGATCCAGCCGTCGTAACCAATCTCACGCATGTAAAACAGAGTTTCGAGAGTCTGCCACACGTGCACCGACGCAGGCAGCATATCCCAATCTGCACCACGGTCGTTGTCATTGAAGTGAACGTAGAATAGGCGATTGGCCTCATGGGCCATTACCATTTCAGCCGCGGCGTTTTCACCCGCAATAAGCGCATGCCCGACATCCATTGTAACGCCGAGGTTTGGCGCCCCAACACGATCACAGAAGTGAAGCGTTTTACCCATGGAGGGGAAGATGATGTGATTGCGAGATTCAAATGCCTTGTATTCAATCGACAGCTTGATGTCTGAACGATGGGCAGCAGCTTCGGAAAAGCACTCGATTGCCCAGCGCCATTGTTTGATGTGGTCGACTTGGAATGAATAGTCGAAACCGTCAATCAAAGGGCAGACAGAAATCATTTCTGCGCCAAGTTCGGCAGCGTAGTCCATCGCTGTTTTTATATATTGAACAGTTTCTGCTCGAATGCCTGCGTCAGGGTTTGTAAACGAACCTTTGTTGAATTTTGCTTCAGTCTTAATGTTCACATTGACCGCTGAAACAGCAAGACCTGATGCTTTTACGTCGGCAATGGCTTCGCCGTTCTTGCCCAAATCTTGTGGATAGACGGGTTCAATTCCATCTGTGCGAGGTAACGTCTTCGCAATCTCTAAACGTTCCGCGAATGAACGTGGTTTCTGAAACTGATGGAACCTATCGTGGTATCCGCCAATCGTGCCCATCAGAATTGAATTCTTATATTTCTTCACGTTTCGTCCTCAAAAAGTTCGGTCTTTGCCGACCTGTTGCGATGAGTCATATACTATGTATTCATTGTATACAATGGACTCAGTGAAAAAAGTTGAGCAGCTTAAAAAGCCAAATTGTTAAGTGAGGCAAGTATGTGTGGAGTTCTTCTTGGGTGTCTTGCCCGCTAGCCGCTCATTCTGATTGTGAGCGGAATAGGAGGTCTTTCCGTTCCGTGGCGTTGGCCTTTGCTGAACGCAACGACCCCCAGCATTTGCAGGCCTGTGCTTTTAGCCCCGCGCCAGGGGTTAGTTAGCTTGGGTGAGTGGGTGTTGATCGGTAATCTTTGAGGGAAGGTTAGTTGCCCTGTAAAATCTATCCAACCAACTCAGTAAAGATGCCAATACCGCCATTTGGGTGTCTAAATAATATGACCCAAAACGTGCCAAGAAATTCGCCAGAGACTGTGGCGTCTTGAAAGGCTTTCGCGCTCTTTTGGCTCATATGGCAACTGAAGAAATACTCTGCACTTGAAAGAATTTGCCTTTTATCCGCCGTCTCGAAGAACTCTTCAATCTGCTCGATGGATGTACCAAATATGTCAGCTGTTTGGAGATTGTGTATGTTTGCTCTGTCTTGACGAATAATCGCCTTATAGTTGGAAAGTCGCTGCCCGCTCGAATTGAACAGGTCCCGCTTTGCAATAACTGCGACATAATCGATTATGCGTTCTGCTAAAACGAAATCGCCGTTGTGACGAAAAGTAACGTGTTGATCAATATCCTCAACACAGTCGTAAGCAGAGGCCGATGCCATACCCAATATGCTGAATGTTATGGCCAACATCACAGTTTTGCAGTTTTTGAGCATTCTTGTCTCCTTTTTTGCGGTGAAGCATAAGTCTGTCTGGAATTTATCTGGAGCGGACTAAGGCTGCAATTTGGACAAGTGTACTACTAAGCAGATGTGGTTTCCTTGACGGCAATCAATTGTCGTCAAGGTTCGGTGCAGGTTTCAGTTAAGAAGCGAGCGCCAGTTTTTGTTTCGCTTTGTTGGTTGAGGAGCGCTCTGTAACGAACACATCGACAATAGTATCCAGCTCAGCGGCTTGGCTTTCAGTTTGTTCAATGGCTGCATTCGTTTCTTCAACCAAGGCTGCATTGTGCTGAGTTGTCACATCCATCTCGCCAACGGCAGTATTGATTTCCTCGATGGAAGACGCCTGCGATTTGCTTTTCGCAGCAATCGACGCCATGAGCTGGTTATTGCTTCGGGCGGCTTCAAGCATGCTTTCTAAGTGTTGTGCAGCTTGAGACACGAGTTTGGTCCCGTCACTTACTTCTCCAGCAGATTGGTCGATTAGTGTTTTAACTTCTGACGAAGCTTGCGCCGCAGACTGAGCTAGTCTTCGCACCTCAATGGCGACCACAGCAAATCCTTTACCCGCTTCGCCTGCCCGTGCAGCTTCGACAGAAGCATTCAAAGCAAGCAGGTTCGTTTGAAACGCGATGTCATCGATCATGCCAATAATGTTTGATATTTTGCTTGAGCTTTCCGTTATGCGCTCCATCGCGTGATTTGCTTGAAGCATAACTTCCCCGCCTTTCTCTGCCGTGCCGCGAACTTTTTCAGCGATCTCGCTTGCGCTGTCGGCTTCTTTTGCGTTTTCCAAAACTGTGTCTGAGAGTTGGACCATCGCGGCTGACGTTTGTTCAATTGTCGCGGCTTGCCGGGTTGTACGTTCCGACAGGTCGTTTGCCCCTTCTAGTATTTCACCAGTAGCGCTTTTCAACGCAGAAGAGGTTGAGCGTAGCTTTGTGACAACTTCCGTCAATCGATCACCAACACGGTTGGTATTGTCTTTTAGCTCTAGGAAAGCGCCCTCATAATTGCCTGACATCCTCTTGGTTAGATCGGTGTTAGCTAGGGCTTCTAGCACCTTGCCCGTATCGCTGATGCCTCGGTCGACGGTTTCAACTAGAGAGTTCACACTCCGGGACAAACTGACCATTTCTCTGTCAGAGATATTTTCGTCCAGGCGCTGGGAAAAATCTCCAGCGGCGGCAGCACCAACAACTGTCGCGAGGTTCTGCTGTAGGCCGTGCATCATTTCCGCCCGTTCTGCCACAAGCTTTTGGCGTGCAGCTTCTTCAATGCCAAGTTCGGCGACCCGCGCCGCGTTCTCTCTGAACACTTCGATCGAGTTTGCCATTGCGCCGATTTCATTTTTCCGGTCAGAGAAGGGCACAACGATGTCGAGTTCGCCGTGTCTTATGCTGTCCATCGTGCTGGAGAGCTTGATAATCGCAGATTGAAGTGATTTCGCGCAAACAAACGCAAATGCCAAGGACGCTAACAAGGCAGCAAAGCCAATCGCTAGAAAGGCGTAAAGCCTAAACGTCGCGTCGGCTGCAGTTTCAATTGCGTGTTCGACATTTGCATGTGCGATGCCAGCGCCCAATTTGTAGTAGCCATTGATCCGAATTGAGGCATCTGCAAACCATGCACTCGCATCGAAGTCTGCGAGGCTTCCGTGAGCGCCGACATGAATAATGTCGCTGCGTCTAGCATCCACCTTGGTATCGTCTACCGCTGTAATTCCAGTTGCGACTTCTTGCCTGTACTGTGGTGGCGTCATTTGAACTGCTAGATTTAGAGCCATAGCTTGTTTGGACGAGTTCCCCAAAATG
>Ga0315336_1006240_pt1 | contig 12344 bp, 11 predicted proteins | sample ASW5metaG_FD_204512 | JGI IMG/M metagenome (GOLD analysis project Ga0315336, IMG submission 204512) | Ammonia-oxidizing marine archaeal communities from Monterey Bay, California, United States - ASW #5 | ecosystem: Environmental > Aquatic > Marine > Intertidal zone | place: USA: California...
CAACCAATAGGGAGTTGGGATACTTCAAAAGTAACAAATATGGGTTATATGTTTAAGGAGTCTAAATTTAATCAACCAATAGGGAGTTGGGATATGTCAAATGTAATTGATATGGTTTTTATGTTTTCAGAATCAGAATTTAATCAACCAATAGATAGTTGGGATACTTCAAAAGTAATTAATATGGATAGTATGTTTATGGAGTCTAAATTTAATCAACCAATAGATAGTTGGGATACTTCAAAAGTAATTAATATGGATAGTATGTTTTTGACGTCTAAATTTAATCAACCAATAGATAGTTGGGATACTTCAAATGTAACAGATATGAATGGTATGTTTTTGACGTCTAAATTTAATCAACCGATAGGCAGTTGGGATACTTCGAATGTAATTAATATGAATGGTATGTTTAATAAGTCTAAATTTAATCAACCGATAGGCAGTTGGGATACTTCTAATGTAACTGATATGAGTTTTATGTTTTCAGAATCAGAATTTAATCAACCAATAGGTAGTTGGGACACTTCGAATGTAACTAATATGCGTTTTATGTTCAGAGATTCCGAATTTAATCAACCAATAGGTAGTTGGGATACTTCAAATGTAATTAATATGAATGGTATATTTGCATATAGTAAATTTAATCAACCAATAGGTAGTTGGGATACTTCAAATGTAATTAATATGAATGGTATATTTGCATATAGTAAATTTAATCAACCAATAGGGAGTTGGCACACTTCAAATGTTACAAATATGCGTGCAATGTTTCAGGAGTCTGAATTTAATCAACCGATAGGTAGTTGGGACACTTCGAATGTAACAGATATGGGTTATATGTTTAATAAGTCTAAATTTAATCAACCGATAGGTAGTTGGCACACTTCAAATGTAACAAATATGCGTACAATGTTTAATAAGATGTTTAATAAGTTTGAATTTAATCAACCAATAGGTAGTTGGGATACTTCGAATGTAACAGATATGAGTTTTATGTTTCAGGAGTCTAAATTTAATCAACCGATAGGCAGTTGGCACACTTCAAATGTAACTAATATGCGTTTTATGTTTCAGGAGTCTAAATTTAATCAACCGATAGGTAGTTGGGATACTTCGAATGTAACTGATATGAATGGTATGTTTAATAAGTCTAAATTCAATCAACCGATAGGCAGTTGGCACACTTCAAATGTAACTAATATGCGTTTTATGTTCAGAGATTCCGAATTTAATCAACCAATAGGTAGTTGGGATACGACGAATGTAACAGATATGAATGGTATGTTTGCATATAGTAAATTTAATCAACCAATAGGGAGTTGGCACACTTCAAATGTTACAAATATGCGGGCAATGTTTAATAAGTCTAAATTTAATCAACCAATAGGTAGTTGGGATACGCCAAATGTAATTAATATGAGTTTTATGTTCAGAGATTCCGAATTTAATCAACCAATAGGTAGTTGGCACACTTCAAATGTTACAAATATGCGTACAATGTTTAATAAGTCTAAATTTAATCAACCGATAGGTAGTTGGGATACTTCGGATGTAACAGATATGAATGGTATGTTTATGGAGTCTAAATTCAATCAACCGATAGGCAGTTGGGATACTTCAAATGTAACAGATATGAATGGTATGTTTTTGATGTCTAAATTTAATCAACCGATAGGGAGTTGGGATACGTCAAATGTAATTAATATGAGTTTTATGTTTCAGGAGTCTAAATTTAATCAACCGATAGGCAGTTGGGATACTTCAAATGTAACAGATATGGATGGTATGTTTAAGGAGTCTAAATTCAATCAACCGATAAACATTTGGCACACTTCAAATGTAACAAATATGCGTGCAATGTTTAATAAGTCTGGATTTAATCAACCAATAGGCAGTTGGGATACGTCAAATGTAATTAATATGGTTTTTATGTTTTCAGAATCAGAATTTAATCAACCGATAGGTAGTTGGGACACTTCAAATGTAACTGATATGAATGATTTGTTTAAGGAGTCTAAATTTAATCAATCAATAGGGAGTTGGGATACGTCAAATGTAATTAATATGAGTTTTATGTTTCAGGAGTCTAAATTTAATCAACCGATAGGTAGTTGGGACACTTCCAATGTAACAGATATGAAATGCATGTTTACAGAATCAGAATTCAATCAACCGATAGGGAGTTGGCACACTTCAAATGTTACAAATATGCGGGCAATGTTTTCAGAATCAGAATTCAATCAACCGATAGGCAGTTGGGATACTTCAAATGTAACAGATATGCGTGCAATGTTTTCAGAATCAGAATTTAATCAACCGATAGGTAGTTGGGACACTTCGAATGTAACAGATATGGGTTATATGTTTAAGGAATCTAAATTTAATCAACCGATAGGCAGTTGGGATACTTCAAATGTAACAGATATGAGTTTTATGTTCAGAAATTCCGAATTTAATCAACCAATAGGTAGTTGGCACACTTCAAAAGTAATTAATATGTAATTATTATAACTTAAAAATATCAATATATATTGTTATTAAATGAAATTGGAAGAAATTAAGAATACTATTAATACAGATTTTGATAGTATCCCAAAAAACTTATTATTTAAATATAAATTAGTATTATTCAAATGGGCTTGCTTTGAAGGTCATTTAGACACTTCGAAAAAAATAAAACATTTAGACACTTCGAAAAAAACCAAACTAAAAAATAAAATAAATTTACTTCATAATGATTTGGAACTATACAAAGATTCAATAGACAATTGTCAATATGAGATATTCAAATGGTTATATATGGCGGAAGAAATTAATATTAAAGACAGCGTTAAATTATTTGAGCATGCTATTGGGAATGAGTCTTATATAATTGCGAAATGGCTTTATGACAAACATGGAGAAACAAATGATATTGAGGATTTTATTAATCATTTAAATGTGAAGGATACCTTGAGTAAAATATGTGAGAGGAATAGTCCAGAAATATTTGATTGGTTTTTACAAATTATTCCTGATATAAATTCAGAATGTTACTCTAACGCATTTGTAATAGCCTGCTCTGAAGGATTTTTTGAACTTGCCAAAAAAATATACTCAATAGGAAGGGTGGATTTATCTTATAATCATACAGCATGTTTTAGATTTTCAATATGTTCTGGACATATTATGATAGCAAGATGGCTATATAGCTTGGGTAATATAAACGTAAACGATACCGTAGACAGGGTTACACGCCCGTTACTAGACCCTGAAATAGAAACTGCTTTATATTTAACAATTGAATATGGGAAATGGGAAACAGCCCAAGTAAAGGAAGGATATATTGAATTCCCAATATATGATAATAAGCAAATCATGACATTAAAATTAGATAGCGTCAAATGGTTAGTAGAGATTGGCGCTAGAGTAAACAAAACAGACTTTGATTTATCTATTGGATCCGGATATTTAGATGTTTCAAAGTTTCTATTAGACAAAGTTGTAAATATGGACGAATTTGGAGGATTATCCGGTTCATTCGCTCATTCGCTATATAATGATAGAACGGAAACATGTGATTGGATTATCAGTGTGGATAGAGACTTATCAAACATAGGGGCAGAATTATATTTTGATGAATATTTTTGCAGAGGGTTACATACTTGTGCTGAAGACGAAAAAGGTCATATAGATTTAGACCATCATATTGGAATTAATTACCTTCTTAATTGTAAAGAATTAGGTTATTACCAGAATTATCAAAAAATATTTGAAAAACTATGTTTTGAAAGAAAATTTGATGATTTAATAAAAACTGATACCATATCCTTATTTTTTGTTCCAAAATATCAAACGAGGCAAGTTCATCATATATTTAATACTTATATTACTAAAGATTTTTATAAAAAATATAAAAGTCAAATTACATTAAATCAATAGATATTTGCTTATAATGGTGATGATAAAGATGATTGTGAATATATGGGTGAATATAATGATAGTATATCTAAAGAACCAATTGACACGTTTACAATAAATGAAAAAATAAAAGATAATATCATTTTAGAAACAGATAATATTGCACTCTCAGATATAACACTAACGCTTAGTATTATTTCAAGACAAGAGATAGTATTAACGTTAAGTGAAACTATATCAGCAAATGCTGTTCCGTTCTCAATAAACCCACATAATTTACATGATTTAGCAGTATTTTATTGCCATTAGTCATCTTAAACATTTGGAAATGGGTAATTATATCGGCACTGGGACAACCGAATTACGAGTCAAATTACATTGAATATCAATAGATATTATTATTAGCACTTGATTAAAATTGATTATATATGAAATACAATAAAATCACAATGGAATTCTATTTTAACGCGAAACCCACTGAATCATACGACGCAGATATTAGAACGGACGACTCGGTCGGAGTCGGAGTCGGAGTTACTAAAAAGACGACCAACTACAATGTGAAGGATTGTCAGATCTCGCCTATACATTGTAGCGCGTCGCTGTTAGCCGCCTGTCGCTACTCCACCGGTGTCTTAGGGGTACCGCTCTATAATGCGAATTGGCGAAAAATAAATAAACTCGTATTAAAATTTCCGGAAGACGCCGTGGATCAATGTATTTCTACGAATCTGCTGAAGGTAAAAGCCGATAATTGTATAGAGGGCCTTATTGTCTGGTTGCGTGAAGTCGGCTGGGATATGGATATAAGTGGGGTATCTATAGGAAAGTCGGACATTGTCGTAATGTGTCATTCTAAAATACCGAATCAAGGATGGAATTGCCTCGAGAGTAAATTCAAGATGAGTTCATTTCGCTGTTCAAAAAGCTATACCGATACTATAGAAATAGCAGGGGCTTACCTAGTAACCGACGGATTCGGTCACAATTGTGGATTCTACCGAATAAATACCGATACTCATAACACGGTGACGGTGCGAATTACCGATTTGACCCACTCCGAGGTGCCCTTCGAAGAAGTTGTCGATAATCATAGCAACGACCACAACTTTAAAAACCTCACCGGTTACGATGGAATGGCAATTAAGCCTTTCAAGATTCCACTCACCACTGCGTGTATGCGATATATACAGGGTGGCGAAAATGACTCGTATCAAGTCACCGCAATCGCGGGCGATGGATTCATTCAGGTCAATAAACAGACCTCTATTCTTTATGAATTTAAGAGCGTTGCGCTTATTAGTTACCGAGGTGGTTCTTCGTATGAACCGTCGCGTAATAAAACTCTCAATATGTTCCACCTGGACAAAGACGACAATCTATGCTTCACTAATATGGTGGAGATTATGTGGAACGGACAAACCATCGCCACGTGCCTCTATGATGAAACCCACGTAAAAGATTCAGGGTGTTAATAATTGTTTATAAATAATTAGTATAATTATATAATTAGTTTATTTTATTATTTCTTTATGACATTATTTACAATAATATTATTTATTCCTAATAATTTATTAGCTATTAATATTTTGTATGAGCGTAATTATGGGTCAGCATCGTTAAAGGCTTATATCTCGTAAAGAAAAAAAACAGAAAGAACATATGCGTAAACTACGTAAAAAAGCAGGAGAGGTAGTTTCAGAAAATAGTGATGTTTATTAATTGTTTAGTTGAAAATATCTGCGTATGAATTACCATAATCGTATATAAAATATTTATTCCCACACACGATCAGTGACCCTTCGCGTGGTTAGTAATCCTTAGTAAGTCCTTGTGAAAGCATCACAATTTTCTTGATATTGTCAAATATCCTAAGTAATAGATTAAACATATGGGTATAATGCGTCTGTTTGATTCCAGAATTTATCGTGACCTTGATGATTTCGCCAAGTTTGTATAGGTCATCACTATATACATTATTTTTGTAATTATCTAATAATGTCGGTTCAAACTTCATAATATTGTTAAATACTCTAATAAATTCATATTCGTGATTATTATTGTATATACTAATTTATGATAATCCATTACGGGTATATTAAAATTGATTATTTAATAAAATAAAAAAACAAACAAACAAACAAACAAACACTAAACACAAACAAACACAAAACAAGTAATACTAATACGAAACAAGCACCGAACACACCACGCCGACTTACAGCAAACTTACAGCAACTTATACAACTTAAATATGAGCATGATTGCAAACATCGGTGCAGGCGGCGGCGGCGATACCCCTCTCGCCCAGATGTTCTGTGAAGCACACTCTGTACATATTGAAGAAGAGATGATTGCCATGGGTAGTGGGAACAGCGTAATGTGTTATAATAAATACATGACCGATTTCTTTGAGAGAACCACATTTAAAAACGAAGAAGAGCGCCTCCAAGTGGAGGCCATTAAGAAGAACCTCTTCAGGAAGGATTCTAAGAGAACCGGAATGTCGCAAAGCGACTTTGCCGATTATATCCGGAATTTCCTATTCCCACTAAATCCCACTAAGAGCTTATACCAAAACATCATCTTTTATCTTAATAAAGAAGGGAAACAGCACAATAAAGCAATCATTGACTCGTTCCACGATGGCACAAATGTTGGAATCTATAACTCAGGAGTAGAAGAGCAAAACTACGCCAGCCTAAGTCCCGTTGATACTTATATGTGCTACTCGGTCGGCGGCATTAGTCCTAAATACATTACAGTATCTGGACAATCGGTCACTGCCGATAATATCCGCGACGAAATCGTGAAAATGTTTGTAGGTCTCGACGCGTTCTTTATGGAGAAGAGCATCCGAAAGGTTAACATCCTAGATGTAGGCGGAGATATCTTTGATAAAGTCACGGAACGCCCTCTGGAAGAGTGGGGGCGCGACGAAATCATGCTTGTATGTCTTATGGCTGTGAAGAGTCAAATCCCCGATCTATCCATTAATGTTATTGTCATCGGTCCAGGTTGCGATGGTCATAGGCATCCCCAAGATGTTGTAAATAAACTCACCCGATACGGATTTACGAAAGCAGGCAGAATCGGTAATGGGTTCCACAAAGGAAATCCTCCACACGATTATGGAGAGAAACTTTATGAACACCTAGTACCGAAAATCGCCGCATGGGAGGCTAACCCAACAGAACATTCGGAGTATACCAGTCTATTCCAAGAACATCGTGCTCTCAGGATTTTCTACAACTCATTTTACCTCTCTAAAAAGCATAAAGAACTCAAGAAATTTAACAAGGACCCAGTAGTTAATGCACATAACATCCAGAATGTTAAAGAGCTTATGGACAAGGAAGCACCTAAAATCTTCAGAGGTATCTCCAAGAGAACAGAAAAAGGATTTAATCCATTTGAAAGCTCTCCTAGTGAAGGATGGCTCGCGGACGATTGTGGGCGTATGTGGATCAATGGTAGTTGTATCGCGGAAATTCAACTAATGTCCATCACCATGACTATGGAAGTTGATGTCCACCGCCTGCTGGCCCAGTATCCGTCACTTATGAAAGAGTATGCGTCCATTATGCAAGTGTTTGATGAGAGTTGTAAAAACTATAAGTTTGGAGGTCAAAAACTATAAGTTTGCAATAATTAATCCTAAATAATCTAATATATAAATATAAAATAATTAGTATAATAGGTTATTTTATTATTTGATATACTAATTTATGATAATTAATCCATTACGGGTATATTAAAATTGTATATTAAAATTGATTATTTAATAAAAAAACAAACACTTTTATGAATAATTCCAACGAATACGAACTAGCCACAATCTTATTTAAATTTTGTATAGAGGAGGCTGAAAAATATAGAACTCTATTGACCGTAGAAGTATTAGCAGTTAAAAATCAAGAATATAGTAAAATAATCCAACACTATATCAGTACTGCTGAAAATATATGTAAAATGATTAACATATCCCAACAACAAAGTGAGTCCACAACTGACACACTTCGAAATGTATGTGATGCGCATCCCCTGCCGCCCTCGACGCTGACGAAGAACTACGAAGCTGACTAATAAATTTTTTTTACCGATTTTTTTAAATTATCCATAAAGGACATATTACATGTTTTTTATACCCAGGGTGACTAAGCAGATGATGTTGTGAGATATGATGTTGTATGTATGTGGGTGGTGGTGTTTGTTTGATTTGTTTGATTCATGATCTTCGGTAGTGGTGTCGGTGTCGGGCGTGATGGGTCTTTCAACTCAGTACGATAGGAACCGTTGATTCACTTGGTATTTCACCATTAGTTGAACAGTTAATGGTGAGAAGCTACCATGTGTAGGATTATGGCTGAGCGCCTCTAAGTCAGAATCCATGCTAGCTCGCGATGATGTCGGTGTCGGGCGTGATGGGTCTTCGTGTTCCAAGATCCGGCACGGCGGCTGGCCTCGCCGCGCCGCCTCCCTCGGCAGGGAGCAACCCATCGTGGCCGGCGATGTCACTCCGGGGCTCGCGCGCGGGAACATGTGTCGCGCTCGGTGTGCTCGATGCTGGGGCGGCCGCCCGCAGCATTTCACGACCAAGTTGCTCGTAGGCTGCTGTCTCGGTCGGTATACCAAACACCATTTTTGGGTGAAGGTGTCGCGCGAAGGCCGCGTCGCGTTCGTGTGGTTTCATCTCGGCAAAGGTTTTGCGATGTTTCTTTTGTGACGGGTGACGCGCGTACGCCGCGTCGCGCTCTTGTTTGGTCATTGACGCGAAGGACATCGCTTGCTTGCGGTTGTGGTAGTATGTGAGAGTAGTGTTGTGTGTTGTTTGTTGTGTGTAGTGTTTGTTGTTTGTTGTTTGTTGTGTGTTCGTTTGTTCGTTTGTTCGTTTGTTCGTTTGTTAATAACATAAATATGCTATCAATTTTATTTAGATAAATGTAAATTATCCATAAAGGAGTTATTACATGTTTTTATAGGTATAGATTTAATATTCAACTTTTTATAAAATTATAAATTTGTTCTAATTCAAGTTGTGTATAAGGAATATTAGTTTTAGGATTTCTTAAGCGTATAGTTACATTATCATCAAAGGTGTCATTTATACCCGTTATCACCCATTCCTCTAAATCTGCTAAATCTAAATCAATTGATAAATTTAAATTAGTTATCCATAACGATAGGCAATTCTTACAATATATATCATGATTGTTATTTATATGTATAATGCGTTCTTCATCTTTTTCTGTAAAACAAATTTGACACTCCATTTTATATTTTATATTTACCTTTAAGCAAATCAATTTTTATAAAAAAAATATCATTTACGTGCCGGACGACTAAAAGATAAATCTAAACCGAACGCGAAACATAAGATTCGTATATTAAGGTATTAAGGAATTTCGAATTCATCAAAATGAGATTTTATACCCTTTTATATGGGTCTTTGCAAAACATTTAGAAGCATAGTGACCATCTCTTCCACATCTTTTACAGCAATTTGAACTATATTTTGTCTTTTTAGCTTTTTTACAATGGACATTCTCGTGAAATTGACAACCTTTAAAAGTATCGAATGGTTTTCCACAATTTTCACATTCATATATTATTCTCATAATTACCCTTTATGGATTTATAAACGTAAGTCTAATAAAATTGATTTAATATGCTATGTTATTAAACAAACAAACAAACAAACAAACAAACAAACAAACAAACAAACAAACAAACAAACAACAAACAAACAACTGACACTCACTCACTCACAAAAAAGAAACAAAAAACAAAAAAAATGAACTCAACCACCACCACCACCACCACCACCACCACCACCACCACCACAACCACAAAGGCACCGCCCGCCACCACCGCCGCCACCACCACCGCAAAGGCGCCGCCCGCCACCACCGCAAACGATATGTGGCTGACAAACGCTTACAAGCGTCAGGCTGAAATTGCTGACGCTATGATTGCTGACGGCTTCAGTCAGTCATTCAAACAGTCAAACCAGGCGTCTGAGGCTGAAACGACAATGAGCGCGGAAACCTTTGAGCTCATTCATTCATTCATCGTTGACCACGAGGGTTATATCCGTGAAGAAAATGAGTGTCTCTTCGGTCCCGGTCAACACGGCGCTAAAACCCGATATGAAAACCAAACCTATAAGATGTTAATTATTGAGGGCGTACATGACCCCGACGGTTTAAGGCGTCGCCTCAATGACTTCAATGAAACATCATCTAAGCGGGTTTATGGCTTTCGTCAAGCCTTCTGCTTGTGGTTTTTCTCGAAGGCCACTTATGACCGTGTGTGCTCAACTGACAAAACACAGAAAAAGGATAGGTGGTGCCCGTGTTGCTGTGAGGCCATCGGCGGGCGCTCACTTTTTGAAGGCCTCAGCGCCACGGCTAAAAGCGGCCACCTCAAAACGAAGAAACACCTTAAAAACATAGGGCGGGTTTTTCAAAACACTCACAACGGCGCGGCGCCTGATGAGGGTGGTGAGCTTGATGGGCTTGTGAGTGGTGAAGAGGCTCAAACACTTTATGATGAGTGGATTAGCCTTCATAAAGCAGAAAGCCGCGCTAACAAAAAGGCCGGGTCAAGTGAGCGCCTGACCGGTCAGGCGCTTCTTGACTATGAAAAGAAAGTCAAGAAAGAAAGTGAGGCGGACGCGCTTATTAAGGATTTCTTCAAATTCAAGAAGAATGGTCAAGAAAAGGTGACTGACGCTCTTAGTCGCCTTAAGGGGTTTTCAATGTCAATGTCGGGCGGTGAAACGATGAGCGCCGACGCTCAAAAAGCTATGAAGGCTATTTTCATGAGTGAGGGCGCTAATGTGCTTAAACCCGTGCTTGACTTTTATGAAACGATGATTACGCCTGACGCCGATGGTGAAACGGTTTTATTCAACAAAATCCGCGCGGGTCAGCACTTGATGATTCTTGAGGCGCTTCAATCCGCTGACAGAAACACATACATTGGCTTCAACCTTGACGCTGTGATGACGGCGGACCTTAAGCGCTTGACGCGCGCTTAGTTTGAGCGCGCGTCAGCAGAAGGCGAAGAAAACCGAACCGCGCCCTCAACATGGCGGGATACGGGCAAAGGAGTCGGGTATATGGGGGTGAATGTGGGCGCGAATTGGTTTAATCTCTCAGAGCCACAGGGAGTGCGTCGGTGTGTAGGAACTGGAGTGCGGGGAGCATGCATCGTGAACAAAGTTGGTTGATAGAGTGTATAGGGTTCTGTAAAGGTACCGGTTTTGGGTAGGTGTAGTGCTATCGGAGACTCAGTCAAGTATTTTAGAATGTGGTAATAATATTTTTTTTTTTTTACAAAATTTGTATAATGTTTGTGTAGTGGTTATTTGTAAAATATTTATTTTTGTCCCATGTATAAATATATAGCTAATTACAGGTATAAAATAAATAAATCAAAATAATTAGAAACTGTAAAATATTATGAAAATGTAACTAGTTATTTATTTATGGGGGGCGTGCTACACTATTTATGGATAGGCTGAGGTTCGCCATTATGTTCCGACTCGCAGATGGTACATGGAAAGTATGTGCCCTCCTCCGTCATATATTGACCTTGTCTGGAATACGGATTTTTCGTGGTACAGCATCCCATTTCACAACAGTTGTCACAATGACCCGAACTATCGCACTCGTCGCAATCGTGGTCCGGTTCAAACGACTCGTCATCGTCGTCGCCATCAACTATTGACGTCATAATTGGTAATGTCTTGCCAAGAACCACTTTGAGGAAGTCCTCTTTTAGTTAAACTGACTTGTAGTGATTTATCCATATTATTTATTATTCTTCAATTAAAATCAATTTTAAATTATAATTAAATGTCCTAAATATTCTTTATAAATGATTATTAAGTTGGGTCTGTTCCCAATAGGTCGAGTCGCGGACACACTTTATTGTGCTGCGCCCAATGCTGTAGTTGACAGAATTTACCACAATAGTACGCGGTGACCATTTGTCTACATGCGACCGCGCCCCCGGCGTCGGGTTGTGCTTGGTCGTGTCGCGGACAGCCAGAACAATACCTTAGTTCGGATCGGTGACGCCGCGTAAAGCACGCGGCACAGAACTCGTTTGCCTCCCATGGATACTGAACAGTGGGGCGCGGATCGGGTTCGGGTAATTGGTTAGTTTTAGAATATTCATTGTCAGAAGTATGTTGCATTCGTATATTGGTTTATGGTTTAATAGTTATAGTGTATCAGTGTATCATTTAATCAATTTTAAACATGTCAGGTTCTCTACTAATCATTTATTACAATATAGTTTCAGTTTCATACTACGACTTCCTGCTGCTGGTTCTGCTTCGCCTGCTTCTTATTCTACTGTTTCTCCTTCCAGGTGCTGACTGTGCCTGTCTGCTTCTGCTTCTCCTTCCCGGTGCTGACTGTGCCTGTCTG
>Ga0315336_1006241_pt1 | contig 12344 bp, 8 predicted proteins | sample ASW5metaG_FD_204512 | JGI IMG/M metagenome (GOLD analysis project Ga0315336, IMG submission 204512) | Ammonia-oxidizing marine archaeal communities from Monterey Bay, California, United States - ASW #5 | ecosystem: Environmental > Aquatic > Marine > Intertidal zone | place: USA: California...
TTCAAAAAAGCAAATTGAAAGTATTTTTAAAGGCCTCCAAATGGAGTTCAAATCATCGAAGGAAGGTTGGAAAGTAATGCCGCCATCATTTCGATTTGATTTAAATATTGAGGAAGATCTTATAGAGGAAATTGCGCGTCTTGTTGGATATGAAAAAATTCCATCCATCCCTGAAATTAGTCGCTCTAAAAAAAGTTTTTATGGAGTTACTGAATTTGAAAACGATTATATTGCTGATTTGATGGTTGCTAGAGGTTACACAGAAATAATTAATTATAGTTTTGTGGATGAAGATTTTGAGAGCGCAGTAAATCCAGGCAATAAGTCTATTTATCTTGAAAACCCAATCTCTACGCAAATGAAAGTAATGCGCCGATCATTGTGGCCAGGATTGCTTGCTACAGCTAAACAGAATATTAGTTACCAACAAAATCGCTTGAAAATTTTTGAAATGGGAAAGCAATTTATCCATAAAAAAGAATCAGTTAAAGAGGTTGAGGTAGTTGCTGGTCTGGCTACTGGTTCGGCCCTACCCGAGCATTGGGATATTAAAATACGAGATGTAGACTTTTTTGATGTAAAGGCGGATATAGAAGTTCTTTTGAGCATGAATGGTAGGACCAGTGGCGTTGAATTTTTGGCAGAAAACCATCCAGCACTTGCACCAGGTCAAACAGCGCGAATATGTATTGACAGGGAATCAGTTGGCTGGATAGGTGTATTGCATCCTAAATTAAGAAAAAACTTCGATATAAAGCAGAGTATTATTTTATTCTCACTGCAAACAAAAAATATATTCCAGAAGAGTTATCAAGCATTTCAATTATACGGAAAATTCCCTTGGGTTCGCCGAGATTTAGCGGTGGTTGTTGATGAAAGAGTAACTGCTTCTGATTTAGTTACCGAGACACAAAAAGCAGGAGGACGGCTGCTCCAAACTATCGTTATATTTGATGTGTATCGAGGCAAAAATATTGATTTTGGTAAAAAAAGCATTGCGTTAGGGTTGATTTTGCAGGATACATCGCGCACCCTTGGGGACGCGGATGCGGATGAAGTAGTCAGAGCTATCGCACAAAGCGTGAAGCTGACTTTTGGAGCCACAATAAGAACAAGGAAGTAGGAACAGATGGCATTGACAAAAGCAGATATGGCTGAGTCGCTGTTTCATGTTTTCGGCTTTAATAAGAGAGAAGCCCGAGATCTTGTGGATTCTTTTTTTGAGGATCTGCGATCCTCTTTGGCTTCTGGAGAGCAGGTCAAGTTATCTGGCTTTGGAAATTTCGATTTACGAAATAAAAATGAGCGCCCAGGGAGAAATCCTAAGACTGGAGAAGAGATACCAATTACGGCAAGACGTGTTGTGACTTTCCGGGCTGGACAGAAACTCAAGGCGCGAGTAGAGGCATATGCTGGAACCCGGGAATAACGAAATACTTCCACAAATCCCTGGCAAGCGTTATTTTACGATTGGTGAGGTGAGTGAGCTTTGTGCCGTAAAATCGCACGTGCTCAGATACTGGGAACAAGAGTTTCCGCAACTGAAGCCTGTCAAGCGCCGTGGGAATCGACGTTACTATCAGCGACAAGATGTGTTAGTTATTAGGCAGATTCGGAGTCTTCTCTACGAAGAAGGGTTTACCATCGGTGGCGCAAAGCTAAAGCTTGCTGGAAGCGAAGCACGGATCGATCTCAGTCAAAGCCAACAAATAATCCGCCAGCTGCGTACTGAACTCGAAGGGGTCCTGAGGTTGTTGAGACGTTAGTTTCCACCTTTTCTGCAAGCAGGTTGCATAATTCTAGGCTAGCTAAATAACCCATGAGATGGTTTTTGGCTAAAATCTTGGTGTTAGTCGGGGTGTGGCGCAGCCTGGTAGCGCACTTGCATGGGGCGCAAGAGGTCGCTGGTTCGAATCCAGTCGCCCCGACCATTTTTCTGTCATGTAATAATCAGCGTTTCCCAATGTTCTTCTGGTGCCATTTTTTAACTTGACGAATCATTTACTATCACGCTGAATGGAAATATCGTACGGGACATTTTATCGCGTAGCGTAGTTGCGATGCCCCGTAAATGAACGTGATAATCTTATGCAAGCGACGGTTTAGTTGGAAATATTTTGCCGAAAGATAATTTTATTGATCCGAGACGACATTCAAGGCGGGTAGTAGACGGAGTTGAGCAGGCTCCAAGCCGGGCTATGTTGAGGGCTGTTGGTTTTACGGATGAGGATTTTAGTAAACCTCAAATCGGAGTTGCATCTACCTGGAGTATGGTGACTCCCTGCAATATGCATATAGATAGTTTGGCTGAATTCGCGGCAGCTGGTATTGATGGGGCAGGAGGAAAGAGCGTCGTTTTTAACACAATAACCGTTTCTGATGGAATTTCGATGGGAACTCCCGGAATGCGTTATTCGTTAGTCTCTCGGGAGGTCATCGCTGATTCCATCGAAGCGGTTACGGGTGCAGAGGGCTTTGACGGGCTAGTGGCCATTGGAGGCTGCGATAAGAATATGCCGGCGTGCGTAATGGCAATAGCAAGATTAAATCGTCCAGCCGTATTTGTTTATGGGGGCACGATACAACCAGGACCAAAAAATCGAGACATAGTATCTGTCTTTGAAGCCGTCGGTGGGGTTGCCGCCGGGACCTTGAGCGAAACGGAACTCAAGGAAGTTGAGTCTACGGCCATCCCGGGACCGGGTTCATGCGCTGGGATGTACACAGCAAATACGATGGCATCTGCTATCGAGGCCTTAGGTCTTAGTCTTGGTAATAGCTCTGCCCAAGAGGCGGTATCCGAGCAAAAAAGAGATGATTGTCAGCGTGCTGGTAGGGCTGTTGTTAGCCTGGTAAATCAAGGCATTAGACCGTCAGACATTTTGTGTAAAGAGGCATTTGAGAATGCAATCACGGTTGTGATTGCGCTCGGTGGCTCGACTAATGCTGTCTTGCACCTGCTTGCTATTGCTCATGATGCGCAGATAGACCTATCACTAGATGATTTCTCCCGATTAGGTGATCGCGTACCTGTTCTTGGTGACTTGCGTCCAAGCGGTCGGTATATGATGTCTGACTTAATCCAGATCGGTGGAATTCAGCCACTTATGAAGATCTTATTGGAAGAAGGTTTATTGCACGGGGACTGCATGACAGTAACTGGTTCCTCAATTGCGGAAAATTTGACAGAGGTGTGTGAATACCCAAAGGACCAAAACATAATTCGGCCATTGGAGAACCCTATTAAGCCGGAGTCTCATCTAGCAATCCTTTATGGCAATTTGGCTCCTGAGGGAGCTGTGGCAAAAATAAGCGGAAAAGAAGGAAGGAAATTTACCGGACAAGCTAAAGTTTTTCACTCAGAAGAGGATGCTCTGGGGGCTATTTTAGATGGCACTATCGTTGGTGGGGACGTGATTGTTATACGTTATGAAGGGCCAAAAGGGGGACCTGGAATGCGTGAAATGTTGAGTCCTACTGGGGCTATTATTGGGCGCGGATTGGGAGACACAGTGGCACTTATTACCGATGGGCGTTTTTCAGGTGGTAGTCATGGCTTCGTAGTCGGGCATGTTACTCCTGAGGCAGCGGCTGGTGGGCCGTTAGCAATAGTAGAGGAAGGCGATAAAATTACAATAGATTCCGACAAAAAGACTTTAAATCTAGATCTTTCAAAAAAAGAAAGAACAGAACGCCTAAAAAGATGGGTACCACCTGCCCCTAAGGTCAGGCGAGGACTTCTCGCTAAGTATGCTCGATTGGTAAGCTCTGCTTCGCTAGGCGCTGTTACAGATATTGAGATGTAGGGCAGCTTGACCTTGATTACCGATATCTTTAAGTTGAACGCTATGAGTATTAATGATCACAGTCAGCTGGTAAGTGTTTTTGGTAAAAAAATGCGACAGAGTGGTGGGCTGCCTTTACCGATGCCATAGTTGCTAAACAATGCAACAGTCATTTAAGGGAGGCCCGCCGGATAGCCCGAGCGGGCTTTTCTTTTGGCTTGGGTGTGTTTCTTGTTTTGTTGATACACAATGGATTGGTGCCGATTATAGCTGCAATTGGAGTAGATAAATGAGTAGCGTTATGCACGAGGGATTAGCAGTATATCCGGTTGAGACTCCTCACCCAAATTCTAAATTGATTGTGATGAAATTTGGCGGTCACAGTGTCGCAACAGCTGAAAATTGGGAGATTATCGCCTCGTTACTAAAAAGTCGGTTGGACGAAGGGCTATTACCCGTAGTGGTTCATTCCGCAATAGCAGGGGTCTCTGATGCGCTAGAAAACTTGTTAGAGATGGTTGGGAGCAGCGGAGCGACAGACACCGTAATAGGTAATATTTGGCAAATTCACAGGGAATTGGCGAGAGACCTAAAGGTAGATTCTTTGTTAATAGAGGGTTACTTTAAGGCCCTGAAAAAACTTTTCTCCAACGCTCAACTGGAAGGTAGAGTGAGTCCGCAGATTCATGCTCGCATTCTTGCAACTGGTGAGCTGGCGGCTACAACTTTAGGAGCATCCTATTTAGCAACGAAAGGCCTGCCAGTAATTTTGAGGGACGCTAGAGATTTTTTAAAAAGTTGCTCTGAGAATAATCAAACAAAGCGAGCCGCATTTCTTTCTGGGACGTGCCTATATAATCCAGAGCCTGAGCTAGAGAATGAATTAATAACTAGCGGGGATATCATCCTTACTCAGGGGTTTATTGCAAAAAATACATCTGGCGAGACAGTGTTACTTGGTAGGGGTGGTTCCGACACTTCCGCAGCTTATCTAGCGGCTAAGTTACAAGCGAGGCGACTAGAAATTTGGACTGATGTTCCTGGATTCTTTAGCGCGGACCCGCAGGATGTTTCCTCGGCACGCCTACTGAGGTCACTCCACTTCAGGGAAGCACAGGAAATTGCATCGGCTGGTGGAGGTATCTTACACCCTAGGAGTGTCTCTCCGGTTCGCGTTTCAGGAATTCCTCTATTTTTAAAGTGCACTCGACAGCCAGGCTGGGATGGAACAGTAGTGTCAAATTCTCCTGGTAAATCCACGCCGCAAGTGAAATCTATTTCATATCGTTCTGGGATTACTTTAATTTCCATGGAATCTATGGAGATGTGGCATCAAGTCGGATTTTTGGCTCGTGTTTTTGCATTTTTTCGTGATCATGGTTTGTCGGTGGATCTAATTTCTACGTCGGAAAGCAGCATAACGGTTTCAGTAGATATGAAAGCCAATGTATCAGATAAAGAAGCTATAAGGGCAGTGGTTGACGATCTATCTACCGTATGCGCAGTGAGTGTAATAGAGGACTGCGCAGCAATTTCTTTGGTTGGACAAAGAATTAGAACGATACTGCATGAGTTGAGTCCCGCGATGCAGATCTTTCAAGAGCACAAAGTGCATTTATTAACGCAAGCGGCAAATGATCTGAATCTTACCTTTGTAGTTGATTCTGAGCAGGCATACAGACTTGTCCAGAAGTTGCATAGTTTGCTGATTAAAAAATCTGGAGAAGGGGAGTTGTTTGGCCCTACCTGGGAGCAGCTAACGGCGCCGGATCCAGCAAAGACAAACAGTCAGGATACTTGGTGGATACAAAAGCAAGCGAGGCTTCTAAAGATAGCCGCCCAAAATGGCGCCGCCTATGTTTATGACTTAAAAAAAGTTAGTGAGTCTGCCACATCATTGATGTCGCTTAGCTCCGTGGATAGCGTTTTTTACGCTATGAAAGCGAATAGTAATCCTGAGATTCTTCGTATCTTGGAAGGGGAGGGTGTAAATTTTGAGTGCGTTTCTCCGGGAGAGATTCATCGTCTCTTGGAGCTATTTCCTGATATTGATAGAAGAAGATTACTCTTTACTCCAAATTTTGCGCCACGCTCCGAATATCAATGGGGGCTCGATCAGGGTACGTGGGTAACGCTAGATAATCTACATCCACTTAGGTATTGGCCAAAAATTTTTAAGAATCGAGAGGTATTTATACGCATAGACACCGGCGAAGGACAGGGACATCACGAGCATGTGCGTACAGCGGGCACATACTCAAAGTTTGGCATTCCTCTTCAAGAAGTTGAAGAGATGGGAAATCTCCTAAAGAAGGCGGGGGCTCGAGTCGTTGGTCTGCATGCGCATACGGGTAGCGGAATTCTCCAGGCAGATAATTGGCGTGTAGTTGGTGAGTGTTTACTTGCCCTTCGGAGTAATTTCCAGGAACTCCGTTTTATTGATTTAGGTGGAGGCTTAGGGATTACAGAGAGGCGTGGAGAAAGGGGGCTCGACTTGACTGAACTTGATAGGGAGCTTCAGAAAATTCAAGTTGACGACATTAAGTTCTGGCTAGAACCGGGCCGCTTTATAGTTGGTGAGGCAGGGGTCCTTCTTGCTCAGGTGACACAAATAAAAGGTAAGGGTGATATGCGATATGTGGGAATTAATGTAGGCATGAATACATTGATTCGGCCTACGCTTTATGGCGCATATCACGAGATTGTAAATCTAAGTAACATAGAAAGCGCGCCGACCGAACTAGTTACGATTGTTGGTCCGATCTGTGAAACTGGGGATCGATTAGGCTCTGATCGCCTATTACCGGCTACACAGGAGGGGGATGTCATTCTTATAGCCAATGTCGGTGCGTATGGGTATACGATGAGTTCAAATTATAATCTTCGCGAGCCAGCCGTAGAAATTACGATTTAAGGACGTTAATCGTTCATCGCTTAAAAGGGAAAGCTTCAGATCTAAAGCTTTAAGTAAGTAAGAACTGCCTCACCAAATATTTTAGTTCCTACGCTTTTTCCACTCTCAAGAGCCCAAAGGTCAGGCGTTCGGAATCCTGCTGCATAGGATGCTGCAACTGCTGCCTCTACGGCGGCCGCGGCATCAGGCAGGCCCAAGCTGTGTCTTAGCAGCATGGCACCACTAAGGATAGCGCCGGTGGGGTTTGCAGAATCAAGACCCGCAATATCCGGAGCGGAGCCATGAATAGGTTCGTAAAGACAGGGGCCCTCATCACTCAGGGATGCAGAGGGGAGAAGACCAAGGGATCCAGCTAGCATTGAAGCTTCATCACTTAAAATATCACCAAACATATTCTCAGTTACGAGGACGTCAAAATCCTTGGGACGGTTAAGTAAGTGCATAGCAGCCGCATCGACATAGATGTGCTCCAGTTCAATTTCCGGAAACTCATTTTGGAAGAGTGTAGTCGCCGTTTTACGCCAAAGTCGGGAGGTATCAAGTACATTGTGTTTATCGACTGAAGTTACTTTTCGCCTGCGGGTCATCGCGAGATTACCTGCCATGCGACAGATTCGTTTTATTTCTTTGGTCGTATATTCGCAAGTGTCATAGGCGTGAGTTGAAAATAACTCTCTTTTTCCAAAGTAAATTCCTCCAGTTAGTTCCCGGATCACCATGATATCTACGCCATCCAGTCGATCTGCCTTAAGGGGCGATGCGTCTACGAGCTCCGGTAATGTCTTTACGGGGCGAAGATTGGCGTATAGCCCTAGAGCCTTTCGCAAGCCCAGTAAGCCGACCTCAGGTCCCGCAGGTAGGTGTTCCCATTTTTTACCTCCTACGGCACCTAAAAGAATGGCGTCAGCTTTTTTGCAAAGACCTATCGTACTGGAGGGAAGTGGCTCACCGGTGGCGTCGAGTGCCGCACCCCCAATCAAGCCCTCGCTAAACTCCAGATTGAGGTTAAGTTGCTTGTCAACTGACTTCAGAACCCGTATTGCTTCAGCGGTTACCTCAGGTCCGATACCATCACCAGGAAGTACAGCGACTGAGTGACTCATTGTTTGGACTCGTAGTTAGTAATATGCTCTTCGTGGTCCATCAAAAACCCTAATTGATCTAGTCCATTCACGAGGCAATAACGCGAAAAGGGGTCAATAGAAAAATCCAGAGGTGCCTGCTGCTCGATTATTAGACTACTCTTCTCGAGGCTGATTGTGACTTCAACTCCCGGGTGGCCCAAGAGCCATTGGTAGCTTTTCGTGTTAACAATTACTGGGATCAGGCCATTTTTAAGAGAATTATTTCGGAAAATATCAGCTATTTCGGTGCTGATAACTGCACGAATTCCATAATCTAGAAGGGCCCAGGGTGCATGCTCTCTTGAGGAACCGCATCCAAAATTGTGCCCGGCCACTAAAACAGTAGCCTTCTTTGATTCTGGGTCATTTAATGGAAAATCTAGGCGCTCTTCTCCGTTTTTATCGTGACGCCAGTCTGTAAAGAGATATTTACCTAATCCCTCTTTGGTATTTGTATTGATGTAACGGGCCGGAATTATTTGATCGGTATCCATATCATCATAGGGAAGCACAACAGTCGTTGATTTTATTTGAGTAATTGGATCCATAATTGCACTTACTCCATTAGCCTTCTAGGATCGCTGATAACTCCGTTAATGGCGGAGGCAGCAGCTGTCAGGGGACTGGCAAGTATCGTTCGGGCACCTATGCCTTGCCGGCCCTCAAAGTTACGGTTACTCGTGCTTACAGCTAATTTTCCGCTTGGCACTGTGTCACCATTCATCCCCAGACACATGGAGCACCCGGGCTCACGCCATTCGGCGCCAGAGGCACAGATAATTTCATGAAGTCCTTCAGCTTCCGCTTCGCGTTTGACTTGTTGTGAGCCTGGTACCACTAGCATTCTTACGTTACTTGCAATTTTCCTCCCATTTAAAAGGCTTGCTGCTGACCTAAGATCGCTGAGGCGACCGTTGGTACAACTTCCAATAAATACAACATCTACCGGTTGTCCGAGTAATGGTATGCCGGGCTTAACGCGCATGTAGTCTAGCGCCTTCGTAAAAGCGAGGTCACTGGCTGGAGGCACTGGTATTGCTTGATCAACAGGGACAACCATGCCTGGGTTGGTACCAAAGGTCACCATAGGTGTCAGCTTGGATACATCTAAGTTCATAGACTTATCAAAAAGGGCACCAGGGTCACTGGGTAGATCTTTCCAGCGGACGAGAGCTTCTTCCCAGTCCTTCCCTTTGGGTGCCATTGGGCGGCCGGCAAGGTACTCGTACGTTGTATCATCAGGCCCGATTAATCCAGCCCTTGCACCAGCCTCTATGGACATATTGCAGATAGTCATTCTCTCTTCGATTGAGAGCTGGGATATAGTTGTTCCCCTATATTCGATCACATGCCCTGTGCCGCCATCGACACCGATGTTACCAATGATCGCAAGAATAATATCCTTTGCGGTTACGCCTCCTTGAAGAGTTCCATCCAGATTTATAGCAAAAGTTTTGGGTTGTCTTTGAAGTAAGCACTGTGTTGCTAGTACGTGCCCCACCTCTGTGGTACCTATGCCAAATGCCAGAGCGCCCAAAGCCCCATGAGTACTCGTATGTGAGTCTCCGCAAACAATTGTTTTACCCGGTTGCGTAGCGCCCAGCTCTGGCCCGATAACATGAACTATGCCACGTTGCTCGCTATTCAAGCCATAAATTGGTATGCCGTAATCATCGCAGTTTTTCTCCATTTGAATTACAGCATTTGTAGCTGCTGGTTCACTTATGACTTTAAGTTCCTTAATAGAACTAACGGGCACAGTGGGAATTGAGTGATCTATGGTGGCCAAAGTTAGATTAGGTCGGCGCACCTTTAATTTTCTATCGCGGAGCTGATTAAATGCTACCGGACTTGTAACCTCATGTACGAGGTGAAGATCAACGTAAAAAATTGCAGGCTTTTCTTTCGTTTCTTTTGAAACTATATGCGTATCCCAAATTTTTTTAAACAATGAGTTAATAGACATGCTTCATCCATTTTATAGGTAATATTTTCTGGTACTCAGATAGATAGCAAGGCTTAACTCAAGATCCGCTAGAATTAATTTTCTCTAACCATCCCCATTGATCGGTCACTGATCCATCAAACAGCCCGAAAAATTCCTGCTGAAGGCGTCCAGTTACTGGGCCCCGGTGTCCGTCTCCGATTGAAATACGATCCACTGAACAAACAGGCGTAATTTCTGCTGCGGATCCCGTAAGGAAAATTTCATCCGCTATGTAGAGCATTTCTCGCGGGATACTTTGCTCATTTACAGAAAGCCCTAATGACTCGGCAAGCCTACATGTTGTATCGCGAGTCAAGCCTCCTAGGATAGAATCAGATAGGGGAGGGGTATAAATTTTACCTTCTCGGACGAGGAAAATATTTTCACCGGCACCCTCGCTAACATTGCCCTGATGATTGAGCGCAATTCCTTCATGAAACCCAAGCCGCCTAGCTTCATCGCTAACCAAGAAACTAGATAGGTAGTTACCACCTGCTTTAGAAAGAGTAGGCACTGTATTTGGCGATACCCTTTGCCACGAAGAAACACAAACATCAACACCCTTTTCAAGAGCCTCTTCACCAAGGTAGGTGCCCCAATTCCATGCCGCGATTATGCAATTTGCTGACTTTTCTGGATCACCAATTACTCCCATCTCACCATAGCCCCTAAAGGCAAGCGGCCTTAAATAAGCACCTTCATTTAAGTTATTTTTGGTAACTACTTTCATGCAGGCGGCAACGATTTCTTCGACTGTGTAAGGAATATTTAGACGGTAGATTTTCGCGGAATCAAACATTCTTTGGATGTGATTGGTGAGCCGAAAGCCTATAGGTCCAGCAGGCGTCTTGTAGCTCCTTATTCCTTCAAATACTGACGAGCCATAATGTAGCGCGTGCGTCATCACATGGACCATTGCTTGTTCCCATGGGACTAATTTGCCGTCTTGCCAAATGAATTGAGTAGGTTTAAGAGGCATTCTCTGATTCCTCTGGATCAAATGCACCACTAAGGTGTACTTAGTATCACCGTATCGTGGGCCGGTTCGTTTGTAGCATCTTGTCGCCGAAGAATTCGATTAATAACTTCCAAATAGGCGACTGCCGCAGATTCTACAATATCTGTACTCAGCGCGTGCCCACGAAAACTTTGGTTATTATATTCGACTGTCACGGTCGCCTCGCCTTGGGCATCATCTCCGACGCTAACCCCTCTCACCTCAAAGTTTTTTAAATGCAAGGTGATACCCGTCACTTTTTCTAGAGCTGTAAAGGCCGCAGCAACAGGCCCATCACCTACCGCTGCCTCACGGATCCTTCTGCCATCAACGTGAGATAGCTCGAGTGCTGCAGAGGCTACACTGCCTGATCCAGCTGTTATGTAGAGCTCAGAAATAACCCATGGCCCAGTTTTGCTGGTATCAGCATTCATGATAATTGCTTCAATGTCCTGGTCGTACATATCTTTTTTTCGATCAGCCAGCGTCTTAAATTCATTGAAGCAGCGATTCAGTTCTGCATCATCTAGCTGAAAACCCAGTTGCTCAACGCGTTGCCGAAAAGCATGCCGTCCGCTGTGCTTTCCTAGAACAAGATTAGATCGCGATATACCAACATCTTCAGGAAGCATAATTTCATATGTTGTGTGATGGCGGAGCATGCCATGTTGATGAATGCCAGCTTCATGGGCAAAAGCATTTTCACCAACCACTGCTTTATTTTTTGGTGTGTGCATGCCTGTAACGGTTTCCACTATTCGACTAGTCGGGTATAACCGCTCGGTTTTAATTCCGGTTGCAATACCAAAGTACGCATTCCTTGTTTTTAGAGCCATGACAACTTCCTCAAGGGAGCAATTTCCAGCTCGCTCACCAATTCCGTTTATAGTGCATTCGATTTGTCGAGCGCCTGCACGCACAGCAGCCAGGCTGTTCGCTACCGCCATGCCTAAGTCATCGTGACAGTGTGCGCTGAGTGTTACACCATCTATGCCTGGTACATTTTCTCTGAGATAACTAAAAACCTGAAAAAATTCATCTGGAACCGTGTATCCCACGGTATCAGGAATATTTACTGTTGTGGCACCCGCTTCAATTACCGCCTCAACTACCTCTGAAAGGTATTCAAGCTCTGTACGTGATGCATCTTCGGGAGAAAATTCCACGTTTTTGCAAAACTCCTGCGCTAACTTAACGCCCGCTACCGCATTCTTTAGGATTTCATCTTTAGCCATCTGTAGTTTATGTTCACGGTGGATTTGGCTGGTTGCGACAAATACGTGAAGACGGGCTTGTTTAGCACACTTAATTGCTTCCCAGGCGCGTTCAATATCTGCTTCATTACATCTTGCCAACGCACAGATGACTGGCCCTTTTATCGATTCAGAAATTGCTTGAACGGCATCAAAATCTCCCGACGAAGCAGCTGGGAAGCCAGCTTCTATGACATCCACATTCAGCTCATGAAGGGCTGCGCCCACCCGTAGTTTTTCATCAAGCGTCATGCTGCAGCCGGGCGCCTGCTCACCATCTCTTA
>Ga0315336_1006242_pt1 | contig 12340 bp, 11 predicted proteins | sample ASW5metaG_FD_204512 | JGI IMG/M metagenome (GOLD analysis project Ga0315336, IMG submission 204512) | Ammonia-oxidizing marine archaeal communities from Monterey Bay, California, United States - ASW #5 | ecosystem: Environmental > Aquatic > Marine > Intertidal zone | place: USA: California...
TTTAAATAAACTTCTTTATCTTTATTTAATTGTTTATACATAATTAACACATTGATAATTTGTTCAAATTGCTCTTGATTGATATTCTCTAACATTTATAATTAATATATATTATTCTTTTAAATAATAATAATAATAATAATAAAAAATAATAATAAAAAATAATAATTAAAAAAGAAATAATAAAAATAAATAATAAATTACTGAGTCATGTAAACTCCATCCTTGTTAGGGAAATGGAACTTAAGATACTTCTGTAAATTGAAATAAGTTAGTTCCACATCCTTACCAACATTAAGAAGACCCTGAAGAGCCTTATCGGGTAATAGAATTCTTTTATCCTTTTCGTTCTGGAGACCCTTTTCCTGGCAATATTTAGTAATAAATTTAGTAACTTCAACCCTTGCAACAAGTTGATCGGGTGCGAGACCCATGAATGATCGAAGTTTATCAGAAATTTGTCCAGGTTTAGAAAATCCGTTCAATGGTTTAGTTCCGTCACTGTTCAATTTTTGCTTTTTCTTTTTCATCTTCTTATCAACGACACGCTTATCTTTTGTAATTTGTTTTTCAAAATTAGTTACATAACTAGAAAGTTCTCTAGTAATTGTCATCAATATCTTAAGTCTAGTTTTGATTTCGGATAATTCCGAATAAACCATAAAATTATCAGCCTCATTGGTGGTGTCGGGAGTTACTTCAACAGGAACTTCAACAGGAACTTCAACGGGAACTTCAACGGGAACTTCAACGACTTTACCTTTCGGGTTTGCTTTCGGTTTTGCTTTTGCTGGCATTATAATCTATATCTATATACTTTATATTTTTATCTATATTCAACCGCACTTAATTACTTATTACATAATATAATTATTATTTTAAGTATATTTCATTTTTTACTAATATTAATTTGATAATATTTAAAATAATAATTATATATATTAATATAAATATGATTATTCCTATTAGATGCTTTACTTGTGGTGAAATCATGGGAGATAAATGGATGCCATTTATATATTTATGCAATAAATCAAAAAATATAGATAATTCTGAAAATGAAAATCAATTGGATATTAAAACAATTAATTTAGAAGATAAATTGGAAAAATCAATTGAGGGAAAAGTATTGGATAAATTAAATATACATAAGATTTGTTGTAGGCGGATGATATTAACAAATGTTCCCTTAATATCATATATAAATTAATTTATTAATATATTATTATATATATATATATGGGGGCAGATCCTTATCAATCGGAGTCATATCAAGTAATAGATGAAACATATTTTAAAGATGATTACGAAAATGAAACAACATCTGTTAATATAATGGATGGCGAAGATTCTAAATCACTAACTATAACAAAAAAACTCGAATCAACCGAAAATCCAGAACCAGATGCTATCCAATTGAAGGGAAATAAAACAATAAAAGATGAATCTATCGGTGAAATTATGAAAAATATGGCTTCAAGTGTTGGTAGTTTTAGTGATGACTTTAAAGAAAGTTTAGAAAAGGTAAAATATAATTATGATATGAATAATACAAAAGATTATGAAACAGAAGATATCGTGAATATACATTTTTTAGCTATGATGGATTATATGGATAATGGGCCTAGTATCACATATATTGGCGTATTTCTTATATTTATTTCTTTTATAATTTATATATTTAATATTATAATAAATAAAAATGCAGTATAATTTCATTTACATACTTGTATTAATTGTATTTATATTTAATATTATAAATGAAAATGTTCTTAGAATTACTTTAATTATAACATCAATATCAATAATATCATTATTTATTTATAAAAATAAAACTGATATTATGAATCAAATTGATAATATAGGATTTGATGATAAACCCGTTAAAGAAGGTGATAAAGATGATAAAGATGATAAAGATGATAAAGATGATAAAGATGATAAAGATGATAAAGATAGATTAAGTACGGTTTTATCGGGTTTAAAAGAATATGAAAAATATTATAAAGATAATGATTTTTTTAAAGGGGATGATTCTATTAATAAATCATTTATAATATTAAATGATGGAAATTCATTCAAGAATGCTGGGAAGTATTATGAAAAATTAAATAAAATGATAGAAAAATTAAAAGGTGGGGAAGTAAAATATACGGAATATACTATTGATGGTTTAATGGAATTATTAAATAAAACTTGTAATTCTTATCAATCTATCTATATAACTATACCACCCAACAATATAAATAATGCTTTCAATACAGAGGATTTTTCTGTTGATACAAAAAATAAAGAATTACATAAATTAGTAAATGAATTACATGATTTAAAAAGTAAAGAGATATATAAAGTATATGATATATATAATAAAAAAGAAGATATAAATCAATATTATAAATTTTTATATCGTGGACCCGAACCGTATATTAAAAGCGAACATGACTTATATTAAAATGGAACTTTTGCATTATTGATATTATCTTCTATTGCTGTTTTAATTTCATAAGGTCTATTTATATAAATATATGAAAATATAAATGATATTGATATAATAATAATATAAGTATTTATATTATTTTTTATGATATATTGTTGATTGGGTTTTTTATTATAAATTAAATATATTATTAATATGATTACTGAAAATATAATTGAATATATATATTTTATCATTATATTTTATAATATATTTAATTTATATAATTCTTACACGATCAATTAAATAATGAATAAGAGGTTGTATTCGTATTAGAACTATTTGACATCCCCTTTAAATCTTCATAAAAATTATCTAAGGTATCCGTTTCATCTTTATTTTTATCTATTTTAATAAGTTTATCACTTGTAAATAAATCACCTATTTTATCTTTTTCTTCATATATATCTTCGTTTTCTTGTTCTACGATCACATTATCGTTTACTTCTTTAATATCTTCATTAGTTACTTTTTCTACTATAACGGGTACATTAACATCATTATTCACATTAACATCATTATTCACATTAACATCATTATTCACATTAACATCATTATTCACATTAACATCATTATTCACATTAACATCATTATTCACATTAACATCATTATTATCATTTGATATATTATAATTATTTTTATTTTTTTCTGTATTTTGTTTTTCTTGTTGTTCCATTATTTCCAAATAATTTTTATCTTTTTGTTTTTCAAATATATCAACATTATCATAAAATTCTTCTTTATCCTCTTTCAATAAATCATCATTGACTTGAATGTCTGTTGTATTTTTAATTATTTCTTTTTCACTAGGTCCATCATCATATTCTTCCTCTGATTTAGTTAATAATTCTTTTAATAATTCTTCACGTATACTTTTATTTTTAATATCTTCTTCTTCTTCAGAATCTTCCCCATCTATATTTATTTTATCAATATTCATATCTAAATGACTTTTTAATATATCTTTTAATGGTAATGTATTTCTTATAGTTTGTTCTATACCTTCACTTATAATAATTTCAATTGATTTAATATTACGCTGATAATCAGATGCTTTTATATTATCTTGATATAAATAAGGATTTTTCCATAATTCTCTCGCAATGGTTACAAAACATTTATGAATAAAATTATTAGTAGTCGGTATAACTAAATCTATTTTTTTATTATTATTATTTTTTCCAACAGATAATAATATTTTGGTATGTGTAATATATACAGCAGTCAATAAATCATCAATCCAATCACAACTCGAATCTTTGTATATTTTATCAACTTCAGAATCTATTATTGTCTGGTTCCATTTGGGTATATTTTCTAATAATGATCTAAAATTAATATAAATATCTTCAATAGTATTATGGTTGATTTTTTTAGATTCTTGATGTATTTCTAAAAAAGAATCAAATATACTATTCTTTAATATATCTATTAATTGCTTTGTATATTCTAACTTTGCTTGTGCATATATATAATTATTATCATCCATATTATTTTAATATCATATTAAAAAAATGAAATTATAACAAATAAAATATTTATTCATTTATTCTCTTATAAAATAAACAATATGGATTTTTATTAAATATATTTTTAGTTTCAATATGACCTACATTTTCATCATTGTAAATTCTCCAATTTCCATCAACCATATTATAACATATGGAATAATAATGACCAAAATTAACTCCCCCATTATGGACGATTATACCCATTAATTTATAAAGTGTCGATTTTGTTTTATTTATAACATATGGATCCATATTTAAATATTCATCATACTTTATGAATTTATTATTTTTATTATTATTTTGATTATATCGCTTTAATTGAATTATAATAAATTCTGACATTTTTTGATATATTTTTTTATTACTACAACTTGATTTATTATTACATTTATCACACAACCAATCTACAATACATTCCTCTCGACATTCATTATTAATAGCATCATATATAGAATCAATCGAATCATTTATAGATAATTGTAATATCATTACTGGATCATACTTAATTGTTTCATATCTACAAGTATTACATTTTGTCATTAATTTGGTTTGAGAATAAAAATATTCTGTAATTAATGAATAATCATTCTTAAAATAGTTAAACCATTCTATATCTGCTTTATCTATAGGATTAAAATCATAATCTATTACTAATGTTTTATGGATCATATCAAATAATAGAGTGATAAATTCTTCAGCATCATTTTGCTCAAAATTCTCAAAATATAAATTTTGTTTTTGAATATTACAAATAAAAGATTTAATAAAGAAATTAATATTAATAGTATCACAAGATTGATTATCCCACATAAGTTTATTAACTTTCATCCAATTCGCCATTATATTTTCTGAATCATTTTCATATTTAAAATCTCTTATTAATTTTTTATTTAATGGATGAAAAAATAAAATATGTGTTAAACATTGAACAACTGAATTTAAATAACATGTATTTCCATTATTTATTAATCCCTTATTCCCCGAATTCATATTTATTATTTAATTATATATATATTAAACCTTAAATATATGCTAATTTACCCAAACCACTAATAATCCGTAAAATATTATAATTTACAGCATATATTTTTAATAATCTATTTTCTCTATAATTCCATTGTAAATCATCACTTGATTTAGCAATCGGAGGACACATATTTTTTATAATTATTCTACAATCTTGAATAATAGAGAAATTAAAAGTCCCCGTTGGTTGATGTTCAGCTGGTTTGAGAGCAAAAGAATATACTCCAATTGGATCAAATATACAACAATGCTCATTATCGTAATATACTTTTCTTTTACCATCATTTATATCTATATATGGAATCATACCCTCACCCCCCCCTTGTATATTTGGATTTCCTATATGTCTTTCAAATATTTGATTTCTTGTAAAATAATTTAAACTTCTTTCAGGATTAAAAAAATTTTGTGAATTTATTTCCAATGATAGATTTGTATTATTATTACCTAATCCAGGTATAGAACCATGATTTATAGTATTATCCCAATCACAAGCAAATATTAATTCTTTGACTGAATTATTATACTTAAGATCGATTGAATTGGTTCCATTAATTAAATCATGATCTATATATTGTATTTGATCAATTAAATATTCATGTGATATTTTTGCAAACCTTCTTCTTTCATCAGTATCTAAATATATATATTCAACCCATAATTCTCCAACACAACCATTTATAGGATTTGTATCTAAATTATTAGAATTCATAAAATCGGATAAAGTATTAAATTTAATATTAACAACAACTTCATTATATTGGAGAGCAATTAATGGTAATGCTAAACCAATATTTTTACAAAACCAAAATTGAAGAGGAATTGATATTCTACCTATATTTATACCTTCACCCGTAGGATTACCTGAAACACCTCCAGCAAAACTCATTCTTTGATAATTACTATATTTATATATCTTATCACCATCAATATATGTTGTAGATTGTTGTGAATCACAAGTGTGATCGACTCCATTCATTTTTTGAGTTACGGGATAAGATCTTCCCGATTGTTTATAATTCAATCTTGAATATACTTCCATCCAGTGCCCGGGATGTATATCGATTACTTGACCACCAATTAATAATTCAACTCGATCAAACATATAGTTACCAAAATTAGACGGATAATTATATTTATCATTTAATGTACAATCAAAATATATTCTATGTATTAAATCCCCATCTCTAGATATTTCACATTTAGAAGTTTGACCTGCTCGCACATAACCCTGAAGTGTTTGATTTATTAATTCAGTTGAAAAATTAGTATATCTTCTATATACGACTTTAAAAAATGTAACTTGTGGATTTCCTGTTAAATATACATCTTGTGCCCCCCTTGATATTAGTTGGATTAAACCTCCACCCATTTATAATATAAATATATATATTAATTGTTTATATAATTAATTAGAATATGCTAAACCACCCATACCACTCATTATCCGTAAAACATTATAATTCACTGCGTAAACTATCATTACACTTGTCGGGGGTAAATTTGTATAAGCATTTCTTGTTGTAATTTGAGGATGCGATTCAGTTGTTTCATGCCCTTCTCGATGTTTCGCACAAAATTTTACTATATCATCATCACTTGGGTTTAAATGCAAATTGTGGAATTTTAATACACAATTATCTATTCTTGAAAAATTACAAGAACCCGAAGGTTGATGTTCTTCGGGTTTTAAAGCAAAAGAATAAACTCCAATACTGTCTTGAATTCTATTTAGTTCATTATTTTCCATAGTGTGACCACAACCCCCAGCCTGATAATGCCCTTCACCACCAACTATTTGAGGATTATATGAATACAATTGAACTGGTCCAGAATGATAATTATGGGGTTGAAGGCGGGTAAAATAATATAATGGTTTTTCGGCTGTAAATCTATCATGATTATTTAATTTTAATGTAACAGTTGTATCATGGCCTCCTATTCCCGGCAACCAACCTGGGGAAGCATCTTTAATATAATGAGGATCATTTACAGAAGATACTCCACAAAAATTTCCATTGGCATGAAGGTCCGGCCACATTTGTGTAACATCTCTATTTTCACCCCAATCTCCACAAAATATAAGTTCTTTAACTGGATGATTGAAATGTAATCTAAGTGAATTTTCTTTATCTGAATTATGCACTTGATGTTCTTCCCTTTGAACTTGTTCTATTAAATATTCATGAGTTACTTGTGCGAATCTTCTTCGCTCTTCCGTATCTAAATATATATATTCACATAGTAATTTAAGAGAACCCATTGTACCACCCCCAGAACCAAATATTTCTTGATTAAATGCTAAACCCGACTTGGTTTCTCCACTACTATTTTTATAATATGTGTAATTAGGATTGTCTTTAATTTTAATTTTAACTGAAACATCATGATATTGGAGGGCTATCAATGGTATTGCTAAACCCGGATTTTTACAAAAATAAAAGGGTATGGGTATTTGTAAAAGTCTTGGTAGATTCCCCGAGTTTAGTATACCAGATATAGCTTGTCCTTCCACGCCACCAGCACCCGTCATTTGTTGAAAATGTGTATTTTGATGTATATTATTTGCTAAATCATTTGATATTGAATTTTTGAAGTTTGATTCAGGGTTTGGATGAGTCCCCGTTGGATGTGGATCCAATATAGTATTTATCATTTCTTTTGAATATGCTCCAATTACTTTACTAGGGTTGGGTATTGTCAATCTTGAATGAACTTCCATCCAATGTCCAAATATTCTATCTATTTCTGTTCCACCAATGTTAAGTGTAATGTTATCAATCATATAATGACCCATATTGTGTGGAATTCTTGTATCTTGTCCATATATATCATTCGGTTTGGTCCATTCTATGTTCATTTTATGTAGTAAATCACCAGTTCTTGATATCGCAAATTGAACACTACCACCCCAGGTAGGGATACCATTAATCGTTTGTTCAATGTGTTCCATTGAAAAATTTGTATGTCTTCGATAAACTACTTTAAAAAAAGTAATTTGAGGATTACCAGTTAAATATATATCTTGAGCTCCATAAGCCACCAATTGCATTAGACCACCGCCCATATTTATATAATTAACTTAGAAAAAAAAAAAATAAAAAACGAATAAACATACTTAATTAGAATAAGCAAGACCACCCATACCACTCATTATTCTCAATACATTATAATTAACAGCAAATACATGAATTTCCTTGGGTTGATAAATAGTTTCTTTGATTTTGAATACTTTATCGTCTATCTCATAGTACCTACTCCCCTCCATCGGCTGTTCTGCAGTTGATAATCCCGTAAAATTAAGTGTAGCACTATCAATCCTTGAGAAATTACAAGTCCCCGATGGTTGATGTTCTTCGGGTTTTAATGCAAATGAATATATATATACCGGTTGCGTCACAAAATTCTGCTCTGGAAACTGATCATTCTGATTTCCATCTTTTAAGAAATCCATATCAACGTCACCTGTGGTTAAAGAACCATAACCAGAATGATACTGCCATACTTGTAATTGACTAAAATATCTAGCAACCCTTCTCGCGAATCTATCTTGACCATTCAAATTAAGTTGGACACCCGTCTTTTTACTATCATTTAATGAAATATTATGCCAAGTTGGTTGTTGATTTTTATCTAGGCAAACCCATACTAGTTCTTTTACGGGGTGATTGAAATTTAGATCTAACGTTTCACACGCTCCACTTACACAAAACTTACTTGTTTGAACCTGTTCAATTAAGTATTCATGACTTACTTGAGCGAATCTTCTTCTTTCATCAGTATCAAGGTAAGCATAATCTACCCACAATTCGAGACCACCTGCCGGGTTGATTCCAGTACCGGTCCATTTTATTCCCGAATCGTTATTAGCTTTATTTAATTCGAGAATAAATTTAACTTCATGATATTGAAGCGCGATTAAAGGTAAAGCTAAACCCGGATTTCTACAAAACCAAAACGGTAAATTATATATCCCGAGTTCTTCCATTCTTAATAATACCGTTTGTTCATCGCATACTGGATTTACTTCATTCAAACAATTAAATGTTCTTCTATATAAATTATCGAATCTATCAATACATTGACCACCAATTTCTATACTATATCTCATGGAGTCTAATTTAGAATTCAAGAATTCTCTAGCGGGTCTCTCTTTACCACCACCCAGATCATTAAACTTATCCGTATTACTTACTAATCCCTGCCCCACCCCGTTTAGATCCCATTTTGCACCCTCAAGGAACATATTTAAAATTAAATCACCATTTCTTGAAATCGTCCAATTTACTTGGGAACCACCCCCATTTGAAGTTTGTCTTATAGATTCCATGGAAAAATTCGTATGTCTCCTAAATACTACTTTAAAAAAAGTAATTTGAGGGTTACCAGTCAAATAAATATCTTGAGCTCCATATGCTACCAGTTGCATTAATCCTCCACCCATTATTATATATATATATATATCAAATATTTTATTTTTTTTAAAAAGAACATAAAAAAAATAATAATTAAAAAAATAAGTTAAAAACATACTTAATTAGAATATGCGAGGCCACCCATACCACTCATAATCCTCAATACATTGTAATTTATAGCGTATATATTAATTTCATTAATTGCCGTTGATTCAGTAAATGTTGAGTCTTTAGATTCGTTTTGCATGTCCAAAGTAGCACTATCTATTCTTGAGAAATTACAAGTTCCCGAAGGTTGATGTTCTTCGGGTTTTAATGCAAATGAATATACATAGACTGAACTTACAGGGAATGGAGAACCATACCCGGTGTGATGTTTCCAAATCTGCGATAAAGTAAAATAGTGAGAATTTCGTTTATAAAATCTATCGTGTCCATTTAATTTTAACTGAAAGGTGCGTTGTCTAATATAATTGAGATAACCACCATCATCCATTCCGTCGGCTCCGAGGTGTCGGGCTTGGTCGATAGGTAGTGGGGCACCACCAGTTCCGAACACATTACCCTGTGCGATACTACCATCTAATTCCTGTCTGTAATGTAATGCAGTTCCCGGGAAGAAATTATCCTTAATACCGTCTTCACCACATTTAGAAAAAGTCCATACTAATTCTTTAACGGGGTGATTGAAATTTAATTTAACAGAGCAAGTATTGGTATCCCAATTACTCTTTTTCATTTGAACTTGTTCAATTAAGTATTCATGACTTACTTGAGCGAATCTTCTTCTCTCATCGGTATCTAAATATATATAATCAACCCATAATTCTGGTTTCCTTCCAAAAGCAGCATCACCAGAATCAGAAGACGTAACCGAAGCTGCATCCCATAATTCTATTTTTAATTTAACTTCATGATATTGAAGAGCAATTAAGGGTAGGAATAAACCAGGATTTCTACAAAACCAAAATTTAAATGGAACCCAATATATCATGTTTGTTTTTGTAGTGGTCGAATCACTCGCTGCTCCAAAATTAACACCTACACCTGCTAATTTTTGATGAGGGCAAGGTCCACAAGGATTCCCAGAAGGATTGGGTTCAGTTAAATCAGTATGAATTTGCATCCATCTACCATCTTGTCTGTCAACTAATTGACCACCAATTTCAATTTCAGCATTTTTAATCATCGCATTACCGAAATGACTTACTAGATACTTGGTGTTAGTTAAACTATAAGATAAATACATTTGTCCTATTAAGTCTCCATTCCTTGAAATAGTAGACGAACCTTCTCCACCAAATCCCAATGAACCACTTATGGTTTGTCTTATACATTCCATGGAAAAATTCGTATGTCTCCTAAATACTACTTTAAAAAAAGTAATTTGAGGGTTACCAGTCAAATAAATATCTTGAGCTCCATATGCTACCAGTTGCATTAATCCTCCACCCATTATTATATATATATATATATCAAATATTTTATTTTTTTTAAAAAGAACATAAAAAAAAATAATAATTAAAAAAAATAAGTTAAAAAACATACTTAATTAGAATATGCGAGGCCACCCATACCACTCATAATCCTCAATACATTGTAATTTATAGCGTATATTCTAATGTTTTCGGTATGAGTATCATAAGCTGCCCCTCCGTTTTTAGTCCAATGAACATCATAATGCAATATAGCACTATCTATTCTTGAGAAATTACAGGTTCCCGAAGGTTGATGTTCTTCGGGTTTTAATGCAAATGAATATACATTAATATAATCTGTATCCCAAGTATTATTAATCATAGCTTCACCTCTATTAGTTAAATTATCACTTGTTTTTAACCAATCTCTAGCTTTATTTAATGAAGAACCGGTATGATATTTCCATACTTGTGTTCTTGTAAAATAAGTTGCGGTCATTTCAGCAAATCTATCATGTCCGTTTAATTTAACTTGATATTTAGTGTCTTCAAGTTTAAATCCACCAGAACCATCGCCGGATACACCACCAACCATACGAGTTAGTGTATGTGAAACTCCTTTAGTGCTCACCGAGTAATCACTTTGCCATGTCCATATTAATTCTTTAACTGGGTGATTGAAAACTAAATCTACTTTTCCACAGCTCGCAGCCCCCGAAGTTAATAAAACACATTGAGATTGTTCTTGAACTTGTTCAATTAAGTATTCGTGTGAAACTTGGGCGAATCTTCTTCTTTCATCTGTATCTAAATATATGTAATCTACCCAATAATCGTGTGATACATTGGTGTTGAGAGGGACCAATAATGCTTCCGTATTTAATTCTACATTTAATTTAACTTCATGATATTGAAGTGCGATTAAAGGTAATGCTAAACCTGGATTTCTACAAAACCAAAACTTAAGAGGGGTCCAGAAAGTAGTAGTATCTGCAAAGTCTGAAATAATACCTATACGTTGTGTCCTCATATTACCCATACCACCTTTCAATATATTATTATTGTATTTACTTAATTCTGATCCAGTTGGATTTAGTTCAGTTAAATCACCATACATTTCCAAAAATAATCCCGATTGTCTATCAATTAACTGACCACCGATTTCACATTCAATTCGTTTAATCAAATTTGCGGCACCTAACATCTCATTATGCCTTTGTACTAGGTCAAGATGCGAGAGTAAGCCTAAGACTGCGAAATCAACCGTCCATTCAATATATATCTTGTGAACTAAATCGCCATTTCTTGAAATAGTGATAGTTTGATTGTCACCACTACCATTTGGAGTTTGTCTTATAGATTCCAACGAAAAATTCGTATGTCTCCTAAATACTACTTTAAAAAAAGTAATTTGAGGGTTACCAGTCAAATAAATATCTTGAGCTCCATATGCTACCAGTTGCATTAATCCTCCACCCATTATTATATATATAT
>Ga0315336_1006243_pt1 | contig 12339 bp, 10 predicted proteins | sample ASW5metaG_FD_204512 | JGI IMG/M metagenome (GOLD analysis project Ga0315336, IMG submission 204512) | Ammonia-oxidizing marine archaeal communities from Monterey Bay, California, United States - ASW #5 | ecosystem: Environmental > Aquatic > Marine > Intertidal zone | place: USA: California...
ACCAAAAAGCGCTTTGATGCGGAAGGTTTGCAGAGGCAGGTAGACCTTTACGGCATCGGCGATGTGTACGCGAGCCGGTAGGCGCTACTGACCGGCCTCGATCATCAGTACTTTGTACTCGAGCGTGTCGACCACAAAGAGTCGCCCGTCGGGATCGAAGGCCATGCCCATGAGGGTACCGGCTGGCCAACCCGTCTCGAGGTAATCGATGAGGTTGCCGTCCATGTCGAAGGCGAAGATCGTCGAGTTCTGGTTGTCGCTCACCCACAACATGCCGTCGTAGATCTCGAGGCCGCTCGGCAACAGCATTCCCACGTCGCCGCCGTCGATGAGGGTGACGATGTCGGATCCGGTGATCTCGCTCTGGTCGGTGCCGTCGTAGTTGGGTCCGATCTGTCCGGCGTTGGAGCCGGTGAGCGGGTCGAGGACGGCGATGCGGTTGTTGCCGCTGTCCGCGATGTACAGGGCCGACGCTGCTGGATCCCAGGCAATGTGGGAGGAGAGGTCCGAGACATAGCTTACATCCCCGGCGGCGAATCGCTTGACGATGCCATCGCCGTGATCAGAACCACCCAGCCCGTGATCATCTCTGAAGTCATACCGGGTCAGGCTGTTGTGGTAGCCGTCGAAGACCCAATAGACGTTCGCGGATTCCCAGGCGATGCCGACCCCATTTGGCGAGTTGTGGAGCATGTCCAGGTGTGTGGCGTGATCGGCCCTGAAGACCATCGCGTCGCTGGTCCAGAGGGTGGGCCCCATGAAGTCCTCGGGTGTACCGAACGGTCCCTGGCCCTGGGTGAAGTCATCTTCCTCGTGAATGGTGGCCATTGCGCCGGTGCCCACGCCGATGGCGAGGGCGGAGGGCTTGGCCAGGAAGTGTCGACCATCCGAGAAGTTGCCGCGAACCAGCGAGAGCTGATCATCGGTGCCGAGACTCTCGGCGAGCACCGTGTTGTTGTCCAGCTCGTTCACGATCCACAACTGTCCGGGGACATCCGGATGGAACTCCAGATCTCGTGGGAGGGCCAAGCCGTCGCTGGCGCTTAGGACTTCGGTGACAATCACATTGTCGAGACTGTGGCTGCCGTCTCCGAGAACCGGGATTCCATCGGGCGTGGTGATGTCGGTGTCGGTGTCGGTGTCGGTGTCGACATCGGTGTCGACGTCGGTGTCGACGTCGGTGTCCGCTTCGGTTTCGAGGGTGTCGACGTCCGACGCGCCGGTGTTGCAGGCGAACAGGGCGATGAAGACAGGAATGCTGAGACGACGCATTGGAGAACCTCCGCAGCCGCAATCTGGGCCACGGAGGCGCGAGTCGCCAGTCAGAGAGGCGGATCTTGCGCAGTCCTCACAGTTGCGCGCGAAACCAGGCCTTGCAGACGCCGGTGACTGCCTTGGCGACCTGCCGCCATTCCAGACCTGCCGCCTCTAGATCTCCGCTGCTTTCTTTGCGGACATCGCTGTTCATCCACTTCAGGAAGCCGCCGATTTGCCGCATCGTGGCGCCATCGGGACAGACCTCCGTCAGGCCCTGGTGCAGCCGGGCCTCGGTCACGAATGTGTCCACGAATTCCTGTATGGAACGGGCAATGGCCGGGTCGACCTCGACGGCCTTCGCGGACTTGCGAACGCGGTGCTTATCGCCCTTGGCCTTGAACATCAGAGACGTGATGTCGTCTCGCTCCCCATCGATCTGCGGGTAGAGAACGACCCCCTCTCCGGTCCCTTCGACCTCGAAGACCGCCTTGACCCACGGGTCCTTGTGCTCGACCTGCTCTACGGCCTTGTTGAGGGCGTCGGCCGCCGTCGCGGGATCCGCGAAGTCGACCTCGATCGGGTCGCCATGCCAGGGCAACACAAAGATGTCCGGATGCTGCGGGACCAGCTCTGCCAGGTCGCCCGGCTCGGTGATCAACGTGGCTGCGGTCAGCTGATGGTCCCCGGTCTGGGCCGCGAAGACGGCGAAGACCTTGCGGCCGATCTGGCTGATCGCGACGCCCTTTTGAATGCCCTGGCCACACCATTCTCCAAACAGGATCAGGTGGCGCTCTGGCTGTGCAAGCGCCTCGAACACGGTCTTGTCACCCAGGCGGCGAACCCCATGTTGTCGGCGTCTTCGGTCAGGAGCATGTTCCGGCCCTGGGCGACCACGCCTCCGTCGGGGAGCACCTGCACGCCGCAGTTGGTGCCGTGCAACTTGACCTTGGCCCGGTAGGTGACCTTTGGCGGTGGCAGCCCGGCCAGCTCGGCCTTGGCGAGGGCGTCGCGTCTGATGTTGTGGAGGAGCTCGATGCTCGTCCACTTCACCAGGCGACCACCGTCGAGAGCGACCTCGGGTTGGCAGTTTCCCTCGGACAGATCGGTGCCTGGGGCCGCGTCGGTCGGTCCCGTAGCCATGCCGAGGGACTCGACGCCGCGAAGCTTTGCGCGCTTGATCTTCAGTCCGTCGAGCATGGTGGTCCCGACCAGGGCTACCGCGGCCACGTCGCCGATCTTGTACACGTGGTCTTCATTCGCGACGATCTGCAGGGATGGAAGGCCTGGTGCCTCGAATCGGTAGACGCGAAGCGTGTCGGCGTTGGGATGTCTTGCGGCCTCTTTGGCCTGCATGGCGATGATGGGCATGTTTACCTCCATTCACACACAAAAAAGCCCCCTCTGGCTCGGGCCGGAGGGGGCGTTTGAACTGCATTATTGCGTTCAGATCAGCCAACCCTCCGGGTCCACGCGGAACTCTGACCTGGCTGGGCCAGGTACAGGACGGACGTGAGGAAGGGGATCGGCATGGGCGAAAGGTAAGCGCTCGTTTCCGCGTGCGCTAGTCCCAGAACGCCTCGAAGGCACCGATCTCGGGGTTGACCCGCCCGACTGAGTTCGCGGCCTCGGCTGGTACGAGCAACATGGCGCGGTGCGTCTTCAGGTTCTTGCTCTTGTTCTCGTAGCCGGCGACGTAGTCGAAGAAGATCGGGTCTCCGGCCATCGCGACGTTGAATTCGCGCGCGCCATCTCCCTGGGCGTCGCCGTTGGCGGACAGGGCGCCCTCGGTGACCGAGAAGGTGATGAGCCAGCCATCTTCGGAAGGCGTTCCTCCGGACCGAACCACAAAGCTGACGCTCCCGTCATCGGACACGTACCGCTCGTCTTCGAATGCCACGGCCTGCTGTTCGCCGGAGATGGCGCCCCTGACGTTCCAGCCGTTGCGGTTCTGGTCGAAGCGGATGGTCCAGGTTTCTTCCCGGGCGATGCCAGCGCAGGGATTGACAAGCACATGCCTCGAGTTCAGGCCGTTCTGCTCCAGGAAGGGACCGAAGGTGGCGTTGATGAAGTTGGTCTCGAAGTCGGCGGTGGACCCGAACTGCCCCTGGAGATTTGTGCGCGGCCCGAATTCGTCGCGCAGCAGGCAACCCGTGCCCGGCTCCATGAAGACCACGCGTCCCGAGTGCAGGGAAACGGCTACCGATCGGCCGAGCAGGCGCTCTTCTTCGTCGTTGAGCTCTTGATAGCGGTGCTCGGTTTGTACAGCTTCGATGCCCTGTACGGCGGAACCCATGAACATGCCCTGTACGCCGGGGACGCTGTCGTTCACGTCGACCAGCTCATCGGTGGCCAGGTCGACCAACCACACTGAACGGGCATCGAACGGCACGACATAGGCGGTGGCCGCCGCCAAACGATGGGCGTCGACCTCGGCCGTGGTCCCATCGACAGGAGTCGTTGATGTCGTCGCCGTTGTGTCGTCCGCTGGCAGTGGGTCGAGGACTGCCACGTCGATGGTCGGCCATGGCATTGCGTGCTCGATGGGAGCGCCACCATCGACCGGGATCTCCCAAAAGGCATTCCGCGTCGTATCGGCGGTATAGATGGCGCTTCCGTCCGGAGCCCAGGTCAGTCGGCTCGGCGACGCGTCAGTGGGCAATGGGACGGTTGAAGTCACTTCTTCGGCGATTGGATCGAACCAGCGGACGACCGGACGGTCGATGATCGCGTCGTGCACGATCATGGCGAGGGTGGTGTGGTCTGCCGACATCGATACGTACAGCGGGGAGCCGCCCACGTCGTACTCGATCAAGCCATTGTCGGTCTTGAAGAACAACGTGTCGCCCTGCAAGGGCTTTGGCTTCGCGGCCACCGTAAAGGTGATGTTTCGGCGGGCGCCCTGGAACTCTTCGCCCGGGAAAGCCGGATCGCGCTGCAGGCCAGATCGGGATCCGGTGACCCACCACACCTGTCCGTCGAACTCCAGCTCCCAATCCTCGGTGGTGGTGTAGCCGTGTTTTGCGACCGGCCTGCCATTGATTTTGGCCGAGCCGCTGCTGATGATCTCGCTCACCCGCGGTCGGTTGAATTCCTCTCCGGATGTGGGGTCGAGCCAGCCCTCGATCGGGAAGCCGTCTCTGCCGACCCGAACCACATAGGGAACACGGATGAGGGTCTTGTAGGCTTTGTCTCCGGCGAACACGAAGATGCGCTCCGAGTCTGGCTCGGCCCAGGCGGCGGCGGAGGTGAGCAGACGCGCGCTCCCCGTCGGGAGTGGATTGGTACGGAGAAAGCTCGCCGTACTGTCGTCGGTGAGAAACCGGCCCTGCTTGAGGGCCAGCTGGTTGATCTGGCCTCCATGCGCGTTCGCCACGAAGCCCACCGGCTCGGTGAATGGCCCATCCTCGGTGGTGAGGATTCCCGCAGCGATGGGCACATCGAATGCCCCCTCGTAGGGAAGGACCTCTTTGCATCCGGTCACTGGCGCAGCGACGAGCGCTGCGAGGATTAGATGTTTCCAATCCACGTCAGGACCTCCAAGAAGGTAGTGCTGTTGGGGTCGGCGTCGACGACGGCCAGCGTGGAGTGAGAGGTCTGCCCGATGATATCGCCGACGTAGTTGGCGACGACGGCGTACCGCCCGTCCGGGCTGAGCTGAACGATATGCGGATTTTCACCGATGTTCTGCAGGTATTCGGTCTCCTCGCCATACGCCCCCATCTCGAGGTCGAAGGCGATCAGGGAGTTGCCGCGGAAGTGGGTGGCGAGCAGATAGCGTCCGTCCTCGGTCAGGGTCATGCCGGCGCCGCCGATGAGGCCGATGGTGTCGTGGCCGGCATCGATGGACACGCTGGGCAACGGAAGTGCAGCGGGGACCACGTAGTTGGTGGTCTCTTTGACCTCGTTGTCCTCCAGCGCGGTCAGGTCCATGATGGCGATGCCATCGGGATTGCGCGACGTGAGGTACAAGCGGTCGCGGGCATCGTCGATGAGCACCCCGTGGAAGCCGAGCAAGCCGAGATCGGTCTCGACGCGAATCAGACCTTCGAGGTCGCGATAGTTGAAGTCGTCGAAGACGCCGCTCGAGTCATCGCGCACATCGATCACGTAGATGAAGGTGGCCAACTTCGACGGGACGTACAGGAACCCGCGATCGCTGTCGAGGGCCATGGACGACATGCCAATGCCCAGCGTGACGAAGTTCTCCACATCTTGTGCGAGCTCGATCACCGAGTCTCCGACCCGGCCGTGCTGGGTTGTAAACATGAAGCTGTCCTCTGGCGTGCCGAACCGTTGGGTCGGGTACAGAATCGCGTCGCCGCTTCCGACGCCGCTGCCCAATCGATGTGTAAATCCGTCGAAGCCCGCGTACAGCACGTCGAGACTGTTGTCGTCGTTGACAGTGATCACCGGGCTCTCGACGCCGTGGGAGGAAAAGCTGTTGAGCAGGCCGGCCATGCTCAGGATCGACTGGTCGGTCGTCGGGTCGGCGCGTCGGATCCAGCCGCCGTTGCCATCGTCGGTCGCGTGACCCACGTGCCAGACCAATCCGTCGAACCCGGCGTAGAACATGTGCCGCCCGCCCTCGGAGTCCGTGAACACCACCGGGTCTTTTACGCCGGTGTCGTCGAAGCTTCCGGGGACTCCGGTTCCGAGCTGGAAGGGGTCGAATTCACCTTCGTCCGGCTGGAATCGTCGGGTCGGGTCGGCTGCGGTGGCGGCGCCGATGTTGAAGCGGCTGCCGTTGCTTCCGCCGTACCAAAGGCGCAGGCGCCCGTTGTCGGTAACCTCGACGAAGTGTGGGAGTTGTTCGACCGCGTCCCAGTCCTCGTCGCTGTTGACGACCTTGCCGCTCTCGGGGGTGAAGCTCAAGCCGTCGGTGGATGTCGCGCGCCGGATGGCGATCAATCCATCGCGGTCCCGGGCGCCGTAGAACATGGTGTACGTCCCGCCTTGCTCGTGCACGACCGGGTGAGTCACGCCGGACACGTTGCCGCCGGTCCCCGACGGGATCAGGTCGCTGTCGACGAGAACCCAGGTGTCGTCGAACCGGCGCAGCGCACCGATTCGGGAGCGCTCGTCGTCGCCGATTTCGGTGATGTAGAGGATCTCGTCGCCGTCAATGTCGAGCAGGCTGCCGGGGAGGATGCCGTTCTTGGCGCGGTTGCTGGGGACCACGTCGTTGAGGACATCCTGGCCGCTGGCGACGATGATACTGAAGCCGCTCGAGACCGCGATGAATCGGTTGCCCTCGACAACCAGCGCTTCGAATTGACCAGCGTCGCGGCCCTCGATTCGCCACTGTCCGGTGTTGTCGACCTGGGTGCCGATGCGCGGCGGGGACAGCGGATCATAGACGGGTTCAGCCGTCTCGATCTCGGTGATGTCGACCCAGTTTCTCCCGTCGTAGGACCACGCCGTGGCGTGGGTCCAGGATAGGCCGTCACCTTGTGCAAACCACAGGATGTACCTGTCGTTCTGGTACTCGATGACCGGTGCGGCGGCGTCGCCGCCAGGGATGCTGAGCACTTCCTCGATTTCCGACCACTCGAAGCCGTCGTGTGCGGCGCTCTCAGTCAGGCCGATGGACCACTGGACCCCGTCGTACAGGCTCACCCACATGCGCAGTTGGTTGGCGAGCGGATCGGCCCGAACATAGGGATCTTCGATCGACAGGAATCGCTGGGCTCCGGTCTCGTCGAGCACAAGAGCCGGGTCGATGACGGGCTCGTCGAACGGCAGCCAGTTGAGGCCGTCCTCGGTGAATGCAATGCCGACGCTGGAGACGCCGTCAGCGCTACGCCCTTCGTAATAGAGCGCTTCGCGGCCGGCCGATGCGCCCAGGGAAGGGGAATGGACGGTGGCGTCCCAGTCGTTGGCACCCCGGAGCACCAAGGTCGCGGCGTTGGCGTCCCAGTCCCCTGCCGCCCCCAGGCTCGGCATGATGGCGATGCCCTGGTCGGAGGAGAAGAACATCACGGGCAGACCGTCGGTGACGAACACATAAGGATCTTCTACAGTATCGAACCCGTTGATGAAGGCCGGGTCGATCTCGACGCCGAGCGCCGAGGGCGTGTACCCGAATCCACCCGATGTCCAGCGCGCCAGGCCCACGTCGCCTTCCTCGGAGATGGATGGAAGCCAGATGCGGGCGAGTCCATCGACGTACGTGAGCGTCCAGAGATCGTCGATGAGGTTTTCGGGGAACTCGACGACGATGTCTCCGACGACCGCCACAGTGCCGGAGTCGTCGCCATCTACGAAGGTCGCCTCGGAGACTGTCGTTCCGGGCGCGACATCGATGTGCTCGAGCTGGTTGCCGGAGTGGTCGATGATCGCCACCGAGTGGTCCGTCAGGTTGCCGATGTAGGTCAGCTGCTCGTCTTCGTCGACGACGACCGGCTGCGGGTCGTCTTTCAGGCGCAGGAAGGGCTGGCCATCCTGGATCTTCATGTTGGTCGGATCCGAGAGGTCGATCACGTAAGCGAGGTCGTTGTGGACCTTGTTCGCGGCGCCCTCTGAGAGTCGACTGGTGACGATCGCCTGTTGGCGGTCTTCGAGGATGCCGACGCCACCCACATATTCGGACAGATCGATAGCGTGGGCCTCGATCTCGGACAAGTCGTTGAAGTCGGCGTTGAGGTCGATGCCGTCCCAATCGATGAGCAGGAGGCTGCCGCCGTCGAAGGTCAGGTAGGGATTTGCATTGGTGACCGCGAGCCAGGTCCGCCCGTCCGCTTCGTAGAACTCGATGTCTGCGGGTCCGGCGAGACAGGTGCCGATGCCAATCTGTCCATAGGTGAAGTTGCCTTTCGGCTCCTTTGCGCAGTCACCTAGATCGGGTCCCGGCGCGGAGCGGATGCAGCCTGCGAGGGCAATTGCGGCGAAAAGCAGGCTTGGGCGCAAGCGGCGTGTACCTCGGGCGTCAGAGTGACTCCTGACGAGTGGCCCGGGTATCCCATTGGATTGCCGGCGTCAGCAATCCTCGGGGATGTCCGACAGATCCTCACAATCCACCCAGCCTTCTGGGATGCAGCTGTCGGAGAACAGATAGCAATCGGTGGGGTCGTCCGCGGGGGCTGCCAACGTCTCGACATCGAGGCAGTCTCGACCAGCCGCGTCGCAGCCGAGGCCGACGGTATCGCCGGTGTGCTGTACGCATTCTTCGCCCGGGTCACCGTTGATCACGAACCCCTCGACGAGCTGGCACTCGGACTCCTGTGCGCATTCGGAGGGAAAGAGCTCGATGCAGGGGGCGTCCTCGATGGGCGCGCCAGGGCAAGCGGTGAGTGCGACAAACAGGACAGGGAACAGGCGTCTCATCCCGAGAACATGACATGTCTTTGAGGTTTCTGTTAGGCGCATCTCCCCCTCCAGTGGAGACCGATTCATGGACATCAGTGCAATTGGCGTCGTCGGCGCCGGTCAAATGGGAAATGGCATTGCCCACGTCGCCGCCGCGGCGGGCTTCGACGTCACCCTGACGGACATCTCCCCAGATGCGCTCGAGCGCGCACGGGCGACGATCGAGAAAAACCTGGGTCGTATGGTTCGCAAAGAACGCATCGACGAAGCGCAGGCCGCGGCGACCCTCGCGCGCGTGACTACCTCTACCGACACCGAAGCCGTCGCCGGGAGCCAGCTCATCATCGAGGCAGCCACCGAGAATGTGGATCTGAAGTTCAAGATCTTCGAGGGGCTATCCAGAGTCGCCGGCCCCGACGCGATCCTCGCCACCAACACCTCGTCGATCTCCATTACGGCAATCGCGGCCAAGACCGAGCGTCCGGATCAGGTCATCGGCATGCACTTCATGAATCCCGTACCGGTGATGAAGCTGGTCGAGATCATCCGCGGGCTGGCGACCTCAGACGAGACCTACGAGGCCGTCAATACAGCTGCCGAGAAGATGGGTAAGACGACCGTACTCTCGAGGGACATCCCCGGATTCATCGTGAATCGGGTTCTGATGCCGTACATCAACGAGGCCGCCCAGACTCTGTATGAGGGCATCGCCTCGGTCGAGGACATCGACACCGCGATGAAGCTCGGCACCAACGTGCCCATGGGCCCGCTGACGCTGGCGGACTTCATCGGGCTCGACACCTGCCTGGCCATCATGGAGGTCCTCCATGAGGGCATGGGCGGAGACTCGAAATATCGGCCTTCACCCCTCCTCAGAAAGTACGTCGAGGCGGGCTGGCTCGGCCGGAAAACGGGCCGTGGCTTCTACACCTACTAGCAATCAGCAATCAGCGATCAGTTGATTGCTCCGAGGTTTTCATGAACGACACCGTCCTTGTGGACCGCCGCGACAATGGCGTCGCCATCCTTACGATCAACCGACCGAAGGCTCTCAACGCCATCAATCCAGATGTCCTCGATGGACTGGATGCGGCGCTCGATGTCCTCGCTGCCGACGAGACGCTGCGCTGTGTCGTCCTGACCGGCGCTGGGGACAAGGCGTTTGTTGCCGGGGCCGATATCGGCGTCATGGCCGACTTCAACCCCATTCAGGCGGAGATGCTCTCTGACCGCGGTCAGCGCGTCTTCAATCGGATCGCGGATCTGGGCGTTCCAGTCATTGCGGCCGTAGGTGGTTTTGCACTCGGCGGTGGCTGTGAACTGGCGATGGCCTGTGACATCATCATCGCTGGACCCAAGGCGGCTTTCGGGCAGCCAGAGGTCAAGCTGGGGGTGATTCCCGGGTTCGGTGGAACCCAGCGTCTGGTGCGTCGAGTCGGCATGACCGCCGCCCTCGATCTGTGTCTCACGGCACGCATGATCAACGCGGACGAAGCGGTGAGCATGGGCCTGGCATCTCGCAAGTCAGATGGAGATGTGCTCGAAGACGGGATTGCCCTCGCAGGCAAGATCGCCCGTCTGGGACCGGTGGCGCTGCGACTTTGCAAACGCGCCATTCACGAGAACGCCGACTCCGATCTCTCCAGCGCCCAGGCCGCGGAGCGAACCCTGTTCGGACTCTGCTTTGCGACTTCTGATCAGACCGAGGGCATGGCCGCTTTCGTCGAGAAGCGCCGAGCTGCATTCACCGGCGAGTAGCGCGCAGGGTGGCTCCCAGATAGATCCCGGACCTTCTGACCCAGCGGTCATTAATTTCTGACTGGTTGGTCACTTCTTTCTGACCGACGGGTCACTTTGGGGGCGTCGCCTTGTTCGAACTGTCTGAGGACCACCAAGCCATCCGTGACATGGCCCGCGATTTCGCTCGGGGCGAGGTGCTCGCCGGCGCCAAAGAGCGGGATCGATCACACGAATTCCCGCGCGAGCTCTTTAAGCAGATGGGCGAGCTCGGTCTGCTCGGCGTCTTCGCTCCCGAAGAATACGGCGGCTCCGGACTCGATGTGCTGTCGTACGTCGTGGCCCTCGAGGAGCTCTGTTACGCCGATGCCTCGGTCGGCATCATCATGAGCGTGCAGAACAGTCTCGCGGGCTGGCCGATCATGACATTCGGAAACCACGAGCAGAAACAGAAGTACCTCACGGCGCTGACTTCCGGCGAAAAGGTGGGTTGCTACGCGCTTACAGAGCCCCTGGCGGGGAGCGATGCCGGTGCCCAGCGAACCCGCTGCGAGGCTGTTGACGGCGGCTATCGCATCGACGGCACCAAGATGTGGATCACCAATGGGCCCCAGGCAGACATCTGCGTCGCGTATGCCAACCTCGATGTCGAATCGCGCCACAAGGGCGTCTGTGCCTTCATCCTCGAGTCCGAGATGACTGGCTACAGCGTCGGCAAGGTCGAAGAGAAGATGGGCATCCATTGCTCTCACACCTCAGAGCTGGTGTTCGAGGACCTGTTCGTGCCCACGAGCAACCGACTTCTCGGGGAGCGAGAGGGCTTCAAGGTGGCCATGGCGACGTTGGACGGCGGTCGTATCGGCGTTGCGGCGCAGGCCCTGGGTATTGCCCAGCGCTGTCTCGACCTCGCCGTCGAGCAGGCGAATACCCGGTTCACGTTTGGCAAGCTGATCGCCAAACACCAGGCGATCCAGTGGAAGATCGCCGACATGAAGACACGCATCGAGGCCGCGAGGTTGCTGACCTGGAGCGCGGCCGCCGCCAAGGATCGGGGCGAGCGAGCCAGTCTCGAGTGCTCGATGGCGAAACTGTATGCGTCCGAGACGGCGAACTTCTGTGCCTACGAGGCGCTGCAGATCTTCGGAGGGTACGGCTACAGCCAGGAATACGAGGTCGAGCGCCTGTATCGCGATGCCCGAATTACGACGCTCTACGAGGGCACGTCCGAAATCCAGCGGATCGTGATCTCCAAGAATGTGCTCGGTTAGAACCTGGCAGGCGGTGTGAAATGAATCGAAAGCTCAGGGTGCTGGTCGCGAAGCCGGGCCTCGACGGACACGATCGGGGCGCCAAGGTGGTCGCCCGCGGGCTGCGCGATGCGGGCATGGAGGTCATTTATTCGGGCCTCCACAAGACGCCGGACCAGATCGTGCGCACTGCGGTCGACGAGGACGTTCAGGTCGTGGGCCTGTCCATTCTCTCCGGAGCGCACAACCGACTGCTACCCGCCGTGGTTGCGGGGCTACGCGAGGCTGGGCTCGACGATGTGCTCGTGGTTGCGGGTGGAATCATCCCCGCAGGCGATCAGCAGGGGCTGACCGACGCCGGTGTCGCGGCGGTCTTCGAGCCGGGCACGCCACTGGACGAGATCGTCGCGTTCATCGAAGCGAACGCCACCCCTCCGGTCTGATCCCAGCGTTCGATCTGCTCGATCACGCGGTCGTATCGCCAGGGTTCCAGGTGCTCGATTCCCCTCGCGGCCTCTTTGGGGATGCCCCTTTCCTCGCACATGCGTCGGGCGAACCGCAGCCGCCCCCGCTTTCCCTTGGGGAACCGAAGGCCAACGAGCGCCAGGGTTCCTCGCGGAGCTGCAGCGATGAGCACGTCGATGTGGCAGTCGGTGTCGGCCTGACAGACCACCGTGCGGCGTCCGATTTCGCCCCGAGCGTGGAGTAGCTCGACGATCATTTCGACGACGCCCGGCCGATTGCGGAGCCAGACCGGCCCATCGAGGATCAGGCCGCGCGCCCGGATGAGCGC
>Ga0315336_1006244_pt1 | contig 12338 bp, 14 predicted proteins | sample ASW5metaG_FD_204512 | JGI IMG/M metagenome (GOLD analysis project Ga0315336, IMG submission 204512) | Ammonia-oxidizing marine archaeal communities from Monterey Bay, California, United States - ASW #5 | ecosystem: Environmental > Aquatic > Marine > Intertidal zone | place: USA: California...
AGGTCGTCGAATCGGCCGTGGATCTCGACGCGGTGCTCGCGTTGACTAAGGGTCAGCCCAACACCACGCCGGCGCCCGCGTTTGCGGCTCCCCCACGGCCCACTGGAAAAAGCCACTCCGTCAGGATTGGTATTGCCCGCGACCGGGCCTTTGGTTTTTATTATCCTGATGACCTGGAGGCTTTCGAAAATGCCGGTGCTGAGTTGGTGCCCTTTGATACCCTGAACGATCAGCGTTTACCCCAGGTGGATGGTTTGTTTATTGGCGGCGGATTCCCCGAGTGTTTCCTGGAGGAGTTGTCTGCAAACGTTGATCTGCGCGATGAGATTCGATCGTTTATCGAAAACGGGGGTCCGGCCTATGCCGAATGCGGTGGACTGATGTATCTCAGTCGATCTATTGCGTGGCAGGGCAGCGAGGCGCCCATGGTCGGCGTGATACCCGGAGATATCAAAGTGTTGCGCCGACCGGTGGGGCGGGGATACATGCGCTTTCGGGCGATGCCCGGTCATCCCTGGCCGCAGGTGCGGGCAGCAGCGGACCGGATCTATAACGTCCACGAGTTCCATTATTCACGCCTTGAGATGACGGATTCGGCACTGACGACGGTCTATTCGGTGGAGCGGGGCCACGGGCTGGACGGTGTTCGTGATGGTATCCATCTGCATAATCTGTTGGCGACTTATGCGCATCAGCGTCACGTCGCGGCAAATCCCTGGGTAAGTGCCTTTGTCGAGTTTGTACGGGCGCCCCAGGGCTGATTGGGTCAATGGATGGCTGTCGGCTGAGCGGACGGCGTCAGGAGAGAAACCATGCTGCTACGAATTACCGAACAGGCTGCTGATCAGATCAGGGTATCGGTAGAGGCGGGAGGCGTGCAGGGAATGGCGCTTCGTATCGCGGCCCGGCGCTGTCAGGACGGAACCATTGACTATGCGATGGGTTTTGATGAAGCGAGCGACAATGACACGCGCTCGCGCCAGCACGGTATTGAAATCTTGATCGCGCCGACGAGCACAGAACTGCTGAGCGGCGCCATCCTTGATTTTGATACCCCGGAAGATGAGGGCGAGCCCCAGTTTATCTTCCTCAATCCGAACGATCCGCATTTCACACCACCTGCGGCTTCCCCGGGCTCACAGACCTAGTTTGTGAGGGCACCGGGGTAACCTATACTTTGATCTATGTTGATGTGCGAGTCTCAACGGAGCATCTCGGCGCGCGGTACCAGAAACGGGCGCCTCGTCCCGAGGCCAGCAAGTGAGCCAGGGAAAGTCTCCCGTCGCTCATGACGGCTCGGGAACCGCAATCATCAGCCCCCCTCGGCCCCCCGGGCGCGCGTTGGCGTTATCTGCTGCCGCAGCGCTTTTTCTGGGGGTCAGGAGTGGTACTGGTACTGGCGTTTGCCTGTGTCGTGCTGGCCGTGATGCTGAGCCGCCCCGGCGAAGGCAGCACGCTTGCGCCGGGATTGCTGGTGGCTGCTACCACAGCCTTGTTGCTCAGTCTCGCCGCCTTGCTGTTGGCGGCGCAGCGGTGGCTGCTCGGCCCGCTGCTGGCGCTGCGTAACTGGGCCTCAAGTATCCGTCAGGGTGATTTCTCCGCGCGTCTGCACAAGACGGATACCGGTGCGATCAGTGAACTCGCCGACGACATTAACCGGCTCGCGGAGTGGCTTGAGTCACTGGCACAGGAGCGCGAGCGAGAACTGCAGGCCCAGCAGCAAAGACTCGAGGAGCGCACGCAGCTGGCCAATGAACTCCATGACTCACTCGCACAGACACTCGCCAGCCTGAAATTCCAGGTCCGCGTGCTTGACGATACACTGCGACAGGATAGCGAGTTGGCCGTCTGGCAGGAGATGGAGCGCATTGAGAGCAGCGTTGATGAGGCCAACGTTGAACTTCGCGAACTGATCGCGCATTTCAGAGCCCCACTCAGCCGTCATGGGCTGATTCCGGGTATCCGTCGGCTGTTGTCACGTCTGCGCCAGGAGTCGGGTACCGAGACTGTGCTGCAGAATCAGGTAGACGAGGTGGAACTGTCTGCAGAAGAAGAGGCGCAGGTATTGCGTATTGTTCAGGAGGCGCTGGCCAATGTCCGCAAGCACAGTCGTGCCAACATGGTACGGATACTGCTGAGTTGTGACAACATCCACCGTTTCCGGCTGATTATTGAGGACGACGGCGTGGGAATGACGATTCTGCGGGAGGGCGAGCAAAATGAGGGCCATTTTGGGCTTGCGATCATGCATGAGCGAGCCAGTACCGTAGGCGCCGAGCTCACGATCGAGAGTGAGCCGGGTGATGGTACCCGCGTGGTGATGGCGCTGGGTCCTGTGGACACGCTGGCTGCTGGAGTCACGGGGGGAGATGCCCACCCATGAGAGTGCTGATTGTCGATGATCATGCCCTCTTCCGGGTAGGACTTGAGGGATTGCTTGAGCGCCGCGGACTCCAGGTGGTGGGTGCCGCAGCCGAGGGGCAAGAGGGCCTTCGTTTCGCCCAGACGCTGAACCCCGATGTTGTACTGCTGGACCTGCGTATGCCTGAACTGGGTGGTTTGTCGGTCCTGCGCCAGATGGTAGAGCAAGGGCTGGATATCCCGGTGGTGATGCTCACCACCAGCGCCGATGAAGGTGATTTGTCCGAGTCCTTGCGTAACGGTGCTCGAGGCTATCTGCTGAAGGATATGGAACCTGACGAACTGGTTCTTGCGCTTCAGGAAATTGTTGCTGGAAAGATTGTGGTGGCCCCTGCCCTTACCAGCGTGTTGGCGGATCTCGTGCGTCATGGGGAGCGCCGCGAGCGCAAGGATGACATGGCGCCTTTCAGCAGCCTGACGCCGCGCGAGTACGAGATCCTCTGCCATCTTTCTGAAGGGCAAAGCAACAAGGTGATCGCACGGCACCTCGACATCTCCGACGGTACGGTCAAATTGCACGTGAAAGCCATTCTGCGCAAGTTGGGCGTGCATTCCCGGGTTGAAGCTGCCGTGATGGCGGTGGAAAAAGGCGTGTGCAACCGTTCGGGCCATAAATAATCGGCGCGAGTCTAGATCCTATAGATAGTTTTTGCGTTCTCGTCGCCGACGCCCCGCACGCTGAGTCACTACCCCCCGAATGACTCCGGGTCCTGCAATCCGGATTCTGGGATGCCCTGTCTTGAGGGCGTTGAGAGACCACTGGTTTTCCTCGATGATCAGTTGGCGCAGGATAACCCCGTCACCGTGTTCGGCCACAACGAATGCGCCGTGGGTCACGGGTGCGCCCGGGTCAACGATCACCACGCAGCCCTCGCAGAACTCGGGCGCCATGCTGTTTCCCAGCACCTGAAGTGCGAAAGGTTCTGCCGCCGCGCAGCCGCTCATGCGCAGTCCTCGGCGTTAAGTTGGTCGACCAGGCCGTGCAGGGACGCGCTGTCGGTACATCCCAGAATCCGCTCGGCCCAGCCCGGGAGCCCCGAAAGCCGGCTGTTACGAACCTGCTGGCGGATCTCCAGAAGCTGTGACGGTTCCATGCTGAAGTGGCGTAAACCAAGCCCCAGCAGGAGACGTGTGAAGTCCGGGTCTCCTGCCATTTCCCCACACATGGAAACCGGGATGCCTGCTTCCCTGCCTGCCTGGATGATATTGTGTACCAGGCGCAGCACCGAAGGATGCAAGGGGTCATACAGGTAGTTGACGCTGTCGTCGACCCGGTCGATGGCGAGCGTGTACTGGATGAGATCGTTGGTCCCGATGGAAAAGAAGTCGAGTTTCTGCGCAAAAAGGTCAGCCGAGATCGCCGCCGCGGGAACCTCAATCATGCCGCCGACGGGAACATTCGGATTAAAAGTCGTGCCCTCACGCTCGAGCTCGGCGCAGACTTCACGAATCAGGGACAGGCTCTGTTCAAGCTCCTGCAGGCTGGACAGCATCGGAATCATTATCCGGGCATCACCATGGACAGCGGCTCGCAGGATGGCGCGAAGCTGCGGCTTGAACAGTGAAGGTTCGCTCAGGCAGAGCCGGATTGCCCGCAGCCCAAGGGCTGGCGTCATTGCGGCTTTGGGCTCGGCGCGACCGCCATCCACCTGCTTATCTGCTCCGAGATCCAGTGTGCGGATGGTCACCGGCCCGTGCACTGAATTCAGAACATGACAATAGGCCTGGTACTGCTCTTCCTCTTGCGGCGGTTCGGTCCGATTCATGAACAGAAACTCGGTCCGGTAGAGACCGACGCCTGCGGCGCCACTGTCGCCCAGAGCATCGAGATCTTCGGGCAGTTCAATGTTGGCGAGCAGGGTAATCTCTTCGTTATCAAGAGTGACCGCCTTTTCATTGCCGAGTTTGGCGAGTGCCTGCCTTTGCGCGTGCTGGCGCTCCTGCAGAGCCTGGAACTGGGCGAGCAGCCTGTCATCCGGCGAGACGAGTACGGTGCCGCTGGCGGCATCCACAATTAGCTGGTCACCGTCGCGGATAGTGTCGATGACCCGATGCAGTCCGACGACAGCCGGAAGACCAAGGCTGCGCGCCAGGATAGCAGTGTGGGATATTGGTCCACCGAGGCTGGTCACGAAGGCGGTCATGTTACGGTGGCGAAGCATTACCGTGTCGGCCGGGCTGAGGTCCCGGGCGACAATGATGCGGCCGTTAAGCGCCTGGTCAAGACTTGCCATATCCGACCGACGGCGATCTTCGCCGCGGGTCAGTACATCCATGATCCGGCTGACTACTTGAGCGACATCCTCCTTTTTCGTCCTCAGGTACGGATCCGAGATATTGTCGAAAAACGCGATCAGGGTATCCGCATGATTTTTCAGCGCCCATTCGGCGTTAATCTTTTCGTTTTGGATCGATTCGGCCGGCTGATGTGAAATGAGTGGATCGTCAAGCATCAGCAGGTGAACATCGATGAACGCGCCCGTCTCTGGAGGTGCCGTGGGCGGCAGGTTGGCGTGTAGGTGTCTGAGTTCAAGACGCACTGATGCGATGGCTTCGTTGAACCGAGAGACTTCCTGATCAACATCGCCGGGATCGATCTGAAAGTGCAGCACCTCGTCCTGCCACCCATCCAGAATCAGCGCACGCCCAATGGCAATGCCCCGTCCGATTCCTGTTCCATTGAGTGCCAGCATTACTCTTCTTCTCCGAAGCGCTCATTGATCAGTTGAATGATCTCTGTCGCAGCCGCTTCGGCGTCTGCGCCGACTGCCCGAAGTGTCAGTTGCGAGCCTTGGGGTGCCGCCAACATCATGAGACTCATGATGCTTTTGGCGTCTGCATACGCATCTCCCTGGAGCAGTTCAACGCGGCTCTCGTAGTGGGCTGCCGCCTTTACCAGCTTGGCACAGGCGCGGGCATGTAGCCCGAGACGGTTGATAATCTTGACGTTCAGTTCGACCGTCATTGCCTCAGCCTCCGTTGACCGGGTGCAGGTCACGATGGCGTATCTGGACAGGGCCGCCGAGTTCGCGGAATTCTCTGGCAAGTCTTTCGACCATGTAGACCGACCGATGTTGGCCGCCCGTGCAGCCCAGCGCCACTGTGAGATAGCTGCGGTCGACGACGTCGAAGTGCTTTATCCAGAAACTGATAAAGGATTTCAGTTCGGTGGTCATCTGGTGGACCAGGTCGGCACGCTCAAGAAATTCGATAACGGGTCTGTCGAGGCCGCAAAGATCCCGAAGTTCCTTTTCCCAATAGGGATTGGGCAGGCCGCGGAGATCGAAGAGTGTGTCCGCGTCAGTAGGGACACCGCGCTTGAAGCCGAAAGACTGGAACAGCAACGTAGGCTGCGATTGCAGCGTGCCCTGCGCGAAGCCGCGGATCGCCACGCGTAGCTCATAGGGTGTCATGATGCTCGTATCGATCGTTCTCTCAGCCGCATCTGCAAGCGGCGTGAGCAACTCACGCTCCTGGAGGATGCCCTCCAGCAACGGGGTATCCTCGTCCGTTAAGGGATGTCTTCTGCGGGTTTCACTGTATCTTTGCAGGAGCTGTTCGGTGTCGGCTTCCAGGAAAACGATCCGTGGCGTCACACCCGCGGCCCGCAGCTCGTCAATGCCGGTCTTGAGCGTTTTCAGAAATCCGCGGCTGCGCGAATCGATGCTGACAGCAGCACTTTCGTTACTGGCGGACGAGCTTTGCTGCAGTTGTGCTGCCAATTGTGGCAGCATGCCAAAAGGGAGGTTGTCGATACAGAAGTAGCCGAGATCCTCGAGCGCATGCAGGGCAATACTTTTGCCAGACCCCGACAGTCCGCTGACGATAATCAGATTCATGTTGGGCTTTTCGTTGCGCTAGGCGGTGTTAAAGCGATGGCGGGAACCGGTGTACACGGGTTTGGCCGCGGGTCCCAGTGGGCCCCTGATCAGGTCAATAAACCGAACAGGCTGTCCGCGTCATTTGCCTCACCGACGGCGTCCCGAAAACCGCTGTCAGAGAATGCGCCGGCAAGGTGGCTCAAGATACGAAGGTGCTGATCAGTTGCTTCGGCCGGGACCAACAGTCCGATCACCATGGTGATGGGCTGGTCATCAATGGCATCAAAATCGAGCGGTTGCGCCAGTTTCATTGCGGCAGCGATGGGTTCATGGATGCCGTTCAGTCGACCATGTGGGAGTGCGATGCCATGGCCGATGCCGGTACTGCCAAGGCGCTCACGTTCGTTGAGAATGGAAAACACCGTTGGCTGATCCATACCGGGAAGCTGTCGGGATAGCAGTTCCGCTAACTCCTCCAGCATGCGCTTTTTGCTCGATATTCTGACGTTGGCCGCGACCCGCTCTCGGCTCAGCAGCCGTTTCAGCGGTCCGGAATCGATGGTCTCGTTTGCGCGCGCGGTTTGCGTCATCACTTTTCTGACAGTGTCTTAATTCCGCTGTCTGCCTGATGATGGTCAGCAACCCGTTCCTTATGCCAGATAACATGGCTGATTTTCTGATTGCCATGGCTCCGCAGAGTATCCGAGATCCCAAGATGCTGGCCAGTAACAATTACGTCCATGAAAATCTCTTATGTCACCAAAGCTAAATTACACCGCGTCGCTGGGATGCCGGCAGGATATTCATCTGCTCGCGATACTTAGCGACTGTCCGCCGAGCGATCGAAATGCCTTCATCGCCCAGTTTGGTGGCGAGTTGGCTGTCACTGATCGGCTTCAGCAGGGATTCGGATTCTATCATCTTGCGGATCCGGGCCTGCGCTGCCCGGGCCGAGGTCTGAGGTCCGGAGGACGCCCCGAGACCTGCCGAGAAGAAGTGCTTCATGGGGAACAGCCCATGCGGAGTGAGCAGGTATTTGTGGTCCACGGCACGAGATACCGTGGATTCATGAATGCCGAGCGCCTCCCCGACATCCCGCAGAGTCAAAGGCAGGAGTGCGCCGTCACCCTCATCCATAAAGCCGTTCTGCACCGAGACGATCTGGGTCGCGACACTCAGAATGGTCTGATCCCGCTGCTGGAGGCTGTGGATGAACCACTGGGCCTCGCGCAGGTGATCCTTAATGTATTGCCGGGTTGTCTGATCGTTGCTGTCGAGATACTGCTGGTAATGGCTGCTGATACGGATACCCTGCGCGCTCTCACGCGTCAGCGCTATGGTCCAGACCCCGTCGCGTCGCTGCACAATGGCGTCCGGAGAAACTGCAGGCGCCGGGGGTGCAGCCAGATGCTCACCGGGTTTCGGGTCCAGTGACTGAATCAGCCGAAGGACCTCGGCCAAGGCGGAACGTTCGATATCGAGCACCTTGGCGAGCGCGTCATAGCGGCGCGCGCTGAGCAAAGACAGGTGCTGGTGCACAATCTTGTGTGCATCCACAAGACCCGGGGTCTCCGGAGCTTGCGCCTTGAGTTGTAGGGCGAGGCACTCAGCCAGATCCCGGGCGCCAATACCCGGATCAGAAAGACTCTGCACCAGATGGAGCATCGAATCGATCTCGTCGTCATCGGCGATGACTCGGGGCGCGAGGATCTGCCTGACTTCGTCATAACTCGCTGTCAGGTAACCTTTGAGGTCAAGACAGCCAATGAGTGTTTGGGCAATCAGTTGGTCTTTTTCACTGAGCCGGTGCAGTGCGAGAGCTTCAAGCAGCAGCCCGGCCAGGGTTTTCCGTGGGCTTTCCCACTGTGATTCGCGATCATCATATGCTTCGCCGAGGTCGTTGCGTTCCGAGCGTGAAAAGCTGGCCTGCCCCCAATGCCGGTCCGCCAAGGAGGCATCGTGCCAGTCGTCATCGGCAAGATGCGTTTTGTTGGGGTGCAAGGATTCCACCAACGGGTCGGGGATGTTCTCGACATCAGTTTCTGATGTCATCTCGGGAGTTGGATCGGGTTCGATTTCCTCGAGCAACGGGTTGGACTCGAGAACAGAGCCAATCTCCTGTGCAATCTCCTCGCGAGACAGTTGCAACAGACGAATCGAGTGCTGCAACTGGACACTGAACTGCAGGCGTTGGCCCTGCCGGATGTGAAGCGCCTGTTTCAACTTTGGCACCGCGCTCCTAGTTAAAGGCGAAAGCCGGTTCCCAGATACACCGATCGGACCTCGTCGTGGGCCAGGATGTGCTCCGCACTTCCCTCTGTCAGAACCCGGCCTTGGGTCAGAATGTAGGCGCGGTCGCAGATACCAAGTGTCTCGCGGACGTTGTGGTCGGTGATCAGGACCCCGATCTGCATGTCCCGAAGATCGCGGATCAGTTTCTGAATATCGATGATCGAGATGGGGTCAATGCCGGCGAAGGGCTCGTCGAGCAGCATGAACGATGGCCGGAGCGAAATGGCACGGGCAATCTCAACCCGACGTCTTTCTCCACCAGAGAGGCTGTAGCCATAGTCGGAGGCCTTATGGCTGATGCCGAACTTCTCGAGCATCTCATCCACCCGCTGATGCCGGGCATCGCTGTCGAGTCCCGGGACGGCTTCCAGCACCGCGAGTAGGTTGTCCCGTACCGTGAGACGGCGAAAGATGGAAGGTTCCTGGGGCAGGTATCCGATGCCTTTGCGTGCACGCTGGTGCATGGGGAGCCCACTGATATCCTCTCCGTCGAGCAAAATCGTGCCCCCATCTCGGCGCACGAGACCGCAAATCATGTAAAAGCAGGTCGTTTTTCCAGCGCCGTTCGGGCCGAGCAGGCCAACGATTTCACCGCCACTGACGGTGATATCGACATTGTCCACGACTGTGGTTTGGCCAAACTGCTTGACTAGGCCTTGGGTGGTGAGTGTGCTCATGAATCCGTATCCCGTCGCGACTGCTTTGGGACTGATTGACTGCCTAACCGTCTGCAGCCTTTTTGGCGGACTCGTGCCAGTCTTTTGCCCAACGCTCCGCGTCCTTCGAAGGTTGGACCCGTGCCGAGGGAACCCACGCCCTAACGTCAGCAGGTGCTTCGATCTCTTTCCAGTCGTTTTTGACCGACAGTACCAGGACACGGCGTCCCTTGTTGACCTCACCCAGGACGGTAGACCCAGAGCCGGTTGACGGGATGGATCGCAGCCTGACGCCCGAGCCCGTCACAGTTGCGGGGCCGGCGTTGGCAGAGACAAATTTTCCATAAATCCAGACCCGCACGCCTCGGGGGGCGTTGATCTCAGCCCAGCCGTCCTGGATGCGCAGCAGCCGGATCGGTGTGCCGGCCGCCAAGGTTCCAAGGGATGCCGCCGCGACGCTGTGTGCGGCAAAGACCGGTGCCCCGGTCGCACCAATATAGGCATGGGTCTGTTCGGTTGTCACCGGTCCTGGCGTGGTCCCAGCAGTGCGATTACCCGCCTTGGAACCGCCGGAATTCAGTTCGTCGGGCTGGAGCACCATTCGCGGTCGTTCACCATCTGTTTTCGGCAGGGCGGTATTCGCATCTTCTCCGGCCCGCGTAGTACGGGTTGGCGCGGCATCACCGCCGCGTACGATCATCCGGTCACGGCCCATATCGTAGACGATGCGTTCGCCTTCGATGGCATCTCGGCCCTGTCGAAGCCGGGCATTGTTGATAAAGGTGACGATGTTGTTGATCTCATCGAGCTCAATCCGCCGACCGACACCGATCACGTCATGGTCTTTTCCGTCCGGCCGTTGGCGGAATACGGCGGGGTTGCCTGTAGCAATGCCATGGTCCAGTTGCTCACCTTTATAAATGAGTTCGATCTGGTCTGCGAGAATCCGTATGGTTCCCTGCCGGACAGAGACATTGCCCCGGTAGATGCGGGTGCCGCTGGAAAAGTCCATTTCGACCTCATCGGCCTCAACCAGCACGCTCTGGTTACGGTCCGACTCCAGCGCAACAGCGGTGTGGGAGAGAAAAACGAAAAGCGAAAAGAGAGTGCGAAAAATTCTCATCATGGCCCAATTTTAGCAAACCGGGCTTGTCGCCCGATGCTAGCTTCCGCGGTCGAGGCGGACCGTCAGGCGTTTGGTGCGTGTGACGCTCCCTGGGTCTTCGCCGCTTCGAAACTGGGTAACCTCGACGTTACCGGTCAGCAGGACTTTGGAGCCGTCTCCAGCCATCCAGCCTGATTCACTGGTAATTTGTCGGGCAGCCCGACCCTCTTGGTACTGGACCAGATTTGGCCAGTCGAGCAGGGAGGTATTGTCGACGGGATAATGGGCAAGGCGCTGCGCTTTGAGCACATAAATGACGCCGGCCTCGTCCCGTCCTGTGGCCGTGAAGTTCTGGATGTAGTAGTCCGGCTCGTTGCTCAAAGGGGCAACAGTTTTGGTTTCTGCGGGTTCCAGCAGGTTCACCTGCATCCAGATACCAAGCCCCGCCATCGCGCCGAGCACACCGAGCAGTACCAGCCGTTCAATATGTGTTCGCATGGACCTCAGAAGACCCCGGCGCGGATGAGGTCGAGTGTATTCAGTGCGCCGACGGGCCGGCCATTGGGGTCAACGGCAAATAAACCATTAATGGAGTAGCGCTGCATCATTGCCACCGCTTCAGCGGCCAGCGTCGTGGGTGCAATGGTATGCGGAGAACGCACCATGACGGCGTCAATCCGGCAATCTTGAACATCTGTCCCCTGATTCAGGGTACGCCTTAGATCACCATCGGTATATATCCCCGTGAGCAGCCCCTTATCGTCAACGATACCGACCATGCCGAGGTTCTTGGCTGATATCTCAGCCAGGGCGTCAATCAGTGGTGTGCCTGCCTCAACGAGGGGCAAGGCCTCGCCCGTGTGCATCAGATCTTCGACGTGAACCAGCAGCCGGCGGCCGAGCGCGCCACCCGGATGGGAGCGGGCGAAATCCTCAGCGCCGAAGTTGCGCGCCTTGAGCACCGCAATCGCGAGCGCATCACCCATCGCGAGTGCCGCAGTGGTGCTTGCGGTAGGCGCGAGATTGTGAGGACAAGCTTCACGCTCAACGCTGATATCAAGGCAGATCCCGGCAGCCGCTGCAATTGAGGATGCGGGGTCACCCGTGAGCGCCAGCAGGGCGTTGCCCATTCGTTTGATGATGGGCAGGATGGTGAGGATTTCAGGCGTCTCGCCCGAGTTTGAAATCGCCAGCACCAGATCCCCCGGGGTGATCATGCCGAGGTCTCCATGACCCGCCTCGCCGGGATGGACAAAAAAGGCGGGGGTACCGGTACTGGCCAGGGTTGCCGCAATCTTGCCCCCGATGTGTCCCGACTTGCCCATACCGGTCACAATCACACGTCCCGTGCATGCCAGCAATGCTTGGCAGGCACGGGCAAACTGTTCATCAAGACGAGCACCCAGTGACACAAGCGCCTCACCCTCGCAGGCGATAACCGCGCGGGCGTCGGCTATAAAGGCAGTTTCATTCATGGAGGTGGGTCGTAGATCGTGAGGACCGCATGCGGCCATACGCCGAATTCAGGTTATTCTAAAGGAAAGCCTTAACCAAATTGATCCCCGGATTCAAGGATGCGACGTCCATTGCAAATCGGCACCCGCGGCTGGCGCGACAAGACCTGGGAAGGCACTTTTTATGACGTCGACCTTCCTCCCGAGTGGCAGTTGTCTTGGTACGCTAATCACCTGCGCAGCGTGCTGATACCCGCTGATGGCCTTCACCGGATGGATCCGGATCGGGTGAGGTCCTGGGTCGAGGATACCGACCCCGAGTTTCGGTTTATCGCTGAGATCGATCAGGCCCGATTCCCTCCTGATCGCGGTGAAGAAATATTGCCCGATCTTAAGGCGCTGGTCGCGGCATTTGATGGACAGCTCGATGCGTTGATTTTTGATGCCAAAGACACGCCACCCGCCGGCTGGCCGTTTCTGGAGGCGCTAAGGTCAGCGCTCCCCGACATACCGGTCTGTCTTGAAGGTCTGCCGGCACACGAGTTGCCGCAAGGTTTTGGAGGATGCTGGCGGGCGGATGAAGATTTTT
>Ga0315336_1006245_pt1 | contig 12336 bp, 11 predicted proteins | sample ASW5metaG_FD_204512 | JGI IMG/M metagenome (GOLD analysis project Ga0315336, IMG submission 204512) | Ammonia-oxidizing marine archaeal communities from Monterey Bay, California, United States - ASW #5 | ecosystem: Environmental > Aquatic > Marine > Intertidal zone | place: USA: California...
AGACCACCTCGACTATTTCAAGTCTCTCAAAGAGATCCAGGGAGCGTTTGCCGACTTCGTTTCCCTCATCCCCGAGAAGGGTTACCTGGTTGTCAACCGGGACGATCCGAACTCCGCCTACCTCAGCGAGTTTTGTCGTTCGCCGGTGGGTACGTTCAGTCTACGTCCGGGAGCTGCCGAGTGGTGGGCAGAGGGGGTGACTCCTGAAAGTGGGGGAAGCCGTTTTCAGATCGTGGGGCAGAGCGGTGAGCGAGCCGAGGTCCGCCTGCGGGTGCCCGGACGGCATAACGTTCTCAACGCACTGGCTACGGCTGCGGTCTCGAGGTACGTCGGGGTGCCCCTCGCGCGAATTGCGCGAATTCTGGGCACCTTTGGCGGAGTGCGCCGCCGTTTTGACGTTCTCTCCGAGCACCCGGTTATGGTCATCGATGACTATGCCCATCACCCGACGGAGATTCAGGCTGTCCTGCGCGCTGCCAGGGAGAGTCTCGACCTGTTCGAGAATCGCCGGCGTAGGGTGATTGCCGTCTTTCAGCCCCATCAACACTCGCGTTTGAAGGTGTTCGGCAAGAGGTTCGCCGAGGTGCTTTCCGGGTTTGACGCGGCCCTCGTCACGGACGTGTACCGGGCCCGTGACAACGACGAGGACGTAAAGAGTGTCCGCTCCGACTCGCTGGTCCATCTGATGAAACAGTTGAACCCGGGAATGGAGGCGCTTCACACCCCGCAGTTCGCGGACGTCTTGAGAACGCTCGGAAGTCAGGTGAGGCCCGGTGACGCCGTTATCTTCCTGGGCGCGGGGGACATCACCAACCTGGCTGCCCGCTATGCCCAGTCTCTCGTCGAGACGCGGGCTCTCGGCGAGACGAGGGGCGCTCGAGCAGGGTAATGAACAGCGAAGTCTCACTCGCTCGTCGCACGTCGTTCAAGATCGGCGGCACGGCGAAGTCGTTTCATGAGCCCGAGAGCCCGGAGGAGCTGGGCCGTGTCCTGGTACACTTCCATCGGCTCGGCGAGAAGCCGTTCATCCTCGGTGGCGGCGCCAACACGCTGTTCCCTGACGGTGAGTTTTCTCGACCCGTGGTATCGACGGCCAGGCTCCGTTTCATCGGCGTGGAAGGGAATGTCATCCGAGCGGAGTGCGGCGTGCGCCTCAATACGCTGATCCGGACGGCTATCCGTGCTGGTCTGGGTGGGCTCGAAGGGTTCGTGGGAATTCCCGGTACCGTCGGTGGCGCGGTGATCATGAATGCGGGTGGAGGCGGGTGGAGCTTCGGAGAGCACGTTCGTGAGGTGGGGCTCATCCCCACGAGTGGCGGTCCGGCTTTCCGAGTGAAGGGGAGTGACATCGAGTGGAGCTATCGCAACGCGAACCTGAAGGACCTCGTAGTGGCTTGGGTCGGACTCGAGCTCGTACCGAGTCGCCCAGCTCGCTTGCGCAGTCTGAGCAGAGAGTACATGATCAAAAAGGCCGAGACCCAGCCGCTGGGTCACGCCAGCGCCGGCTGCATCTTCCGGAATCCTGTCAAGAATCCTGATGGAGGCTCTGCCGGGCAACTGATTGAAAGGCTCGGCATGAAGGGGCTCGCTCGCGGCGGCGCCAGTGTGTCGGAATGTCATGCCAACTTCATCGTCAACACTGCCGGCCGCGCACGGGCTCGGGACGTAGTGTGCCTCATCGAGGAGGTACGTGCCCGAGTGGAAGCTTCGTTTGGTGTTCGGCTCGAAACCGAGATCGTAGTGGCTAAAGAAGAAGCGATCAGCGATCAGCATTCAGCTCTCAGGGAAAGCTGAAAGTCATGTCCAGGAAACGCTCCAGAAAACGTCCCCGGCGGACTTCAGGGGAGACCCTGAGTTTTTCAGGCAACACCCTGCGTTGGGCAACCGGCACTCTTTTCGCTGTTCTTGTTCTGCTTGCGATTATCGGTTCTGTAAAGGTGCGCCAGAGCGTTTGGGGTGATGAACGCTTTCACCTCGAGAACTGGCACCTGGACGTCGGGGAATTGCCCGACTGGGTCACCGATGAGATCCACGACGAGCTCGTGGGCGTGCGGTTGTGTGCGGAGGACGAGCGTCTCAGCCTGTTTGAGCCCGGAGTCTTGGACAGGGTCAGGGCCGCTCTCGAAGGGCTTTCCTGGACGGCAGCGGTCCAGATCCACGGGATCCACTATCCCACCGGGGAGGAGCCTGGAAGTGTGGTGCTGGAGCTTCGTCTGCGCCGGCCCGTGGCCGTCGTCGAGCGCGCGGGGCTCTATTACTTGAGCGACGGGAACGGCCTGCGGCTGGGGTATTCCTATGAATCGAGCCCGTCGGAGTGGTTCGCCGTCCCTGAGATTATTGGCCTCCAGGATGGCGGAGACCTTCCCGAGGAGGGGGAGAGCTGGACATCTCGAGACGTGCAGCAAGGTATCGAGGTCGCGAGGATCCTCATGGAAAACCGTATCCACGCCGACTTTCCCCGACGCCACATCCGGGCGATTGATCTGACGAACCTGCACGGGCGGATCGCGCCGCGAGAGAGCGAGATCGTTCTGTGGTGTGAAGGGCAGCAGCTCGCCTGGGGGCGTTCGCCCATCTCGGCAGGGGCCCGCAGCGTGAGCGTGCCCCAGCTGGTCGCGAACCTCCGCTATGTGCTCTCCCACCCGGAAACCTTCGGCGGCCTCGCGTTGATCCATCTGCACCGGAAACCAGAGAGGCTGACAGGACGCTGGCTGGATCGAGGCTGAGCAATGGGACTGATCACCCTGCTCACGGACTTTGGGCTGAAGGACGCCTACGTCGGGACGATGAAGGGAGTGGTTGTCGGGTTGGCACCCGAGGCTCGTGTAGTAGATATCTGTCACGAGGTCCCGCCCCAGGACATACGCGGTGGGGGGCTCCTGTGGGCGCAGGCGGTTCCCTACTTCCCTCCGGGATCGATTCATGTGGCCGTCGTGGATCCTGGAGTGGGCAGCCGCCGAAAGATCGTGGCCGTGGAGGCAAGGGGGTCCATCTTCCTCGCCCCTGACAATGGAATTCTCGGTTACGTCCTCAAGCGCAGGGAGGTCCGCCGCGCCGTCGAGGTGAAACGGTCGAAGCACTTTCTTCATCCTGTAAGCGCCACGTTTCACGGCCGAGACATCTTCGCGCCGGTGGCGGCCCGGTTGGCCTGTGGACTTCCGCTGGACGCTCTCGGACCCGTGTACCGAGGCTACCGGCTCGAGAAGCTTCCGAGCACGCACCTGCGCAGACGTACCCTGGGTGGCACCAAGCTGACGGAAACGCACGGTCAGGTGGTGCATATCGACGCCTTCGGCAACGCAGTTACCAATTTGCGTCCGCGTCAGGCCTCCGCGCTACGGGAGCTGAAGGCGGGGAGCGTGAGACTTCCACGGCTCGTTCGCACTTACAGCCAGGTGAAAGCTGGCGAGGCGCTCGTTCTGGTGGGCTCGTCCGGCTACCTCGAGATCGCCGTCAACCGAGGCCGCGCGGCCGAGGCGCTCGGCTTGACGGTCGGGGAGCGGGTGGTTGCGCTGTGGAAGTAGCGCATTGTGGTGCGAGCGTCCCGCCGACGCAGTACCACGCGTTCCTTCACGACGGGTATCCCGCGCCGCTGGGTCTACTCCTCAGGAACGGAGTAGCAACCCTACGCTTCCTCCGACACCGGATACAACACATCGAGCACCTGACGGACCTGGTCCTCTTTGATGTACCCGAGCTCGAGCAGAAGCTGGCCGAGGAGTTTCTCGTCCTTGCCGTCGACCTTGTCTCGAGCTTGCTGGGTGAGAGCCTCGTAGAGTTGCTCTGGGGTGACAAACTTCTTTTCGAGGGCTACTTCCCCGAAAAACTTGTATCGATTTTCCACGGTATCGTCTCGCGCCCGCTTCCTTCGGGGGTGGTGGTCCCGTCTCACAGTGTATCGGCCTCGGGCCTGCAAGTTCTGTAGGACAGAAGATAACAGCCCGCCCGAGACGTCAAATTCTACGAATACCGGCCCCCTTTTGCCCGTCCCTGTCACCCATCGCTGCGTTGCAAATCAGCGGAGGGGTGAACGCTCCCTCCTCGGCGCGTCCACTCTCGCCTGCGTTTCGTTCCTGGACCTGGACGATAATAGCTGGGTCTCGCACGAAGCACTTCTCGGGCGGACCGCTAGGCCGGTTTCGTGTCACTCTGACAGGCATCGGTGCCTCGCAGCGACGCGCCACTGCCACTTTGACAGCATTCAGGTCAGGAAGTCGCCCACAAGCCCTTGTTTTTCCGCGTGTTATACCTTGGCGACGGGTTTGCATGCGATCCTGATTCGACATCGAGATAGTGTCCGCAACATTCACGTCCTGCATTAAGGAAAGTCACTTCCATGCCAACGAATCCCAAGCAGCTCGCTTTTTCGGATGAAGCCCGAGCCGCCATGCGCGAAGGTGTCGTAAAGCTGGCGACCGCGGTTCGCAGTACGCTGGGCCCTGCGGGCCGTTGCGCCGTTATCGACAGAGGCTGGGGAGAGCCGATCGTCACGAAGGACGGCGCTACGGTCGCCGAGGAGGTCGATCTCGTTAACCCCAACGAAAACATGGCGGCCCGCCTCGTGCGTGCCGCGGCAGAAAAGACGAGTAACGAAAGCGGCGACGGGTCTACCACGGCCACCGTACTCGCCGAAGGGTTCTACCTGAACGGTGTGAAGCACATTATTGCCGGAGCGAACCCCATGATTCTGATAAGGGGGATGCGCCGCGCGGGGGACAAAGCCATCGAGCACCTGCGCAAGCTCTCTATCTCCGTGCGCTCCCAGGATCAGATCCTCGCCGTGGCGACCATCGCGAGCAACAACGACAAGGTTATCGGCAAGACACTCTCCGATGCGATGGAGAAGGTCGGCAAGGATGGGGTCATCACGGTCGAGGAGGGCAAGGGCATCGACACTACCGTGGACGTGGTCGAGGGCATGGAATTCGATCGGGGTTACCTCTCCCCCCATTTCGTGACCAACCCTGACAAGATGCTCTGTGAGCTTTCGAATCCTTACGTTCTGCTTCTCGAGGAGAAAGTCAGCACTCTACAGAAGATTCTTCCCGTGCTCGAGAAGGTTTTGAAGGCAAAGCGTTCCTTGCTTATCGTGGCCGAAGATGTGGAGGGAGAGGTGCTCGCCACGCTGGTGGTCAACCACCTCAAAGGGGTTCTGAAGTGCGCTGCGGTCAAGGCCCCAGCGTACGGAGATCGGCGCAAGGCCATGCTCGGAGACCTTGCGGTCTTGACGGGCGCCCGCCCCATCTTCAAGGATCTCGGGATCGAGCCGGAGAGCTTGACGCTTGGGGATCTGGGTACGGCCAAGAAGGTCCGCATTACCTCGGAAGCCACGGTCATCATAGAAGGTGGCGGCAAGAAGCGGGATATCGAGGGCCGCGAAAAGGAAATCCGCCGCGAGCTCGAGGGGACGGAAAGCGAGTACGATCGGGAAAAGCTGCAGGAACGCCTGGCCAAGCTGGTGGGCGGAGTAGCCGTTATTCGAGTGGGTGCAGCCACCGAGAGTGAAATGAAAGAGAAAAAGGGCCGTTTCGAGGCCGCGCTGAGTGCTACGCGCGCGGCGATCGAGGAGGGCGTGCTGCCGGGCGGCGGTGTCGCGCTTTTCAATGCGGCGAAGGTCGTAAGCGCAATGCGCCCGAAGTCCGTCGAGGAAGACGCGGGAATTCGGGTGGTCGAGGCAGGGTTGAAGACCCCTATTTACCAGCTCTGCATGAACAGCGGCGTGGAGCCCGCTACGGTTACTCGCAACCTTCGTAACGAGAAGAACCAAAAATTCGGCTACGACCTGGTGAAGGACGAATTCTGCGACATGGTCAAGGCTGGAATCATCGATGCCACCAAGGTGGCGCGTATGGCGATCGAGAATGCCTTGAGCGTCTCGGCGCTACTCCTTTCCTCCGACACCCTCGTGTCCAGTATACCAAAGGAGGAAGAGGAAGAAGAGGGTCATCACCACCATCACGATGACGACGGTATGGGAGACTTCTGAAAGGTAAGGCATGCCAAAGCAACTACTTTATGACGTTAATGGCCGGAGAAAACTCACGGCCGGGATGCAGGCGCTTGCTCGCACGGTTCGGGCAACGCTTGGGCCGACAGGCAAGAATGTGCTCATCGACAAGAAATTCGGTCAGCCGGTTTCCACGAAGGACGGCATCACCGTGAGCAAGGAAGTGGAGCTCGAAGACCCATTCGAGAACATGGGGGCGAAGATCCTCAACGAAGTCGCTTCCCGCACGAACGACAATGTTGGAGACGGTACCACCACGGCGGTGGTTCTGGCGGACCGCATCATCGACGAGGGCCGCAAGTATCTGGCCGGTGGTGTTCAACCTACCGACATACGTCGTGGAATCGAAAAGGCGGTCGAAAAGGCGGTCGGGGCAATTCGGTCGCTTGCCATTCCAGTAAAGGAGTACAAGGAAGTCCGGCAGGTCGCCTATATCGCCTCGAATTCCGACGAGGAGGTCGGGAAGATGATCGCCGATGCAATGGAGAAGGTCGGCAAGGACGGTGTGATCACGATCGAGGAAAGTAAGGGAACCGAAACGCGCCTGGAGATCGTGAAAGGCATGCAGTTCGACAAGGGCTTCATTTCTCCCTACTTCATGACGGATCCGAAAACACTCGCGGCGGAATTGGAGGATCCCTACATCTTCTTCTACGAGAAGAAGCTCGGCAATCTGCGAGACTTCATCCCACTCCTCGAAAAGCTTCATCTTAGCGGGAAACCGCTCGTGATTATCGCCGAGGACGTCGAAGGCGAGCTGCTTGCGGGTTTGGTGATTAACAAGCTACAGGGCGTTCTGAAGTGCGTCGCGGTAAAAGCTCCTGGCTTCGGCGATCGCCGAAGGTACCTGCTCGAGGACATGGCGGTTCTCACGGGGGGACAGCTGATCTCAGAGGATCTGGGTTTGACGCTCGACAAGGTCGAGCTCTCCCATTTTGGCCGCGCCAAGAAGGTCATCGTTGAAAAAGATAAAACAACGATTGTGAATGGCGCCGGCAAAAGCAGCGCGATCGAGGGCCGTATCGATCAGATCAACACGCAGATCGAGCAGACCACCTCCACCTACGACAAGGAAAAGCTGACGGAGCGCAAGGCGAAGCTGGCGGGTGGCATCGGCATTCTTTATGTCGGTGGCCACACGGAAGTCGAGATGAAGGAGCGCAAGGACCGGGCCACCGACGCCCTTCACGCTGCCCGGGCGGCTGTTGAAGAAGGCATCGTGCCTGGAGGCGGGACCGCTTTGCTACGCGCCCTCGACGAGATCGAAGGGTTGAAGGCGCGAGGGGATGAGCAGTTCGGTGTGGAGGCGGTGAAGGCTGCCCTTGAAGAGCCCACACGCCGAATTGCAGAGAATAGCGGCCTGGACTCTGGTGAAGTAATCGGGGAAGTCCTTGACCGCAAGGGCAACGTCGGGTTCGACGCCAACTCTGGGCAGTACACGGACCTGATCAAGGCCGGGATCGTTGACCCGGCGAAGGTTACCATCACCGCTTTGCAGAACGCCGCGAGCGCGGCCTCCTTGAACCTGACCGCGGATGTTCTCATAACCGAAGTCAAGAAAGAGACCGGGCCGGTGTCCGAGTCCGTTACTTGATTCCTTTACCAATTCGCTCAAGAGTCTCGGAGGTCTGTGGCGAAAAGGGGGATGCTCGAACTGAGTAGCTTATGGGGAAATTAAAGTCTTCCATGCCAGAGACGGACTACTATGCGGCTTTGGGAGTTTCCCGCACCGCATCTGAAGATGAAGTCAAGAAGGCCTACCGCAAGCTTGCGCTCAAGTGGCATCCTGATAAGAATCCGGGCGACGCAGAGGCGGAGCACCGCTTCAAAGGTGTCGCCGAGGCTTACGAGGTCCTGAGCGATCCCGAGCGGCGACAACTCTACGACCGCTACGGCAAAGAGGGGCTCAAAGCTCGCGGGTATGCAGGCTCCAGCTTTTCGAACGCCGAGGACATATTCAGCCAGTTCTCCGATATCTTCGAGGGCTCTCTTTTCGAGGGGTTTTTCGGTGGGCGCACGGGTGGCCGACGCCGGTCCGGGGGCCGCACCGGCGCAGACCTTCGAGCGGGGCTTAATCTCAGCCTCGAGGAAATCCTTAGCGGAACCCGCCGCACCATTACCCTGCGCCGCCAGGTGCGGTGCGAGAAATGTGGTGGAAGCGGTAGCCAGGAGAGGGCGAACTCCACCTCCTGCCCGCAGTGCAAGGGGTACGGGCAGATCGAGACCGCACAGGGTTTCTTCAGCGTTCGACGAACGTGTCCCCGCTGCCATGGCGAAGGGGTCGTCATTCGAGACCCTTGCACCACTTGCCGCGGCGAGGGGCGTCAGCTGGGAAGCCGCGAGGTCGAGGTGAGGATCCCTGCGGGAGTCTGTGAGGGCAATCAGCTACGGATTCAAGGGGAGGGCGATGCGGGCATCCGCGGCGGCCCTCCTGGCGACATCCTCTGTCTCATTCGTGAACAGGAGCACGAGATCTTTACTCGGAGTGACAACGATCTCCTTTGCGAAGTTCCCATCTCCTTTTCGGACGCTACCCTGGGGGCGAAAATAGAAGTGCCGACCCTGCACGGCAAAGCTGAGGTTGCTGTTGCCCCGGGGACGCAAAGCGGAGAGGTCCTCCGACTCCGTGGCCAGGGGCTTCCGAGTCTCGACGGGTACGACACGGGGAATTTACTCGTGCGGTTGGCCGTCGAGACGCCGAGAAAGCTGACGAAGAAAATGCGCCAGCTCCTCGAGGAGTTGAAGGAATCAGAGTCCCGGTCCTCCCACCCCGGGCAGCACAGCTATCTTGAAAGGGTCAAGAAATATTTCAAGGGGAGGTCGGAATAGCCGCTGGCCAGCCATGAAAAGTCAAGAATCAAGGAACTCCGAAGAGCAGACCTCACCTCAGGAGCAGACTTTGCCTCAACAGGAGGCTCAAGCTACGAGCGACGCTGAGTCCGGCAAGTCGGCCGCTGCCGGCGATGCCAAGGTCTCGGTGTCAGAAGACGAGTACGACGACCTGAAAAAAAAGGCCGAAGAGCGGACAAGTTACTTCAATGAGCTCCTGCGGACCAAGGCCGACTTCGATAACTTTCAAAAACGAGTGCGCAAGGAGCGTCCCGGCTGGGAAGAACAAGCCGTGCGCCGGTTTATCCTGGATCTATTGCCCGTTTTCGACAACTTCGAGCGGGCGCTCGAACATGCCAGCGATTCCGCTTCCGCCGAAGGATTCGAACAGGGTGTCCTTTTGACGTACCAGATGATGGAAAGGGTTCTCCACGATCACGGCGTGGAAGAGGTCCCTGCCGAGGGCGAAACTTTCAACCCCGAACTGCATGAAGCCATGTCCCAGGTCGAGGTGGTGGACCGCCCGACCGGAGCCGTCGCCGAGGTGCTCGCAAAGGGATACCGCCATCGAAATACTTTGCTCAGGCCAAGCAAAGTCAGCGTTGCTACGAACGTCGGAGACACAAAGCAGTCTGCGGATTCATCCGGGCAAGAAGCCGCCGAGGATGATCAATAGCAGTCCGTTGAAGAAACTGCTCGCCGGGTTTCCTTGTCGAATGCGGAGGACGTTTTCGATCCATGCCAACCTATGAATACGAGTGCCAGAAATGCGGGGAGACCGTCGAGATCTTCCATAGTATGTCAGAGTCCCCGCGGTCGAAATGTCCATCCTGCGGTAAAGACGGGTTGAAACGGCTGATCGGAGCGGGCTCAGGCTTCATTTTCAAGGGTTCGGGATTTTACATCACGGACTACAGAAGCGAGGACTACAAGGCCAAGGCGAAGGCCGAGTCGGAAAAGAAAGAGGGGAAGAAGTCCGAGAGCGGGAAGTCGGAAGGCAAGTCCGACAGCAAGTCGTCGTCTTCGAGTGATGCGAAGGCCTCGAAGAAAGAGAAACCCTCAGCGAAAAAGACGGATTGAGTGAAAGCCGGCGATTCCTTTCGTTGCCCTATCTGCCGGAAATCCGTGGCCGAAAAGTCGACCGACTTTCCCTTCTGCAGCGAACGTTGCCGTCTGGTAGACCTTGGAAAGTGGTTCCGCGAAGATTACCGCATTCCCCGCTCTGCATTTGCCGACACAGAGGAGGGGGAGAGTCCCTTGCCGGATGGGGAAGATGAGTAGCTCACTGTCCGGCGGCGGGATTCCCCGCGTCATCGGGGGCGTCTCGCGCACGGCCGTGGCCTTCCGGACCCTGATCCCCGTGTGGTTCTGGCTTTGTTGCGTGGAGGCCGCGCTCGGGCTCGCCCCCGGAGCTCTCGGTAAGACCGTGGGCGGGGTCCTCCTCTTCGCAGGAGGGCTCCTGTGCGCCGCCTGGGTTGCTCAGGAGACAGTAGCTCGACTCAGCTCAGGTAAGCGGAGAGGGACGATGCAGGCAGTGAGGGAGTTCCTGCGCCGGGTTCCGCTCCTTTTTCTCGCTCCCGGGCTCACCTTGTTCGTTCCCGTCCTTTTTCTCGCCTTGGCCCTTGCGGTGGCGCTCGTGGGTCGGGTTCCTTGGGCGGGCCCGTGGCTCCTCGGGCTCTGGCTGTCGACGGGGGGGCTGATACTTTCCCTGGTCGCTGCATGCTGGCTGATCATCGGGCTAGGGGCCGTTCCGATCCAGGTCGTGGCCTGCGTGACCGAGTTTCCTCACAGCATGGAAATCGTGACGCGAAGCTTCAGCTACGTGAGGAGACAACCGGCCCTCCTTCTTCTGGGCTGGGTTACCGTGGTCGGAGCCGCCCTCCTCGGGGCTCTCGTCCTGCTCGTTGCTCTGAGCCTGACCGTGGGGTTCCTGCTGGCGATGGTCGAGCTGGGAATGGGAGGGAGTCCAGTTCCTACCGCCGTCGGCTCCACGATCCTCGACCTTTGGTCGCAGAGTACGGAACTCCGCTCGGAGTCACCCGTTTGGATGCCGCACGTGGCCCGCCTCGTTCCGGCCTTTTTCCTGACCGCCGTTTTTTCCGGCTCGGCGGGCGTCTACCTGCTCGCGCGCGAAGCGATCGATGGAGTCGAGGGTGGCGTCGAGGTCACGGAAGCTTAGCAGCCCGCCCGTGGCTAACAGTCCGTTGAAAAAGTGCTTCGTAGAACGTGACCTTTTCAACGGACTGCTAAGCTACCTACCGGGTCATGTTGCTACCCTTGGGAAACATCTCATTGTCCTCGGAGAGGTCTTCCGTGTAGACGAATTGAACGGAGCCTTCGGTCATGACCACGTTCACCCCGTCCGGATGACCTGAATGGGAGCCATCGCCGTCCTCGTACCCCTCGAAGTACTTATCACAGCCGAGGGGTCCTGACGCCGTATTCTTCACGCGTCTCGATACCCAGGCGTAACTAAGGTTTTCGGGCTCGAGTACGTACTCATCTTCCTCGTCAACCTCGGCCTCGATGGCCTCTCCCTCGGGACAAATCCAGATGCCGGGCTTCAGCTTGCCTTTGGCAAAGTCCAGCAGGAGCCCCAACGACTCGTGCGCCCGCGGCTCTTGGCCTGAGGCAATGGGAAACCCATACCTCCCCTTCTTGTTGGAGTAAGACATGGCGAAAATCTGGATCTGCTTCAGGTTGTTCTGGCACTGGACCTTATAAGCCTCCCCGCGACCCTTCAGGAGAGTCGGAACGAGGAAGCCAGCGATGATGGATATGATAGCGATGACTACCAGAAGCTCGATCAGCGTAAACCCATGCCTATTCTGGGCACGGTATTGAGTCATGGAAACTCCTTTCATTACGGAAACCTCCTTTCACTACGGAACCTGGCGTGGCTACTGTGCTTCAATTCTGCCGCTTCAGGCGGGCTGCTTCAATCCTGCCGTCCGAGCAGAGCGCCGGCTCCAGGCAGAACCTAAAAAACACCAACCTAGACGCTACTAGGCCGCAATTCTCATGGTAGCAGCTCTAGTCCACCACAACAATACAATTAGTAACAGGCCAACCCCCTTTGACATTGCGCTCAGAACTCCATAAAATTTAGTCTCTAGTACCCTGTTTTGAAGTCGAGGAGAACATCTCGGAAACATGAGTTACTTGCTTCGATCCTTACAGTTTGGACTTTTTTTCGGCTTGGTGCTTGTCCTGGTCACAAGTCCGGCGGCCTGGAGTCAGGATGACTCCGCGGACCCCGTGGAGGACGTTGATGTTGAGGATGCGGACGTTGAGGATGGTGACGTTGACGATGTGAGCCTCGAAGAAGAGGAGAGTGAGGAGGCGGAGGATGCCTCTGACGCCGACCGTCCGCGCACGGAGAAATCCCTCTTCTGGACGGTGGACTTCGAGTCGAAGGGGCTGCGAATGATATCCCCCCAGAGGGGCATTGGTGCCAGGCGAGTATTCTGGTACATGCTTTATGAGCTCTCCAACCCCTC
>Ga0315336_1006246_pt1 | contig 12332 bp, 10 predicted proteins | sample ASW5metaG_FD_204512 | JGI IMG/M metagenome (GOLD analysis project Ga0315336, IMG submission 204512) | Ammonia-oxidizing marine archaeal communities from Monterey Bay, California, United States - ASW #5 | ecosystem: Environmental > Aquatic > Marine > Intertidal zone | place: USA: California...
GACCCATACGGCGCAACTTGGATCGATTGCAATTCGGGAAGGCAACGCATTGTCCGTCGGCATCAGATAGGTTTCGACATTCCATCTAAATTCGGCAGCAGCAAATGACGAAGTCAGCAAAGCGACTAGCACCGTGCAAGTGATGATCGGACTTCTCATGATCAAGCTCGCCGGCGCCAAAAAACAAAAACCGCGCCGAGGACCGCAAACAAAGCCACAACCCCACTGATCACGATCGGAATACTCTTCGAAGAATTCGCTGAAGCGTCGGATTTCTCGGTCCCTGGCGTATTTTCGGCCATGACTGCCCGCGCCTCGGTTAGGGAAAGCATACCCAACCGTTTCGCCTCGGTACCGGTTTCCGAGAACCAAAGACGATGCCGTGCGGCATCGATCGCTATATCTCCCGGAAGGCTGGAGTAAGTGGGAATGTCAAACTCCCTAAACTGAGACGGAACGGGATCGAACACCCCGACTTTGTTGCCCATGTACTCCAGAAACCAAATACCACCATTTTCCCCGGCCACGATCGCATTAGGAAGACCGCCGGCGGTGGGGATCATTGCTTCATAGAACCGCTCCTCGTCAGGATAAAACACGGCAAGGCGGTTGGTTCGCAGTTCAACAAACCAGGCCCTGCCCGCTCCGTCCACGGCTAACGCTTCCGGATTGGCGAAATGGGTGGGAATATCGTACTCGCTGAATGCTGCGTCGGCTGGCACGAATTTGCCGATCTTGTTGGCATTAGCCTCGGCAAACCAGATGGTATCGCCGCCGTCGATGGCAATGCCTTTGGGGTAGCTGTTCGGAGTCGGGATCGGATACCCCTGAAGACCAGCAGCGTCGGGCTCGAAACTATAAATCTTGTTTTCGTTAGGTGACAGAAACCAGACCAGACCATTTCGGTCGACCAAAAGGTCGTCCGGCAACACGTATGCCCTTTCTCCACCGACCTCTGGGGTCTTGTCCGGGTCGACCAGGGGATATTTCCGGAATGAGCCGGTCGCTGGGTTGAGCCGCCCGAGAAACCAAGTAGCTGCGTCGGAGTTGGCCCATCGGCGAATACTGAACCAAATGCTTCCGCCCGGGGCCAAGGCAATCCGCGACGGTCCGACTTCGCCCCAATCGGAGGGCAGGGGGTGAATATCGAATGTCTTCCGTTCGGGGTCAAACATGACCAGGTTCTTCCCAACTTTTTCCGCAAACCAAACGTTTCCGCTCGAGCTCACAGCGATCGAATGAGGGGAACTGATCCCGTCAGGGACCTGAAATTCCTGAATTATCGATTCTGTCGGAGGAGCGGCCGCCCAACTTTGCTGCGGTAATACAGTCAACAAGAGACCTAAAACTAGGCCCATCGCACACGGCCCCGGTTTGCTCCATAAAGCCAATCGGCGCTGCCGAAGTAAGCGAAATATTTGGGCAGGATCTACCACGTCATCGTCGGTTCGTAGTAATGCCTTAATTGCCAATTCGCATCCTTGTAGGATTCCGTAAGACCCATTCCACCGGCCCGGTAACCGCCGACACCGATCTGTAATTTTCGGGATCCCCGATAGTACGCTGCCATATCGGCGGGCGGAAGCGCCTGCCGTACGCCCATCATCGGATTGTGGCACGAAGTGCAACCCGTGGTCTTGGCGGGGTAAGCGCTCCCGACAACGCCAGCCGTCATGACCACCCAAATCGTCAAGGCACCAATTGCCATCAATAATTTTGTTCCCCTCGACAACCTTTGGCTCGATGCCTTTTTTCGACCGAACACTAATGGAACCGCGAAACCCGCCAGCAGAATGGCGACGGGCGCCCAGAAAGTAAACAGCGGCCGCCACGCCATAGCGTCGCCGGTAAAGTGCCAAAACGGCTGGAAGATGAAAATCAGGTACCATTCAGGGGCCGGAATATACTCCCCTTCTGTGGGAAGCGGCGGCATATTGACGTCAGTGGGTACTCGGAAGAAATAGGCGAGGCCGACGACCAGGGCGATGGTAACGACGCTGACAAAAATGGTCTTCACAACATGCCGCGGCCAAAAACGGTGAAATTCCTGTGGGTACGGTGGATCGTATTTCGGATCGCGAATGATTTCGGTTTGCTTGTCGGTCATACCTTACCGCCAACCTCACCTAGAGAGGTTCCGAAATGCCGTGCTTCCTCACCATCTTGAAATGAAAGCTGAGGAGTACGAACAGAATAAGAGGCAAGATCACAATATGCGTAATGAAGCTTCGATAGATGGTGAAACTGTCGAGCACAAAGTTTTCCATAAATCCACCGACGAGCGGCCAAGTCGCGACGTAGTCGACCCAAATCGCGTAAGACCAATAGGCACGCCAATCCCAAGGAAGGATAATACCGCTAAGTACAAGTAAGAAGACGACGAAGAACTGAAGCACGCCGGAAATCCAATTGAGTTCCCGGGGATTACGATAAGCCTTGCGGTAGAACACCGTGATCAAATGGGTAAAGACGGCGGCCAGAAGCAGAGTTGCTCCCCACCGATGCATATTTCTGGCGAGCCAACCAAATGGCACCTCGTTGCTCATATAGTCGATGCTGTTCAGGGCTTCTTTGGGATCAGGAGTGTAGAAAAACAGCATGAAAATGCCGGTCGCCAACTGAAGCAGGATGATTAGTAAAGAGATACCCCCGAAACAGAAGAAAAACGAGTGCGCTGGTACGGCTTGGGCCTTTTTTGCTTCCGCCCATTGCTTGACGCCCGTTCTCGTGTCTAGCCAATCGTAAATTTTCGCAATCATTGGCTCACAATTTTTTCGCCACTCCTAATGAAAGCTGTATCTGAAGAGTTTGATTGCATCGCGTTGGCGATTTTTTCGCGGTCCTGATCGTCGGTGTCGCCTCTAAAATCAAGCTTCCAGGTTTGAGTTTCGTCATCCACGGTCAAATAAACATTGGCCTGCACGGAGTAGGTCCCTCCGAAACTCGACGGCATTTGATATTCGATCCCGACAATCGCATGTCTGTCCAAGATCCGACTGTGAACAATATCGGCCCGGAAACCGGACGGGTACTGGTTGATGATGCCAAGGAATAAGGCCCTGTCGGTTTGCGTTTGCGCACCGGTCGTCAGATTATAGGCTTCATTGATCAACAGGCTGCCGCCACGGATCTTAGCCTCAGAGATATATTCGTAAAAAGTCTCGACCACAGCGGCTGGGCGTTCTTCCGGAAGCGCTTCGTCCAGCGGCCCAAAGGTGATCGCAGCAAAGCCGACGCCGACCAGCAATAAGGTGGTAAGCGCAGCCATAGATATTGCTTTTATTGGCATTTTTGGCGACATCTCTCGACCGACTTTCTGAAAAATCCAAAATCTTTTGAGCTACGACGACCTCATTCCCAAACCGCAGTCTCAATATACTGCCGTCGGGCCGCTTTCCGGATCCGGTCGCTTTCGCGCGCGCCTACCGGACATAAGGCGCTCTCGCCTAGCCTCGAAAGAATTCCCGTCCTCCCTTATTGAACAGGGAGGACGGGGCGCAATTCGCCGTTCATGCGAAGTCCTCGCGGACTAAAGTCCTTCTACGCGCGGAGCGATTTCAAGCTCGTCCGGGCGGACCAGACCAGGCAGTGTCTGCGCTTTGTCATACTCGCCTATGGACAATGTCGACGCCTCACCATCAGGATCATCGACGAAGAATGATCCACGCATTTCCAGATGCAGAGGTCCGCAGAAATGCTGGCAGAAAATCGCATACTCGCCAGTGATGTCGGCCGTGAATTCGGTTACTGCCGTCACCCCACGCGGTGCATCCAAGTTGGTCCGTAAACCGTAGGGCCCGTAAATAACAAAGCCCATGGTGACGTCCGGATTTTTGGTAATGCCCGCAGCCCGGTCAATATTGGTGACAAAGATACGAACCTTGTCGCCCTTATTCACCCGAATTTGCCGTGGGATATAGCCGTAACTGAAGGCCTTGACGTGAACCTCTTTGACTCCGTCCTTCATCCGGATTCCCGGTTTCTCGTTGGATTTTGGCAGAAGATAGACCTTAGCATCGGCCCTATGTGCGGGGCGAATATCGACTGCGGCTTTCGTTATCAAGCCGCCAGATGTCGCCTGACCCATGTTCCAACGTTTGATCTGCGACGCAAATATGGACTTGGCGTTATGAGGTTCGCCGTCCACGGGAATAATCTTCAGCGTTTTACCGTAGGTTGGGCTTTTCTCCCGCGCATCCCACATTTCGAAGTTCACCGGATAAACCAAGCCGGTTGGATTGAACAGGCCGGTCGAGAACTTGTTCAGCGAGATCACATAGCTGTTATCCGAGCTGATGGCGATATGGCCGGTGCGGTAATGAGTCGGAATCTCGTCCACCACTTCCAGCTTCTTCAAATCGATTTTCACATTGGAATCAGCGACAAAGCAACTTTCGTAGGCGTACTTCGATGTCAGGCCTTCTGGGCTATCTTTGCCAGGCTCGTATACGCCGCCATCTTTGTCATAAACATCCATCACCGAATGCAGAGGTCCGGCGCAAGTTGGGATTACTTTTTTGACCGCCAGTTTCTCGACATCGATTACGGTCATGGTCGCCGACAATTTGTCGCTGACCAATACCATTGTGCTCTCGGGTATGACATCAGTGCCGTGCGGGTTTTTGCCGACCGGGATTTCCTTAATGTACTTGAAAGGGCTGGTCGAAAAAACGCCGACTGTCGAGTGGTAGTAATTGCCTGAAAAGACGTATCGACCCTTTTTATCAACATCTAGATAGTCTGGGGCGCTGGGAGCTGGCCCCCAATCGATAATTTCGGTCTTACCGGTGGCGATCTCGGTTTTAGACATTTTACCCGAGTACTCGCCGGTGCCGTATAGGAACTTACCTGTATCATCAAGCGATATGTGGTGAAGACCAAACGGGAAAGGTAAGGATATTAACCGTTCCAGAAAACCGGTTTGCAGGTTGATAACCCCAATCGTGTTCGCACCCTTATCATTGACGTACAGATACTTACCGTCCGGTGTAAGGTTCTTGTTGCCAGCGTTTGTGCCGCTGAAAACCGGCTCGTGCAAATCTACGCCGACGTCGATGTGGCGGTAGGTCCGCATACTTGGAAGCCCGATAACGGCAACCCTGCCGTCTAAGCCACCCGCGTTGTACAGCATCATCGAGTCCTTGGTCGGATGATCTGTCGCCTCCTTGGCCGCATGTTGCCAATCAGGTAGATCCGATGCCGCGATTGATTCCGAATGTGCGGACATCGCGATTACTATGCCGAGCGCTGCCGCCCATATGGTCTCTGTTCTCAGCCGCATTGTTAAGGTCCCCCGTATATCGACCTCAGCGTTTTGATCCGATCGCTCGACTCGTCGCTAACCAACTTAAGAGTAAAAGAGCCCGCGCGAATACACATTGCCCCAACTAAATTGTAGTTTTCGACTTGCCGCCTTGATTTTAGTCAAGACCCCCGGTCGACGCAGGCAATCAATTCCGTGGGCACAAAATTTGTTACCGCCTGGCGCGCAAAAATATCCCACGATACGCCTGTCCAAAAGGTCATCCGACATACAAGACCCACCCCTTCAAATTGATGCAAATCAAGGACCGATTTCTTCAACCGCACAACTATCAATTCAGGTCGCGTGCCGATTAGGTTTTCTGCGCTACAGGATTGAAGACGTTCGGGAGCTCGGGAGCGCAACAGTATCCGGCAGCAAAACGATTGCGCGGGGCTAGAGAAAATTTGCAGAGATCCATAACGAAACCCGGGAACAGTCACAACAAAATCATTGTGGCAAATCGGCCTCTGGCTGATCAAAAAAGCGCAGTCTGAGGAGGAGAGCATACGATGAAGTTGGGTAAACTAGTTCTTATGGGTGCGATCTTGTTGGCGGTAGTATCTACGCCAGCACTAGCCGACCCAGCCGCGGGAAAGGCCGTCTTTGACGCCAACGATTGCCAGAGTTGCCACTATACAGAAGGCCCCGCACGGGAAAATTCGATCGCCGACCAATTAGCCAAGAATGGCCCGGAACTGTGGTACGCGGGCAGCAAATTTCAACGGCCCTGGCTAGAATCCTGGCTTCAGGATCCGAAACCCATACGCCTGCTGAAATATAATTCCCTGGACGATAAAAATCCGGGTGACCATCCTTCACTGGCCGCGGCGGATGCAAGCAGTGTTAGCGACTTTCTGATGTCGTTGGCCTCGACCGCGGTCGAAGCAGGCGTCATTAAAGCCAAGAATAATCCGAAGGGGCGTCTTATCTTCACGAAAAAGATGCCGTGCAGCGGTTGTCACCAATTCCCAGCCAGAAAGAAAGTAATGGGTGGACTATCGGGTCCGTCCCTGGTCGGTGCCGGCACTCGACTGAACCCGGACTGGCTTTACGCCTATCTGGCCAATCCCGACGAGTTTAAACCGGTCAGAATGATGCCGAAATTTGATGGATTGATGAGCGTGGCCGACATGAAGAAGGTCGCGGCTTATGTCGCGAGCTTTGAGTGAGTTTGACATGAAAGGGATAGCAAGGATGCAAAAGACGGGGCTTTGGATGGCGATCGTACTTGCCATCGGCGCATTGAACAGCGGGCCTGCGGTAGCGGCCGATGTTGAGCAAACGTATCGCTTTTATTGTGCGCAATGCCATGGAGACGGCGGCAAGGGTGACGGCCCGAACGTGACCGAAGATTTCCCTGTCAGTCCGCGTAACTTCACCAGTGCTGCAGATATGAACAAGCTCACGGACGCAGATATCAAGAATGTGATTATGGAAGGGGGCCCGTCAGCCAGCAAATCACCAATGATGCCGCCCTGGTCCAAAAGCCTAACTGAAGATGAAGTTGATGGCCTGGTGAAACACCTTCGTAAGCTGTGCGCCTGCAAGGGAAAGCCGAGTTGATGAGCTTCAGAAGAAATAGAGATAGAGGATAAGCACAATAACAATCGCGTTAACGGCGAGCCCCGCAAATATCACCGTGTCGGCAAGTCTTTTTTTCTCGAACAAAGCCATGCTGGCGATATTCGGGATCTGTGGGTCCGAAGTCAATCCGGACTTCAGTTGAGAAGGTAAAGAGGAACGCCAAGTCGATGACAGAGCACGAACAACAAATAGGAAAACATGCGTGGGCTGGGCCTACTTTGTTTTTTTCCGTTCTGGCGGGCGTTTTGGTTTTTTTCTGGTGGTTCTTGCTCTGAGCGCACAGCAATTATCGATATTGGGGAGGACGTGACTTGAAGAATTACCTGTTGCCGTTTGCGGTAGCCTTCGTCGTGTTCGGCGCCCTCTTTCTTGCGGTCGATATCGCGATCATGAACATGCAGGGCCTATCCCTGATCTTCGAGTCCTAGGGGGAAGATTTGCAGAACAGAGGAAAGCGCTGATGAAAGATCGTTCAGCCATTGGGTTTGTCGGCCTTGTGATGGTCGCCCTGTTGGTGATGTTTTCCGATGGGATTAACCTGCCTTTCGCCGCGGCCCTCGCGGATCAAGAGGTAGCTGCCGAAACCGTACTTGAAACGACTTATCCCCCAGCGCCGCAGCTTACTGAATCGGACTACCCGCGGATTGGAGGTCTGAACGGTCGGGTAGTCGTTTGGCTGGTCGCACAACTGCACCTTTGGTTCGCTGCACTTGTTCTGGCTGTACCTATCTTTGTTCTGATCATCGAAGCGATCGGAATGAAAACCCGTGACAAGCGCTACGATGATATGGCGTATGAGTTCATCCGGGTGAGCATCACAGCGTATTCGTTGACCGCCATATTGGGCGGGCTTTTGATCTTTTCTCTGGCCATATTCTATCCGGACTTACTCCAATACTTGGTCTCGATCTTCAATGAGACCATGCTGTATTACGCTCTCCTGTTCTTTGCCGAGAGCGCAACCCTGTACCTTTACTACTACGGTTGGCAATGGCTTCAAGGTGGCAACAAAAAGTGGGTACATCTGACACTTGGACTGCTTCTGAACGCGGTTGGCACGACTTTGATGTTCCTCGCCAATGCTTGGCTGACCTTCATGATGAGCCCGGCAGGAGTAGACGTAGCAGGTGCTTTCTCAGGTGACGTTGAACTGGCTATACACAATTATCTGTGGAACCCGATCAATCTTCATAGGTTCGTCGCTAATATTGCATTCGGTGGATCGATCGTCGGCGCCTACGCCGCTTACAAGTTCCTCAGTGCCTCGAACGCCCAAGAAAAAGCGCATTACGACTGGATGGGATACACGGCCAATTTAATCGCCATTCTGGCTCTGCTTCCGCTTCCCTTCGCCGGGTATTATCTGACCGCAGAGATTTATGCCTATAGCCAACAAATGGGGATCACCCTTATGGGTGGCGTATTCGCTTGGTTGTTCATTATTCAAGCGGTGCTGATCGGAACACTGTTCCTATCCGCCAACTATTATTTGTGGTGCGGCATGGGTCGAAGCGAAGGTGCCATTCGCTACAACGGATATGTCAAATACTTGGCGATTGTACTGATCGGGGCATTTCTGGTTTGGTTCACGCCCCACACTCTGGTGCTTACCAATCAGGAATTGAACGCGCTCGGCGGCCCGTATCATAAATACCTGGGCCCATTGGGGATCATGCCGGCAAAAAATACCGCCGTAAATATCATGATCATCTTCACATTCTTGAGTTTCTTGTATTACCGGCGAGCCAACAAAATCGCTACAGTTTCGTGGACAAGTGTCGGCAACGCGGCCCAGGTGGCACTGTTCTCGGCCGGTATCTTCAACATTTTCTTTCTTGGAATTTATCACGGCTACTTCACCAGCACCGTTTACAAGATCGCATCGTCGATCCCCCAGGTAATGACAACGCTGATTATCATCGTGACGAGCATCGTTATCGATGCCTTCATGTACAGGGGCGCCCGTGAAGTTGCGCCACTTAGGTGGGGGCGTATACCCGCCAGGGCTCAGTATGCCTTGTTTCTGCTCGCAGTGTCGTTCACCTGGCTGATGGGGCTGATGGGTTACATCCGTTCCGGCATTCGCCAGCACTGGCACGTCGTAAATATTATGCGAGACGCCTCGCCGGACGCTTACACGCCGACGATGGGGTACGCGGCCAATATCGTTTCCATTGGGGTGGTTCTATTTATTTCGATGGTGATGTTCGTCTTCTGGCTTAGCCAAATAGCCGCCAGGAAGACTGCCCCCGTCGGCTATTGGAAGTCGGGCCCATCATGAGAACTTTTTTGAAAGTCTCGGTGTTCGCCCTGATTGTAATCGCACTTTTTGCTGGTTTTGCCAATTTCGGAGTTCCCAGAATCGAACCCGCACTTCCGCCGGTCGAGGAAGTGGTCGATGTCGGCGCCATGACGATGGAAGACTTCACGGCCCTGGGTAAAAGAATATTTGATGGCAAGGGAACATGCACACTGTGCCACACCGCTATGGGCGGACGCGCTCCGGTGCTGGATGACCTGAGTACCGTTACTTCCGAGCGGCTTAAAGATCCACGGTATCAGGGCGAAGCAAGCGATGTGGAAAGCTATCTTTACGAGTCATTGGTTGCACCCTCTGCCTATGTTGTCGCCGGTTTTGGCAAGGCAGGCAGCAGTGACAGCATCAGTCCAATGCCCGACGTCAGAGGGGGCGGCATCGGGTTTTCGGAGGCCGAGACCCTCGCTGTCATTGCTTATCTTCAAGATGCCAGTGGTCTTGATGTGACCGTGACAATCCCCACTGAAGCCGAAGGCGGGATTGAAGAAGAGTCCGAAGAAGAAGCACGCGAGCCGTTTGAGGATCCGGAAGAAATTGTCGAAGAATTTGTCTGTGGCGCGTGCCACAAGATTGGTGAAGAGGAAGGGGAAATGGGCCCCGACCTCACACAAATCGGCTCGATAAGAAACAAGGAATATTTGAGGCGATCCATTTTGGATCCCGATGCCGACATTGCCGAAGGCTTCGAGCCCGAGATGATGCCCACCGATTATGGCGAGCAAATGTATGCCGGCGAACTGGAGATGTTGGTTGACTATCTGGCGGCGTCGAAACAGGGGGACCAACCGTGAAGGTGCCAAGAATTCTCCAGGCGACGTTGATCGTACTGCTGATTTACGGCGGCTCGAGGGTTTTCTTTGAGCTGGTTTTGGGTCAGCTAATTCCGTCCAGCCTGATGACCATGTACATGTTTTTCGTTATCACAGGGGTGTTGATGACCTTTACCTTCACCGAGGAAAGGGCCAAGGAACTTACCGCCCCCCTGTGGGCACTGGTCGAAGATCCGAGCAAAAAGAAAACCCGGAACATCGTATTTGTAATCGTGCCGCTGGTCGCAGCAGGCTATGCATACCAGAAAGCAACACCGAGTTACGAAGCGCCCCTAGAACTTCGATCCATTCATCCAGCACCCCCTGCCAGCGTTCGGGCTTATGGAAAAAAGTACGACTTACTGACTTTGGAAAATCCATTTCGGCCCACCGAGAAAGAGGCGCCGGAGGAATTCAACAAATTGGTGACCGAGGGCGCCGAGGTCTACGCCAAGAACTGCGTATTCTGCCACGGCGACAAACTCGATGGACAAGGCATCTACGCCCCCGCATTGAACCCCTTGCCGATGAACTTTCAAGACGTTGGCACGATCGCGCAGCTTCAGGAATCGTATCTATTTTGGCGGATAGCCACGGGTGGTCCAGGACTGCCCAGCGAAGCCGCTCCCTGGATATCTTCAATGCCGGTCTGGCAAGATTTTCTAACCGAAGATGAAATCTGGAAAGTCATTTTGTATCTCTATGACTATACGGGCCACCGGCCGAGGTCTTTCCATGAAGAATAATCGGACCATAATTTGCATTCATAGTGTCGTAAATATGACTTGGGCGCTCTCCCTTGGGCTGGGCGTAGCGGCTTTTGCGATTGTGATGTTGTGGTCGGGCCGCGCGGTCGCGGCGCCCGGCGACACTGAAAATGGCGAACAGATTTACGTTCACCGTTGCGTAATGTGCCATGGTGAAGAGGGCGATGGCCTGGGACCCGCGGCCGAGAGATTTAGCCCTCCGCCCCGGGATTTTACACTTGGTCAATATAAGATCAAGACAACATATTTTGACGACATGATTGCGAATGACGAAGACGTGTATCGCATGATTGCCGAAGGAATGCCTGGAACGGTGATGCCTGGTTGGAGCGATGTCCTTTCGGAGCAAGATATTTGGGACCTAATTGCCTACCTCAAAGTATTCGGAGGATTTGAAGAAGAAGTACCGAGCCAGCAAGTCGATTATGGGGTTCAGGTAGCGATATCCGAGGAAAGTATTGCAGAAGGAAAGAAGCTCTTTCTTGAGGATGATCGATGCAGTGAATGCCATGGCAAGGATGGCAAGGGCGACGCTTCCAAAAAGCTCAAAGACGACAACAGCGCAAGAACCTGGCCTAGAAATCTCACCAAACCTTGGACGTTCCGCGGCAGTGCCGACCCAAAGGATATTTTTTCACGCATTACCGTTGGCATTCCCGGTACTCAGATGCCGTCACTCGCCGACCCCAAGAATAAGAAGAAGCTTTCGATCGAGGAAAGGTGGCACGTTGCCAATTATGTGAGCACCCTGGCCAAAACTGAAGAAGTGGTGCGGCCCGAAAATACCGTTGTAATTGCGGAAAAAGTTGAAGATTCACTACCGACCTCGGCTGACGATCCGCGATGGGCTGAAGTCACGCCATCTACCTTCTATTTGCTGCCGCAGTTAATTGGTGAAGAGAGATTTTTCACGCCCTCGAACGACACGATCACGGCGCGTGCCATTTACGACAGCGAACGGATCGCTTTTTTGGTGTCATGGGACGATCGAACCAAGAGCGTCCCGGGCGATGAAGCGGCGGAGAAGATATCAGATCCAGAACTTGCCAGTGACGCAGTCTCGATACAATTGCCGGTTTCGATTCCCGAAGGCACTGAAAAGCCTTATTTCGCCATGGGCGACAGCGCTCACCCGGTAAACCTATACCAGTGGAAAAGCGGAACCGTAGACACCGCCGAATCTGTATCGATGAGCACTGGCCGGGGTTTTGGCGAGATCACTCAGAACGACGCCGGCGCGGCCGGAGTTACTGCTTCCGGCGTCTATTCGAATGGCACTTGGCAGGTTTTGTTCACGCGGCCATTGGCAAGTGCACTACCTGGAGAGGAAATCGGGATCGAAGAAGGCAAGTTCATCCCCCTCGCCTTTGCGGCATGGGATGGCAGCAACAGCGAAGTTGGCTCTAAACACACCATCACGACCTGGTACTGGCTGCTGCTGAAACCTGAAACCGGATCCAAGCCTCTGTTTGTGGCATTTATTATCTTCGGTCTTATCGCGGGTGCTGAATTGTTGTGGTTAAGAACTACGACGGGTCGGCGGAAAGAAA
>Ga0315336_1006247_pt1 | contig 12331 bp, 10 predicted proteins | sample ASW5metaG_FD_204512 | JGI IMG/M metagenome (GOLD analysis project Ga0315336, IMG submission 204512) | Ammonia-oxidizing marine archaeal communities from Monterey Bay, California, United States - ASW #5 | ecosystem: Environmental > Aquatic > Marine > Intertidal zone | place: USA: California...
ATCGGCTGGGTTGTGTTACCCGTTGTTGCGTTGCACGTCTTGAATGTCCCCGAGCAAATCGGCTTGCGGCACATTCAGGCGACCTGCCTGGCCAACGGTCTCCTGCTGCTGTTTTCGTACAACTTGATATTGTTGTACGACCGCACGCTATTGAGTGAATTCGGTATCGCCGCCTCCGGATGGCGGCAACCTCTTGCGGAAGGGGCGATTGGGTTTCTGGCCGCCCTGTTGCCGGTGTTTGTGATGCAGGGGCTCACCTTTCTCATTGGGCTACGGACGGTGGATGACCCGAAGCAGCATCAAATGTTGCAGTTCCTACAAGAGCAGCCCGGCGTTTCGACTGTGATTTGGCTGCTGCTTTCGGTCGTTATTCTCGCCCCGCTGGCGGAAGAGCTTGTGTTCCGCGTGATCGTACAGGGCTGGCTCGCGACGAGGCTCCCACCGGGTGGGGCAATCGTCATTACCGCACTCCTGTTCTCTGCCGTCCACGGCTGGCCCGACGCCTTGAGTCTGTTCCCGCTGGCGTTAATCCTCGGGTACGTCTACCACCGCGGAAACAGTTACTGGGCGGTCGTTGTGCTGCATTTGCTGTTTAATGCGACCAATCTTGCCGTCGCTTCCTTTGCTGAGTCTCACGGAACGACGTAAGACGCTGTGGCTCGCAGCACGTCCGGAGCTGGTTTCAAGTTCGTTGAAGACGTCGTTTGAGATTGAAGACGCCACTTGGTACGCTCCCAATTCTTGCTGACGCGAGTGCCGGTCAAGTCGTTGCCGGGTCTGCCCAGATTCTGGCAAGATTGCCGGTATGTCGCGTGGCGACCTGCCTGCTGACGGCAGTCGTATTGCCATGGCTGTGCTGTCACTTTGTGAGCAAACCGGTTACCGATTCGAAAATCGATGCGAGGAACCGCCGAGCCGATGTCTTTTCCGCCTGTTGAGGAACAGCTGGCCGTCATTCGTCGCGGGGTGGAAAAGATCCTCCCCGAAGATGAGCTGGCCCGCAAACTGACTGAGAGCCACAAGACGGGCAAGCCGCTGCGCATCAAGTACGGGATCGATCCGACCGGCGTCGACGTGCACCTGGGACATACCGTTCCCATGCGCAAGCTACGGCAATTTCAGGAGCTTGGTCACCAGGCGGTGGTCATTATCGGTAACTACACGGCCCTGGTGGGAGATCCGAGCGGACGCGACGAAACGCGAGCCCGTCTGACGCCCGCGCAGGTGGAAGCGAATGCAGCGGACTACCTGAAACAGCTCGGCAAAGTGGTTGACTTGGAGACCGTTGAGGTGGTCCACAACGGCGACTGGTTCGCCGGCATGTCGTTCCTCGACGTCTTGGAGTTGTGTGGCAAAGTAACGGTCGCTCAACTCCTGACCCGGGATGATTTTGCCAAACGATACAAGGAAGAGAGCGCCATTTACCTGCACGAATGCCTGTATCCGCTGATGCAGGCGTGGGATTCGGTCGAGGTGCGTGCCGACGTGGAACTCGGCGGCACCGAGCAGCTTTACAGCTTCATGCTGGCGCGGGACCTGCAGCGCGATCAAAACATGCCTTCCCAGGTGAGTGTGATGCTGCCGATTTTGGTGGGAACCGACGGCGTTCGGCGGATGGGAAAAAGTCTCGGCAACTACATCGGCGTAGGGGAACCGCCGTACGAGATGATGAAAAAGTTCATGCAGGTGCCGGATGACTGTCTGCCGACGTACTTCGAACTGCTGAGCGATTTTCCATTGGATGAGGTTGCATGGATACTGTCCGGTCATCCCAAAGATGCGAAAATGACGTTGGCCAAAACGATCATCAGCGAGTACGACGCCGACGCTGGTCAGGCCGACGCGCACTCCCCACCGGGTGAAAGAACCGAGCAGTGCGTCACGCGGTCGGCCGAAGAGGCAGCCGCCCGTTGGGAAAGAGAAATCGGGAAGGGGGGGTTACCCGCGGACATTCCCATAGCCGAGATTCCTCGCAGCGAGTTAACGGACGGTAAACTTCCGGCAGCGATTCTGCTAAAGCTGGCCGGCCTGTGCCAATCTTCCGGAGAGGCGCGGCGGGCAATCGCCCAGGGGGGGGCTTATCTGGGAGAAGACAAACAGAGAATTGAAAGCCACGATCAGCAAGTCGTTGTTGAAGAGGGGCTGATGTTGTGGGTCGGTAAGAAACGGTTTTGCCGCGTCCGGCTTAAGGGTGATTAGCGTTTGGGAATTCACTCCTCACGCAGTTGCTTCTGTCCGGTGGAGACGAGCATTCTGATTGAGGCGTGCAACTCATGATAGAAAGAGGCGATTAATGGCAGTCGGATTCGGAATCGTCGGTTGCGGAATGATCTCCAACTTTCACGCGAAAGCGATCGAAAAGATTCGCGGCGCGAAAATCGTCGGCTGTTTCGACGCGTTCGGGTCTGCGGCCGACCGATTCGCCGCCGAGAACAACTGCAAGTCCTGGCATCATCTCAAGGGAATGCTTGCCGACCCCGCCGTCGACGTCGTCAACATTTGCACTCCCAGCGGTGCCCACAAGGATCCGGCCGTTGCCGCGGCCAAAGCGGGCAAGCACGTGGTGGTTGAGAAGCCGCTAGAAATCACGCTGCGGCGCTGTGATGCGATCATCAAGGCTTGCCGCGAGAATCGCGTCAAGCTCTGCACAATTTTTCCGTCCCGTTTCAGTCCTGCGAACCAGGCGATCAAGGCGGCCATTGAGAAGGGCCGTTTCGGCAAGTTGACGCTCGGCGATGCCTATGTCAAATGGTGGCGAACGCAACAGTATTACGACAGCGGCGGTTGGCGGGGTACGTGGGCGCTCGACGGCGGCGGTGCCTTTATGAACCAGGCGATTCATAACGTCGATCTGCTCTATTCGTTTATGGGAAACGTGGCCGAGGTCAGTGGTGCCACCGCCACGCTGGCTCACAAGCGCATCGAAGTCGAAGATGTGGGCGTGGCAACGCTACGGTTTAAAAATGGAGCACTCGGCGTCATGGAGGCCACAACGGCTGCGCATCCGGGGCTTCTGAAGAAAATTGAAATCCACGGCACCGACGGAACGGTGATCGCCGAGCAGGATGACATTCTGATGTGGGAGTTCGCCAAGAAGTCATCGGGCGACGCGGCCCTTCGCCGGCGGTTCGCCCAAAAAACGAGCGGCAGCGGAGGGGCCAGCGATCCCGCGGCCATTTCCTACGTCGGTCACCAGAAACAACTCGCGGATTTCATTCGGGCAATCCGCACGCGGGGCAGGCCGCTCGTCGACGGTGCGGAGGGACGCAAAAGCGTCGAGATAATCCTCGCCATTTACAAGTCGGCTTGGACCGGTCGCCACGTCACGCTTCCCTTGAAGAGTGATCCAAGAATTCCGAAGTGAGTCTCTCGCGCGAGCACCACTGCCGACATCTCAACCGGGGAACTTTCTGCCACGCTCTTGTCGAGATTCATATCTTTGCAGTGCGTTTTACGCGCGGTTCGCGGCATCGAGCAGTGCGAATTTCTGCTTCCTTGCGTTTCGGGTGATTGCGGGTTGACGCGGCGTCGGCATCTCGCGACACTTTCCGCCGGCCGCGCCCGCGGGCGCGGATTGAAGTGGCAACGATCGGCGAATCGGCTTGTCATCCGCCCGCGGTGCCGCGACACGAAGGAATGTGTCCGATGAACTTGCGACAACTCAGGTATCTCGGCGAGTACGTTGTTTTTCGCAGCATCGTCTGTCTCGCCAATGCTTTGCCGCCGCGCGCGTCGGTTCAAGTCACCAAGTCTCTCGCGTTTGTGGTGCATCGCCTGTTGCCGCGTAAGCTTACACGATACCACGTTGCCCGGGACAACATTCGACTTGCCTTTGGGGACCGGTACGACGACGAGGCTATCGATCGGCTGATATACGAAATGTGGGTGCACCTGTTTCGCCTGCTGGTCGACGCAATGCAAATGCCGAGGAAGCTTCGCCGGTACAACTGCCTGGATCAAGTCCGCTTCCGCAATCTGGATGCTGGTATTCGCGTGATGTCGACAGGGCGTCCGGTCATGGTCATCAGCGGGCATTTCGGCAATTGGGAGTTGGCGACTTATATCTTCGGACTGTTTGGATTCCCGATAGGGGTCGTCGCGCGCGACCTCGACAACCCCTACATGAACCGTTGGTACGAGCAATTCCGGCAACGGGTCCGGCACATCCACATATCGAAGAACGGCGGCGGGGCAGACATGGTCTCCATACTGGAGCAGGGGGGCTACCTCGCGTTACTGGCCGATCAGGATGCCGGTTCGCGTGGCTTGTTCGTCAACTTCTTCGGCAGAAGCGCCTCGACTTTCAAGTCGATTGCCTTATTGGCGCTGCAGCACCGCGCCCTAATCTGTGTCGGTTACGCGTACCGGTTGAAGGATGACTTCATCAACCACGACGGTGTCCGGTACGAGATGGGATGCGAAGAGATCATCGACCCGCTTGACTACGACAACGGCGACGCGATTCAGGCGATCACACAGCGGTATACCGCCGCTTTGGAACGGGTCGTCCGACGCGCCCCGGAGCAGTATTTCTGGGTCCATCGCCGGTGGAAAAGCGTGCCTCGAAAGCGCAAACTACGCAGACCAGCCGCCTGACCACGTCCCGGGCGCTGGAACCGTTTGGGCAACCCTGAAAGGCCTGCTGCACATGGCCGAGTCGATCCGCGTCGCCAGTGTCGACGAAATTCCCCCCGGGACCGGCAAGGAGGTAACCGTAGCGGGGCGCGTGATCGCCCTATTTAACGTCGACGGCTCGTTCTGCGCACTGGATGGGGTTTGTCCCCACGCCGGCGGTCCCTTGGGGCAGGGAGTGCTCTCCGGCAATATCGTTACCTGTCCCTGGCATGGCTGGCAATTTGACGTCGCCACCGGACGGCACTGCCTGACAGCGACGATCCAGCAAGAGACCATTCCCGTGACGGTTGAGTTGGGAGAAGTCTACGTCGAACTCCCGTAGTACTCCCCCTTTACAGGTCGCCCCGTATCCCCCCGGATTCCGACGCAGCCTCGCTCGAGACGGCAGTTGGGGGTGCTTACCTTGCGAGCATCGTGGTCCTTTACATCCGGTTTTCTCGTTATGACCGGACTGCCAGCCTGCCGATACAAGACATTGTACGTCGGCTCGCACGATCGCCCCGGAGCAGTTCACCGGGCGCTCGAACGCGAATCGTCGCTCGGGGGAAGCAGGTTTGGCCGCTCGCCATGGAGGTGAGATGACGGCCGGACGCGGCAGTCTCACTCTGCGATGACCACCAGACTGCGGCCGGCAGTGCACGAAAGAGCGATGTAGCGAGCAGCTTCGCACCTCTGCAAGCTTTGCTTGCGACGGTATCGGACTCGGTCTTGGGGGGCCGTCAGATGACTATTGCCACATATCGGTTCGCGTTAGCAGCACTCCTGCTTGTTACGACGGCTTTCGGCTGCGCGTCGTTTTCAACCGGTTCGGATTGCGAAAATAGCGGGGAATGCAAACCTCCGAAGCGGTATAGCGACGAGTGGTACGCAATGGCTGCGGACCGTCCGGTGGGCTCGCGCCAATGGCACAAGAAGGGTAAGCTTTGGCCTCCTTATCCCCGGCCGACCGGAGAACAGCAGGAATTCTCGCACCGATATCACGCGGCGCATTACTGGCCGTACCCGTACTACTGCCAGGACCGCCATGTGGTACGTGATATGATCGCGCAGCATGCCGCCAAGGGTTGGATGAACACCACCACCCTCTACGACTACCACTTCATTGCAGAGACGAACGAACTGGACCACTCCGGTAGCTTGCATCTGCGTTGGATTCTAGAAAATGCGACACCGCAGCATCGCGTCATCTGGGTCCAGGCCGGCTTCAGCAGGGCGATCAGCGATTCTCGCCTTGCGATAGTGCGGGCTGCGACGATTGACATGGTCGGAGATGGTCACATTCCACCGATCATGCTCCGCGTCGTGACTCCTCACGGCCGTCCGGCGCTCGAGATTGACGCCATCCGCCAGGCGGAAATCGGCTCCATGCCTGATCCGCGCGTCGAATACCGATCTCTCCCATCTGGTGGGGGTGAATAAGTTCGATGATCGATAGACCGAGTCCCGATCAATCGGCGAGCGATCCGTACTTATCGCAGCCACCGTCCGGACCGGTCCCGCCGTCGCGTCCGGCCACAGATGCCATCTCCGAATTGTACTCCGATCTGTTCGAACAGAAGACCACCGCGTCCCGGGCTGGTGCGCAGTACGAAAGCGCGGCGGTCGAACAGGGTCAGGATTCAGAGCCGCCGCCACCTCTCAGCCCCGTTTCGCTCGAAGAAAGCGGGCTGACGCTGATGCAGGTCAGCGAGCTGATTCTCAAGCAGCTCTATCTTCAGGGGAATCTGCTCGGCGTGCAGATCGCGCGGCACGCCCACCTGCCATTTCAGGTCATCGATGAAGCGCTCAGTTTTCTGAAGGATGAGAAGTGCATCGAGGTTTCGTCGGGAGAGCTGATCGGCCCCGCTTCGTATCGTTTCAACCTGACCGAACTGGGACGCCGCCGTGCACGCGAAGCGTTTGAGCAGTGCCGATACGTGGGACCGGCCCCCGTTCCGCTGAAGGACTACATTGCACAATGTCGCCGTCAGGCGGTTACCGGAGCCCGATGCAGCATTCAAGACCTGCAAAACGCCTTTGGTGAGATCATCTTGCGTCCCAGCCTACTCGAGGAACTGGGGCCGGCCGTCTGTAGCGGAAGGTCGATATTTGTGTACGGTCCGCCCGGCAACGGCAAAACGATGATCGCCAAGGGACTGGGAAATTTTCTCAACAGCAACGGCGGCAACATTTATATTCCCTACGCCATCGATGCCGAGCATAGCATCATCACGATGTTCGATCCCACCATTCACCAGCCCACCGACCACCTCGATTCTTTGTCGGAGCCCGGTGCACGCCTGGATGACCGGCTGGTCGCCGACGCGCGAGACCTGAAAGGCGAGCCGCTGCCGGATCTCCGTTGGCGGAGAATTCGCCGTCCCGTGGTAATGACAGGTGGTGAACTCACCCTCGAAATGCTCGATTTGCGGTACAACAAGGCAAGCAACTTCTACACCGCTCCATTGCACATCAAGGCGAATTGCGGCGTCTTTCTCATTGACGATTTTGGGCGGCAAATTGTCAGCCCCCGCGACTTGCTCAATCGCTGGATTCTGCCGCTGGAAGAACGGCTCGATTATATGACGCTGGCGACCGGCAAGAAGTTCGCCGTCCCCTTCGAACAGCTGATCATCTTCTCAACCAACCTCGACCCGAGGGAACTGGTGGATGAGGCGTTTCTGAGGCGGATCCGACACAAAATTCAGATCGGATCCCCCAGCCGAGAACTCTTTACCGACATCTTCCGCCTCTGCTGCCACCAGCGACAGATGCCATTTAGCCAGGTCGCCGTAGACTACCTATATTCTAATTTCTATGACCAGGGCAAACCCCCCCGCGCGAGCGACCCACGAGATTTGCTGGAGATCGTGCAATCGATCTGTCGATTTAGGAACCAGCAAGTCCTTTTGACTCCAGATCTGTTGGCGGAAGCGACCGAGCGGTTCTTCTGCCAAATCTGAGTCCGGCGAGGAATCCTCCTCTCCGAAAAACAATTCCGGTTGCCGGGTTCCCGGTACGACTGTTGCGGTCGAATTTCCCATCCATCTCGCCCGCATCACAAACAGGGAGGTGCGGTTTGATTACCGATGGTCGCCTGCGCTCTTCGTTATTGGTGTTGCTTTGTCTTTGCGGCACCTTGGTGGGCTGCGCCAATCCTTCCGGCGGCGTTTCTCCTTCATCGCTGTTCGGCAAGTTGCCGCGACCGCTGAAGAGCGACGAAATGCCTCGCACCGCCAAAGATCTCAAAGATCCTGTTGGCTTCCACTTGGCCTATGCGCAGTTGCAGGAACGAGTGGGACAATTGATGGATGCTCGCGAGTCGTACGAGTTTGCGCTCAGCAACGATCCAGGTTCGGTCGACGCCGTTCTAGGGCTGGCAAGGTTAGATCAGCTGGCGGAACGGACTGACGATGCCGAGCAAGGTTTCCTCAAAGCACTCACAATGCAGCCGGGCGATCCCGAAGTCCTCAGTTCCGTAGGACAGTTCTACCTTGCGGAGAAGCGGTGGGACAAGGCCGTCGAAACGTTGAATGCCGCCGTGCTTGCCGCGCCGGACGAGCCGCAGTACGGTTATCATCTGGCGATTGCCTTGGCCCGTTCAGGCAAAACGGATGAGGCGATTCCGCATCTTGTGCAAGCGGTCGGAGAAGCCAAGGCTCATTACAACATCGGCTATGTTCTCTACGAACAGGGTAATTTGGTGGCCGCCGAAGAGGAGTTCATGCATGCCGTGGTTACACAGCCCGATTTGTCCGAGGCTCAGGTGATGCTCGACCGCCAGATTCGGCAAGACCAGGTGATGTTCGCCCAATCGACGCGCGGCGAAACCGGCAGCTATCTAGCGTCTAACTCGAACTTTGGCGATGCGGCTCATTCCTGGCCCGTGCGGAAAGTTGGTGGCGAATCTGAACGTGCAGGTGGATCAGCGGCCAACTGGGAGGACAGCTCGAACGAATCGAGTCTCGCGCCAAGCCCCTCCGTTCAGGCTCCGGCGATGCCCGATCTATCCGGCGAGGAACAGTATTCGCTGCAGCAACTCGAGCAGCGACGCAACCAGTCGGATCTGAACGCCCGGTGACGAACTGACGACACGTATCAGTTTGGCCTGCGCAACAGGCGCGAGGATGCTCCGATTGTTCCTCATCGCGTTCTCGCTCCTCCAGGTCTTAACGTCGCTTTGAGTGTGACAACTGCGCACCACCTGATCTTCTTCTGGTGCGTAGGGAGTTCCTCTTGGGCTAGCGGGTCGATTCGCTCGGTCGCTGATTGATCACAGAAAAAACTTTCGGTATGACGTAGTTGCATCCCGGCAACTTTGTGCTTGTGGGATCGAAAGCCTAAGATCAATCGTGGGCGCCTTGTCCACCTGACCGCATCGCCATTTGTACCATTGAAAGTTTCCGCCCCACGCTGAGCATCCCATGAGTTGTGCTGTGGGTACTGACGTCGACCGTGCCGCGGCGATCTTACGACGTGGCGGGCTGGTCGCATTCCCGACCGAGACGGTTTATGGGCTGGGTGCCGACGCACTCGATCCGGCGGCGGTCGCCCGCTTGTTCGAGGCAAAACGGCGTCCGCACTTTGATCCCATTATCGCGCACATTGCTGAATTGTCATGGATCGAACCGCTGGTGGATCAACTTCCTGAAACGCCGAGGCTGCTGGCGGAGCGATTTTGGCCTGGTCCGCTAACGCTCGTCCTTCCGAAGACAGACGTGGTTCCCGACTTACTCACCGCGGGTCTACCATCGGTTGCCGTACGCGTGCCGGACCATTCACTGGCACTTCGTTTGTTGCGGGCGGTCGACCGGCCGCTGGCAGCACCTAGCGCCAACCTGTTTGGTCGTCTGAGTCCGACCTGTGTGGAGCACGTTGTCGATCAGTTTGGCGCAGCAGTTGAGTACATCCTCGACGGAGGGTCTTGCGGTGTCGGCATTGAATCGACCGTGATCGACTTCAGCAAGCAGGCCGAATCCGGAACCGATGATTCACCGTCCGAAACCCGCGGAAGATTGCTTCGCCCCGGCGGCATTGGGGCCGAAGAGATCGAAGCACTGATCGGGCCGCTCGTCCGATGGGACACAAGCGAGCACGACGCGCACGCGCCTGCCGCATCGCCCGGCATGCTGCCGAAACATTATGCTCCCCAAACGCCGCTTGTTGTTGACGCGGACAAGGAATCACCGGACGGCAGACGCGCCGGACTGCTCGCACTCAAGCCTGAGAACGCCACTACGGGGTATGCGGTAGTCGAGGTGCTCTCGGTCTCGGGAAACCTGACGGAAGCTGCTGCGAACTTCTTCGCGGCACTACGGCGACTCGACGCGCAGCAGCTTGACCTGATCATCGCTCGGCCGTTTCCCGATGAAGGGCTCGGTGTCGCACTCAACGATCGGTTGCGCCGGGCTGCGATCGATCCTCCCGAATGAAGCAGGCTCTTCATCGGTATCTTGCGGAAGGCGACGTTAACGGACCGGATCGCTTACAGAACCGGGCCGATGCTCCAGGGACAGAACTCTTCGTCACCAATACCCTGTGCTTCGCTCTTGGTCGTTTCGCCGCCCGCGACCGCGATGATCCTCTCGAAGATTTCGCGGCCCACCTCTTCAACCGATGCTCCTTCGACAACGCGGCCCGCGTTCACGTCCATGTCGTCGCTCATGCGGTGATACATTGGCGAGTTCGTGGCCACTTTTATCGTCGGCACCGGTTTGGAGCCGAAACAACTTCCCCGGCCTGTGGTGAAGACGACGATATTTGCCCCCCCGGCGACCATGCCGGTTACCGACGCGGGATCGTAGCCGGGTGTGTCCATGATGACTAATCCTTTGGTGTTGACCGGCTCGGCGTAGCGGTAGACGTCGCGTAAAGCGGTACTCCCTCCCTTAGCAATTGCCCCGAGCGATTTCTCGTAAATCGTCGTCAGGCCCCCCTTCTTGTTGCCGACAGACGGATTGTTGTCGATCTCGGCACCGAACATCTCGGCATAGTCCTTCCACCAGCGAATGCGCGCGGTCAGTTTTTCGCCGACTTCCCGCGAGACGGCGCGCCGGGTCAGCAGGTGTTCGCCGCCGCAGATTTCAGGCGTTTCGGCAAGTATCGCCGTCCCGCCGTGCGCAACTACCAGATCGCTGGCGAAACCGACGGCAGGATTCGCGGTGACGCCGCTGTAGCCGTCGCTCCCGCCGCATTCGGTTCCCAGTATGATTTCCGAAACCGGGACCGGCTCTCGCTCGATGCGGCTGACTTCCGGCAACATCTCCTTCAGAACGCCGACGGCACGATCGACCGTTTTGGCAACGCCCCCTTCTTCTTGGATATTCATGATCAACGGCAGAGCAGTTTCCTGGTTCCCCGGAAGAGTCAGCTGCGTCAAACCGTAGTTGTCCGCCAGGAAGGAACCCTGCCCGTTTTCGCACCCAAGTCCCAGCACCAAATATGCCGCGATGTTTGGATGTCGTGCGAACCCTGCCAATGTGCGCGCCAGTTGATGGTGGTCATCCCCACCATACTGCATTGCACAGCCTCCTTTGTGGACCAGCGCGATGACACCGTCGATGTTGGGAAAGTCGGCCAGCAGCTCTGGGGAGAAACGGTCAGCCACGTATTTCGACGTCGACGCGGAGCAATTAACTGTGCTGACCAGTGCGATGTAATTCCGCGTTGCCACCCTCCCATCGTTACGGCGGTATCCCGGAAATGTACGGCCGAGAATCGGCTCTGGATCCTCGGGTACCTCCGTTGCATACGCGTAATCGAGATTCAGCGCTCCCACGGCGAGGTTGTGTGAATGCACCCAATCGCCCGGCTCAATCGCAACGGTTGCGTAACCAATCAATTGGCCGTACTTGCGGACCGGTTCCCCGGCTGCAACGTGACGGAGCGCCACTTTATGTCCCAAATCGATCAACGCGATGGTCCGAATCGATGGGCTGTCCGCGTCGATTTGAAATTCCGTTCCCTGTGGAACACCTTGTTTGGCGATGGCGACATTATCGCCGGCGTGCAACTGCAGAAACGGACATTCAGCGACGACCGACATGTTTTGCCTGCTCCAATCATCCAACCAATTTGAAAGCCGGACCTGCCCGCTCTAAGAAGTTTCTTGCGGATCAACTCTGACCCGAAGTCAATCAGATCTGTCGGTTGTACTGAAATCAGGCGAGCGCCGGTGACTCGCCCGCCCTTGCGGAGACGGCGGACGCAAGCGACACATAAGCTGCACGACTCAGCGTACCGCGTGTCCGCCAAGCGTGCAAACGCGCTCTGTAGGAACAACGGATGATTGCGGTGTCCCGTAACCCCGAACGGCTGTCGTATTGATCTCGTCTGCGATATGCTAAGAGGTCTTGAGGTTCCGATCGGAGTTGGCGGCGCAAAAACGGTCATTGGCCGGCGGAAAGTATGCGTTCCTCTTACGGTTACAGTTCGGCTTGAAGAATTGGCTCCACGAATTACTTGAAGGACAGGAGAATGCAGGTTCAGACAACCGACTTGCCCGGCGTTCTTGTGATCGAACCAAACGTGTTCGAGGATGGGCGAGGCTTTTTCAAGGAGACGTACCACAAAACCCGGTACGCCGAAGCAGGATGTGACGGGGAGTTTGTGCAGGACAATTTGTCACGTTCAAGCCGCGGCACCTTGCGCGGGCTTCATTTTCAGATCAAGCATGCCCAGGGGAAGCTTGTGCAAGCCTTTCGTGGCGAGGTCTTCG
>Ga0315336_1006248_pt1 | contig 12329 bp, 7 predicted proteins | sample ASW5metaG_FD_204512 | JGI IMG/M metagenome (GOLD analysis project Ga0315336, IMG submission 204512) | Ammonia-oxidizing marine archaeal communities from Monterey Bay, California, United States - ASW #5 | ecosystem: Environmental > Aquatic > Marine > Intertidal zone | place: USA: California...
TCTTCGGCGAGGATGAACTTGTGTGTCGCATCGAGCCCAGCTCCGCCGAAGGCTTTCGGCCAGTGGGGGGCGATCCATCCCCGTTCGTAGAGGAGCTTGTGCCAGACCACCATCTGGTCCATGGAGAACGTGGCGCCGACCGCTGCTTTTGCGCGAATATCCTCGGGCAGGATCTCATCGACCCAGTTCCGCACCTCGAGGCGGAACGCTTCTTCTTCGGCGGAATAGGACAGATCCATGGGCGGCGACCTCGGCTTGGGCCGCGGAGAATACCGCGGTCGATGAAGGATGTGTCGGCTGCGGGACAAGACAGGGGGTGGAGGCCCCTTGGACACTGCGGATACCGGCGACATCGAACAGGCGGAGGCGTATTGCGACATGGTGGTTGGCGGAGGCTGCCTGGCCCCGACGGCCGAGGGCGCGTGTCCTGAGGATCCCGAGCCCGAGGGGGACACGGGCGAGGAGGAGGACGCCGGCTCCGCCACGCTGGTCGGTGGCGGATGTCAGATCGCCCCTGTGGCCGCCCCGACCTGGCTGCTCTTGCTCCTCCTGGTGTGGTGTATGCGGGCATCGGCCGCTGACGTGGAGCAGTTCGAGCATCTGGACGGAGGCATTCCGGGCGCGGTGGCCGCCGACATCGGCGACGATTGGACCTCGCGGTTCTCTCTGGGCGTCAGCGCGTCCCAAAATCCAGTCGCATTGCGGACCCACACTGAGATCGAGCCCCTCGTCACCGACCTCCATACCGGTTCGGTGTCTGCTTCGGTCAACTTCAAGGGCCTGATTCGCGGGGGCGTTCTGGTGCCGGCACATGTGCTGCGAGGGCCTGTCGGCGATTCCGGGCTCGGCCAACCGACCTTCTTCGGCGTGCTTCCGGTGTCCGAGGGCGACTTCGGCCGCACAGCCGCCCTGTTCAGTCTCGAGCCGCCGCTGTGGGCGACCCCCTCCTTCGTCGGTCAAGTGTCGACCACGGCGGGCGTCATTCGGGAGGTCAACCGGGGATCCTGGCTGTGGGTGGCCTCGGCGCGACTGCGCATGCAGGCCGTCGAGCAGCTCCCCGGACTGCGCTGGGGCTCTCGGGTGGAGGGCGTCGCTGGCGGGCGCTACCAACCGGCAAGCATTGGCGGTGGATTGACGGTCATCGCGAGTGCGCCGGCCATCCCGATCCCGATCAATCTGGCGGAACTGCCGGTCGAAGTGGTCGGATTCGCCCGCTTATCCGGCCCTCGATTTGCCCTCCTCACCGGAGCCGGCGTAGGCGCCACCAAGGGGCTCGGTGCACCCGAGGCGAGGCTGTTCGCCACGGCCCAGATGTTCCCGCCGAAGAAACCTCGCGTGGAGGTCCAGCCGGTGGCCATCTGGTCCATCGTCGTGGAGTCCACAGTCGAGCTCGAGCAGGTCTGGGTGTCGGTCGATGGCGTAGGGGACTGGCAGCTCTCCCATCGAATCAAGCGGGAGTTGCCACCGGGATTCCACGATCTGCAGGTGTCGGCAGAAGGGCACCGGTCCTACCGGGGACGAATCGAAGTCGGTGAGGGCCGACAGCGAACGCTGGTCACGCTCGAACCGCTCTCGCTCGGCGTCCTGGCTGTGACCCTCCTGGACCAGACGGGAGTTCCGCTGGAGGGTTCGGTGCGCGTATCCGGGGAAGATCACGACGTGCCAACCGGTGGAGCGCAGGTCATGCTGGACGCCGGAAGCCATCCATTGGTTGCCCGTGCCCCGGGTTTTCAGTCCCTGTTGGTGTCGGTCGACATTCCTCTCGACGGCGTGAGCTCTCGGACTCTCGCCCTCCGGCAGGCCCCGATCGTCGTCGGCGCCGAGGAGGCCGAGGTCCGGGAGACCGTGCTCTTCGATCTCGACTCGGCGCGGATCTCCGAGGATGGTCAGCAGTGGCTGGATCGCCTCGCCGCCTTCCTGCTCACCGAGGACCACATCGAACTCCTGCGGGTAGAGGGACACGCCGACGCCATCGGAAACAGCCGGTACAACCTCGGCCTGTCGGAGACGAGGGCGAACGCGGTGGTCACTGGTCTGGCCGCGCGTGGCGTCGCCTCGGAACGTCTCGAGGCTATCGGTAGTGGGGAGTCCGGCACCGCAAACCGCCAGGTCGATTTTCACGTCCTGGTCTGGGCGGACGAGACGCCGATCTCAGTGCCGGAGCTTGGGATCCATAGCGTCCCTTAGCCCTTGTCCAAACAGGTTGAACGCGGTCAGGGTGATGAAGATCGCGATGCCCGGGAACAGGGTCAGATGCCACAGTCCCTGGCTCACATAGGCGCGACCCTGGTAGACGATCTCGCCCCAGCTCGGGACGCTGGGGTCACCGAAGCCCAAGAATGAAAGGGAGGTCTCGGCGAGCACAGCGCCGGCGATGCCAAACGGGACGGCGACGAGCACGGGAGCCACGACGTTGGGCAGCACGTGCCGGAACATGATCCGGGTCTGAGACAGGCCCATGGAGCGCGCCGCCGCGATGTAGTCGAGGTTTCTGACCAGGAGGACCTCGCCGCGTATCAACCGGAATATCCGGGTCCATCCGACGAAACCGAGCACGAGCATGATGTTGACGATGCTCGGTTCCAAGAATGCGATCACAGCGATGATCAGGAAGAAACTCGGGAAACACATGACGACTTCGGTGCCGCGCGACAGGAAGATGTCGACCCAGCCGCCGAAGAAGCCGGCGATGACGCCGAGCGTGATTCCGATGGCGCTGGAGATGCTCATCGCGATGATGCCGACGAGCATGGCGACAACCGTCCCGTGGATCAGTCTGGAGAGCACGTCCCGGCCCAGATCGTCGGTGCCCAACCAGTGGTCTTTGCTGATCTCTTGCTTGAGCGAGTCGGCGTCGAACTGGTTCGGGTGCCACTGGACCAGGGGCCACACGGAGAAGCCCATCTCTGGCGAGTCGCGGACCTCCTTCCAGGTCTGCCCCTCGAGCTCCGGGTAGTGCTCGGACATCGGGAAGGTCCCGGCGACCTTGAAGCTCTTCATGCCGTAGCGCATGGACCGCCACGGGACCCAGACGTCGACGTAGGTTTGAAACGCCGGGAACGACATGTTGCCGTTGTACTGGGCGATGATGGGCCGGTCGTTGGCGACCAGCGGTGCGGTCGCGGCCAGAGAGAAGAGCAGGAACGCGATGATGAGGCCGGTCATGCCGCCGCGGTTCTTCTTGAGCTGGATCCAGACGAGCTCCCAATAGCCCTCGCCTCCGCCCATTTCGTCGGTGTTGCTGGGACCGTTCATTCGTTCACCACCCGCGGGTCGACGACGCTGTACAGGATGTCCGACACCAGGATGCCGCACAGGGTGAGGATGGCCGAAAACGTCGTGATGGCCATGATCGTGGGGTAGTCACGGGAAAGGATGGCGTCGAATCCGAGCTTGCCCATGCCGTTGATGCTGAAGATGAACTCGACAATGACCGACCCGCCGATGAGCGCCGGAAGCAGGTTGCCGACCAGAGTCACGATCACGATCAGCGAGTTGCGGAACGCGTGCTTCATCATCACCAGCTTCTCGGACAGGCCCTTGGCGCGGGCCGTTCGCACGTAGTCCTGCTGAATGGTCTCGAGCATACTGGTTCGCACGAACCGAGACAGGCGGGCAAAGCCGGCGTAGACCATGACGATCATCGGCAAGGCGAGGTGCATCGACCAGTCCCCGAGCCACGACAGATACGACATGTTCCCCGCGTTGGCGCCGTGCAGCCCGACCGACGGCAGGAGATCCATGGTTCGCTTGCTGCTGAACATCATGATCAACATGGTTGCAAGCCAGAAGTTCGGGATCGAGTACAGGATGAAGAGCATGATGCTGCTGACGTTGTCGAACAGCCGGCCCCGCCGAATCGCAGCGTAGATACCGATGGGAATGGAGATCCCGTAGATCAGGAAGATGGCGATGACGTTCAGGTAGAGCGTGATCGGCAGCGCCTTGGCGATCTTGTCGATGACCGGCTCTTCGTCGACGAAGCTGCGTCCGAAGTCCAGGGTCACGAGCCGGCCCAACCACTTGACGTACCGAACGGCGATAGCGACTTCGGACCAGCTGTCGGCACCGCTGTACAGTTCTCCATCGTGAAAGACCAGGGTGTGCACTCGGCCCGTCTTGTTCGGGGTCTGTGCAATCGCGGCGCCAGTTGCCGTGTTCCAGACGCGAATGGTCTCGTCGCGACTGCCGCTGAAGACCCGTTTGGCATCGGCGGAGAACGTGACCGCGCTGACCTGCTTGTAGTGGCCTTTCAGCTCGATGGGGTCGCTCAAATCGCCACCGCTGTACGTGTAGACTCGCACGAGGCGGTCGTCGCAGGCGGTGGCTACCAGATCCCCCGACACGGCGATATCGTTGATGGCCTGTGCGTGGTCCTTGGATTCGTGGAGCGGCTGGCTCTTGTCGAGGGACCAGTAGCGGAGCGTGCGGTCGTAGCCTCCGGACCAGAAATGGGCGCCATCCGGCGCCATCGCCAGCGCGTAGACCCCCGAGGTGTGTCCGATGTACTCCCGTTTCATGGAGACTGTCTGAGCGTCAAAGAGGCGGATTGAACCTGTATCGCTGGTGGCTAGAATACCGGTTCCGTCGCCCGTGAACGCCAGGTCTCGAATCGGCTTCTTGTCCCCCTCGGCGAACCCGATCTCGGCGCCGCCGCGCCAGACTCGGAGGTTGCCCTCGATGTCGGCCGAGGCCATGGTTTGTCCGTCCGGCGACAGCGCCAGTGCCCAGACTCCAACCGTGTGACCCTCGAGGGTCGAACGCACGCTGCCCGAGTTCTCGAGTACCTGAAGCAGGCCCTCGTCTCCACCGGCAACCCAGGTGTCACCCACGCGGATCAGGGCGTGGATCCAGCCGTCGAAGCTGCCCACGCGGCGGTCCCACTCCATGGCAACCAGGCCATCTCCGGCGGCCACCGGGCTCCACGCAAACACCGTCTTGTCCTCGGCGAGCATTCCAAGGAGCTCTTTCTTGGCTTTGATGGCGTCGGATTGGCGGTCCTGGTCCTGGTTTTCACCACCGTCGGTGTTCTGCTGGTCTCCGGCGCCAAACTGCGTCGCTACCGGGTCGCCGGGCGCGAGGTTGATGATGAAGAACGTGATCAGTGTGATCCCGAACAGGGTCGGGATCATGGCCACGATGCGCTTGAAAATGTAGCGGATCATAGGAGGTCTACTTGTATTTCACGTTCTCGGGCTTGACCCAGTACTCGTTCATCCGAAGGCCGGTCGGCAGGACCTCGACACCCTCGAAGCGCTTGTTCTGGACCACACCAACCAGGGGATGGGTGACGAGAAGCATTGGCTGTTCTTCCTGAAAGATCTGATTGAATTCGTGGAACATCTTCGCCCGCACTTCTGGGTCGAACTCCTCTCTCATCTGCTCGAGGAGTTCGTCGGCGCGGTCGTTGTGCCAGCCGGCGCTGTTGCCTCCCTTGGGCACGTCCTGTGAGCTGTGGAAGTCCTCGTAGGGATCGATCCAGGGGTCGGGGAAGGAGTTGACCAGGGACACGGCCTCCCAGCGCCGCTCGTAGAAGTCCTCGATGAACGTCGACCACTCGAGCGTGCGAGTCGACATCCGGATGCCCACTTTCTTGCAGGAATCCTCGAGAGCGGCGGCGACCTGCACGTAGAAACGCCGAGTGGAGCCCAGCTTGAGCTCGAACTCGAAGCGCTTGCCATCCTTGTCGAGCACCCCGTCGCCGTCGCTGTCTTTCCAGCCGGCTTCGGCGAGCAATGCCTTGGCTTTTTCGATGTCGAAGGCGATGTGCGGAACATCGTTGTCGTAGCAGGGATAGGCGCGCTTGCAGGGCGCCGATGCCACAGTCGCGCGGCCGCGGTTGATCTCCTCGACGACCCATTCGCGGTCGAGGAGATGGGCCATCGCCTTGCGGACCCTGATGTCGTCGAACGGCGGTTTGCGGGCGTTCCAGCCAATCATCGAGAAACCGAGACCGGTGTGGTCGTACTCGTAGTAGTTGGCGATGTCGGTGATGGTCTTATCTTTGCTGTACTCGTCGTCCCACGGCTGGAAGTCGACCACGGTCACGTCGAAGGTGCCGCGCCGGAACTCCTCGAAGGCCGCGACCTCGTCCTGAATCCAAACCCACTTCAAGCTGTTGAAGTTGTACCAACCGGGGCGGACCTGTGTGCCCCAATAGAACGGGTTCTGGATGAGCTCCAGGGGGATGTCGGGGTCGTACTTGGTGCCCGGGTAGAAATACGGACCGGTTCCCGGAGACATGTGTCGGATCTTATTGAAGACCTCGCCGAAGCCCGGCGTTCCTGGAGTGGTCGAAAAGGTCGTGATGTCGAGGTCTTTGGCGTACTTCGGAATCTGATCCTGAACCCATCCGGAGTTGAGGATCTTGAGCTTGAAACCAACCGCGTAGATGCCGGCCCAGAACTCCTTTCGATACTTGACGACCACCGTGTAGTCGTCGGGAATCGACATGCTGATGACGTCATCGAAGGACCCGCGCATGTGCTCGGAGCGGACTTCGGGGTCTCGCATCACATCGAAGGTGAACTTCACGTCCTTGGCGGAGAACGGCCGGCCGTCTGCAAAGAGCACACCGCGTCGGAGGTTGTAGGTGTAGGTCAGCTTGTCGTCCGAGACCTCCCAGCTCGTCGCCAGGCTCGGGAGCACCTTGGGCGGACTCTTGGGATCGATGATCATCAGCCGACCCAGGGTGTAGCTACTGACGCGGTTCGCGTCGCCCTCGTTGGTCGTGTAGTAGTTCAGTGAACCCGGCGGCTGGGTGCGTCGGTTGACGTAGCTGTCGCCTTGGGGTTTGGGCTTCTGCGACGTGAGGATCGGGGCGTTCGGAACGGCGCCTTCTACATACTGGATCTCGGCCCGACTGCCGTCCCAGCCGACCTGGAACAGTCCCGTACCGGTGCCTGGCTTGCCTGCGGACGCCACTGAGGGCGCTGCTACATTCATCGGATTTGGCGCCGCTATCCCCGTTTTTTGCATCTGTTCCAGAGCGAGTGCCTGCCGGATGACCTGCTTCTCCAGGCGGTCCATTGCACAGGTGTTCAACAGGAGCATGATCGCGACGGCCCCGAGCGCAAGGACAGAGGCGATCCGGATGTTGGCGTCATTCATAAGGGGGTCCCGAGCCTCGGCGATAGGCGACCGGCACTCTACCTCACGAGATAGGGTGCCGCCCGGGAGAAATGAGACATGAGCGACGCACTGAAGGCTATCCGGGACCGTCTGGACAACCTCGACCGCACCATCGTCGAGGCGCTGGCAGAGCGAGAGTCTGTCATCGGCGAGGTGATCCGGCTCAAGCTCGACGGGGACCCGATCCAGATTCGCGATCTACAGCGCGAAGAGGACCTCCTCTCGCGGATCGTGGCGGTCGGCCGCAAAGCGGGCGCAGATACCTTGCTGTTGACCAGGATCTACAAGGAGATCCTCGAGCAGTCGGTGCGAGTCCAGCAGGAGAGGCTGGTGGACCGGGACAACCCTACGCGTCCCAGCGAGCACCTGTTGATCGCCTACCAGGGAACGCCTGGCTCGTATTCACACCAGGCGTCGATGCGGCATTTTGGCGCCCGCGGAGCCGAGGTGACACTGGAGGGCCACGACAGCTTCACTTCGATGCTCGAGAGCGTGAGGGACGGACGGGCCCACTACGGTGTCCTGCCCATCGAGAACACCACCGCCGGCAGCATCAACGAGGCTTACGACCTGCTCGCCGCGTTCGACTTGTTCATCGTCGGCGAGGAGGTCCAGGTCGTCGATCACTGTCTGATCGGCATCGAAGGCGCCGCGCTCGGCGCACTCCGTCGGATCTACTCCCATCCTCAGGCATTGCTCCAGTGCAGCCGATTCATCGGCTCTCTCGCCAATGCTCGCGCAGTGGCCCACGCCGATACGGCCGGTTCTTGTCTGAAGATCGTAGCCGATGGCGATCCGGCGCAGGCCGCCATTGCCGCGGAGGGGGCCGCGGCGATTCACGGCCTCGAGATCCTGAAGCGAGGGGTCGCCAACCAGCGAGAGAACTTCACCCGCATGGTTGTCGTGGCCAAAGAGCAGGTTCGCGTCGATCCGCGTCTGGAGTGCAAGACCTCAATAGTCTTTGCGACACGGCACGAACATGGCGCGCTCCTTTCCGCCCTCAGCGTCCTCGAAAAGTACTCTCTGAACCTGACCAAGCTCGAGTCCAGACCCCGACCGAACACGCCCTGGCAGTATCTGTTCTACGCCGACTTCGAGGGCAACATCGCCGACGACGCCGTGGGCGCCGCCCTGGCCGAGCTCCCACAGCACACGGGCTATTTGCGGGTTCTGGGGTGCTATCCATCGCGAACTGGTGCCGATGCGACGCCGGCAGAAGCCCGTCCTGTCCTTCGCAAACCTGTGGCGACAGGCCGTCTGGTCTCCCGCCGTGGCCGGCCCGATGACTCTGTGGTGTCCCTGGGCAGAGCCCGGTTTGGCGAAGGGAGGCCCGTGGTCGTCGCCGGTCCGGCGGCCGTTGAGTCCGAGGCCCAACTCCTGGCGTGTGCGCGATCGTGTAAGGAGGCTGGGGGAGATGCCCTCTACAGCGAGGTCTTTCGCGCGCCGGATTGGCCGGGACACCTGAAGGGAACCGGGGCCGAGGGGGCCCGCGTTCTCGCCGAGGCCGGCGCCGCTGTCGGGCTGCCCGTGGCGACCCGGGTGCGGGATGTCGAGCAGCTGGCGCAGGTGGTTTCTTCGGTGCAGGCGCTGGTCGTCGGCGGCTCGGAGATGGAGGACGAGGGATTGCTCGACGCGCTCGGAACCGTCGATCGGGTGGTGATTCTCAGGCGTGGACACACCTCATCCATGGATGAGTGGCTAGCGGCTGCCGAGCGAATCCTTCGGGGCGGAAATCAGCAGGTGGTCCTCTGCGACGCGGGCGTGCGGTGGTTTGGCTCTCAGGCTCGATCGGCCCTGGACCTCGCCGCGATCCCCGTGATTCGCGAGCGTACGCACCTGCCGATCGTCATCGATCCAGGGTTGGCCTCTCGGACCTGGCGGTACGTCGTTCCCCAGGCGCGGGCTGCACTCGCTGGCGGAGCCAGTGGCGTCTGTGTCGCGATCCACCCCAATCCCCACGAGGCCGCGGCTGGAGGACAGCGGTCCCTGACGTTCCCGCGGTGGGAAGAACTCATGGGTGCACTGGCTACGGCAGCTCGAGGATCATCCGGTGGATGAATGTGGGTCGGGTCTGGCCCTCGATCCAGCTCAGGTCGGGGCCTTCGGGGTCAGAGCTGTAGTTGTAGAGGAGCAGGCCGTCGTCGGTGTCGAGCACGGAGGCGAAGCAGGTGTCGCCGCGGCTCGGTAGATCGAGGACCCAGGTGACCTCCAGGGCGTCGGGGTCGACGCGCCACAGCGCGCAACGCTTCGGCGCGTTCCAGTAGTTGAGCTGGTAGTCGTAGTACTGCTGGGTGCGATTGAGGTCGTCCTTCTGAAGGTCGTAGTGGCCATCGTCGGTGACGTTGCGCCGCCCGACGAGCCAGACGTCGGCACCGTGGCGGAAAACGAGTGGAGAGTCGTACTTCTTGGGATCTGCCACGCAGTCCCAGTTGGCCAGGTCCTCCGCCGGCGCTCGGCAGATCTTGGAACCGAACCCAAAGTCGTCGCCCAGCTCGTTGCGGGTAACAGCGACCAGATCGCCGTTATCGAGGAAGGCGAAGTCGGTCTCGGAGCCCCCACCGGTCTGAACCACCGGTGTTCCCGGCACGACCGGATCCCAGTTTTCGCCATCGGTAGTGGTGAGCAGGCTGATCTCGAGGGGATCCGCGTCCGGATCGTAGATGCCCGCGCCGCCGGTGTAGCCGATCAAGTAGACCGTTCCATCGATCTCGCGGATTCGCCACGGGATGAAGGTCTCGTCGGGCCAGGCAACCTCGGGCCCCCACACGCCCGGGCTCTCGTATTTGTAGGAGACCGTTCCCTGTGGTTCGAAGGCGATGGCGTTGTCTCCGAGCACTGCCATATAGAGGAATAGATCTCCGTTAACTACTGCAAACCGGGGCTCTCGCAGGTCGAAGTCCTTCGAGAAGGTGCCCTCATAGCGCCAGGTGACTTCGTCGGTCGTGCTCACGACGTACATCACCGTCTCCGCACTCGCGAAATGGGTTGGAGCCGTCCGGAACGCGAGAAAGATGCGGCCGTCGTGCATGGCGATGTCGAGGTTGTTGTTGGAGACCAGGGGCACGACCTCGGGCGGTAGCCCGTCCGACGGTATGACCTGCTCGAAGTCGCGGATCTCGGGGTCTACGGGAGGCTTCGTTTCGGAATCCTCTCCTTGGCATCCGACGAGGAGAGCGGCGATGAGGAGTTGACGCATCTGCGCACGGTAACCAAGAAATAAGCCCCGAACCACCGCTTTACGCGATGATCCGGGGCTGCCAGTGGTCATTCGTCTACTGAACTTCTCGGAGCAAAACCTGCTTGGTGAGCTCGTGGCCGCCGACCACGACGACCTTGTCGATCTTGCCGACGAGCTCACCGAGGGCCTCCAGTTCCTTGAGGCGCAGGAGCACCGGGTTCTTTTCGAGAATCTTGGCGGTGTTCGCCAGCTGACGCGTGGCGGCGACCTCTTCCCGACGCTTGATGGCGTAGGCCTCGGCCTCCTTCCGAGCGAGAGTGACCTTGTTCACCAGCGCTTTGATGTCACCCGGGAGGATGACGTCTTTGACCCATACCCGCTCCAGCGCCAGACCGAGGTCCGGCAACACAGCGCGGGCACGAGCGACGAGCTCGTTGGTCAACAGGTCCCGATCGGTGACCAGGCTCTCCAGGTCACGGGTCGCGATCACTTCCCGAAGGGCTTGCTGAACGGCACCGTAGGCCTGAGTCGGACCCTGCGGCTCGCTCACGCGGACCATCGGGTCGACCACCCGGTAAGTCGCAGCCGGCTTGACGCGAACCGGGACTTGATCCCGGGTCATGACATCCTGTGCGGCGACGTCGAGGCTGTTCAGCGCCATCGGCACGGCATGCACCGACCACGGACCGTCTCGCCAGAGTCTGTATCGACCCTCGCGAAGGACCTTGACCGGCTCACCGTTTCGGTGGAGAACCAGCGCCGTTCTCTTCGATGCGGTCGCCTCGCTCCAGGCATTGAGCGTCGGAGTGAGGATGTCGCTCGGCAATAGCGGAAGCGGCTCTGCAAGCAGATCGATGGTCACGAGCTCCTCGTCGAGTACGCCGTCATCCCAGACCCGGTAGTGGCCCGGTCCGAGAACCTGGCGTACTCGGCCGGCGACCTTGCGGACGACGGCCTGATCCGGTCGAACGGTGACAATACGAGTGCCGGCAACGATCAGCGGGAGCGGATCGAGCTGGGTGAGCGGAACCAGGTCGGCGGTGACGTCGATCTCCACGATCTCGGTCACACCCCAGATCCAGGTCCAATGGCGGCCCGGGTGCAGAAGGTGGACGAGTGCGCCGTCTCGGAGGACTGCGATCCGTTGATTGCGCTGTACGGTGAGGATTTTGAGCAACATGGTGCACCTCGACGGTTGAAGAGTTGTCGGTTGCAGGGTTGAAAGGTGGTTCGATTGAGGTGGAGGTGTGGGACCGCTCACTCCCCGAACGGCGGCGGTTGCCTGGTGGGAGGCCGAAGCCTCGCTGACCGACAAACTGGGCCATCCGAACGGTGTCCCGAGGGACTGGGGCTACCGCGGTGCCACACCCGGTGTTTCAGTCTGCCTGTTCAAAGGTAGAAAGTCGCTTTTTGACGACTGGGGGCTGATGACGGGAATCGAACCCGCTACTTACAGAGTTCAAGTCTGTCGCTCTACCAGATGAGCTACATCGGCGACGTCCACGCAACTGACACAACGGACAGCAGGCAACACGCGGAACGTCCACAGGCACAGCCGAGGAACGCCGCTCCCTACTGACAAGCTACGGCAGCCCTCCGGAATCGAACCGGAGATGAAAATTTGAGAACGAACTACTCCATACAGACTGCAAAGAAGAGTGCAGTCAGGTGGGTTGAGGGACTTCGAAACGACGAAGCCCCCGGACTCGGTAAGGAGGCGGGGGCTTCGACGAAACAGCATGTTCAGCTGAGCGTTGGCGACCCTCGCCCGATATCAGGACCCATGGTCCCGAAAATCAGTTGTCTTGTCTGGGTTGAGAGCGCCAAGGATGGCTCCGTCTTCTTGAGTCACCCAAGGCGTAACGCCACGCGGGCGAAGGGTGCAAGTTATTTGTGTCGGATGAGGGGCGGGAGAGGTAGCCTGAATCGGGGTTTGCGGAGTATGCGAACGTGGCGTTTGATGTTGCGTTTCGTTGATCGGAGTAGAAATTCCAGGCGGATCGGATTCAGAGGAATTGGA
>Ga0315336_1006249_pt1 | contig 12325 bp, 14 predicted proteins | sample ASW5metaG_FD_204512 | JGI IMG/M metagenome (GOLD analysis project Ga0315336, IMG submission 204512) | Ammonia-oxidizing marine archaeal communities from Monterey Bay, California, United States - ASW #5 | ecosystem: Environmental > Aquatic > Marine > Intertidal zone | place: USA: California...
TATTTTTTCTTCTAGTTTTTGCCAAATTGAATTTGCAGCTTTTACAGATATTTGTTGCCCAGTAATAGACTTTGCTAATGTTAAAAAAGCATTTTTTTTAGAATGTAGCTTCTCAGATTTATATTTATTGATTATTTCTTTTAAAATTTTATCTTTTTTCTTAAGATTATTTATTGCTAATAACCAATTTTTATTTGTTAATTTAATCATAATATTATGAATTCTATAAATTTAAAATTTTCTACTTTTACACTTAATATTAAATTACGATCCACTAATACAGCTAATGTTATTAAAAATAATTTACCATTCAAATCAATAGTTAAAACATGGGGAGAAGAAATATATTTTGAGGTTCCTATAACACAAGATATAAGTTTGGAGAAAGATGCTAAAGATATAATAAATCTTGGAGAAATAGCATATTGGGTTGAAGGAAAATGTATTGCAATTGGATATGGTAAAACACCAATTTCACAAAATAGTGAAATAAGGTTGGCGGCAAAAACTAATATTTGGGGAGATGCTATAATAGATATTAACAAATTAAGAAAAATAAAGGATGGAGATGAAGTTATTATTTCTTAAAATTTTATTTATTTTTATATTTTGTAAAATAGTTTTTGCAGCGCAAATACCTGGTAAAAAATATTTTATTGATATAAATAAACTTGTGAAACCTTTTTCTACAAAAAGCGTTGCAAATTCATATAACGCTTTAGATGTAAAATTTTGTGAATTAAAAGTACCTGACGGATTCAAAGTAAACATTTTTGCAAACAATCTTCAAAATCCAAGAAATATAAAAGTATCTAAAAACGGAGATGTTTTTGTTGCTGAATCTAAAACTGGAAGAATTAAAATCTTAAGAGATACTAATAATGATGGCATATCAGATCTAGATCAAATTTTTATTAAAGGTTTTAATAAACCATTTGGAATAGAAATAAATTCTGAATATTTGTTCATCGCAGATGTTGATTACTTATGGAAAATACCATATAAATCAGGGCAATTAAAGCCTGAATCCAGCCCTATAAAATTAACTAAAACCAATGCTTTGGGTGAAAGTAGCGGACATTGGACAAGAAATATAGTTTTATTAAATAATAAAATTTATATATCAATTGGTAGTAGGGGCAATATAGATATTGAAAATAATCCCAGGGCCACAATTCAAGAATTTAATATCAAAACCAATGAACAAAAAATTTTTGCAACTGGTTTGAGAAATTCAATTGGCACTGATGTTCATCCTATTACAAAAAAAATATATACCGTTGTAAATGAAAGAGACGGTATGGGCGATGAACTTGTTCCTGATTATTTTACACAAGTTGAGAAGGGAGATTTTTTTGGATGGCCTTTTTTTTATTTAGGTAATAATATTCAGCCTAATATCAATATCCCTGAAGAATACAAAGATTCTTTTGTTAAAAAACCTGATGTTTTGTTTAAATCTCATTCAGGGCCAATTGACTTAATTTTTTATGATAAAAACCAATTTCCTAAAAATTTTTATGGTGAAGCATTTGTCGCTCTTCACGGATCTTGGAATTCTAGTAAACCATCAGGTTATATGGTTGTAAGAATTCCATTTAAAGATAATAAACCATTAGGTTATTATGAGTCTTTCGTAACTGGTTTTTGGGCCTCTGGTTCTGTTAGGGCAAATGTCTGTGGTAGACCAGCAGGTTTAGGCATTACAAAGAACGGATCTCTTTTGATTTCAGATGATGTAAATGGTATTATATATAATGTTACATATATAAAATAATTTTTTTATAGGCTCTAAAATTTTTCCAATAGGTGATGAAAATCCAACAATAAGAAAACCTTTTATAACATATGGGATTCTAGGTTCTTGTATTTTAATTTTTTTATGGCAAGTAACTTTACCTAAGGAATTATTTATGGGCATCAAGAGTCTTGGGTTAGTACCTTCTGATATTTATATTTATAAAATTTTTTCTTCTATGTTTTTACATGGTAGCTGGATGCATTTAATTGGAAATATGTTATATCTTTGGATATTTGGAAATAATATTGAAGATTATTTAGGGCATATAAAGTTTCTAATTTTTTATTTATTTTGTGGAATATGCGCAACTCTTGTTCATGTTTTTTCTGATGTTAACTCTACTATTCCTGTAATAGGTGCAAGCGGGGCTATTTCTGGAGTACTAGGCGCCTACTTAATACTATACCCAAGAGCAAAAGTAAAATTATTAATATGGTTTGGAATTGTTACAATCTTAAGAGTAAGAGCGTCTGTAGTTTTAATTTTTTGGTTTGTTTATCAATTTTTAAGTATATTGAAATCTTCAGGCGAAGGAGGAGGAGTTGCTTGGTGGGCGCATATAGGAGGATTTATTGTAGGAATATTAATAATACTTTTATTAGGAAAAAAAAAAGTAATTCAAAGAGAAAAGGGACCTTGGGAATAATTTTATTTCTTTAAAGCTTCAATCATTGTTGTACCAAGCTCAGCTGGAGACTCAGAAATAAAAGCACCGGCAGATCTTAATGCTTCAATTTTTTCTGGAGCAGTTTCCGCACCACTCGATACTATTGCACCGGCATGGCCCATTCTTTTTCCTGGAGGTGCAGTTGCTCCTGCAATAAAAGCTACGACTGGTTTATTTTTTTCTTTTTTTATAAATTCTGCAGCATCAACCTCAGCTATCCCTCCTATTTCACCAATCATGACGACACCTTCTGTTTTTTCATCAGCCATAAATAATTCAAGACATTCAAGAAAATTAATACCATTTACTGGGTCACCACCAATACCAACGACCGTTGTTTGACCGAGACCAGCATCAGTTGTTTGTTTTCCTGCTTCGTAAGATAATGTTCCAGATCTAGAAATAATTCCAATTTTTCCAGGCTGATACACGTATCCTGGCATAATACCTAATTTAGCCTCGCCGGCAGTAATGATTCCTGGGCAATTAGGCCCAATTAATCTTGATTTTTTACCTTCAAGATGTTTTTTTACTTTCATCATATCATGAACTGGTATTCCATCAGTAATAGCAACAATTAATGGCATTTCCGCATCAATAGATTCCATAATTGCAGCAGCTGCAAATGGCGGCGGAACATAAATTGTAGTTGCGTTAGCTCCAGTTTTGTCCATTGCTTCCTTTACAGTATTAAATACTGGTAGGTCAAGATGGGTTTGACCTCCTTTTTTTGGAGTTACACCACCTACGAAGTTTGTCCCATATTTAATTGATTGTTCAGAGTGAAAAGTACCTTGTGCACCTGTGAAACCTTGACATATAACTTTTGTGTTTTTATCAACTAAAATTGACATAATTATTTTTTTTCTTTATTTATTGCCTCTACAATTTTTTTTGCTGTTTCACCGAAATTTGAGGCGCTTATAAAAGGCAAGCCAGATTCTTTTAAAATTTTTCTTGCTAATTCTATATTTGTTCCTTCTAATCTAACAACAACGGGCTTTGACATTTTAACTTCATTAGCCGCTGTGACTAAACCCTCCGCAATAGAATTAGTTCTCATCATTCCACCGAAAACATTACATAAAATTCCTTTAACATCTTTATCTGAATATAATAATTTGAAAGCAGCAGCTACTCTTTCTGGAGTCGCAGCACCAGCTATGTCCATAAAATTCGCTGGTTTTCCTCCATTTTGTTTAATTAGATCCATTGTTGCCATTGCTAGTCCTGCACCATTAACCATCACGCCAACTTCACCGTCTAATTTGATATAATTAAGATCATGTTTTTTTGCTTCTAATTCTAAAGGATCTTCCTCATCTTCATCCCTAAGATTTGCAATATTTTCATGTCTATAAAAAGAATTTTCATCAAAACCCATTTTTGCATCTAATGCATAAACCTCTTTTTCTTTAGTTATTACCATTGGATTGATTTCAACCATTAAAGCTTCGAGACTTACAGTTGTTTTATGAACTGACAGAATAAAATTAGCTGTTTTATCAATCAAATCGCCTTCTAAACCTAATTTAGATGCAATATCTTTAGCTTCACTTAATTCCATATCAGCACACGGTTTTAATTTATGTTTTATGATTTTTCCAGGGGTTTTTTCTGCAACTTCTTCAATTTCCATTCCACCTTCAGTTGAAGCTATTACTGTAATTCCATTTGTTTCCCTATCAATAACCATTGATATATAAAATTCTTTTTCAATATTTGATCCTTCTTCAATATAAAGTTTTCTTACAACTTTTCCTTGGGGACCAGTTTGAGGAGTAACAAGAGTTTTGCCTATTATTTCTTTTGACGCACTTTCTACTTCTTCAAGTGATTTTACGACTTTAACACCACCTGCTTTTCCTCTTCCTCCAGCATGTATCTGAGCTTTAACAACCCAAACACCTGAATCTAATTCCTTTGCAACATTTAGCGCTTCTTCGACTGTAAATGCTACTTTGCCCTTAGGAACATTAACCCCATTTTTTGACAATAATTCTTTTGCTTGATATTCGTGAATATTCAATTGTTATCTATTTAAAAAATCAAAAAAAGTAACTATAAAAAAATTTAAGAAAAATTCAAGTAAATTACTGAAATCTTTATATTTCTTATCTCTTACCAAATAAAAGAGTTATATTAATTCTCCTGCTTTCATAATTTTTTTTAAAGATAAAATTATCAGATGCATGAAAAAGATTAGAATTAAAAATTGTTACTCTATTTGATTTATATTTAATTTTCTTCCTTTTTGATTTCTTTTTTTTTAAAAATTTTTTTATTTCTAAATGATTATTGTTATATTTATTAAAGTCCCAATTTTTCGGCGCTTCTTTATCCCAAATAATCAATCCTCCTGTATTTTTATTTAAATTTGCTTTGTCTGGAGTAATCCAAAAATTTACGTTTATTGCCGCAAAATCAGCATGAATTTTAATACCCTTCATTTGATTGTTGCATTTAAACGCCCATGCTTTAGTCAGCGGAAAGTTTTTCAAAATTTCTGGAAAATTAAACCTTATCTCTTCGCTTATTTGAAGTAATAAAGGTGCGTTAAATCCATTTTCAATAAAAGAACCAATATATCCATTTTTATAGTCAAATTCATTCCATATAGAATTTGTTAAACAATATTTATAGAGTTTATTTAATACTTCTTTATTTAAAAAATCATCAATCACCATATATTTAAAAAATTTTTCTGAATTTTTTATGACAATTTTTTTATTTTTATTAATTAATTCTTTTTCTAAAATATCAGGTGGTTGGTAATAGATTAAATTATTAAAAGTTGGTCCAAGTTTATTTGTAAAATATTTTGACAAAGTAAAAATATCTGTTGGATTTGATTTTTTTGGTAAGGCAAAATAAACAAATTTATAATTTTTAACAATATTGAAGAATTTTTTTGATATTAATTTTTTTTTTAATAAATAATTAATTTGCTCAATATCGTGTTTTAATTTGTTTTTTGAAACTTCAAATCTAAAACCATTATTAATTTTTTTTTTAAATTCCTCTCTATTTAAAATTTTTTTTGAACTTACAAATTTTTTTATTTTATTAATAAATAGCATTATAAATTTTATCTACCTTTATAAGATTTAATTCCAGTTTCAGGAATATATAGATTTTTTGGGGCTTTTTTATTTTCATAAAAAATATCGATAGGAATGCCTCCTCTCGGAAACCAATAACCAGATATTCTAAGCCATTTTGGTTTAATAGATTTTAATAATTTTTCAGCTATGTAAATCGTACAATTTTCATGAAAACATTGATGATTTCTAAATGAATGCATAAAAAATTTAAATGATTTACTTTCAACAATAAATTTATTCGGCAAATAATCTATTATAAATTTTGCAAAATCCGGTTGCCCAGTTATAGGGCATAAAGATGTAAATTCGTTAATAGTTAGTCTCACAACATAATTTTTATTAGAATTTTTGTTTGGAATAGGATCCAAAATACATTTATCTGGATTATTCAATAAACTTTTATTTTTGCCTAAGTAATTTAATTTTATTTTTTTCATTTTCTTTTTGCTTCATATTTAAAATAATTTTTATATAATTTGTCAAATTTATTATTTTTAATTGACTCTCTAATTTTTAGCATAAAATTCTGATAATAAAAAACATTGTGCCAACTTAATATCATTAAACCTAATATTTCTTTACATTTAAATAAATGATGAATGTAGGCTTTTGAATAATTATTGCTAGCAGGGCAATCTAAGTTTTTGTCAAGTAAGCTATGATCTTGTTTAAATTTAGAATTTCTAATATTTATAATTCCTGATGTTGTAAAAGCTAACCCATTTCTACCTAAACGAGTAGGTAATACACAATCAAACATGTCTATTCCACAAGCTACAGATTTTATAATATCACTAGGCATGCCAACTCCCATTAAATATCTTGGTTTATCATCTGGTAGATAAGGTATTGTTTTATCTACAATTTTAAGCATTTCTTTTTGACCCTCACCTACTGACAAACCTCCTATTGCATAGCCATCAAAATTTATTTCTTGTAGTTTTAATGCACATTCAATTCTTAAGTCTTCATACTTAGCACCCTGGACAATTCCAAATAAAGCAGAATTTTTTTTATTAAAGGCTTTTTTACAACGTCTTGCCCATCTTAAAGTTAATTCCAAAGATTTTTTTGCTTTTATTTTTGTAATGTTATAATTAATACATTCATCTAAAACCATAATAATATCACTGCCTATATTTTGTTGAAATTTTATACAATTTTCTGGTGTTAGATAAAGTAATTTACCATCAATATGAGATCTAAACTTTATACCTTTTTCTTCTATACTCTTTAATTTTGACAGCGACCATATTTGATAACCTCCTGAGTCAGTTAAAATAGGTAATTTACAATTCATAAATTTATGGACTCCTCCAAATCTTTTTAAAATTTTTTCCCCAGGTCTAAGCATCAAATGGTATGAATTACATAAAATAATTTGAGAGTTTGTTTGCTTCACACTTTCAGGAAACATTGCTTTTACATTAGCAATTGTTCCAACCGGCATAAACGCCGGTGTTTCTATATTTCCTTTAGAGGTAAAAATTTTTCCAAGCCTAGCACTTTCAAAATTTCTTATTTTTTTAAAAGCAAATTTTTTTTTCATTAGTTATTAATTTTTGAGACTAGTAAATCGATGGGTAAATGAACTCTATCTAATTTCCATTTGAAAGAATTTAATTTTAAATCAATAATTATTGGATATTCATCTTTGATGAAAGATAATCTAAATTTATTTACATTAATAAAAAAGACATATTTAATTTCTAAGTTATTTTTTTTATAGCCTATTTTTTGAATATAATTTATTTTTTTTATAGGACCTTCTATTTTATCCTCAATTAAATTTTTATATTTATCTGGGTCATTAACTAATAAAATTAAGTTTTCTGGTGTTACAAGATTTTCTACTAGTGCTTCAATAATTAATTGAACAAATAAGTTTCCTAGTATTTTTTTTTCAATATTACTTTTTTTTGAGAAAGCTTTATTTATTATTTGATTAAAGTCTAGTTTAAAACCATTTCTTAAAGCAACCCAATTAACATTTTTTGAAACAAATTCTGTATCTGATTGTTTAACTGATTTATAAAATTTATAAATACTGTAGTATGGGGAAATTATATATATAAAAAAAATTATAAAAAAAAAAAATAATATTTTTTTCATCATCTTGATTTAAAAACTAAATTGTTCTTTTAATACTTTTTTGTCAAAATTATGATCTGGATCAAATAATAAAGATAATTTAACAGTTCTATCTTCTATGATTTCTACTTTTTTTATATCTTTGATTTCTTTGAAATCCGCGCTTACGTTAACTGATCGTTTTTTTTCATCTAATATTATAAAAGTAACTTTACTTTTTGAATTAATAAGCGCACCTCTCCAACTTCTAGGTCTAAATGGACTAATTGGAGTTAAAGCAAGTAAATTAGATTTCATGGGTATAATCTGTCCTCGAGCAGATAAATTATAAGCCGTGCTTCCTGCAGGAGTTGCTAATAAAACACCATCACAAACAAGTTCTTTAATTCTAACAACATTATCAACTTGAACTTTTATCTTTGCAGCGTGTCTTGAACTTCTTAAAAGCGCCACTTCATTTATAGCCATTACTTCAGTTTTTTTACCATTTTTTCTGGTTGCCAACATTTTTAGAACGTGCATTTCTGTTTTTTTTGCTTTTTCTAATCTTTTAATTAAATCAATATTTTTGTGTGGATTAGTTAAAAAACCGTATTCTCCTCTATTAATACCAAATATTGGTTTAGTAAACTTCATAGATTTATGGAGAGCGGATAAAATAGTCCCATCACCACCAAGAGCTACAATTACATCAGCTTTATTCATAGGATAATTTTTATATTTTTTTTTTAAATTTTTAAGAGTAATATCGGCTTTTTTTGTTTGAGCTGAAAAAAAATTTATTTTAATTTTTTTTTGGTTAAACATAAAAAGTTATATTTAACCCCCAGTAACATTCATAGTACGTTCTAAATTTTTAGTTTTATTTTCTTTGTTTATTTCAAACTCATGTGATTTAGGTTTTAAATAAATTGATTTTAGAATTAAATTTTTTAATTTTTTTTTATTTTTTGAAAGAGCTTTTTTAAGATCAACAAATTTATTGTGACCTAAGCAAGAATAAATTCTTCCAGTACATGTTAAACGCACTCTATTACAAGATTCACAAAAGTTATTAGTAAGTGGTGTAATAAAACCAATTTTTTGATTTGAATATTTGATTTTTACATATTTTGATGGGCCACCTGTATTTATATTAGTATTTTCTAGTGAATATCGTTTTTCCAAAAAAGATCTAACTTTAGTCAAAGGATAGTATTGCTCTAATCTTATGCCATTTTCCATATCCATTGGCATAACTTCTATAAAAGTAATATCAAATTTTTTATTCATGCACCAATAAACCAGTTTGTCTAACTCGCTAATATTAATATTTTTTAACGCAACAGTATTTATCTTTATTTTCAAACCAATTTTTTTTGCAATGTTTAATCCTTCTAAAACTTGCTCTAAGTTTCCACCTCTAGTAATTTTTGCGTATTTTTTTGTATCTAATGTATCTAGAGATACATTAATTCTTTTTATTCCATTTTTTTTTATTAATTCTGCGTATTTATATAACTGCGTTCCATTAGTTGTAAGTGTAAGTTCTTCTAGATTTGAGTTATTAATTTTCTTTCCTAGGTAATCTAAAATACTTGTCATACCTTTTTTTATTAAAGGTTCGCCCCCAGTAATTCTTATTTTCTTTATACCTAAATCTATAAAAGTAGAACAAATATCATTTATCTCTTCTGATGAAAGTATTTGTGACTTAGGTAAAAACTCCATATCTTCTTTCATGCAATAAATGCATCTTAAGTCACATCTATCAGTAACTGATACTCGCAAATAATTTATTTCTCTATTAAAAGTGTCTTTCATTTTTAAATATATTTTTTTTTAATTTATCTAGTATAAATTAGATTTTAAAAACATATACTTTATAATAAATAAAAAAAAACATTATTTAAATGATTGAATTAACTGAAATATTTAAGAATTCTTTGAAATTAATTTTTTCATTAAACCTTGATTTACTTGAAATAATTTTTTTATCTTTAAAAATTTCATTTTTCTCGCTTTTATTTTCATGTATGTTTGGCCTACCTTTAGGTTCGCTTTTAGCAGTTTCAAAGTTTTTTGGCAGAGGATTTTTAGTTTTGTTTTTTAACTCGATGCTGGGCTTACCCCCAGTTTTTGTTGGCTTGGTTCTTTATATTCTTTTATCTATTTCAGGACCTTTGGGTTCTTTAGAGTTGCTTTATACACCAGTGGCAATGATTATTGCTCAGTTTTGTTTGATAATGCCAATTATTGTTTCACTTACCAAACAAATTATAGAACAAATGACTGAAGAATATGATGAACTTTTAAAATCTTTACGAGCAAATACAAGAGATAAAATAATGACTGTTTTATGGGATTCTAGATATTCATTATTAACATGCGTTCTTGCTGGTTTAGGAAGATCACTATCAGAAGTTGGGGCCATTATTATAGTTGGTGGTAATATTGCTCACGCAACAAGAGTGATGACTACTACAATTGCATTAGAAACATCAAAAGGAAATTTGGAAATTGCAGTAGCTCTTGGATTTATATTAATTTTTATCTCAATATTTATAAATTTATTAGTTTCTATCTTAAAAGAATTTGCAGAAAAGGTTTCATATGATTAAAAATATTTTTAAACCACTACATAATAATTTAAATTTATTATTACCTATTAGATTTCATAACATATATTTAAAATTAGATAATAATTTTTTTTTTAAAAAACTATCATTTGAAATTAATACAAATGGCATATCAGTATTTATAGGATCAAATGGTGCTGGCAAAACATCTTGTATTAAATTATTAACTGGTTTAATCAAACCACATTCTGGTTCAGTATTATTCTCAACAAATAACAAAATCTTAAATTTAATTGGTTATGTTCCACAGAAAATAATTTTATTAAGAAGAAGTGTAGAAAAAAATTTATTACATACACTTTCAATATCTAATTATCCAACAAATAAAAAAAAAAGAATTAAAGAGATTTTGAAATTTGCAAAATTAGAACATTTAGCAAAACAATCGGCACGTAATCTATCTATTGGACAACAACAATTAATTTCTATTATGAGAGCATTAGCAATTAGACCAAATTTTTTATTTCTAGATGAACCGTGTGCTAATCTTGATCCTAATACAACACAAGTTATTGAAGATTTAATTAAAATAGTATCAAAATCCGGTGTAAAAATAATAATAGTTACACATGATGTATTTCAGGCAAAAAGATTGGCAAATGATATATTATTTTTTCACAATGGAAAAATAATTGAACATACAAAAACAAAAAGTTTTTTTAAAAATCCAAAAAGTAAAGAAGCAAAAGATTTTCAAAAAGGTTTATTATTAAAATAATAAATTTTTATGATGAATAAATTTAAAATTATATTTTTAATATTTTTTCAATTAATATTTTTTAAAAACACTGTTTCACAAGAAGATTCTTTAATCATTCAATCCACGACTTCAACCAGAGATTCAGGTTTTTATGATTTTATTTTACCAGAATATAAAATAGTTGATGATATTGTAATTAAAGTAATCGCTTCTGGTACAGGGCATGCAATAGTAAATGCAAAAAGATGCGATGCCGATATTGTTCTTGTCCATGATAAAACCTCTGAAGAATTATTTGTGAAAAATGGGTTCGGTTTATACAGAAAAGATTTAATGTATAATGATTTTATACTGGTAGGACCCAAATCATTAAACATTAATTTTAATAATGGAAATGTTTATCAAGTATTACAAAAGATTTATGATAATAAATTAACCTTTGTTTCTAGAGGAGATAATAGTGGCACTTATAAAAAAGAAATTAGTTTATGGAAAAATTTAGGTTTAAAAATAAATACAAGAAAAAATCGTTGGTATTTGGAAACTGGTTCTGGAATGGGTCCTTCTTTAAATATAGCAGTAAATAAAAATGCAATCACATTAACAGATAGAGCTACGTGGATATCATTCAATAATAAGAAAAACCACACTGTTCTTGTTGAAGGTGATAAGGATTTATATAATTATTATGGGATTATACCTATCAATCCTAAAAAATGCCCAAAAACTAGAATTGAATCATCTGAAAAATTTATTAATTGGCTATTATCTGATAAAGGACAAGAATTAATAACTTCATTTAAAAAAAATGGGGAGCAACTATTTTTTGGAAACGTAAAAAGAAATTAAGAAACTTTTTTTACTTCTACTAAATTGTCAGAAAATGTTGGAGCATTACCCATATCTGCAAGTAATCCTGAGCTAATACTATTTACTGTACCAGTTTTACTTTTTTGTCTCCAGTAACCTAATGTGGCAACTACTATTCCTGGAGCTACATCTTCTGATATTCTAGCATTTCCATGAAAGTCACCTCTATCATTATAAACTTTTACATTTTCTCCATCTGATATATCTCTGGTATCAGCATCAATTTTATTAATTATAACAAATTGTTCGCCCTGGACTTTCATTTTGCTATCCATATTGGCATATTGCGAATTTAAGAACGCATGACTTTTCGGTGAAATAATATTAAGCGGATATTTTTTTGCTAATTCAGGATTTGTATTTGGCGACTCTGCTGGAGGAACATAATCTGGTAATTCAGGAAGAGGTTCGCCCGGTTGGTTTTCCTCATACATTTGACGAAATGGACCAGCTACAAAGTTTTTTGCATTTTTT
>Ga0315336_1006250_pt1 | contig 12322 bp, 5 predicted proteins | sample ASW5metaG_FD_204512 | JGI IMG/M metagenome (GOLD analysis project Ga0315336, IMG submission 204512) | Ammonia-oxidizing marine archaeal communities from Monterey Bay, California, United States - ASW #5 | ecosystem: Environmental > Aquatic > Marine > Intertidal zone | place: USA: California...
CGTCACCGGGCTGTACGCCAGCCGCGTCGAAGTCGGCGGCCCGGGCAACGACATCTACGGCAACAACGGGGGCATGGACATCCGCCTCGTCTTCGCCACCGACAGCATCGTCCACGATAACGAGGCCGACAACATCAACGTCTGGTACTCGAGCGACAACCTCGTCGTGCGCAACGTTACCGAGCGTGTCCGCATCTCCGGGCTTGGCGCCGCATCCCCGGCCTCCAATAACGTCATCGGCGGTCCCGACCCCGCCGACCGCAACTTCATCACGGGATTCGGCAACTTCGGCGAGCACGGCAACCCCAGCGGTGACTGCATCGAGATGTACTACTCGGAGAACACGCTGATCCAGAACAACTACATCGGGACGACCCCCGACGGCATGGCGGTCAGCAACCGGGCCTGCACGGTCGGCATCAAGATGCAGACGGCCAATCACAACGTGCTCGTCCGCGACAACCTGATCGCGATCCAGGCCTCGCACGCCACCGGTGGCGGTCGTCTGGGCGCCGGGATGTACATCGAGCTCTACGAGGGCGGGCAGGGTGTCGAGATCACCGGCAACACGATCGGCCTCAACGCCCTGGGTGAGCCTGTGCTCGGCGCCAAGCACGGTGTCTGGATCAGCCGCTACGCGTTCGAGCATGCAGCCGACATCACGATCGGCGGGACGAACCCGGGTGAGGGAAACGTCATCGCGGGCCACGCCTCGACCGGCGTCCTGATGATGAACGGCCCCGGCGTGCCCGCCATCGGACACGCACGCGTCTCAGGGAACTCGATCTACAACAACGAAGAGATCGGCATCGACCTCATGCCGAACACATGGGACTTCGGCCCGACGCCGAACGACCTGATGGATGCAGACGAGGGCGCCAACGGGCTCCAGAACTACCCCGTGCTGACCTCGGCCGAGCGGACCGCCACGACGACGACGGTCGCGGGGTCGCTCCACAGCCTGCCCATCCAGGATTTCGTGCTCGAGTTCTTCGCGAGCGACGGCTGCGATCCCTCGGGGTTCGGTCAGGGCCAGATCTTCCTCGGCGCCGTGCCCGTTACAACCAACACCTCGGGGAACGCGTCCTTCTCCGTGTCGGTCCCGGCGAGCGCCCCGCTCAACTCGGTGGTCACGGCAACCGCGACCCGATCCTCAACGGGCACGACCAGCGAGTTCTCCGCCTGCGTGCCGGTCATGGACGTGTCATGCCCCGCTGATCTCGCCGACCCTTTCGGTCAGCTTGACTTCTCCGACGTCGCTGCTTTCCTCGTCGCGTTCTCAGCCTCCCTGCCCGAGGCCGACCTGGGCGCTCCGTTTGGTCAGTGGGACTTCTCCGACGTAACCGCGTTCCTCACCGCGTTCGGCTCTGGCTGCCCGTAGCCCGGACCTCGTGTTTCCTGCTCATGGCCCCGGCATCCGAACGCCGGGGTCGTTTCATGCGCACTTGCGATCGTTCCGCTGACTCTTGCTGTCGTAGCCCTGTTCAGACATGCCCGGCCCAGCAGCGCGGCAGATCGCGGCTATTCCCGACGACCTAGGGCGTGCCAGTGAGCTCAGAGCCAGCAGTGACGAGCGGCGTGGGTTCATCCGCTCAACTCCCGTCAGATCAGTCAGGAACTCGCTCCGAGAGACTTTCTCCCAGACCTGTATCTGGCGGAGCTTCTCGTCCTCTTTTGTAGGGACGCGGGGCGAACCAACCTCGGAACGACTGAGGCCGAACCGCTGCATCAATTCCACTCCCCCCTCGTGCTCACTGCGCGAGGGTCATCTCCGCGGCCTGCGCTCACACCGGCGCCCGCCGCGTTCCGGACCGGCCAGGCCGGTCGACAACATCCACATCCCAGGAGCAGCAGAAATGAAAGCCCAGCACACGCTCACGCCATCGCTCTTGCTCGCATGTGCCGCACTCTCCGCCTCCGCCCAAGAGGTCTCCTGGGAGCTCATCCGCCCCTCCAACACCGGCATTCCCGGTGACTTCACGCAGACCATCTTCATCGATGACGACGACTCTCCCTGGATCGGTGGCTACATCCCGTTCTGGGAAGAAGGCGGCGTCGGCCACTTTGACGGCACGACCTGGCGGGTGCTTGGCAACGTCGATTGCCCCGAGATTGGATTCGAGATCGGCTCGCCCCGCTTCAATGACATCGTCAAGACCGACGATGGCATCATGTGGATCGGCAGCGCGCGCGGCCTGCTCCGCTTTGACCCGAGCCAGGAGCCGTGGTGCGTGACGAAGTACACGCCCGCCAACTCCGGCATCGCCGGCGCCGACGTCAGCAACATCAGCATCGCGCCCGACGGCACACTCTGGATGGCCTGCTCGACCTGGGGCGGGAGCTCGCAGGGCGGCCTCTCGCAGTATGACCCTGCGACCGACACATGGGAAAGCTGGGACACAAGCAACGGGCTCCCCTGGTGGGCCGGCTGGGACTGGGTGGATTACGTCGCCGTTCAGCCGGACGCGCCTGGCGGGTACACCGTCTGGTTCGGCTCCTCGGAGATGGGCCTGACAACCTATAAGGACGGCCTCTTCATCTGGTACGGCAGCCCCACGCCGCCGAACGTGAGCCCGCTGCCCTACGGGATCGTGGGCAAGAATGCGGTCGACAACAGCGGCAACTTGCTCCTCTCGACCGACCAGGGCCTGGCCCTCCGGGCGACCGACGGCACGGTCAGTCTCATCCCCGGCTCCCCGGGCGGCAGAGGCGAGCTCTTCCCGAGCGGGCGCATCGCCATTTCCGGAGCGCAGAACGCGTACATCTGGGACGGCTCCTGGACAACGATCGCCCCATTCGGCGGCAGTGCCACCTACACGCTCGCGGAAGACTCCACAGGGGCACTCTGGTTCGGCGGCATCGGCGGCGCCGCGAAGTACGAGAACGGTTCTTGGCAGCGCTACCGCCTGACCAACACCGGCATGCTCTCGTTCTTCGTTGACGCCGTCGCACTCTCTCCGGCCAACGGTGATGTCGCGATATCCGCCAACGCCGGGCCCGGCGTCGGCGGGTTCGACATCCTTCACCCGGACGGCACCTGGACGAACGCCAATGTAGCGACCTACGGGCTCGGCCTCCCCTGGCCCTATCCGACCGACAACACTTCCGCGCTCGCCTACCGCCCCGACGGCTCGCTCCTCTTCTCACCGACCAACAACGGCGTCAAGGAGTACACCAACGAAGGCGTCTTCCTCGATCATGTCCCCAACGGCTGGCCCATCGACCACATCAAAACTAGCAACGACGGTCGGGGCTGGGCCGCGACCGGCAACGGCTCACTGTTCATGGAGGACAACGACGGGCTGTGGGACACCCGATTCACCAACGCCGATGGTCTTCCGGCCGGCGGGATCGCCGGTATCCGCCCTGATCCGCTTGACCCCGCCTCGATCTGGGTCGGCGCCGCGACGGGCCTCGCCAAGACCGACGGCGTGAACTGGCTCCAGATCCCGCGCGAGGCGATCGGTCTCGATCAGAACTCGACCGGCTACTTCATCCTGGACTTCGACGTCGGTCCTGACGGCACGCTCTGGATCAGTTCCGGCGTCGGCCTCTTCCATCTCGACCCCGCAACGGGTCTGTACGACACCTACGACCTCTCCAACGCCCCGCTCCCGTCGGACGACATCCATGATGTCAAGGTCGCGCCGGACGGATCCGTTTGGATCTCCATGTTCGACAGCATCTTCCCCTACCCCGGCGGCGTCGCACGCTTCAAGGACGAGCAGTGGACCGTTTGGAGCCAGGGCTCGAGCCCGCTCCCGCACAATCAGATCTGGGACATGGAGAGCCGCGCGATCCCCGGCGGCTACGAGATCTGGATTGCCACTGCGAGCGAAGCTGTCGCCGTCGTCACCGTCCAGACAGGCAACACCTGCCCCGCGGACTTCGCCGAGCCATTCGGTTCACTCGACTTCTCAGATGTCGCCGCGTTCCTCACCGCCTTCGGCACGATGGACCCGGCGGCGGACCTCGCCGAGCCATTCGGATCGCTCGACTTCTCAGATGTCGTCGCGTTCCTCGCCGCCTTCGGCGCTGGTTGCCCCTGAGCCTTCCTCGCAGCACAACGACCCTCGAAAACCCCCCACACGAGGTAAGAAAGATGAAACGCCAGACTCTCATCGCACTTCTCGCCGGACTCGCTCTCCCGACCCTCGCTCTGGCCCAGGCCAACTTCGCCGAAGGTTTCGAGAACAACGGGCCCATCCAGATCGATGGCCCCGCGAACCTCGTCGCTCAGGGATGGGTGTTCCGAAACCAGTCTGACCCCATCGAGGGCAGCGCGTGGTACACCGGCGACGGATTCGGCGGGACACCGTTCGAAGGCGCCGGCTACCTTGCAAGCTCCAGTCTCGCGACGGACTTCTTCGGCGGCGCCGTCAGCTCCTGGGCGATCCTTCCCGATATCGCCGGTCTTTCGGCAGGCGACACAGTCACCCTCTGGATCTACGGTGGCGGCGGCTTCTCGCTCGACTCATTCTTCGATGTCCGCTACTCCCCCTCGGGGAGCGACGACACCGGCTCGAGTCCAACCGACATCGGCGACTTCACCGACCTGCTCTTCACCGCCGAACTCCCGATCGCTGAGCTCGGCTACCAGCGCGTCACCGCAACCGTCCCGGGCGACGGGCGACTCGCGCTGCGATTCCACGCGCCCTTCCTCCGATCGTTCGCGGGCGAGGGGGCCTACCTCTCGGTTGACTCTCTCACGGTCGGCCCCGCCGCGACTGACCCATGCGGCATCCCGATCCCCAACGCCGGCGAGTCCGTCGTCTGGACCGCCGCGAACTCACCCTTCGTCGTTTGCCAGGACCTGCTCATCCCGGTCGGCGCCCAGGTCACGATCGAAGCCGGCGCCGAGGTGAGTTTTGATCCCGGGACGAAGCTCCGAGTCGAGGGCGACCTGACCGCAGCCGGTTCGGCGCTCAACCCCGTCCGCTTCTCCGGCTCAACCAGCACTAACGACGGGCTTGAAGTCGGCTCGGATGGTCAGTTCAACGCCTCCTTCGCCGAGTTCTCGATACACCTGCAGATCGGGGGCGCCAACGCCGCCGCCGTGATCGACGACTCAAGCTTCCTCGCCGGATCCACTGTCTCGGGCGTGCCGGACATCGCCGTCTTCGAACGCTGCGAGTTCACCGGCTCGAGCGATCTGGGCGGTTTCAGCGGCATTGCCGGCACGATCCGCCTCGTTGACTCGACCTTCGCCACCGGCGCGTCGGCCAACGTTGCCGGGCTTCTCTACGTTGACGGGATCACGTCATCCGGCGCCGGACTCGGCTTTGTCAGCGAGACCGTCGCTCACCCCGTGCTCCTCGACAACATCTCTGTGACCGGCGCCCCCGGCCCGGGCATCACACTCACCGGACCCAACTTCCTGCTCGGCGAGAACGTGACAACCCAAGGCAACCAGTACCCCGTCGCGTTCGGCTTCGGCGGCGCCGGCCTCCTGCCCGGATCGTCACTGCCGACCAGCGGGAACACCAGCAACCTCGTTCGCGTGGACTCGTTCAACCTCGGTCCGAGCCGCCAATGGGCGGACACCGGCATTCCCTATCTCGTCCAGGGCGGCTTTCCGCAGATCCACGGTGGCTCGCTCACGGTCGAGCCCGGGGCCAATATCAAGTTCGGTCCAGGCGCCGGCGCTTTCCTCGTTGGCTCGGCCAATCTCATCCTCAAGGGCACGCGCGAGAATCCGATTGTTCTCGAGTCTCAGTTCTCAGGTCCCAATCGCTGGTTCGGGCTCAAGTGGGTTGATGACTTCGACGCCAAGGCCCGCCACACCATCTTCGATGGCGGCGAGATCACCGTCCAGTCCGACGGCGGCGTCATGGATCTCATCAACTGCACCGTTCAGGATTCCGTCGAGGGGACCGCTTCCGTCACCGGCGGCATCGTCAACCTCCTCAGCTCCAAGATCATCAACAACCAGGTGGGCATGATCACCACCACCTCCGGTCGCATCCAGGCCGACGGCTCCATCAGCCCCAGCATCTTCGAGGGCAACGCGGTCGCCATCGACTACAACAACAACAACACAACTCCGTTCCTCCGTTTCAACTGGTGGGGCGATGCCACGGGCCCCACCTCACCGCTCAACCCGGGCGGGCTCGGCGATGTCGTCGAAGACGTCCACCCCGCGGCGTTCACACCCTTCCTCGCTACGCCTCCCGCCCAGACCGACGACCACCCCGTCGTCAACATGGAGCCGACCTACTGGTTCGCCAACGCCGGTGACAAGATCATCCTGCGCTGGTCCTCTTCCGACGATCAGGGTGTGGCCGCTCATCGCATCGAGTTCGCCGATCACGACTTCCCCTCCGAGTTCCTAACGATCGCAACACTCCCGGCGGATGCGACCACGTACGAGTTCACCGCGCCGATCATCCTTCCGAACAACCTCTACCCAACCCCCTCCGCCATCCGGATCGTCGCGATCGACAGCGCGGGCCAGGAGTCGTGGGACAAGGCCTCGCTCCGCATCCCCTACCAGGAAGACTGGACCGTGGTCCCGCAATCCGTCGGTGTACCCGGCGCCGTCGTTCACCCCAACGATCGAGTCGATGTCTGCTGGTCGCCCTCCGGTTTCGCCGACGCCTGGGTCCTCATGGACGGCATCGGCCTGAACCGCTCCGCGGGCGGAACCACCACCGGCTGCCTCCCCATCGGCGCCGGCATGCCCTACTCGAGCACCGACACCGCGCGCATCGTGGTCATCACAACGTTCGGCGCCGGCGGTCGTCTCAACTACTCCTTCTCCGACTACTTCTCGATCCGCCCGGACGCCCGTTTCGGTGACACTCCGCCGCAGGTCGACGTCTCGTCACCGTCGGCGAGCCAGCAGCACCAGGGCGGCGCCACGATCCCCGTCCGCTGGACCGCCTCGGACGATGTCGATCTCCGCACTTTCAACATCCAGGCCAGCTACGACGGTGGGCGCGCGTGGCACAGCGTCGCGAGTGATCTCCCCGGATCGGCCCGCGCCTTCGACTGGCGCTTGCCCCCCAGCACCGGCATCGCGGACGTCAGAGTTCGGGTCGTCGCGACCGACCACCGCTTCCAGGACTCCTCCTCAACGACCGACCCCTTCGAGATCCTCGCCGGCGACGCCCCGGATTGCCCGGCCGACTTTGCTGAGCCCTTCGGCCAGCTCGACTTCTCCGACGTCGTCGCGTTTCTGACCGCGTTCGACGCCATGGACGCCTCGGCGGACCTGGCGCTGCCGCTCGGTCAGTTCGACTTCTCCGATGTCGTCGCCTTCCTCGCCGCGTTCGGCGCTGGTTGCCCGTGATCCCCGTCAATGACTCCAACCGCAGGGCGCTCACGCCCACACGGAGGTAGACCGATGAACCGCTCCACCCAGCTCATCACGCTCGCAGCCGGCACGTTCACCGCCCCGGCACTCGCCCAGGTCAACTTCGACCCGCCCGCCTCGTACTTCGTCCCCGACGGCGGCTCCGGCGCTTCACCGCACTACGTCGCCGCCGGGGACCTCGACGGCGACGGCGATATTGACCTCATCACCGACTCCAACGGCCCCGGGAACGACCCGACCACCATCTTCTGGAACGATGGCGGTGGGGGGTTCTCCATGGGTCCAGCCCTCACCAGCGGCTGGGGCTTCGGCGAGGTCGACCTGGCCGACATGGACAGCGACGGCGACCTCGACGTCATCCGCGCCAACTACTTCAGCAACGGCGTCTACTTCTTCAAGAACAACGGCGCCGGCTCGTTCGACCCCGGCATCTTCTACGCCGGTGGCGGCGGTTGCCTCGGTGTCATCTTCACCGACATCGACGGCGACAAGGACCCCGACTTCGTCGCCCTCGACAAGTTCGGCGGGCACATCCGCCCATACCGCAACATCAACGGCCTCGGATTCAGCTCCGTCGGCCTCTTCGACTGCGGCGCCGATCCGTACACGCTCGAAGCCGCGGACATGGACGGAGATGGCGACAACGACGTCGTGGTCGGCAACGAGGACGCCGCGACCCTCACGCTCCTCTACAACGATGGCACGGGCGCATTCCCATCCTCCCGAACGATCAGCGTTGGTGAACGCCCGACCGGTATAGCCCTCGCCGACCTTAACGGAGATGGGCACAACGACATCGTCTCCGCGGACTGGGGTCCGCTCTCACCTACCAGCAACACCATCTCTGTCGTTCTCTTCGACAACGACGCCCTCCCGCTCCCCGCCTTCCAGATCACCGTCCAGGGGCGCCCCGGAAGCGTCGCCGTTGCCGACATCGATGGCGACGCCCTCCCGGACATCGTTGTCAGCTGCGAGGCCGACGCCTCCTTCGTAGTCCTACGCGGCCACGGCGATGGGACGTTCGATGACTTCGTCGCGTTCCCCGCCGGGTTTGACCCGGGCAGCATCGCGCTGGCCGACTTTGACGGGGACGCCGATCTTGACTTTGCCTCCGCCTCCGGCGACAGCGTAGTCGTTTCGAGCAACATCTCAGGCACGCCCATCGAGCCGACGCCATACCAGGTCGCCTGGTACACGCAGTACGACAACTTCTTCAACGAAGACCTGCCGACCCATATCACCACAGACAACGCCGGCAATGTCATCGCCGGCGGGTCCACCTACTTCTCCGCCAACGAGAACGACATCCAGGTCGTCAAGCTCGACTCTCAGGGCAGCGTGCTCTGGGAGTACGTCTACAACGGTGACGGCGACCACTACGAGGTCGTCTATGAGCTCGAGACCGATGCCGATGACAACATACTGATCACCGGCGAATCCTGGGGACTGAACTTCAGCGTTCAGTGGGCCACCATCAAACTCGATCCCGACGGCAACGAGCTCTGGGTGCGTCGCTACGACGGCGGGAACCCGCAGGCCTCCCAGTACCCCCGAGGTATGGCAGTTTCCAACACCGGCTCTGTCGCCGTTGGCGGCTGGGCTCGCGACATCACGTTCCTGAGCGTCCACTTCAGCGTGGTCCTCTACGACGCCGCCGGAACCGTCCTCTTCGATGCCCAGAGCCCTGGCGTGACCGACGCCGATGGCCAGGCCGAATCCGTCGCCTTCGACGGAGCAGCAAACGTTGTCGCAACCGGCATGGTCGACGACGACGACGAGTTCGGCGACGAGATGCTCACGGTCAAGCTGGCGCCCGATGGGACGGTCCTCTGGTCCAACCGCCACGACGTCTCCGACGATCCGTTCTTTAACCAGACCATGGGGCGTGTCATATGGGCCGACCAATCGGGGAACGTCTACGTCGGTTACGAGGCGTCGGGCGCCGCGGGCGGGAATGCCCGCCTCATCAAGTACGGCGCAGACGGAACGCAACTCTGGGACCTGGGCGTCGCCGCTACTGGAACGCCGGCGAAGCTCACCCCGAGATCCGACGGGACGCTCCTGGTCAGCGTCAACGCCGGCGCCTCCAGTGTCCGTGTGATCGCGGTCAGTCCCTCGGGAACGACGCTCTGGTCAACCGTCGCCGACGCCGCGTTCCCATCGAACAACTCGACCGGGCACCTCACCCTCCTGCCCGGTGGCGCCTTCGCGACCATCGGCCAGGTCGGCACGGACCTCTCGCTCGTCGTCCACGACGCGCAGGGAGCCTTCTTGAACAGCACACGGGTCGACTCAGGTTCCGGCTCGGACTTCGCCCGCGCGATCACTTCAACCCCGACCGGTTCGGTCTTCCTGCTCGGCCAGGTACAAACCCAGATCCTCAACCGGCGTGATTACTCGATCTTCCGCATGGAGCCCGAGACCCCTGCCTGCCCGGCGGACTTCGTCGAGGACGGCGTGCTCAACTTCTCGGATGTGCTCGCATTCCTGACCGCGTTTGGCGCGGACCAGCCCGAGGCGGACCTGGCCGAGCCCATCGGCGTGTGGAACTTCTCTGATGTGGTCGCATTCCTCGCCGCCTTCGGCGCTGGTTGCCCGTAGCCAGAGAACCGCAGCATCCATTCGAAGCCCCGGTGCGCTGACGCCGGGGCTTTCTCATGCGCGCGATCGGCAAGCCCCGGCAAGCCCAGACACGCCGCGCGATGATTCGAAGCGTCCTCCGCGCACGAAAGCGGCCAGCCCCAAAGAGCTGGCCGCACTCGCTTTGCGTTCAATAGCGGGGGCAGGATTCGAACCTGCGACCTCCGGGTTATGAGCCCGACGAGCTACCAGACTGCTCTACCCCGCAATCGGTGAGGACGGTAGGCCGTGCTCTGCCAGACGTCAATCTCATGCGCCCTCTCGCCCGTCTACGATCGCCCATGACCCCCCAGTTGCACGCCGATTCCGCCCTCGATTCCCCCGTCAACATTCTTCTTGTGGGCGGGGCCGCCCGCGAGCACGCCCTCGCCGCCGCGATCGCGCGCTCACCCAAGCTGGGCACGCTCTACGCGACCCACACGTCCAACCCCGGCATCGCCGCTCTGGCTCAACCCATCGACGTCCCCGCCGAGACCAAGCAGCTCTACCGCCTCCAGCAGTTCTGCGACGCCAAGAAGATCGACCTCGTCGTCATCGGCCCCGAGACTCCCCTCGCCGAGGGCTGGGCCGACAAGCTCGCCCTCCGCCTCGACGGCTCCCGCCGCCTCGTCTTCGGTCCCTCGGCCTCCGCCGCCCGCATCGAGTCCGACAAAGGCTGGGCCAAGAAGCTCATGCGTGCCGCCTCGATCCCGACCGCCGAGGGCCGCATCTTTACCGATGCCGACGCTGCGGACGAATACCTCAAGACCCGCGAGGATCCCCAGGTCATCAAGGCCGCGGGCCTCGCCGCCGGCAAAGGTGTCATCGTCCCCGAGTCGCTCGAAGAGGGCCTGGACGCCATCGACCGGATCATGCGTCAGCGAGTCTTCGGTGATGCCGGCTCCTCACTCGTCATCGAAGAGAGAATCCAGGGCCGCGAGGTTTCTGTCTTCGCCCTCACCGACGGCGCCACCCTTCTCATGCTCCCTCCTTGTCAGGACCACAAACGCCTCGGCGACAACGACGCCGGCCCCAACACCGGCGGCATGGGCGCCTTCTGCCCCGCCGACACCATCGACGCCGACACCCTCGATCGCATTGAGTCCGACATCCTCATCCCGACCCTCGACACACTCAGGCGCGACGACATCCCCTACGTTGGCGCTCTCTACGCCGGGCTCATGCTCACCCCCGCTGGGCCCAAGGTCATCGAGTTCAACTGCCGCTTCGGCGACCCCGAATGCCAGAACCTCATGACCCGACTCGACTCCGACGCCATCGACCTCCTCCGGGCGCCCGCCACCGGAACGCTCGACGAAATCGAAGTCTCCTGGAGCCCCGAGCCGACAGTCTGCATCGTTCTCGCCGCCGACGGGTACCCGGTCAAGCCCCGCAAAGGTGACGAGATCACCGGCGTTGATGAGGCCGAGTCCATGCCGGGCGTCACAGTCTTCCACGCCGGGACCAAGCTCGAGTCCGGTCGCCTCGTCACCAACGGCGGTCGCGTCCTCAGCGTGACCGCCCGCGCGGCCACAATGACCGAAGCCCGTGACCTCGCCTACGCCGCCTGCTCCAAGATCAACTTTGCTGGCAAGACCATGCGCACCGACATCGCCTCCCACGCCGCGGCCCCCGCCTAGCTTCCTTCTTCGTTTGTCCGTTCCAATGGCGTTCAGCCCGTGATCGACCAGGCCTACTCCCCGATCTCCGACCTCAGCCACGCGATCACGCTTCCCCGCCCGGGATCCTCGCTGATCCAGAACACCGGGCCGTCGCGCAGCACGAGCGAGTTCTCCGCTCCACCGACGCCAAGCTCGAACACGCCGAGCACCGCGCCGCCGAGCGATTCCAACCGCACCTCACACAATCGCCCGTCCACCGCACTCTCGGCCCCGAGAACCTCGACCCGTGACGCCGCCTTCTCGCAGGTCAGCTCCAGAAGGCCCTGGATCCCCTCCCGTACACCGCCCCCGACCGCGACATCCGCGCCCGCTCGGATCCATCCGCGCCGATCTCGCTTGAACGAAGCCGTTTCCGTTCCGTCGGCGTCAATCACACGCAAGACCCCGACATCCCCGGAGCCCACCGCCGACGGGGTCGGCGAGACATACGCCTCGACCCGCGACGTCAGACGCTCGAGTGCCGACACATCGACCGAGAGCACAACCGGCCCAAGCGCTCGGGCCGAGACAGCCTCGCCCTCGACGATCACCTCGCTCTGAGCCCGCACGAATCGTGCACTCCCGGTGGTCACCGCCTGGCCGCCGACCTCCAGCCGCTGGCGCGTCACCTCCCGCAGGAAGCCGTCCCCCTTGGGCACGCGCCGAACGGTCTCGATCTCGATGATCGCGATCGGCGCGTCGAGCCCGGTGACCTGATCATCGCCGC
>Ga0315336_1006251_pt1 | contig 12322 bp, 5 predicted proteins | sample ASW5metaG_FD_204512 | JGI IMG/M metagenome (GOLD analysis project Ga0315336, IMG submission 204512) | Ammonia-oxidizing marine archaeal communities from Monterey Bay, California, United States - ASW #5 | ecosystem: Environmental > Aquatic > Marine > Intertidal zone | place: USA: California...
TCACAGCCTAGAGTTGCTCCGCTCGATTTGGGGTTGGCTAGTAATTGGGATTGTCGTTTCGGCCGCGTTGGAGGTTTTCTTACCGCCCAGCGCGCTCGATGCATTGGCCTCTTACGGCCAGCTGGAAGCGATGTTCATAGTGTTGCTGATTTCCGTTCCGCTGTACGTTTGCGCGACTGCGTCGGTTCCGATAGCCGCGGCGCTGGTTGCAGGCGGGTTGCCGACCAGCGCGGCGCTCGTATTTCTGATGGCAGGTCCCGCGACAAACGTAGCAACCCTGGGGACTGTCTATCGAACGCTGGGGCGAAAACCGCTGGCGATCTATCTGGGATCGGTCGTCGTTGGCAGCATCGCCTGCGGCTGGGCGTTCGGCTCGATTATCGATGCCAGTCCAGGTACTGCAGCTCACCTCCATGGGACAGAGACCTGGTGGAAAGTTGCCAGTGCGGTGATCCTGCTTGCGCTACTGGCGGTGTGTGCCGGGCAAGATGCCATGCGCTTGAGCCGACGCTGGTCGGCACTGCGACGATCCTGCGGGGAACCAACTCTGCAGGTAGCCGTGCAAGGGATGACCTGTGGCGGATGCGTGGAGAAACTGGAGCAAACGCTCGCCGGCGAAGCGACCATCGATGCGGCAATGGTCACGCTCAGTCCGGGTTCCGTAGTCGTCCACGGTGAAATCAGCGAAGACCGGGTCCGGGAACTGATCGAGCAGGCCGGTTTTCGTTCGGCTTAGCCACTGTCGCGGCTGAGTCAAACAGAATGGAGAAAGCACAATGAGCAAACCAACTTGGTTTCTGCTGGCGGCACAACTGTTGCTGCCAGCGATGGCGTTGTCAGGCGAACGGGTCGATCTGCTGATTACCGGCGGGACGGTTGTCACCCTCGACGGCCAGTGGAATGTGTTCGAGAATGGGTTTGTCGCGATCCGCGACGCGAAGATCATTGCAGTCGGTGACGCCTCCTCGCGAGAACCTGATGACTTTCAAGCGGCTGAGACTCTCGACGCGCGGAACAAGGTGGTTCTGCCTGGCTTGATCAACACGCACACGCATCTGCCGATGGTTCTGTTTCGCGGACTGGCCGACGACTTGAAGCTCAACGATTGGCTCAATAAACACATCTTCCCTGCAGAAAGCCGATTCGTGACGCGAGACTTTGTCGTCGCCGGCACCCGGCTTGCACTGGCCGAGATGATTCGCGGCGGGACGACGACTTGCTGCGACATGTATTACTTCGAGGACGCGATCGCCGAAGAAACGAGCAAGGCCGGTCTGCGCGCAGTTCTCGGCCAGACGGTGATTGATTTTCCCGCGCCTGACAACAAAACGTGGAGCGAAGCGATCGCCTCGGTCGAATCGTTTGCCGAAGAATGGAAACCGGACGAATTGATCCAGCCAGCGATTGCTCCCCACGCCGCGTACACCGTATCGACCGAGCATCTCAAAGAGGCCGCCCTGCTTGCTGAAAGGCTCAACCTGCCGATCTTGATCCATCTGGCAGAAGTCGGTAGCGAAACCGACTATACGTTGAAACACTATGGGCAGCGTCCGGTCAGCTACCTGGAGCAGATCGGGCTGCTTTCTTCGCGGGTGATTGGCGCTCATGCGATCGAAGTGAACAACCAGGAGCTGCAGATCCTCCGGCGTCACGAGGTCGGCATCTGCCATTGCCCTCAGTCGAACATGAAGATCGCCGCCGGGGTGGCCCCGATTCCGCAGATGCTTTCCGCCGGGTTACGAGTTGGGTTGGGAACCGATGGCGCCGCGTCGAACAACGACCTGGACATGTGGCAGGAAATCGACACCGCGGCCAAACTGCACAAGCTGCACAGCGGCGACGCCACGGTCGTCTCCGCCCGTCAGGCCCTGCAGATGGCCACCCTGGGCGGCGCCCGGGCGCTTCATCTGGAAGAGAGCATCGGCTCGCTGGAGGTGGGGAAAATGGCCGATCTGATTGTCCTGGAGCTCGACGCGCCACATCTGGTCCCCCGCTACGACATCTATTCTCTGCTGGTCTATTCCGCGAAGGCGTCGGATGTAGTTGACACTATTGTCAACGGTCGAATTTTGATGCGAGATCGGCAACTCAAGACGCTCGACATCGAGCAGGTGATGACCGATGCTCGCCAGATCGCCGGGCGTGTAAGAATAACACTGGAATCGGCTGCCCCGTAACAGGGCTCACTCTTTCACCGCCCCTAAGGTCATTCCCGAAACAAGATACCTGCTGAGCACCAAGAAGACGATCACCACAGGCAGGCTCACCAGAATCGACGCCGCGGCATAGAGCCCCCACTGGGTCGACATACTTGCCTGGAAATTCTTGATGCCCAATGGAAGCGTGAACAGGTCGGTCTCTTGCAAAACCTGAGCGGCCACAATGTATTCACTCCAGGCGGTCATAAAGCTAAACAGCGCTGTAATGACCAGTCCCGGCACGGCGATCGGCAGAATGACGCGAGTGAACGCGCTCAACTGATTGCAGCCGTCAATGCGGGCCGCCTCTTCCAGCGATGTTGGTATCGTGTCATAAAACCCCTTCATCTGCCAAATGCAAAATGGTAGGGCGGTCGACACGTAGAAGACCATCAGGCCTAGAAACGTGTTTACCAAGTGGAGCTTGGCAATCAGGATATAGAGTGGCAGCAGCAGCATCGTGGCGGGAAACATCTGTGTGGTGAGAATAGCCAGCATCGTCGTCTGGCGTCCGACAAACTTGAATCGACTCAGTGCGTAGCCGCCGATGGCCGCTAGCGCAACTCCCGTCAACGTAACGGACAGCGACACTAAGAGCGAGTTCCCGAGCCAACGAAGAAACGGTTGCTCGGTTATCAGCTGAGCGTAAGTGGCGAAACTCCAATTCTCAGGGATGATTGACAGGTCTGTTGACTGCAAGCGGTTGCCCGGGCGCAACGAGATCGACACGATCGTGAGCACCGGGTACACGCTAATCGCTGCAAAGAGCAACAGCACAGCGTGACGCAGCAGCGAGACGGGGCGTGTTTCGGACTGTTTATCCATAAACGTTCTCCGTAGCTCGGCTGCGCTGTAGTGAAATCAGACTTCCGACCAACAGCAGCGCGAAGATGATCATCGAGAGAGCGGCCCCGTAGCCGTATCGATACAGGTTGAAGACTGCTTTGTAGACGTAGGAGACCAGAATATGAGTCTGGTCGGCCGGTTCTCCACCGTTGGAGACGAGCCATACCACATTGAGATTGTTGAAGGTCCAAATGGCTCCGAGTATGACAGCGGGCGCAAGCACCGGCTTTAAGAGCGGCAGCGTTACGTTGCAAAATTGTTGCCAGCGCGAGGCCCCGTCGATCTGGGCTGCTTCGTACAACTCGCCGGGAATACCCTGCAGTCCGCCCAGGGCGATGACCATCATGAACGGATACCCCAGCCAGACGTTGGCGACAATGCACGAAGTAAACGCCCACCCAGGTTCGCCGAGCCAGTTGATCGGCGCCATGCCCAACAGTTCGCCCGCAACGAGATTGACCGCTCCATACTCGAAGTGAAACATGCTTCGCCAGGTCAGTGCGGTGATGTACGCCGGCACGGCCCAAGGGATGATCAGCAGGATACGGTAGATCGTCTTGCCGCGAATCGGCCCATTGATCGCAATCGCGAGCATCACGCCGATGCCGACGTGAAAGCAGACATTGACGACGGTCCAGACGAGCGTCTTCAGCAGGACAACCAAGAACTTTGCTTCGGATAAGACCTCCGCGTAGTTGCGTAACCCGACAATCGACCAGTCTTGAAAGTTCGTCAGCGACATGTCAGAGAGTGAAAGCGCTACGTTGTAGAAGAACGGAAAGACAACCGTCAGACAGATTATCGCTAGCGCAGGGGCAATCAACAGATAGGCGAAGGGTTGGCGACGAACATCGGGCAAGAAGGCAACCAGATTGTTTCTTTGCCAGACAACGAGCCCAACGCATACTAGAATGCCAATCAGCTGCCACACGCTAGCGGCAGACTTCCCGGTCGATTCACGATTCATCAGTTCAATTGCGCGCTCCGCGTCGCGTTGCATGGCGTCGGCTGCTTCCTGAGGTTCGGTGTTGCCGCCCAACAGAGACTGATAGTGTGGCCGCATCGCGTCCCAAATGGCACGCAGCTCCGTATCAACAGGCATCAGCCGACCGTTGTCAAACTGCTGTTTAGAAGCGAGTAGTGTAGGATCCGTCACGAGTACCGGGTCGTCATAGACCGCCTTACGCGAGGGAAGAGTTCTGAGTTGCTGCATGATACTGCGCTGTGTGGGCTCGCTCGTCATAAACAGAACGAACTCCATAGCGGCATCGGCCGCTTGGGTGTCTGCATAGGCGTTGAGTGAGTAACCCTTGGGTGAAACCATCGGTCCCATCGGTTTCCCTGTGGCACTCACAACGGGCAGAGGTACGATGACGGCGTCAATGCCCTCGGTTTCCAGGTAATCGGCCCAGCTCCATTCGCCGTTGATTATCATCGCCGCCTTGCCGGTCTTGAACAGCGAGTCGGCTGTCTCGTAGTCGCAATTGTGCGGCACAATGCCATGCTCGTCTTGCAGAGAGAGGATCAGCGCGTAGGCGGCAGCACATTGCGGAGTATCAAGTGCAGGGTTAGGCTCTCCCGATTCGTCGAACACCCAGGCGCCGTGTCCTGTCAGGAATGGAACTGCAAAGAAAGGCTCCACGAAATTCCATACCAGTCCGTAGCGCTCCTGGCGACCGTCCTGATCGGCGTCGATCGTGTTCAGAACGCCCAACTCAATCAATTCGTCGGTGGTTGCCGGTGGCGAAGAGATGAAGTCGCGGTTGTAGACCAGGGCCAGGTGGTTTCCAAACCGATCGGAAATTTGTACCAGGGCGTCTTGGCCAGAGTCTCCCTGCGTCGGCAGATAGGTCAGCGCTCCCTCCAGGAACTCCGCGTCGATCGAATCAGGAACCCAGGGGCTCATGTCCCGCACAATTCCCATGGCGTGAAAGGCGCCCAGCACGTCGGACGGTCCATAAACAAGCTCGGGGCCGATGCCAGCCAAGGTTGCGGCTTGAAATCCGCTGCGCAGCTCTTCAGTTTCCTTGTAGAGGGCTCGAATGCGGATTTCAGGATGAGAAGTTTCGAACTCCGCAATCAGTTCGTCTAGGACCACCCGTTCGCGAGGAACCATCTGGTGCCACAGGGTCACGACTTGCCGATCATCCTGCTGCTCACAACCCGGCGAGCTCACCAGGGCGGCGAAGACCAAGACAAGTGTCGAGAAATGTGATTGGCGGAAACTCTTCTGCCGAACCCTCGCATCGAGCCATGCAGATGCCATGGTGTGGCGCTACTCCCCAGCCGAAGTCTCGGCAAACACGACCGCATTGAGTGCTGGAACGGTGACGACAAAGCGATCGCCGTCTTGTTGCAGACCAATCGAGTTGGAAACATCGGTGGTAGAGAAGATCTGTCGCGGAGGGCCGCTCTGTTGCTGAGGAAGCTGCCACTCGACAGACTCTTCTCCACGATTGATAACGACGAGCAACGATTCGTCATCGGCTTGCCGTCGGAAGGCGATGAAATTGGCGTCGTCGTCGGTGGCGACAACCTCGAAGGTCCCACGACTCAAAGTAAGCGAATCGCGCCGAAGCTGGATGACGCTGCGGTAATAGTCGAACAGCTCCTTGTCAAATTCGACCGAATCAGGATCGCGCTGGCGACCAAGGGGATCGCCCGTCTGATCCTCGTAGGTGATGTCGTCCCATACCATGGGCATCCGGTCGCACGGGTCGTCGCCGCCCCACATGCCGGACTCGGTTCCGTAGTAAATCATCGGAGGCCCGACGAAGGTCATCTGCATCAACGCCACTAGCCGTTGAATCTGCCGCTCGCGCTGATTGGGTCGGCGGACCTGATAGTCGGCCCAGTGGCGGGGTGAAACGCGTTCTCCAAGGTCATAGTCAAAACGTTCCGCCTGTTGGTAAGGCAGCTGATCCGCGTTGACGATCATTGACGCGAGCCGATCGGTATCGTGCGAGTCGACCAGATTCTGCAGAGCAAACTGCATCGCAGGCGTGTAGTCGTTCAGCCGACTCTGTAGCTGCTGGCCAAAATCGTGCGGCGACAGCCGGGCATCCACCAGATAGCCCTTCACCAGATAGGCAAATCCATGGTAATTCATCGTCCCGGAGAAGAACCCCTGGACGAGCTGGTCGCTGGCGTCACCCCAAAACTCGCCCACGGTGTAGGCTTCCGGATTCAGCTCGCGTACCAGCGTGTTCCAGTCGCGCCAGAAACCCATCGGGACCTCGTTGGCCACGTCCAGCCGCCAGCCGTCGATGCCGTCCGCCGGATCTCCGTCGCCGTTTGGATCCATCCAGCGACGCGTAATATCGAACAAATACCGCTTCGGTCCGGTGTGCAGATCCTGCTGCGAAGCAGAGTTCGCAAACTCGGGCAGTGAAAGGAAACCCCACCAGCTTTTGTAACGAAACTCACTCTGTAGAGTGTCGGGGTTATCAAATTTCTCAACGATGTACCAATCTCGATAGTCGGAATCTTTCTGATTGGCAACTAGATCGGCGAAAGCGAAGAAGTCGCGCCCTGTGTGATTGAACACGCCATCAATAATCACTCGGATGTCCCGCTGGTGCGCCTGCTGTATCAAATCTAGAAAGAGCCGATCTGCCGCGCTCCATTCCCACGTGGCCGGGTCGCTCGTTTCTTGGGCCATTTGGAGAAGATCGCCCTTGGGATCGGGACCGAAATGGGGATCGATGTGGTGCATGGAAGCGGCGTCGTATTTGTGCAGCGACTTGCCGTAGAAGACCGGATTGAAGTAGATCGTGTTGATCCCCAGATCTTGCAGATAGTCGAGCTTGTCGATCACTCCCTGCAGGTCGCCGCCGTAGCGGCGCTGAAACATTCCATGCTCATAGAAATCGTCCCCCAATTCACGTTCCCAGTCGGAGCGGGCATACCAATCACCGGTCCACGGCGAGGTATGCCAACTCTCCGGAATCGAGTCAGGATCCTCCAACGAATCTCGAGTTGGGTCGTTGACCCGATCGCCGTTGCGGAATCGCTCGGGAAAGATCTGGTAAAAGACCGCATCTGCGACCCAGTTGGGTACGAACTTCGAGATGGCCGCGTCGTCAATCTGCTGAACAGGCTCCGACGACGTAGTCGTGGAAACAAATGCGGCATCGAGCGCAGTAGGTTTAGCTCCCTCGCTGGCCGTGGCTATCGTGTTCAGTGAATCCTCACTCGGCTGGCAGCCAAGAGACGCCGGCAAGGCATATATCAAGATCAGGCAAGTCGCCAGAACATCAGCCCAGGAGCATGTAGACTGCTGACTTGTCTTGCAATTACGACTTCCCATGACTCGTCAAAGTTCCTTCCTGGGAGGATCTTACCAATACTTCAAGCTAAAAAAATGGCCGGCTACGGCTGTCATCAACCGCAGCCAGCCGATGGAGTTGCTCGCAGTTTCCTGCGAGTGAGGTACTACTGTTTACGATTGCGCCGGCAACCTACACACCCGCACGCAAGCGTTCCCAAACAGACCAACACCAGAGTTGAGGGCTCAGGCACTGCTTCCCCCGTCAGACCCGATAGAGGTACTGCCAACGTCACGAACTGGTCGCCCGGGAACAAAACGCCATCCGAGAAATCGGCAAATCCTGGAGGGCCAATATTCTCCTGAAGGATGCCAACACCGGATACCTGATTCGAGAGGAAGTCGTGACTTCCGCCGTTGACGAAAGCGGTGATCCGAATATTCGTCCCTGAGGGGCTACCAATCTCGGACAACGGTATCGAGAACTCGATCCCCGAAGTGACCACGCTGGGGTCCTCAAGCGTTGGGTCACTGTAATCCCCCATGACGCCCACGTCATCACTAACGCCCACTGTGTTGCTGTTATCAAACGCCATTTGCAAATCAATGACGTTATCCATGTTCCGATGGCTCTTAGTGTTTGCGGGGTCGTTGATAACGTCGACATCAAGAGCAAACTCCAATTCCATGGCCGAACAATCGGCTCCGGAGTTGTCAGCATTGCAGCCGCCATCCCCGAGGGCGTAGTTTTTATCGATCAAATCGCCCTGGCTGAGGCTACCGAGTAGCGCAGGCCCCAACAAGGCTTCTGAGTTGTCAATGCCGGCAGACTGAGGGGCAAACGGAAAACCTGCCAACGAGGAATTCGCCACATCGTAGCCAAAATCTGTTTCCCAGGCGGCCAGATCATCTGCGAGAACGTTCAAGTCACCCGTGGCGTCCCCTTCCTTTCTCGTAACGCCCAGGGCGCCCAGATTCTGTTGCCAGGTAAGGAATTCACCGCCGTCGACCGTGCCGTCCGTGTCGAAGTCAGCGGTTGTGCCACGCAACACTTGTGGCAAGCCGCGCTGGGCCAGCTGCATGCCAGCGGAGACGTTCCTACCTCCGGTACCATTGTTGAGCTCCGCATAATGGGCGGTTGCTGCATAGAATGCAAGTTCGGCGGGTAAGCCAGGACTCAGCTTTTCGAATCCATGAGTAAACGTGAGGTAGTAGTCTGCATCAAAGCCCGTGTCGAAGGTTATTTTTTCGAGACCCAGGCCATCTGCTCCGCCAGCCATCTGCTGCAACGCTCCACCCGGCGCGGCGCAGGGAGGGCAGAAGGGATCAACTCCTGCCGGCAAAGTCGAACCGTCGAGCGTGTTCTGTCCGCCTGCTTCGGAATCGATGAAGACATCCAACTTATTGAAGTTCGTCTCCAAGTTTCCAGCTATAACAACGTAGAGCCGGCCGCTCTCGACCTTCGCAAAGATCTGATCGATTTCTGAACCGCCGCCGCCGTTAATAGCATCGCCCGTACCCGCGTTGGCAAAGTGGGTATTCGTATTTTGAGTGGAAAGCGACGCGTAGCCATCACCGACGCTTGCGTTGCCGTCGATTGTCGGGACGGCCCAAGCCGAACCGCACGTCGCCGCTGTCATGACGACAACAACGGTGACCCCAAACCATTTCAAAGAGTTCATTTTCATTTCTCCCTCGCAACGTGATGAGATTACCGTCTTATGAGGATCATCTCGGAAAACTAGAATTCACAACAAACGGCGTCGCACAGTTGCGACGTCGAAAACAACTGCCCACGGTCCAACTCAACATTACTATCATGGCCAAACCCGAAGAGGTCGGCTCTGGAACCGACGCTGCTCCCCCGACAGCAGGAGCAACGAGTGGTGTCCTGACAAAACCAAACACCGATTCCCAGATCTGATGATCGTCGTGATCCACGATGCCATCCAGGTTGGCGTCACCGGCAAGATAGAGTGCGCCGCCTGTGGCGCCCAATCCTTGTTGCAACAGCAGGAAATCGCCGCCGTCCACATCCCCGTCGAGATCAAAATCGCCCAATTCCGATCGCAAGAGTTCGGTGATCATGGTCGACACGTCGTCTTCGTCGACCATACCGTCGACGTTCAGATCGAGCGACCAGAAATCGGGGTTGGAATCTGGGATGCCAAAGCCGTTATAGAGTTCTATGACGTCCAGACTGTTGGTGGAGGAATCTGAGTTAAAATCGCCACGGCGGGTAAGCACGTCGACATATTCATCCAAGGCAAATTGGCTGGCTCCGGTTGCCAACAGTTCCGCTTCCAAGAGAAACAGATCACGGTTGTCCACAAGCCCGTCACCATTCACGTCAGACGTGGCTTCGAACGAATCGTTTTGGGTGTAGAGCACTGTTTCGAACCCCACCATGTCGGCTGGACCGATGAAGCCATTGTGGTCGGTGTCGCCAAACCCCGCTCCGAATCCGGTGGTGGGGGAAAGCCCGACAAAGCGCCGCACGGTAAAACTCCCGGTCGGCTCGGTCATAACAACCGTGGCCACGTGGTTACCTTCCGCGACGTTGTTGATGGCAAATTTGAACTGCCCTCCACCGGTTGCCGAAGCTTTGTTACCAGAATTGACCATGGAGAGAATCTGTGCCTCGCTCAGGGTCGCGCCGAGGTTCATCAGCACATGCACTTCGGAAGCCGTGTTGTCGATGCTGCCAACCACCAGATCCAAATCCTCGGGAGCGAAACCATAAGGATCGAAGCTGACGATTTCCGACTCAGGATCGACGCGATCGATATAAACGACTCGCTTGAAGTCCGTGTAAACAGCTTCACCACCATCTCCTCCCGTGCCGGCGTTGCGATGGCGATAGGCGCGGGACGTAATGAAATGTCGACCTTCGCTCAGTTGTGTGGCGTCGATCGTTTGTGAATAAGTGCCGGTGCCCGTGCCAATGTTGGCCCCGCCACTGTAAATGTAACCAGGAACCCGCGTGTCGGTGAAATCCTCAAAACCGTAGCCGATGCCGCCCGGGGTCACGTTGTCGATGCCGCTGACGTTGTTCAGATCCATGCCCTCGTCAATTCTGAGCAAGGCCGTGTCGCCATCGGCATGGACGTCGCGTACCGGCGATAGGGTGTCAGGATCGATGACGCTCACTGGGGTCGTGTTCAACTGCACGTCGAACGAGTCGGCGTGAATCACGTCGATGTCTCCCAAGCGGGCGGTACCATTGTTGGCGGCCGAAGGGGTGGCGCCCGCAAGAGTTGAGGCGACATTGGTCAAACTCATCGCACCTTCTGGTGCGGCCAGACCGTAGACGACGTAGCCTCGACCATGCGTGCCGTTGGAAGGGATGCTAATGTTGATCTGACCGGAGCCGTCGACTTTGACGGTGTCCGGAATCAGCCCGCCGGGGTCGACCGTCGGGTCGGCAGCGTTGCCGGTCAGTTCCACGAGTATTGTGCCGGAGTCGAAGTTGGTCTGAACGCCGTTGCGGGTTTCGATGACCGGGTCGGTACGACTGCTGAGCCCGACAATCGCTGATTTCGATCGCTCGTAGACGTAGATATTTGAGAAACCACTGGGGTTAAAAGCATCATCGATCCAGCGCTCGTGAAAATCGCCGCGTCCGTGAGTATTTCGAATACTTACCAACTTGGTGATCGTGTCGCCAAAAAACCCTCCTAGAGCGTCGTCCTTGCCGTCCTCCGGGAATGGACGCCCTTCGCCAAACTCCTTGGCGTTGAGATAGACAATCGCTTCGCCCGGCCGCATCATCGTGTAAGCGTAAGCAACGTTCTTCAGAAACGGCGTGCCGCCTGGGATGTCGTCGTGGTTCTGGACGAACGCCACGCCTTGGCTACCGTTGCGCAGCCCGTCATCCTGCGTGTCCTGGCTCGCGTCGCGGATGCCGTGCCAGTTGTTGTTGCCGGTGGTGCCAGTCAGATTGTCACGCAAGGCGAAAAACAGTGGGAAATCGAGTGAGTCGCGGTTGCCGCCGACGGTAGTGTTCGACGTGCTGATCGCCTGTGAGTTCGGTAAATCTCGGCGGATGAATCCTTGTACGAAACCTTTATTACCATCAAAGACTTCCGAGAAGGAGTACACAGGTTTGATTGAGCCGTCGTGTTGAAGACGAGGATTGGCGCGGAACACCGCTTGGTCGAGCTCGTCCAGCACGTCTTCGTCGAAATGTCGAACCGCGTCGATTCGGAAGCCGTCGACGCCGATCTCTTGAATCATCCAGCGTGCGTTGCGCTTGAGCAGATCGACGGCGTGTTCCGTGACTGGGTCGCCTTGCAGCGGGTCGGCCGTGTTAAAATCGTACAAGGTCACGTTCACGCCCTGCTCCGGGTCGAAGACGCTCAAGCCTCCCAAGTCTTGGTCGGTATAGAGCCTCGCATTGTTTGCGTCTGGCAGGTTGAACGACGTGCCGGCTGGGATGTTGTCCGGATTGCCTGCTGCTACCGGATGTCGGATGAACTGGTAGCTGGCCCCCTTTTTTTCATGGGCGATATCTACAAGTCCTGCCAGCTGTCCGTTGAACGGGTCGCTGTTGAAGTCGATTGAGGGGTCGTGGAAGTCGCCAAATGAGTCGCCGGGGAGTGTCAGAGCGAAGCCCGGATAGCCTCCCAAGGCAACAAACGGTGCGTCCAGCGAGTCGCCAAAACCGTTGTGGTTGGGAATCAGATCGGTGTGGACGTCGACACTAGCTCCGTGCGCCATGGAGGCGAGCGTTTTAAGGCCCGCTTCGGTACCATACAGCGTTTGATTGCTGGGCGTCCCTAGATCAAAGCGATCAAAGACGTCGTAGCCGACAGAGAATCCGCCAGTATCGCCCTTGCCCGGCGGCGGCAACCACATGGCTCCATAGCCGGTGTAGAAGAGATCGACCTGTCGGTCTTCAATCGTTTGCCACTTTGCTTCAAACATTTGTAGAGTCGCGGGAGCTGAAACGTCCTCGGCGTGAGCCGGAGAATGCCATGCCATCGCAATCACGACCAACACCCCCGGGAGC
>Ga0315336_1006252_pt1 | contig 12316 bp, 15 predicted proteins | sample ASW5metaG_FD_204512 | JGI IMG/M metagenome (GOLD analysis project Ga0315336, IMG submission 204512) | Ammonia-oxidizing marine archaeal communities from Monterey Bay, California, United States - ASW #5 | ecosystem: Environmental > Aquatic > Marine > Intertidal zone | place: USA: California...
TAACAGAAGGCGATGCGTCAATCTATATTTCCTTAACGGGAAATCGCCATCCTTTGTATTGTGCTCAAACATTTAGTAATCAATTGGGATTTAGCAAGATGCCTCTCAATGATTTTCTTGTATTTCATATTGCGTTTGGTCGAACTGTGCAGGATATCTCCTTAAATGCGGTAGCTAATCTTGGTTATGCTGATGTGAGATTTATAAAGCCAGTGTATGCAGGTGACACCATTCGAAGTGAGTCAAAAGTTATTGGCATCAAAGAAAACTCTAATAAAACTTCGGGAATTGTTTATGTGCACTCCATCACTAAAAACCAGGATGATGATGAAGTGTTGTCCTGGAAAAGATGGGTCATGATCCCAAAAAATAATAAAGATGCTGTTATTAAAGAATCGGTTATGGAAGAGCTCCCAAAAACAGTTGCAATGGATAACATACAGATACCTAAAGATCTAAATGTATCAAATTTTGATTTTAGTGCTACTGGTTCATCAAGGGTTTGGGATGATTTTAATGATAATGAGTTTATCAATCATTCAAGAGGTTTAACAATTGATGAAACAGCACATACTTTAGCCACTCACCTGTATCAAAATAATGCGAAGTTACATTTTGATGCACATATGATGAAAGGTACAGCTTTTGGTCAGAGGCTAATTTATGGGGGTCATATTATCTCACTATGCCATTCAATAAGTTTTGAAGGGCTTGAGAATGCTCTTAATATTGTTGCTATTAACGGGGGGGTACATAGTAACCCAACTCTGGCTGGCGACACTATATATGCAAAAACAATTGTTATAGGCAAAGATAAAATTGATGGTCGAGATGATATTGGACTTCTTAGATTGAGATTAATAGGTATTAAAAACCTACCCTCTTCATCGCTTGATTCGATTTATCAAGAAAATACAAATGATAAAATTTACAACCCAAACGTTGTGCTTGATTTAGATTACAGCGTAATAATGCCAAGAGGAAAGTAAAAATGAATTTAGTCCACCCAAACGATGCTTTATTTCAGGGCGAGAAACCATTTGCTGCAATACCTTCATGCGAGCATTTTGCAGGAAGTGAAAAACTCATAACCAAAGCTTTAAGCTTTCAAGATGAATTAGGGCCAATATTTGATATCACCTGTGACTGTGAGGATGGAGCGGCGGCCGGTCAAGAAGTGGAGCATGCTGAGATGATTGTAAGAATTCTAAACTCAGATATAAATAAATATAAAATGGCTGGTGTAAGAATTCATGACTTTACCCACGCCTCATGGAGGAATGATGTAGATATTATTATTAAAGGTATTGGAGGCATAGTTAGCTACATCACAATTCCTAAGTCGACAGACCAATCACAAGTAGCTGAAATGGTTGATTACATAAAAAAACAAGCTGCGTCTTACGGGATTAAAAAAAATATCCCCATTCATGTTCTTATAGAAACACACGGGGCACTAAAAGCTGTTCATGATATTGCTTCCATTGATTGGGTTCAAGTTCTAGACTTTGGCCTTATGGATTTTGTAAGCGGTCACCATGGAGCCATAAGAGCGTCAGCAATGAGAAGTCCTGGTCAATTTGAACATCGATTATTGGCTCGCGCTAAAGCCGAGGTTGTAGCAGCAGCAATAGCGAATGGTGTTATTCCATCTCACAATGTAACGCTTGATCTTAAGAATGCTGAAGTTACTAATAATGATGCTAAAAGAGCACGAAACGAATTTGGTTTTTTAAGAATGTGGAGTATTTACCCTACACAAATCCAAGCGATTGTTGATGCTATGAAGCCTGACTTTAGCGAAGTTCTCGATGGCGCACAAATCCTTATTAAGGCTCAAGAGGTAAATTGGGGACCAATTCAATATAATGGCGAATTACACGATAGAGCAACATATCGATATTTTTGGAAAATTTTACAAACGGCAAAACTTTCTGGAATGGAGCTTCCTGAGGAAGTCGTTGAAGCATTCTTTAAGGAAAATTGATGGGAACAAAAGACTCAGCTGGATTGAGATTTAGACAAGCTGTAAAAGATGAAAGCCCACTTCAGGTGGTAGGCGCTATTAATGCATACCATGCCATACTTGCTGAAAAATCTGGGTACAAAGCAATTTATTTATCAGGTGGAGGTGTTGCAGCTGGCTCATTAGGAGTTCCTGATCTTGGGATTACAACTCTAGAGGATATTTTAGTAGATGTAAGAAGGATTACTGATGCATCCGCCCTCCCCTTATTAGTAGATATAGATACTGGTTTTGGTGGGGCTTTTAATATTGGACGCACGATAAAGTCGATAGAAAAAGCAGGGGCTGGAGCTATACATATTGAAGATCAGGTTTTAGCAAAAAGATGCGGACATCGCCCAAATAAATCAATAGTGAGCAAAGATGAGATGGTTGATCGCATCAAAGCAGCTGTTGATGCTAGAGAAGATAATAATTTTGTAATCATGGCAAGAACAGATGCTTTTGCAGTTGAAGGCCTTAATTCCGCATTGGATAGAGCAAAAGCATGTGAAGAAGCAGGTGCAGATATGATTTTTCCAGAAGCAATTACTGACCTTAAAACCTATAGCGAATTTACAAAGAATATTAACGTGCCTGTTCTAGCTAATATTACAGAGTTTGGTTCAACCCCTCTATTTACTATTGATGAATTAAAAAGTGTGGGTATCGCGATTGCGCTATATCCATTAAGTGCTTTTAGAGCAATGAATCAAGCCGCTCTTCTTGTTTATCAAGGTCTTAGGAAAAATGGCACTCAAAAAGATTTAATCTCAAAAATGCAAACCAGGGAAGAGTTATACGAATTCCTTAATTATCATGAATTTGAGAAAAAACTTGATAAATTATTTAGTGATGAGAAATAAATCATGAGCCAATTAGAACCAAAAAAAATAAAAAAAGGTGTTGCGCTTTCGGGAGTTAATGCTGGACAAACTTCAGTTTGTACAGTTGGCCATACCGGAAATGATCTTCATTACAGAGGTTACGATATTATTGAGCTGGCTGAAAAATGCTCTTTTGAAGAGGTTGCCCATCTATTAATTTATGGAGAGCTTCCCAATCAACAACAGCTTAAAAGTTACCTAGCTAAGTTAAAGAAAGTACGCGATTTGCCTCATGAGCTAAAACTAGTTCTAGAAAATATTCCAAAAAATACACACCCTATGGATGTAATGCGAACAGGCTGCTCAATGCTTGGAACTCTTGAGCCAGAATCAAATGAAAGAAATATTGATCAAGCACGAAATATAGCAGATAGGTTAATTTCAAGCTTTGGTTCTATGCTTATCTATTGGTACAAATACTCTCATGAAGGTATTAAGCTAAATCTTAATACTAATGAAGATACTATTGCTGGGCACTTCTTAAGCTTACTTCACAACAAAAAGCCTTCTAAACTCCATGAAAAAGTAATGAATACTTCTTTAGTTTTATATGCTGAACATGAATTCAATGCATCAACATTTGCATCGAGAGTTATTGCTGGGACCCTTTCAGATTTTTATTCGTCTGTTACAGGTGCTATAGGGGCCTTAAGGGGATCTAAACATGGTGGCGCTAATGAAGCAGCAATGGAGATCATTTCTCGCTATCAATCACCAGATGAAGCGGAAAATGATATCAGAGAAAGAATGGCATTAAAAGAAATTATCATTGGTTTCGGTCACCCTGTATACACTATTAGTGACCCAAGAAATGAATGTATTAAAAAAGCTTCGCATTCACTGGCAGTAGATGCAAACAAATCACTGCTTTATGACATCTCTAACCGAATTGAAAAGGTAATGTGGGAAGAAAAGAAAATGTTTCCAAATTTAGATTGGTATAGTGCATCAAGCTATCACCTTATGGGGGTTCCTACAGAGATGTTCACCCCTATTTTTGTTATTTCCCGAACAACTGGATGGGCTGCACATATTATAGAACAAAGAATTGATAACAAAATTATACGTCCTAACGCTGAATATATAGGACCAGAAAATAGAACAATAACCCCTATCGAAAAAAGATAATAACCGAAGGAAAAGAATGTCTAATATGATGCAGACGTATGATAAAGAAATCGAATCAATAGCAAACTATGTAGTAAATTTTAAAATTGATAGTAATGAAGCTTTTAATACAGCTCGTAATTGTTTGATTGACACTCTAGGCTGTGGCCTTGAGGCCTTAGATTATCCAGCATGCATAAAACTTTTAGGACCAACGGTCCCGGGGACAATCGTACCAAATGGAACAAAAATACCTGGTACAGATTACCAATTAGACCCAATCAACGGCGCTTTTAATATTGGTGCTATGAATCGTTGGTTAGATTTTAACGACACCTGGCTTGCCTCAGAATGGGGGCATCCATCGGATAATCTTGGCGGTATTCTAGCAACAGCTGACTGGCTATCAAGAACACGTATTAACGCTGGAAAAGAGCCTCTATTGATGAAGGATGTCTTAGAAGCAATGATTAAGGCGCACGAGATTCAAGGGGTAATAGCTCTTGAGAATAGCTTTAACCGAGTTGGTTTAGACCATGTAATGCTGGTAAAGATAGCTTCCACTGCAGTGATTACAAAAATGCTTGGTGGCTCAAAAAAAGATATAATGAGTGCCCTTTCTAACGCCTGGATCGATGGGCAAAGCTTAAGGACTTATCGTCATTCGCCGAATACTGGCTCTAGAAAATCATGGGCTGCAGGCGATGCAACTAGTCGAGCTGTAAGACTTTCTCTAATGACGATGAAAGGTGAGATGGGTTACCCGACTGCTCTTAGTGCAAAAAAATGGGGTTTCTCTGATGTTTTATTTAAAGGTAAAGCACTTGAATTTAAACAAGGGTATGGAAGTTATGTAATGGAGAATATATTATTTAAAATATCATTCCCAGCAGAATTTCATGCTCAGACAGCAGTAGAGTCAGCTCTTCTCCTTCATACAGATAACATCTCTAAAATTGATAGCGAAGAAAAAATTAAGGATATCAAAGAAATTATTATCACCACTCATGAGTCAGCAATCCGTATTATTGATAAAAAAGGGCCACTTAGCAATCCTGCAGATCGAGATCATTGCATTCAATATATGGTTGCTATCGGCTTACTAAAAGGTAGTCTTACCGCTAAAGATTATGAAGATAACGTAGCAAATGATCCAAGGATTGATTTATTGAGATCTAAAATGTTATGCAAGGAATCAAATCAGTACAGCAAAGATTATCTAAACCCGGACAAGAGATCAATAGCAAATGCAATTCAGATTTTTTATACAGATGGGACATTTTCTAAAGATATACAAGTCGAATACCCAATTGGGCATAAAAGACGTCGCGAAGAAGGTATTCCAAAATTAATAGAAAAATTTAAAACTAATCTAGCAAGGCAGTATGACACTGACAGAGCTAAACACATTCTTAATATTAGTCTTGATCAGTCAAAGTTAGAAGCTTTGCCAGTAAATGAATATGTGGACTTATTTTGGAAAGGGTAAACGTTATTTTAATCGCTCTTTAATCGCTTTTAATTCTTGAGTTGAATCTAGATAAGATTCATAGGATTCCAAACTACAACGAGAATACCAATAACGGCTATTACTTTCATCCCCTTCGATTTTATGCAAAACTGCGTGAATCCATTGAGCATTCGGTGTGCTTATTTCCTGAACTATTTGATGGGCAGAATCCCATTTTTGATCCAAAGCGAACTCAATCGCCTTTAAACATTCTTGATTACTTTTTTCCATTTAAAAGCTTCTCTTTATTAATTCGATACTTACAATTTATCTTATGATTATTTAATAGGCCATTAATTACTAGCGCCCTTTCTTTACAAATCGAGCATTGATAAACATTAACTCCTTGCTCAATTTTTTCCTGAGGGTAATCAATATAAAATTTAGGGTCCATATTTGCTAACTGTAGCCTCTATAGAATAACTACGTTTTTTAAATAAATTAGATCCACAAGCTTCTTTAATATTTCTTTTCGTTAAAACAGCTATCATTTGTTGGTTTGTTCGCGCCATTGTTTCTGACGCAATTAAAAATGGTTTAAAAAATTCTTCTAATGATTTTTTACCTAGCAATACTGTTTCTCCATTAACTATAATTGGCTGTAAATTTTTATGTTCGGCATTAAAGACTAAATTGACCGACCCATTATCATTTAAAATATTATCGTGTATATCTGTAAGGAAGTACTTCCATTCTTCTACATCCCATAGGTCTTTAGTTGCATGACCATTAAAAAAAATTTGAGATGCACTAACAACATCAAATTTATATTTAAATTTTAATAATGGTGTATTTTTCTTAACTGTGAACTCATGTTTTGTTACGTTTAATAATTTTGCAGCTTCTTTAAGTATAGGGCTTGCATTAGGGATATCTATTGAATCCACTTTGTGGCCATTAAACCTTGCAATATGGGAAAGCAAACCAAAGCCACAACCAATATCTAATATTCTTGAGGGTTTATTAAGTTTTAATTCAGAAAATCTTTGAACATTCCTCATCCAGTTAGTATCTAAATCCCTTGCATATTTAGCATAAAAATTGTCATACTCTTCACCTTCCATATCATGAACACGACTAGCATTGGTTGGTTTATTTTTATGTAGGCTTCTTAATTTATTTTTTAATTCATCTGGCAAGATTGGGTGAAAATCATTTTTCAAATAAAGGTTATCTATATTATTTTTTAAACTATTTGTAGTTTCTAAAATTTTAACCAGCGTCAGTTTATTATCAAGGCTACCAATCAGACCAAAGAATTTAGTTAAATCTTCAATTACTTGCAAGTCAGATTCAAAGATTTTCTTTCGAAAATAGGCATTACAAATTAAACAGCAATATTCATCTGCTGCAAAACAAGCTCCTACATTAATTGAAGCTTTAGCCTTAGCCATATGGCAGGAAATTTCATTCGCTATTCGATCTTCTCTATTTTTCATATATTTTTCATAAATCCGAATTTTAATATTAAATTATATCAATAAAATTAAAAACTACTTACTTTATAAAGTTATTATCTAATTAATCAAAATAAGGAGAGCAAAATGGATTGGATATATCTTGGTTTAGGTACAGCATTCGGCACTAGTTTAATAGGCTCAAGTTTCTTAACAAATATCTTATTAGCTTGGCTGATATGGGAATTAAGAAAAATTAGAAAGTTTAATTCATAAAAAAAAATTTGGTGGAAGAGGTGTACTAGTATTTAAGAATAAACCTAATGCAATAGCACCTAGTATATCTTTGTTGTTTTATCTATTTTTAATTCCATATTATTTCTCATTTTCGGTTGGGTCATCTGTGGAAACAACTTCTTTTCCGAGCCATTCTAAATAGTTTTTCAATCCCCCCTCAACTGAAACAAAAAGTAATTCAGGATTTTTATATTCATGATGATTTTTAATAAATTTTTTCAACTTTTCTTGATTTGAGCTTATTGTTTTTATAAGTACTAATATTTCTTTTTCCGAAACTATTTTACCTTCCCATTTATAAATAGAATCAATCCCATTAATTATATTTACACAAGCTGCTAATCCCTTTTTTACTAGTATCTTTGAAATTTCTTCAGCTTGTTTTTTCGTTGCAAACGTAGTTAAAGCTATAATATAAGGAGATTTTGGCATAGTATTGTATTTACCTTTGTTTATAAATTAACAAAATTAGATTAAAGGAAAGTTTATGTTTAAACAACATTTAAATGAATCAGGTAAAAACTACACTGAGCATTTTCTTTTTGCTTTTATTGCTGGATGGTTACTAATTTATGCTGGAATTACATCAATTATTCATTCGCTTGTTCCTAGTTTGTTTCCATTTACAAGCCAAAAAATTGTACAAAAGCTGTTAAGAAAAGTAAAAGAACGGTAGCTTTTTTCACTTTATTAATTAAGTTACTCGGGTGTTTTGACTAACCTTAAATAAGGTTTTAAAGTTTTATATCCATCTGGATATTTTTCATTAGCTTGTTCATTAGTAACAGCTGGCGGTATGACTACATCATCCCCTTTTTTCCAGTTGACAGGTGTAGCAACTTGATGATTAGCATTCATCTGCAATGCATCCAACAACCTTAAAATCTCATCAAAATTCCTACCGACACTCATTGGATAAATAAGCATAGCTTTAACCTGCTTATCTGGTCCTAAAATAAAAACTGATCGTATAGTTGCATTATCTTGTGCAGTTCTTTCTCCTGGAGTTGCGTTTGGATGAATCATGTCATAAAGCTTAGAAACTTTAAGCTCATTATCTCCTATTAAAGGAAAATTCATTTTGCATGATTGAGTTTCCTCTATATCACTTATCCAATTTAAATGGTCTTCAACAGAATCAGTACTTAAACCAATAACCTTAGTTTTTCTTTTATCAAACTCAGTTTTTAGTTTTGATACATAACCCAATTCAGTAGTACAAACTGGGGTAAAATCTTTTGGATGAGAAAAAAGAATAGCCCAACTATCACCAATCCACTTATGAAAATTAATTGGTCCTTCAGTTGTATCAACTTGAAAATTAGGTGCTTCGTCACCAATCCTTATAGTCATTGAAAATATCCAATAAATTTATTAACAAATTGATTATAAAGTAAAAATTTAAAAAAGGATATTTCCTTTTTATTTATTCAATAGTTATTTATCGCTCATGCTTTCCAATACAAATAAGCCGCAATTATCAGAATTAATAATAACCAATTAGTTGACTCTAATGATTCCATATTATCTCTCCTTATTTTTCATAAATTAAATTTTACCCCCACTTAATTAAGTGGGCAAATGATGTGTTAAGGGGAATTTAAAAATTGGCGGAAGAGGTGAGATTCGAACTCACGGTGGGCGCGAACCCACGTCGGTTTTCAAGACCGGTGCATTAAACCGCTCTGCCACTCTTCCGGATTGCGAATTTTATCATATGGATTAATTTACTAGAAGCTTATTCCACAAATAATGTGTCTTCAAAACCAAAGAATCTTAAATCTTTTATTCTTAAAGGATAAAGTATCCCAATTAGATGGTCACATTCATGCTGCACTACTCTAGCGTGAAAACCTTCAACGTCCCTATTAACTGACTTACCAAATTGGTCAAAGCCTTTATAATTAATCTTTTTGAATCTGGGTACTAGTCCCCTCATTCCTGGTACCGACAAACAACCTTCCCAAGCATCTTCCGTTTCATCAGTTAAAGGTGTAATGATAGGGTTTATTAAAACAGTAAAAGGTATCGCCTCTTCCTCCTCATATCTCTCATTATCCTCAAAACCAAATATAACTAATTGAATACCCTCGCCTACTTGAGGTGCCGCCAGACCTGCCCCACTAGCACCTCCCATAGTCTCAATCATATCTTTAACTAACTTATGCAATTCTTGGGTATCAAATTCAGTTACAGGTTTTGCTTTCTCAAGCAATAATGGATGTCCCATCTTTATTATTTCTTTAATTGCCATATGATTCAATAATTCCTTTAATTAGATTAGCTATGTTTTTGGACATTTTTTCTGAGTTAACACTAATTTCTTCATGAGTAATTCCATCTTTATTCAAACCTCTTCCCGCCGCATGATTTGCCACCGGACAAATTATTGCATAATTTAATCCAATTTCCCTTGCAAGAGAGGCTTCAGGCATACCTGTCATTCCTACTATATTTGCCCCATCATTTTCATAGCGATTAATTTCAGCAGCTGACTCAAGACGAGGTCCTTGAACTGAAGCATAAACAGCATTTACATGATTTTTAAGTTTTAACAGATTTGATATTTTAGAAAATCGATTGCGCAAATTATCATCAAAAGGATAAGTAAAATCAATATGATTAACAGATTTTTTAACACCGTCAGAAAAAGTATTTTTTCTACAATAGGTATAATCAATAATTTGATTTGGAAATACAAAATCTCCTGGCATAAATTCTGTCTTAATAGAACCGACAGTATTTATAGCAATAAGATTCTTAACCCCTGCAGAATGTAAGCCCCATATATTTGCCTGGTAATTAATTAAGTGTGGGGGAATAGAATGATTTTTTCCATGCCTAGCTAAAAAAATAATTTTTTGGTTCCCAAACGATCCAAAAGTTAAGGGCTCTGAAGTCTCTCCATAAGGTGTTTCAATAGGCTCGTATTTTTCAACAGTTAAACCCTCAATCTTGTCTAAACCTGTTCCACCGATAATACCAAACATATTTTTTCCTATGCTATAAAATAATTTAACAACTATGGCATACTTTATTTATGAACCATTATATTACCTTGGAAGTAGGAAAAGAAACAAAAAACCACTATGAAAACTTTCCTGTAGCAACCTTCTTATATCCAAAAAAAATTCGAGAAGCTGCAATAATTCTTTATCATTTTGCGCGATCAGGAGACAACATTGCGGATGAAGGTAATTTTTCTAAAAAAGAAAGATTAAAAAAATTAAAAATTTATCAAGACAATTTAGTTAGAATAAAAAAAAATAATGTTAATGTGGAGCCATTATTTCAAGATATTTATAAGATAATTAAATTATTCCAAATTCCTATCGATTTGTTTCAAAGATTTATTGACGCATTTAAGCAAGATATTATAAATAACCGCTATAAAAACTTTAAGGAAGTGATTTATTACACTGATAAGGCAGCTGCGCCAGCAGGCGAAATGATTTTAGGTTTATTTAGAGAGAATTCAAAGAAAAATATTAGTTACTCAAATTCAATATGTGAGGCTCTAGCCCTTATCGGAATCAGTCAAGACTTCTATGAAGATATATTAAAAGATAGGTTGTATATTCCAACAAATGAAATGAAAAAATTTAACCTAAAAATATCTGACATTCATAATAAAGAATTTAATAACAATTGGAAAATATTCAAGGAATTTTGGTTAAATCGAATTGAATTAATTTTAATAAAAGGGCTGCCTTTAATAAAAAATACAAAAGGTAGACTCAGCCTACAAGTTAAAATTATGATTAGCGCAGCTTATTTATTAATTAATAGAATGAAAAAAAATAAATGCGACCTATTCAATAACCCTCCAAAACTATCCAAAATAGATTGGCTAGTACTATCTTGTCGATGTATTCTTTTAAAATGAGCCCTCAAGATTATTGCAAACAAAAAACTAAAGAAAGTCATTCGAGCTTTTTATTTGCCTTTATATTTCTTAGTCAAAAAAAAAGAAATGCACTTACTGCGCTTTATGCATTTTGTCGAGAAGTTGATGACATAGTAGACGAATGTAAGGAATATGAAATTGGTAAAAATAAATTAGATTGGTGGCGAGCTGAAATTGACCGCCTATATAATAATAAACCACAACATCCAGTTACTAAAGCCTTAGAACTTTATATAAGTGAATACGAGCTTGATCAAGCCTACTTTATTGAAATTATAGATGGTATGGAGATGGATCTTAACTTTAATCGGTACGAGAACTTCAAACAACTTCAACTATATTGCTACCGAGTTGCTTCAACTGTTGGGATATTGTCCGCACAAATATTTGGATATAAAGATAGTAAAACTTTAAAATATGCACATAACCTAGGTATTGCATTACAACTTACCAATATTATTAGGGATATAGGTGAGGATGTAAGAAGAGGACGTATTTATATTCCACTAGACGAGCTTAAAGAATTAAATATTAATGAAGCTGAAATTATTAAGTGTATTAAAGATAAAAAGATAAAAGATTTAGTTGAAAATCAAACTAAACGTGCACAAAGTTTCTATAGGCTAGCAATTGATAATTTACCTAATATAGATAAAAAAAATCAAAAGCCTGGTTTGATGATGGGGAATATTTACTATGTGCTGTTATCTCAAATTGTGAAAGATAAGCCGGAAAATATACTTAACCAAAAAATAGGATTACCAAGATTAAAAAAATTTTTAATTGTCCTACTTACTTTTTTTAATTACCGCTGGATTAGCTAGATTTCATCCTTAATTTTTATTTATCTATCAATTAATCAATACTAAACCAAAAATAATTAAAATAAGTACTCCCCACCCAATGATATTCATATATTTTTTAAGTATAAAATCAATTCTATTTCCAAATAATTTAACTAAAAATGCTACTAAATAAAACCTTGCTCCTCGACCTATGATAGAACCAATAATGAATGGTATAAGTGCCATATTTAAAACTCCAGCAGCAATCGTAAAAACTTTATAAGGAATTGGAGAAAATCCAGCTGCCAGTATTGCCCAAAATCCCCAGTTATTAAACCAATTAACCGCATCTTGATAAGCCATCATATATCCAACCCTCTCTATAAAAGGCTCAATATACTCAAATGAAAATTTACCAATC
>Ga0315336_1006253_pt1 | contig 12315 bp, 9 predicted proteins | sample ASW5metaG_FD_204512 | JGI IMG/M metagenome (GOLD analysis project Ga0315336, IMG submission 204512) | Ammonia-oxidizing marine archaeal communities from Monterey Bay, California, United States - ASW #5 | ecosystem: Environmental > Aquatic > Marine > Intertidal zone | place: USA: California...
TGGCTGAGTGTGGTTGGGGGAATATATTTAATAATACAGATATGTTAAATTCCTCAATTTAAATCTGTATAAATATGCTCCGAAGAGATGCGATTGAGCAGAGAACCGATTATCCAAATAAAGGCGGCCCGTCCTATATACAGAGTAAATAATATATTTTTCGGGTTCTTAATACTCACTTAACATTTTAACTTAACCTTAATGTCAGGAGGCAGGTGATGGAAGCAAAACCGCGAACTAAAAAGGACAAACTGGAACAGCTGATAATTAATACTATTAGAACACTCTCAATGGACGCCGTGCAAAAAGCCAATTCGGGACACCCCGGAACACCCATGTCGATGGCTCCGGTCGCTTACACCATATTCGACAAGTTTATGATGTTTAATCCTAAGAACCCCGACTGGCCCAACCGTGACCGTTTTGTTCTGTCGGCGGGCCACGCGTCTATGCTCCTGTACAGCCTTCTCCATATTACGGGCTACGACTTATCGCTGAACGATATTAAAACATTCCGCCAGCTCCACAGTAAATGCGCCGGGCACCCCGAGTACGGGCTTGCCCCGGGAATTGAATCCACCACAGGGCCGTTAGGGCAGGGCTACGCGACGTCGGTCGGCATGGCAGTCGCAGAGAAATGGTTAGCGACCTATTTCAACCGCCCGGGTCATGAGATGATTAACTACAATATTTACGCTATCGGCGGCGACGGCTGTATGATGGAGGGGATTTCGAGCGAGGCAGCCTCGCTCGCGGGTCATTTGGGACTCAGCAACCTGGTATGGATATACGATAACAACCACATAACGATCGAAGGGCACACCGCCCTTGCCTTCAGTGAGGACGTGGCGGCCAGGTTTATGGGATACAACTGGCATGTACAGCGCGTTGGGGACGCTAATGATCTCGAGCTTCTGGAAGAGGCGCTGGGCAGGGCACTGCACGAGCCCGAGCAGCCTTCACTGATAATCGTAGACAGCCATATAGGTTATGGGAGTCCGAACAAACAGGACACTTCGGCTGCCCACGGTGAGCCGCTGGGCGAGGAAGAGATCAGAAAGACTAAGATTAATTACGGATGGGACCCGAATAAGAAGTTCTATGTTCCCGAGGAAGTTAAGCAATACAGAAAAGAAATACTAAAGAGGGGTAAAGACGCCGAGAGTGATTGGAACGAGCAATTTGCCAAGTACGCCTTTGAGTATCCGGATTTGGCAAAACAGTTTGAAATGGTGGAGAACCGCGAGATGCCCGAAGGCTGGGAAAGCTGCCTTCCGGTGTTCCCCGCTGATCCGAAGGGGCCGGCCACCCGAAGCTCAAACGGAAAGATATTAAACGCTATAGGGAAAGACGTACCGTGGCTTTTGGGCGGCGCTGGCGACGTAGGTCCTTCCACAAAGACATATCTGGACGACGCGAGCAGTTTTGAAAAAAACGTATACAGCGGAAGGAATTTTCATTTCGGTATCAGGGAGAACGCCATGGCGGCCGTGACGAACGGTATGGTTCTGAGCAAGCTAAGGGCCTATGCCGCCTGTTACTTCGTGTTCTCGGACTACATGAAGGCGCCCCTCAGGCTCTCGTGTTTGATGCAGATTCCGGTCATCTACATCTTTACGCACGACAGCATAGGTCTGGGGGAGGACGGGCCCACTCATCAGCCTATAGAGCAGCTTGCCTCACTGAGAGCGATACCGAACCTGGACGTTATCAGACCCGCGGACGCAAACGAGCTGAGCGAGCTCTGGAAGTACGTAATGGAAGTTAAAGACAGGCCGGTCGCTCTCATACTTACACGACAGAATGTCCCTACAATCGACCGGAAAAAATATGCACCAGCCCAAGGAGCGTTAAGAGGCGCTTATATACTGGCCGATTCCAAAGGCGAGCCCGAGGTTATACTGATCGGCACAGGCTCTGAGGTCCAGCTTTGCCTGGGTGCGTACGAGAAGCTGAAAAAGCAGGGGATAAAGGCCAGGGTAGTGAGCATGCCCAGCTGGTCCCTGTATGAGCTCCAGGACACTGAATATTGGGAAGAGGTCCTGCCCGATTCGGTCAGGGCAAGAGTATCGGTAGAAGCGGGCTCCACGTTCGGATGGCGGCGGTATGTCGGGCTCTACGACACTGGGGGAGTAATCGGTATAAGCACATTCGGAGAATCCGCTCCGATTGCGGACTTACTGCCCGAGTTCGGTCTTACAGTGGAGCACGTGGTGGCGAAGGCTAAGGAAGTGCTCCGACGGACCGGTAAGAAATCGGCAAAGAAAGCGAAAAAGAAATAAAGCATTTAAAGTCTAGGGTTAGGGCTTTATGAGTCTAACTTAAAGAATAAGGAGAAAATAATGTCCAGGATAAAAGAACTTACAAAGCTTGGCCAGTCAATCTGGTATGACTACATAAGACGCTCTTTTCTTACTTCGGGTGAGCTTAAAGCTCTAATCGACGAAGGTCTCAGGGGGGAGACGTCCAACCCTTCGATACTGGAAAAGGCTATAGCCGGAAGCTCGGATTATGACGAGGACTTAAAAGCCCTGGTCGAGCACAATAAATCGGTCGACGAGATTTATGAGGCGCTCGCGCTAAAGGACATAGCCCTTGCGGCGGACGAGTTCAGGCCTCTTTACGAGAAAACCGACGGCGCAGACGGTTTTATCAGTCTCGAGGTCAGCCCTACATTGGCGAATGATACGAAGAAAACGATAAGAGAAGCCAAGAGATATTTCGTCGCTCTCGGGCGTCCGAACGTGATGATCAAAGTGCCCGCCACTCCCGCGGGGATACCCGCGATTACGGAGCTTATAGGGTCGGGGCTTAATATAAACGTTACATTGATGTTTAGCCTGGAACAGTATAAAGCGGTAGCCGAAGCGTATATAAAAGGGCTTGAGAGGCTAAAGGCCGAGGGCCCGTCGGTGTTTAAAGGGCATACGGTGGACAGGGTGGCGTCCGTGGCGTCATTTTTCGTAAGCAGGGTGGATACGGCCGTGGATACGGAGCTTGAGAAGATCGGGAACAAAGACCTGCAGGGTAAGATCGCGGTCGCGAATTCTAAAATCACATATGAAGAGTACAAGAATACCTTTAAAGGCCCCAGGTGGAAAAAACTGGCCGCTGCGGGCGCAAAGCCTCAAAGGGTGCTCTGGGCCAGCACGAGCACGAAGAACCCGGCATATCCTGACACGCTCTATGTAGACGAGCTTATAGGCCAGAACACCGTAAACACAGTCCCCCCGTCTACTTACAAGAACTTCAGGGACCACGGGAAACCCGCTATTACTCTCACAAAAGGCCTCAAGAAGGCTAAAGATGACCTGGCTAAACTGGAAAAGCTCGGGATAAGCCTAAAGGCCGTGACGGAAGATCTCCTTAAGGACGGCGTCAGGAAATTCGCCGAGTCCTTCGAGACGCTAATGGACAGTATAGAGGAGAAAAAGGAGCGGATACAGCAGGAAAAAAAGCCCTATACAGCGAGTCTGGGTAAATACCAGCCCGCTGTGGACAAGGCGCTTGAGAACATACGCAAGAATAAAGTCATTGAAAAGATATGGGACTTCGATTATCTGGTCTGGGAAAAGACCCCCACTGAAATAAGCAACCGCCTGGGCTGGCTCCATATACCCGAAGTCATGGCCGACGCGCTAAGCGGAATAAACGCCGTAGTCGATGAAGTAAGGGCGGAGGGCTACACTCACGCGCTTCTAATGGGTATGGGTGGCTCGAGTCTGGCTGTTGAGGTAATGCGCGAGACCTACGGAGTGAGGGACGGATACCTGGACGTAGCGGTGCTTGACAGCACGGACCCGGGTGCGGTGCTCGAGCAGAAAAGGCGCCTCGATCCCTCAAAGACGCTGTTTATAGTTTCCACTAAATCGGGGGGTACGGCTGAGACGCTTTCCTACATGAAATATTTTTATAACGAGACTCTAAGCAAAGTGGGCAAAAAGGTAGTAGGCAGGCATTTCGTCGCTATAACCGATCCCGGAAGCGGGCTTGAGAAGATAGCGAAGGACCTTAAGTTCAGAAAGACATTTCTAAACGACCCGAACATAGGAGGGCGCTATTCGGCCCTTTCGTTTGTGGGTATACCTCCCGCGGCTTTTCAGGGCGTTGACCTGAATACGCTGCTTGAGCGGGCGATTACCATGCTTCATAACAACGAGAGCTGCAACTGCCCTGTCGAAGGCGACCATTCGGGAGCGTGGCTGGGCGCGATTATGGGTGAATTGGCTAAAGCGGGCCATGATAAGGTAACGCTGATCGCATCGCCTCCCATCAGGGCTTTCGGGGCGTGGGCGGAGCAGCTGATTGCCGAGAGCACGGGGAAGAGCGGTAAGGGGATACTGCCTGTAGACAGAGAGCCTTTTACAGACCCCGAGTACTACGCTAACGACAGGCTATTCGTTTATCTCCGCCTTGCCAATGACAACACCTATGACGAGCATGTGAAGAAGCTCGAGGACGCGGGGTTTCCCGTAGTCCGCATCAACCTGCGCGACATATACGACCTGGGCGGAGAGTTCTTCAGGTGGGAGATGGCTATAGCGATAGCAGGCAGGATAATAGGTATCCATCCCTTTAACCAGCCCAATGTCGAAGCCGCTAAGATACTCGCGCGCAAAATGATTGCCGAGTACCAGAAAAAGGGAAAACTTCCCGTGATAAAGCCTACTTTAACAGATGAGGGTATAACCGTATATTCGGCCTTTAAAGCCGATAGCCTTGAGGGGGCGCTCAAGAAATTTTTGTCACTCGCCAAAAAAGGCAAGAACGAGTCCAAGGGCAGAAGCTATGTAACGCTTCAGGCTTATGTAAAGCCCGACGACGAGACGTACGAGGCCATGCAGAAGCTCCGTAAAAAGATACAGATGGAGTACCGTCTGGCGACCACTTCGGGTTTCGGCCCCAGGTTCCTGCATTCCACGGGGCAGCTGCACAAGGGCGACGCGGGGAACGGGCTCTTTATCCAAATCACTTCGGAAATGCCCGAGGACGCCCCTATACCCGATGAGCCGGGGAAAAAAGCTTCTTCGATCAGCTTCGGGGTGCTCAAAGACGCGCAGGTGCTCGGTGACCGGCAGGCCCTGCTGGATAATAAACGAAACGTCATCACCTTTCGTGTGGGAGAAGACGTAGCGGGCGGTATAGATAAACTGACAAAGAGCTTATAGAAAGACGGAAAATTGATAAAGGCATTCATATTCGATCTTGACGGAACGCTTGTGCAGACGGAAATTTTAAAAGCCGAGTCATATGCTAAGGCCGCCATAGAGCTGAACCCTGATCTGACGGAGGACGAGGTAATGGAGGCCTTTAAGGACGTAGTCGGTCTTTCACGGCGGGAAGTCGCAAAGGGTCTCCTTAAGCATTTTAACCTGGAAGAAGCCGCCGCTCAGAGGATGAAGGAATTGGGCGTCACTCAGCCCTGGCAGGCGTTTGTCGATATCAGGATGGAAAGCTACTACACGATGATATCTGACCCTCAGATACTTAAGGACCACCTGTGCCCGTATAACCTTGCGCTGCTCAAATGGGCGAAGGGCGGGGGCTATCCCGTAGGTCTCGGAACTATGTCTCACCGGAGGGAAGCTTTCAGGGTGCTCGAGGTACTGGATATAAGAGACGAGTTTGATTTCATAGCTACGATTCAGGACGTGGAGCACGGGAAACCCGATCCTGAGATTTACAACCTTATTGCCGATGAGCTTGAGGTTTCGCACGACGAGGCCCTTGCCGTAGAGGACTCATCTTCGGGCGTGAGAGCCGCTCTGGCCGCCCATATACACTGTGTCGCGGTGCCTTCTGATTTTACAAGAGAGTCGGTAGACAAACTGCCGCCCGACAGTATGCTGCGGATTGTGGACAAACCCCCTGAGCTGCTAGAAGCTACAAAGGAATTTATAAAAGAAATAGACGACGTAAAGGAGAAGGTCAATTGAGCGCAGCATCAAAAGGTAACGGAGTCAGTCTTCAGGACCGGCTCAAGAAAGAGGCCGGAATAAGCGCGGTAGATTTTATAGAGTCCGGCATGGTGCTGGGTCTCGGAACGGGCACTACCACCAGGTTCGCTCTCGAGGAGATAGGTAAGAGGTATAAAGAGGGAAGGTTAAAGGATATAGTGGGTATACCCAGCTCTCTTGATACCGATAAAAGAGCTAAAGAGCTTGGTATTCCGATTATAACTTTTGACGATAAGCAGGAGCTTGACCTTACGATAGACGGCGCCGACGAGGTAGACCCCCAGCTAAATTTGATAAAAGGGGGCGGAGGGGCTCTACTGAGAGAGAAAGTGCTCGCGCAATCGAGCCGCCGCAACATTATGATTGTGGATGAGAGTAAGCTCTCGCCCAGGCTCGGAACCCACTGGCCCGTGCCGATAGAGGTCATACCCTTCGCGTGGATGCCCGTCGCTAAATACCTCGAATCGCTGGGAGCGAAACCTGAGCTTCGTATGAAAAAAGACCAGCCTTACACGACGGATCAGAATAACTTCATACTGGACACGAATTTCGGCCCCATCGAGGACCTTGAGGGGCTTGCGCAAAAGCTCGGGCAGAAGGCCGGTATTGTCGAATACGGAATATTTATCGGTACGGCAAGCGAAGTCATTGTCGCGACGGATAACGGTATAAGGTATCAAAAACGAAACGATTCATAGGATGATTGAACTATTGAGCACAAAAGGCACACTACGACATGGTAATAATTGAACCTTCTATTTTATCGGCCGATTTTACGAAACTCGGGGAGGCTGTCAGGGAAGCCGAGGACGCGGGTGCGCCGGCCATACAGATAGATGTAATGGACGGGCGTTTCGTGCCAAATATAAATTTCGGCCCGGGAGTCGTGGCGGCTATCAGGCCGCTTACTGAAATGAAGCTTGACGTACACCTGATGATAGTTGAGCCCGAGAAGTTCATAGAGATGTTTGTTAAAGCTGGCGCCGACCGTATCATCGTCCACCAGGAGGCGTGCGTGCACCTGCACCGGGTCCTCCAATCCATAAGGGAGCATGGAATTGAGTCCGGGGTAACGTTAAATCCGGCCACGCCGGCAAGCTCAATAGAATACGTGCTCGAGCTCGCAGACTTTGTTCAGGTAATGGGCGTAAATCCGGGGTTTGGCGGGCAGAAGTTCATATACAGCCAGCTCGATAAAATACGCGCGCTCAAGACAATGCTGGAGAAAAAGAAACTGGACGTTCCTATAGGGCTAGACGGGGGAATTGACACCGCGACCGCTCCTCTGGTAGTCGAAGCCGGAGCGAGTGTCCTGATTGCCGGATCGAGCGTATACAATAGTGAGAGCTCGGTGTCCGGGAATTTGCAGGCGTTACTTAACAGTGTACAGCCGCACTGAATGGTGATACGATTAAATAACTTGTGATATGTAGGACTAAAATACAAATAAATTTCAAAGGAGGTCATTATGAAAATAGGAATGATAGGGCTTGGTAAAATGGGCGGTAACATGACCGAACGTCTTATTCGGGACGGTCATGAGGTGGTGGTTTATAACTTAACTCCGGGGCCGATTGAGGAAGCGGCAAAGAAAGGCGCTATACCGTCGAAGTCTCTTGCGGACTTTGTAAAGAAACTTCCGAAACCCAAAGTCGTTTGGCTGATGGTGCCGTCCGGAAAACCGGTGGACCAGAATATCAGGGATCTTAAAAAGCTGCTCAAGAAGGGCGATATTATAATAGACGGCGGGAACTCGGAGTGGCAGGACTCTCAAAAGAGAGCAAAGTCGCTGAAGCCTCAAGGCATACATTTTATAGACTGCGGAGTAAGCGGCGGGGTGTGGGGGCTTAAAGAAGGATACTGCCTGATGTACGGCGGGAATGAAAAGATGTGTAAGTACGTAGAGCCTATTTTCAAGACGCTCGCACCGAAAAAAGGGTACCTCTACTGTGGCCCCGAGGGTTCGGGACATTACGTGAAAATGGTGCACAACGGTATCGAGTACGGAATGCTTCAGTCCTATGCCGAAGGATTCGCGGTCCTCGAGAGCTCCGAATTCAACCTCGATCTCAGGGCTATAAGCAGCGTATGGCAGTACGGAAGCGTTATACGCTCATGGCTGCTTGAGCTTGCCGAGCGCGTATTTAAGGAAGACCCGACGCTTGCGGACCTAGACCCGTATGTATGGGACAGCGGTGAAGGGCGCTGGACGGTCGAGGCCGCTATTAACCAGAACGTACCCGCACCGATCATCACGGCTTCTCTGATCGCGAGGATAGCTTCGCGGGATTCTGATTCTTTCTCGATGAAGACGATCGCGGCGCTCAGAAACCAGTTCGGCGGGCACGCTGTGAAAAAGAAGGACTAGTATTTGAGTAAAGAAGTCTAATTGAAGTGTGCCGGGATGAGTCTTTTGCCCTACGGCATGGCTCCCGGCTGGCGCTCTGGGTAATACCGGACTTCTATTGAATCATAATATCTCAATCGTTTAGGCGTATGTGAAAGAACGCAACAGGAGAGAGGTGCTATAAAATGACACAGGATAATAACTGTATATTAGTTATATTCGGAGCTTCCGGGGATTTGACCAAGAGGAAGCTGATGCCCGCGCTCTACGCGCTATACAGGCAGAAACTGCTGCCCGAGAGGTTCGCGATACTTGGCACCAGCAGGTCGCCTTATTCGGACAGCGCATTCCGTAAAAAGATAAGGGAAGACATCGTTACCTACGCCAATATCAAGAAATCCGAGTTAAAAGAGCTTGAGCCGTTTTCAAAGCACCTCTACTATCAGGCGTTTGACGCGACACAAGTCAAGCACTACGACGATTTAAAAGAAAAGCTCGCCAAGATAGACTCCAAATTAAATATAGGCGGAAACTATATATATTATCTCTCCACGTCTCCCAGCTTATACACCTCGATCGCTAAAAACCTGGGAAGGAAGGGTCTCGCCAAAGAGGGTAAGAGAGACTCCGCCTGGAAGCGTATAGTAGTAGAAAAGCCTTTCGGGCGCGACCTCGAGTCCGCAAAGATGCTTAACTCGGACCTTCAGAGTATCTTCAATGAAGACCAGATATACAGGATAGACCATTACCTGGGCAAGGAAACCGTGCAGGATATATTCGCGCTCAGGTTTTCAAACGGCATATTCGAGCCGCTCTGGAACCGCAATTACATTGACCACATCGAGATTACGGCGGCTGAGTCCATTGGGGTTGAAAACAGGGGAGGGTACTACGATCATTACGGCGCTATGAGGGATATGATTCAAAACCACCTGCTCCAGGTGCTGGGCACGATAGCGATAGAGCCTCCTTCGTTTTTCAACGCTACGGCGGTGAGAAACGAAACGGTGAAGATCTTTCAGTCGCTCCGTCCTATAAAGCCGGACGAGGTCGAAAAATACGCCGTGCAGGGTCAGTATACAGAATCTAAGATCCGCGGGAAAAAGGTGCTCGGGTACAGGCAGGAAAAGGACGTAGCCCCTGACTCCCGCACCGCTACATACGTCGCGCTTAAGTTATATATAGACAATTGGCGCTGGGGAGATGTGCCGTTTTTCATACGCACCGGGAAATGTCTGCCTACGCGGGTAAGCGAAGTCGTTATACATTTTAAGAAGACTCCCCATCACTTATTTACAAAATCGGAGCTGAGCGCGGCTACGCCTAACCAGCTGATTATAAGGATTCAGCCCGACGAGGGAATATTGCTCAAACTCGGAATGAAAAAGCCGGGGTCAGGGTTTGACATCAAAGAGGTCGGGATGGACTTTCAGTACTCGGAACTTGCCGACGCGTACATACCCGAGGCTTATGAACGGCTTATACTGGACTGTATACTGGGTGACGCAACCCATTTCGCGAGGGCGGACGCGGTGGAGGCCTGCTGGAAATTCGTAGACCCGATACTGAGCACCTGGGAGCAGGACTCAGATATAAAGATGTACGGATACCCCGCGGGCACATGGGGGCCTCCGGAGGCCCGGAATCTATTCGATTCTCCCGAAGAGGACTGGCGGTACCCGTGCAAGAACCTGGTTCACGACGGCGAGTACTGCGAATTGTGACCTGCGTTTAAGCTCTTTACACCGCAGTCGAGAGGGGCATACCATGCAAAAAGAGATATATTTATTCAATGATATAAGCGAGTTAGCCGGGCAATTGGCACGCGACTTCAGCGCCACGGTCAGTGAGAAGGCGGCCTCGGGGGACTCTATTACCGTAGCCCTCTCGGGCGGCCATACTCCCAAAGCGTTTTTTGAGATCCTTGCCGAGCCCCCTTACCGCGGTGATATACCGTGGGATAAAGTCGTATTGTTCTGGGGCGACGAGCGGTGCGTACCTCCCGATAATGACGAAAGCAATTATAAAATGACAAACCTCGCGTTACTATCAAAGATAGACATACCTTCAGCCAACGTTCACAGGGTCAAGGGAGAGGATCCGCCTCACAACGAAGCTCTCAGGTACGAAGAAGAAATTAAAGAATTCGTTTCCCCGGGCGGAAACGGTTTCCCCAGATTCGACTGGATATTCCTCGGCATGGGGGAAGACGGCCATACGGCGTCACTTTTTCCGGGAGCCCCGACACTGGAAGAGAGGGAAAAAATCTGCGTCGTTGCCACTCACCCGGAGACAGGGCAGAAAAGGATAAGCGTTACTCTGCCGGTGCTCGATAACGCAAAGAGGGTCTCGTTTCTCGTAGCGGGGGAATTAAAAGTGCCGGTGCTGAGAGATATCATGGAGAAGGGCGATAAGCCCCTTCCGTATCCAGCGTCAATGGTGAGCCCCACTGAAGGCCTGCTTGAATGGTATCTGGACAGGGCAGCGGCGCCTGAGCTTTAATTCCAGCCAATTCATAACTAAACAAGCCATATATATCTGGCGACGAAAAGCACGGCGAAAATGTAAATCAGCCAGTGGACTTGTCTGCCCCGGCCGGTTATCACCTTAAGCAGCACGTAGGAGATCACACCGAAAGATATTCCCTCGGTAATGCTGAAAGCAAGCGGCATCATTACAAGGGTCAGGAACGCGGGGATTGATTCCGTGTAGTCGTCCCAGTCGACATTTACGATATTTTTGAACATCATGCTCCCGACGATAATCAATACGGGGGCAATAACAGGATATAACGTTATACCGCCGCCCGCCGAATAGCCTGAGCCTATCATCTGGACCAGAGGGTTTAAAAATATCGCGAGTATAAACAATACAGCGACTACGATATTGGTGAGGCCCGTCCTGCCGCCCGCTGAGATACCAGATGCGCTCTCAATATAGCTCGTTATAGTAGATGTGCCTAACAGCGCTCCCGCGCTTGTGGCAACCGCGTCTGATAGCAGGGCCTCCCTGGCTTTGGGCAGTTTGCCGTCCTTCATCAGCCCTGCCTGTTGGCTAACTCCGATAAGCGATCCAATAGTGTCGAACAGATCGAGGAAAAAGAAAATGAATATCACTGTTATAAGCCCTGGGTCTTTAAAAATATTGGGTATATGAAGCTTAAAAAGGGTTGGCTCGAGCGAAGGGGGCGATGACAATACCCCCTTGAACTCTATTATGCCTACTATTAGGCCGGCCGCCGCTGTCGCGGCTATACCCAGTAGAATAGCTGCCCTTATCCGGAGCCCCAGCAGAACCGAGATCACAATTAAGCCGAATATGGACAGTAAAGTAGGGGTCGATTTGAGATCACCGAGTGTGACGTAGGTTACGGGGTGCCCCGCCACTATACCCGACCACTCAAGCCCCACGAGCGCGATAAGGAGCCCGATACCCACGGGTATACCGTTCTTGAGACAGTCGGGGAGGGCATTCATTAGGGTCTCTCTAAGCCCTACAGTTGAAAACAGAATAAATATAATGCCTGCAATAAACACCGCTCCCAGTGCTTCCTGCCATGTGTAGCCGAGGGTTAAAACGACTATGTAAGTGAAGTAAAAGTTGTGGCCCATGGCTGGCGCAAGCGCGATCGGATAATTGGCGAGAACAGCCATCAGGACCGTGCCGATGGCGGCTGAGAGACAGGTAGCCGTCATAACGGCTCCGGGGTCCATGCCGGCCGCTCCCAGCACCGCCGGCTGGACGAATATAATATAGGACATGGTCATAAACGTAGTGAACCCGGCCAGGGCTTCACGCCCCGGAGTCGTTCTCCGCTCACTTAGTTTGAATAGCCTGTCCAGCATTAGTTGGGTGCTCTCCGGAATTCCAGGAAATTAAAGGACTCATTATCTCACGAAGACGAGTATTTTGTCAATTGCGATAAAAAAGTATAATACTCGGCCAGGAGCGCTTCTTATCAAATCACGGCAAACGGGTAATAGATGCCTGAATATCTGGAATTACTAATAC
>Ga0315336_1006254_pt1 | contig 12315 bp, 11 predicted proteins | sample ASW5metaG_FD_204512 | JGI IMG/M metagenome (GOLD analysis project Ga0315336, IMG submission 204512) | Ammonia-oxidizing marine archaeal communities from Monterey Bay, California, United States - ASW #5 | ecosystem: Environmental > Aquatic > Marine > Intertidal zone | place: USA: California...
GCGGGTGAAAGGCGCGATCAAAGGCATCGAGAAATCCACTGTACGCGGACGGATCCTCTCGAACGAGCCCCGAATCGACGGACGGGATTTGGAAACCGTCCGGCCCATTAACATCGAGACCAGCGTGCTGCCCCGAACACACGGTTCTGCACTGTTCACCCGGGGCGAAACCCAGGCGATTGTTACCTGCACATTGGGTACGGAGCGCGATTCCCAGATTATTGATGCCCTAGAGGGTGAGCGGCGCGATCCGTTTATGCTCCACTACAACTTTCCACCATTCTGTGTCGGTGAGACCGGTCGAGTAGGGTCGCCGAAGCGTAGAGAAATCGGCCATGGCCGGCTTGCCAAAAGGGCGATTCTGGGTGTATTGCCGACACCAGAAGAATTTCCATATGTGATTCGGGCTGTGTCCGAAATCACAGAGTCCAATGGCTCCAGTTCCATGGCGACGGTTTGCGGCACCAGTCTGGCGCTCATGGACGCGGGGGTGACTGTCAAAGCACCAGTGGCGGGCGTTGCCATGGGCTTGATTAAGGATGGGGATCGGTTTGCGGTGTTGACCGACATACTCGGCGATGAAGATCACCTTGGCGACATGGATTTCAAGGTAGCCGGTACGGCAGACGGTATTACCGCCCTCCAAATGGATATCAAGATAGACGGGATCACTCGGGAGATCATGGAGCAGGCATTGGAGCAGGCACAACGCGGCCGGATGCATATTCTTGGCGAAATGGCAAAAGTAATTAGCGCGCCCCGCGAAGAGATGTCCCAGTACGCCCCGCGAATCACGACGATGAAGGTTCCGACGGATAAAATCCGTGACGTGATCGGAAAAGGCGGCGTCACGATTCGGGCAATATCAGAAGCTACTGGTGCCGCCATTGATATCGAAGACGACGGAACCATCAAAATTGCTACGTCAGATTTGTCTGCGGCTGAGGAGGCACGGCGCCGTATCGAGCAGATCACCGCAGATGTTGAGGCAGGCACCATCTACGAGGGCAAGGTGGTCCGCTTGATGGATTTTGGCGCATTTGTAAACATCCTTCCGGGAAAAGACGGTCTGGTCCACATCTCTCAAATCTCCGACGAACGTGTGGCAAATGTCAGCGACAAACTGGCTGAAGGAGATGTCGTCAAAGTCAAGGTATTGGAGGTCGACAAACAGGGTCGAATCCGTTTAAGCATGAAAGCAGTGGAGAGCGACGCCTGAAGACACCCCAAAACGCTGCGAAAGCCTCTTGGTGAAGTCGGTGCGGGAGCGTTGAACGAGCGATGAGCGAATCGAACCTCGTCTGGATCGATCTTGAGATGACCGGCCTTAATCCTCAGGCGGACCGGATCATTGAAATTGCAACGGTCGTCACCGACGCGGACCTCAACTCGCTCGGGCGGGGACCCGTACTCGCAATTCATCAGTCTGAAGCGACCCTTTCTGGGATGGACGATTGGAATCAGAACACGCACTCGCAAACCGGTCTACTTTCCCGAGTGCGGGGATCGTCGGTTACTGAATCTGACGCGGAAGACGCTACTCTAGATTTTCTTCGTGAGCACATAAAACGGGGCGCCTCCCCGTTATGCGGAAATAGTATCTGCCAGGATCGGCGGTTCCTCGCTCATTACATGCCCCGACTTGAAGCTTTCCTGCATTATCGTAATCTGGATGTCAGTAGCATCAAGGAACTTGCGGTGCGTTGGCGCCCGGGGCTCGCTAATGACTTCGTAAAGAAAGGCGGCCACCGCGCTCTGGACGATATCCTCGAGTCCATCGAGGAGCTCAAGTATTATCGCGAGCATTTTTTTAAGACCGATCCTCCAAATTAGTAGCGGTAGATTCCCCAACTAGACGGCCTAGAGCCCAGTGGATGTGCTCATCAACCATCTCTGATACTGCACCCAGACGGGACTGGAGCGCAGCGATCGTTGGCTTGTTCGAAGGGCCGTTTCCTAGGGCGACCGCTAGATTGCGCATCCAGCGTTCATAACCTAGTCGTCGGATCGCACTGCCTTCGCTGTACTCGGCGAATTGACTGGGTGACCAGCAAAACAATTCCAGAAGGGCGACATCGTCTAATCCGTGACGCGCAGAGAAAATCTTGTCCCCATGGCCGGGCTCGCGGTTGTGTGGACAGACCAGCTGACAGTCATCGCAACCAAAAATTCGGTTTCCGATCAATGCGCGCAGCGGTTCGGGAATCGAGGATTTGTGCTCTATGGTGAGATAGGCAATGCAGCGCCTCGCGTCGAGTTGATAGGGAACATCAAGGGCGTTGGTCGGACACTCCTCGGCACACCGCGTGCAGGAGCCACAGTGGTCAATCTGCGCAGAGTCCACGGGAAGGGGTAGGTCGGTATATAACTCTCCGAGAAAGAACCAGGATCCTGTCATGGGATCAATCAGGTTGGTATTTTTGCCTACCCAACCGAGCCCGGCATTCTCCCCAAGCGGCTTCTCCATCACCGGGGCACTGTCTACAAAGGCCCGGTAAGCGAATGGACCGATTGCCCCGGTGATCAGATCGGCCAGCCGTTGAAGTTTCCTACGCATAGGTCGGTGGTAATCCCTGCCAAGCGCATACCGGGCAATGTAGGCTTTCCGGGGGTCGCGAAGCATCGCCTGCGCCGAAGCCGAGGTTTCAGACCAGTACCCGAGGCGCACACTAATGATTCGAAAGACGCCGGGAACCAGCAACTCGGGGTTGGCTCGCTTGTCGGCGTGGCGCGCCATAAAGTTCATCTCGCCATGCCACCCGCGCGCGAGCCAGCGCTGGAGTGCGGGTCCGGCGTCCCCGAGCTCGGCCGCGGAGATTCCAACGGCGTCGAAGCCCAACTCGCGAGACCAGAGTTGGATGTTGTTTTTAAGACCAGCGAGCGTGGAGTCCGAAATTGGGTGCATACCGTTATGATAGCCCGATGTACCAAACCGATAACATACTTTGTTCGGTAGACGAAGTTCGGGCGCTGGAGTGCGCACAGATTTCCGCAGGACGCTCTGCGCAGGTGATGATGGAGGATGCGGGTCGCGCAGCGTTTCAACTGCTTCGACAACGCTGGCCTCATGCAGATCGGATTTTGGTCTACTGTGGCGGGGGAAATAACGGTGGCGATGGTTATGTTCTAGCACGATTGGCGTCTGTCTCGGGCTTTATCGTTAACGTTGTTGCGCTCGCACCGCCGTCAACACCGGAAGCCCAGGAAGCCCAGGAGCGCGCACAAGCAGTTGGCATTTTCCCAAAGCCGCATTCGCGACGATTGCTAGAAGGCACTGACGTCGTGGTTGATGCGCTACTGGGGACCGGGGTCCAAGGAGCTCTGCGTGAGCCGTATGCACTTGTAATTTCAGAAATCAATGAATGCGCTCCTGGACGGCTTGCGATCGATATCCCATCGGGCTTGAGTGCCGACTCGGGAGCTGTCGAAACCGACGCGGTGAATGCAGATGTCACGATCACGTTTATTCGTCACAAGCGAGGCATGGTTACAGGTTTTGGTCCAAACCACAGCGGCCGGGTAGTTCTGAAAGACCTTAACGTTGGGCAGGGGGTGTTGGGTGGAGAAGGCCTTTCGATACCCTGGGGTTACCGTATTTCTAGGGATTGGGTGGAAGGCGCCTTGCCGAAGCGTCCTGCCAGCGCCCATAAAGGCATCGCAGGAGCGCTTCTCGTGATTGGAGGAGGAATCGGTATGGCCGGCGCGCCGGTTTTGGCGGGCCGCGCGGCACTCCGATCGGGGGTGGGCCGAGTTACTATTGCTTGCCACCCTGATAGCCAAACAGCAGCGGCCGCTCGGAGTCCCGAACTGATGGTGGTGGCGCTTCGGACCCCAGGGGAGCTCAAGGAGTTGTTGGCAAGATCAAATGCGGTGGTGATCGGCCCTGGTCTTGGGCAGGACACCTGGGCGCAAGAGGTTTATTCGACCGTTCGTGATTATGATATCCCAAAAGTTTTTGACGCTGATGCACTGAACATGCTTGCGGCTGGGCCAGTTGGAGTCTCCCGAGCCGTGTTGACACCGCACCCTGGAGAGGCGGGCCGACTCGGGCAAACGGATGCGGGGAATGTCCAACGCAACAGACCCGCTGTAGCTGAAATGCTTGCGGCACAGTTAGCCGATGTCTGTGTGTTGAAAGGTGCAGGAACACTGGTGGCACAGGCGCAAAAGCCTACGTTGGTATGCGACCGAGGACATCCAGGTATGGCGACAGCCGGAATGGGAGATGTGCTGAGCGGTGTGATCGGCGCTCTGATCGCCCAGGGCCTTTCTGGGTATGAAGCCGCAGGAGCCGGTGTGTGGATACATGCGGTCGCGGGAGAGCGGGCCGGGAAACGGCGTGGACGTATTGGTCTGCTGGCGACGGATCTCGAGCCATATTTAATGGAATTGAGGACAGCGATGGATTCAGCGGGGATGCGAAATGGAAGGTGAATATCAGGTCTCAGACGTCGACCAAATGCGGGCGTTGGGTAAGTCCTTCGCTGAGGCATTGCAGGTCCCGGAAGTGGTCTATCTGGAGGGTGATCTTGGCGCGGGGAAGACGACCTTCGTCCAAGGGGTCGTGAGTGCCTTGGGCAGCGAAGCTGCGGTTGTTAGCCCGACCTACACACTGGTCGAAGAATACGTTACGGCTGGCGGCTGTGTGCATCACCTCGATCTCTATCGAATCCAAAATTCCGATGAGGTAGAGGGTCTGGCACTACGTGATCGTTGTGATAACGAAAGTATTCTCCTTATTGAGTGGCCCGAGCGCGGAATCGGCGCGCTGCCGTTCCCGAGCTGGGAGGTCTCCATGCGTTACCGTGATCCGGGTCGCACCGTGTGCATAACGCGACGCTGAGGAGACGCGGCCAATCGAGCCGGGTCAGGGCTCTTTTCCGGGTCCTGGGGTGTACGGGGCTGGTCTTGTGGCTAGGGTTCGCAAAGGCAGGGACGGAAGTGACCGGGAGCCGCTTCTGGCATGGCCCTGAGCGAACCCGCCTGGTTTTGGAACTGACTGACTCAGTCCGATTTAAAGTGTTCCGTCTTGAGAATCCCGAAAGAGTCGTCATCGACCTATCTGATTCGTCGTTGGCTGAAGGGTTTTCATTGCCGCTAAAAGGCGGCGGTCCGGTGGTGTCCGTGCGTAGCGGAAGACCGGCCGCGAAGACCCTGCGCGTTGTATTGGATCTACGAGCGCCCTGGCCTTATCGAAGTTTTCTGCTTACTCCGAGCGGTTCTTATCCCTATCGACTGGTGGTCGACCTTAGTGGGAATTCCTTGGAGGGCCTGTCAGTGGCCGATCTATCCGACACTCGTGAAGAGGATTACCTGGTCGTTATTGATCCGGGACACGGAGGTGAAGATCCTGGTGCTGTAGGGGGGAAAGGGTCCCATGAGAAGGATGTAGCTCTGGCAATCGCGAATCGATTGAAACGAATAATCAACTGGGACAGTCGAATGCGCGCCGTGTTAACACGAACCGAAGACTATTATGTGAGTCTACGAAAGCGGGTCACGTTTGCAATGAACAAAAGGGCGGATGTGTTCCTTTCGATCCACGCCGATGCCGCCAAACGTCGTAGTGCGCGGGGCGCATCTGTTTTTATTCTATCTACCGATGGCGCCAGTAGTGAAATGGGTAAATGGCTGGCGCAGCGGGAGAATGCCTCGGATCTTGCGGGTGGCGTAGATATTGGGGAGCACGACCCCAGCCTACAGAGAACACTTTTGGATATGGGGCTTGACTGGAAAATTAAGGAAAGTCGGAGCCTGGGTGTCGAGTTGTTGAAATCGTTGGGTAAAGTGGGACCTTTGCACAGCGCCAATGTCGAGCGGGCAGGGTTTGCCGTCCTGAAGTCGATCGATATCCCCGCGGTGCTGATCGAGACAGGCTTCATGACCAATCCAGATGAGGAGCAGGCGCTTAAGCAGGCCTTGGTTCAGGAACGCATCGCAGGAGCGATCTTCCGCGCGTTGTCTGCTTATTGCGATACCGATCAGCGTTGCCCCCGACGGACCGGAGAGTCCAATGCCTATGTTGTAGCGCCGGGAGACTCTCTACCGCTCATTGCCGCACGGCTTGGGGTGACAGTAAAGGATTTACGCATTGCTAACCCATCGAACTCCGGTTCGCTGCGACTTGGACAAAGGCTGAAGGTGCCTGCCCCGTGACGGATAACCGGCTTTACGCTTCCTCGGAATCCACCCCCCTTGGAACAACCCTGAGACTACCTGTGATTTGCCTCACGGGAGCGACGGCGAGTGGGAAGACTGAGCTTGCGATGAAATTGGCCAACTATTTGCCGATTGATCTGATCAGCGTGGACTCCGGCCAGGTTTATCGCGGGATGGATATCGGCACCGCCAAGCCGGAACCTGCGGTCTTGAAGCGGACTCCACATGGGTTGATTGATATCCGGGATATTGACACAGTGTACTCGGCGGCTGATTTTTGTCGGGATGCAGAGAGGCTCATCCAGAAAAGTCGCGACCAACAGCGTATCCCCCTGTTGGTGGGCGGCACGTTGTTCTATTTTTCCGCCTTATTGAATGGTTTGCCGGACCTACCTGCGGCAGATGCTTCGGTCCGGGCGGCTCTAGAAGAGGAGGCGAAAAGAATAGGCTGGGTCGGCATGTACGACAAGTTGCGGAACCTCGATCCATCTGCCTCGAAACGTATTTCGCCCAGAGACCGTCAACGGGTACTGCGGGCGCTGGAAATTAACTTGGTGTCGGGCGAACCAGTAAGGGAAAAGCCTGCAAGGACAGGCCTCCTCGGAGGTGACACACCCGTGTTGAAGTTGTGTCTTTTTCTCTCAGATCGGGCTGTTCTGCATCGAAAGATTGCTCAGCGTGTAAACCATATGCTTGAGTTGGGACTTGTAGACGAAGTGGATAGGCTCCGAAAGCAGTTTCCCGGTGCACGTAATCTACCCGCAATGCGCAGCGTCGGCTATCAACAGGTCTGGTCGTATTTGGAGCAAGAGATCGACCACTGCGCTTTGGTAGAGGATGTCCGGACCGCAACCCGCCGCTTGGCGAAGCGACAGCTAACCTGGGTGCGCAACGAGCCTGGCTGGACGTGGTTTGACGCGCGTTCCCCCGGCCTTTTTGGGGGGATTTTGAAATACTTATCCGGCACGCGCGGTCCGTGACGGCTGCGAGGGTTGAAATATTGACCGGCGGGCCTTACATTCAAAAGGGAAAAGAAGGAAATAGTTAACAAATTAAGTTACGACGACAATAATTTATCTAAATATTGTGCAAGGGCGCCGCGTAAATCTCGAAAACGGCACCATTAACTCGCTCCCGGTTCCAAACAAACCAGAGCGATGTGTTTGCTGAACCGAATTCACGCTCGCGTCTGCACCATTTTCGGACAGGAGCATGCTTATGAACCAGCAAAGAGGCGCAGCCCTTCAGGACCCTTTCCTCAATATTCTGCGTAAGGATCGGATTCCGGTATCTATCTATCTTGTCAACGGTATCAAGTTGCAAGGCCAGGTAGAGTCATTTGACCCATTCGTGGTATTGCTCAGGAATAGCGTTAGCCAGTTGATTTATAAACATGCTATCTCGACAATTGTCCCGTCGCGAGCGGTACGAATCCCCTATGGGGGCGACGACTTCGAGCAGGAGGACCTTCCAGAGCCTGCGGAAGAGTAGCTTTTGCGCCTGACTGAGCAAGTCCTCAAGACCGGCGGGCCGATTCCTTTTTGACGACCTCGAGCGACCCACAGTCCTGGCTGGAGCAGCCAGAGCGCGTCGTCCTTGTGCACCAAGGTTCCTCCGGGCGTGTGCTGGAGTCAGACTTCGAAGAACTTGGCGGTCTCGCTGAGTCTGCAGGTGCGATGGTCGTTGGCCGTATCGGCGCTACAAGGCGGGTCCCTGAGGCAGGTACATTTGTGGGCCGAGGGAAGGCGCAAGAGATCGCGGAGTGGGTAACGGCACAGTGCGCGGACCTCGTGATCGTTGATCAGGCGATCTCTCCGGTTCAGGAACGCAATCTCGAGCAACTCACGAAGTGCCGGGTCATTGACCGGACACGACTGATTCTGGACATTTTTGCTTTGCGGGCGCAGACCCATGAAGGTAAGTTGCAAGTCGAATTGGCTCAGCTTCGGCACTTGTCGACACGCCTCGTCAGAGGATGGACTCATCTCGAACGGCAACGGGGGGGTATTGGGTTGCGTGGGCCCGGTGAGACTCAGCTTGAGACGGACCGGCGTCTGATTGGCTTGCGGATCCGTCATCTACAGAAGCGGCTCTCCAAGGTGGGCCTCCAGCGCAGCCTGCGTCGTCATCGTCGGAAACGCGAGCGGGTGCCGACCGTCGCTATTGTTGGTTACACGAATACCGGAAAATCGTCTTTGTTTAATAGACTTGTTGAGGCGCAAAGCTACTGCGCTGACCAGCTTTTTGCGACGTTGGATCCGACCATGCGCCGGTTGGAACTTCGTGGGTTCGGGCCGGTTATCCTGTCCGATACAGTGGGATTCATTCAGGGCTTGCCGCACGCTCTCGTGCAAGCGTTTCTCTCTACCCTGGAAGAAGTCAGTTCGGCAGATTTCCTGCTTCGGGTCGCAGATGACTCCCACCCTGATGTACGGGAACAAGAAGCCGAGGTAGAAAGGGTTCTGGAGGAAATCGGCGCCTCGCAGATTCCATCTTTGGTTATTCGGAATAAGTGCGATGCAAGCGGTAGAGATGCGGGATTGTTTGCGGGGCAGTGGCATCCAGGACCGGTAATTCGGACCTCAGCCAGGACGGGTGACGGTATCGAAGTGGTTAGAACACAGCTGGCGCGAAGCCTGTCGAGTGCGAGACGGCCGTGTGTCCTTCGTTTTCCGGCGAGTCACGGCCGTCTCCGAGCCCGGATCTATGCACTGGCAACGGTTGATGAAGAGAGCCTGACTGAAAGAGGCGAGGTAATGATTAAGGTCAACGTGGATGCGCCGACTATCGGGCGAATCGAGAATGAACCTGATTTTGATTCAAGTTACTGGGTTGAGCGAGCGCAGGCCGTGCCGGACCCTGTTGGGGTTGTGAAGAAAGGTTCATCTGGAGCAAAGGCCTGCTCATGATAAAATCTATCCGGTAAAATGTCCGGCCGTAACTATTTTGTTGTTTTCGAAGATTTTTCACTCAAGAGGTAACTAAAGCATGGCGTGGAATCAACCGGGGTCTAATAACCGTGACCCTTGGGGTCAGGGTAACGGTCAGAACGGGCCGCCCGATCTCGACGAGGTCATCCGAGACCTTCAGAAGAAGTTTGGAGGCCTATTTGGAGGAGGGGGTTCTGGCCGCAGTGGCGGAGGAAAATTGCCCTCGTTCAGTTCAAAGGCCTTTGGCCCGATTGTGATTATTCTGGTCGGTTTGTGGTTCGCGTCGGGTTTCTATGTAGTTGAGCAAGGCCAACAGGGAGTAGAGCTGAGGTTTGGCGCCTACAAGACTATTAAGGATGCTGGCTTGAGATGGCATCTGCCTTACCCGGTGGAATCTGTTGAAATCGTAAATGTTCAACAGATTCGGACCGTCGAGGTGGGATACCGGACGAATTCCCGGTCTAGTCAGATCGCTGGGGTTCCCCGCGAAGCCCTGATGCTCACCGCTGACGAAAATATTATCGATATCCATTTTGCCGTTCAGTACGATATCAAAGACCCAAGAGACCTGTTATTCAACGTCGCAGAGGCGCAGGATCTCGTGGTTCGCGGGGCGACGGAGAGCGCAGTCAGAGAGATTGTCGGTCGAAACACGATGGACTTTGCAATTACTGGGGGTCGTGCTGAGATTGCACAGGAAACAAAAGTGCTACTTCAGCAAATACTTGATCGTTATGACACAGGATTCAATATCAAAGCAGTTGAGATGCAGAACGCTCAGCCTCCTGCGGAAGTTAAAGCGGCCTTCGATGACGCAGTGAAGGCGCGCGAGGACGAGGAGCGGTTGAAGAATGAAGCACAAGCGTACCAGAACGATATTATTCCGAGGGCACGGGGGGCCGCTGCGAGATTGACGCAAGAGGCTATTGCCTATCAGGCAACCGTTGTTGCTGCCGCCCGTGGTGAAGCATCCCGGTTCATCCAGGTACTGGACGAATACGTCAAGGCGCCAGGCGTTACACGCGATCGACTCTATATCGATGCGCTTGAGGAGGTGTATGGGAACTCAACCAAGCTCCTCATTGATCAGGGCAGTGGTTCGAATAACGTCATGTACTTGCCTCTGGATCAGTTGATTCGACAACGCAGCAGTGGTTCTGCCAGTCGGTCGGGCCCGGAGTCTGGGAGCAGCGGTTTCGCCGAGGGCGTTTTTAGCACCGCAGACAGTAATTCGCGGCAGGAGCGTTCCAGCCGCCTTAGGAGCTTGACACAATGAGCGGCAAGAGCATGATGTGGATCATCCTAGCGGTGATCGTAGTCGCAGTAGGTTCCTCGACTGTGTATTACGTGGATGAACGCGAGAAGGCGATCGTCTTTCAGTTTGGGGAAATCGTGCGGTCCAATGATGAACCGGGTTTTCACTTCAAGGCGCCCCTTATCAACAACGTCAAGTTCTTTGATGCTCGGGTGCAAACAATGGATTCAGATCCAGAGCTCTACCTTACCCGCGAGAAGAAGAATTTGGTGGTGGATTCCTTTGTGAAGTGGCGAATCACAAACGCGGCTAACTATTACACCCGGTTGGGAGGTCTTGCAAGCAATGCCCGAAACCGATTGGCGCAGCGGGTTAATGACGCACTGCGGAGCGAATTCGGCAACCGTTCGGTCCAGCAGGTCATCTCGGGTGATCGTGTCGAGATCATGGATGTAGTGCGTCAAATCACCAATGAAGAAACGGCTTCTCTAGGTATTGAAGTGTTGGATGTTCGCCTCAAACGGGTGGACCTCGACCCTGATATCAGTGAGCGTGTTTACCAGAGGATGGAGGCGGAGCGCTCTCGTGTAGCGAAGGATCTTAGGGCGCGCGGTGCAGAAGCCGCAGAGCGAATTCGGGCAGATGCCGATCGTGATCGGGCCATCATACTTGCGGAAGCGAGGCAGGCTGCGCAGGAGGTCAAGGGCCAGGGAGACGCTAAGGCAACAGCGATCTATGCGGATGCATTCACTCGGGACCGAGAATTTTATCGAATGTACCGCAGTCTTAACGCTTATCGGAATACTTTCGCTACGCCGGACAACCTTCTCGTCATTGAGCCAGATTCGGAGTTTTTCCGTTATTTTAACCAGGCATCACCTGTACCCATGGAGGCCGCGGAGTAGCGACGTTTAGTGGAGTGGCAGGATCTTTTTGTAGCAATCGCGTTGGTTCTCGTCATTGAAGGCTTGATTCCGTTTGCCTCCCCCGGACGTTATCGTCGCCTGGTGGAGACGTTGGGGGGTGTTAGCCCGCGTCAACTCAGGGTCGGTGGATTGACTTTGATGATTGCCGGTTTGGCGCTGCTGTATCTGGTTCGTCGTTGAGTAGAACGACGGAATTGTCCTCGGCGACGGCCAGGGGGCAGGCCGGAATCCAACGCCACCTCTAATAGGACAGGCATATGTCAAAAAGGGTAGTGGTCCTTGGGATTCAATGGGGTGATGAGGGTAAAGGCAAGATCGTTGATCTGTTAACCGATCGATGCGAGGCCGTTGTGAGGTTCCAGGGTGGACATAATGCAGGCCACACCCTGGTGATTGACGGAAATAAGACGGTGCTGCACCTTGTGCCCTCCGGGATTCTTCGACCGGAGGTTCGCTGTCTGATCGGAAACGGAGTGGTCGTTGCACCCGACGCTCTGATCAATGAACTGGAAACTCTAGAGCAAGCGGGCATCAGCCCGCGCGAACGGTTGACCATTAGCCCGTCTTGCCCGGTTATTCTGCCGAGTCACGTCGCCCTCGACCAGGCTCGGGAGCGGGCTCGGGGCAAGAACGCAATTGGCACCACCGGCAGAGGGATCGGTCCTGCTTACGAGGACAAGGTCGCACGACGGGGAATCCGTTTCGGTGAGCTCGCTGATCCACAATCCTGTATTGCTCGGGCGAGCGAACTTCTGGACTACCACAACTTCCTTTTGACCGAGCGCTATGCTGCTGAGCCAGTCGACCTGGATAGCGTCGCGGTTGAGATCGAGAGTTGGGCGGCGGAATTCATGCCAATGATTGGCGATGTTGCAGAGGTGATCGATACGGTATTGAAGGAATCTGGAAACGTTCTTTTTGAGGGCGCCCAGGGGACGCTGCTTGACATCGACCAGGGAACCTATCCGTTCGTTACCTCATCTAACACCACGGCCGGCGCAGCCGCTTCGGGAAGCGGAGTGGGGCCCTTAATGTTAGACGTGGT